>Ga0209709_10000433_pt1 | contig 39829 bp, 40 predicted proteins | sample ArcticOcean_MG_C_2_FD_187435 | JGI IMG/M metagenome (GOLD analysis project Ga0209709, IMG submission 187435) | Marine microbial communities from western Arctic Ocean - ArcticOcean_MG_CB4_136 (SPAdes) (version 2) | ecosystem: Environmental > Aquatic > Marine > Oceanic | place: Arctic Ocean... | reverse complement strand
GGCCCGAAGCACTCGGCGAGATCGTCACCGATGTCGACGGTGTGACCGACGACTACTTCGTCCGAGCGACTCGCTCCGGCAATCGCGACGAGATGACCGTGCTCGTCGTGAGCGACCGTCCGCCCGTGGAGTTCGATGTGGTCGCGGCCGCGACCGTCGAACGTCTCCACCAGGTGGTCGGCGTGAAGATTGGCGTAGAAGTCCACGAACCCGGTGCACTCGATGCACTCACCGGCTTCGGCACCGCGGCCAAGCTCATCCGCTTCAAGGACGCTCGGTAACCGGCCGATGATCGACTACTGGTGCAACGCATTCACGCCTGATCGCGAGCCGTTGTGGCAGGCCGTGATCCAGCAAGACGGACTCAGCATCCGGCTCGGTGCCCGAGAGGACGACGCGTTCTGCTCGGTCGCCGAGATGGTCGACCGGATGAACCAGGCCACGATCACCACTCTGATCCTACCGGTGTGTGATCTCGACGACGGCAGTCCGCTCGATCACTTCGCCCACTACGCGCTGCGCCCGACCGAGATACATCAGCTCGCTGCCGCTCACCCGGGTCGGTTCGTCGGGATGTACAGCATGAGCCCCGACGAACCGGGAGACATCGAAGCGGCCGACGAAGCGCTCAACTCCGCATGGTGTGTGGGGATCCATAACCACACCCACAGCTGGGACCACGGTTTCGATTCTCCGGCGCTGCGCCCGTACTACGAGCTCGCCACCAAACACGGTGTGCCGGTGGTGATGCAGGCAGGCGCTTCCGGCGGTCATCGCGACCACACGCTCGGCCATCCCGATGCCATCGCTGCACCTGCAGCCGAGTTCCCCACGGTCGACTTCGTGCTCTCGCACCTCGGGTTGCCGTGGATCGAGGAGACCATTGCCGCCGCCCGTGCCCACGCCAACGTCGTCCTCGGTACCGCCACTCATCCGCCCCGTCGTTGGCCGGCTGAGTTACTGGATTTCGTGCGATCCGATGGCGCTGAAAAGACGTTATTCGGATCCGGCTACCCGCTCACCGGACATCTGTTTGTGCAGTCGCAGTTCGATGCACTCGACATTTCTGCGGCGGCCAAGGAAGCTCTTCGCCACGGCAATGCCCGCCGCATCTTCACCCGCATCCCCGCCCGAGTCGGAGGCTGACCATGAACGAACCGTCTACCAATATGAGCCGGGTCGGCACGACCTACAACATTCCGCCTGCGCCGCCCGACGAGGCGAGCACCGATTGGTTCGATCATGGTCCGCTGCGAGTCGGCATCGAATACCGCAAGGTGGATCCGCAGGCGCTCGAGAAGATCTACGCCGACACCGAGCACCTGGCCGAGCTGGAGGAGAAGTCGCCCGAGGGTGGGTTCGCCGATGAGGGCGTGTCGCTTCACATCGTCGACGTGGCCGACGGATTCGAATACGTGCGTTTCGACATGTTTCTCGATGAGCCGCACTACCACTATGTCAACAAGGCAACCGACGCGAACACCGTCGTCACCTTCGACACGGTGGCCCACGGTCCGATAATTCCGTGGACGCTGCAACAGATTCGTACCCGTCTGCCCGAGATGCTTCGTTACGTGGGAGCGAGCGACGCGGCCACGGCAGTCAACGCTGATCTCGCCGGTGCCATTTCTCAGCAGGTCGAGGATCACCTCCGATCGATCGGGGAACTGGCGTGAGCCTCACGTTGGAGCCCGTCACCCCGAAGCTCGGCGCTCGTGCGCTCGGCCTTCGCGTGGCCGATGCGACTGACGACGACATCACCAAGATCCGCGCCGCGATGAACACCTACAAGGTGCTCTTCCTCCCCGACCAGCGTCTGAATCCTGAAGAACACCTGCGGTTCGCAAAACGATTCGGCGAGATCGATGTGGCCGCGTTTGGTCCGAAACACGCGGACTGCCCCGAGATGACCGTGCTCGATCAGGAGGCACCGAAGGGCGAAGGCGCCGATGCCTGGCACACCGATAACACCTATGTGAAATGCCCACCGTCGTACACGATCCTCCAATCGGTGATGCTGCCGCCCCTTGGCGGCGACACCTGTTTTGCCGACATGTACGCCGCCTGGAACCTGCTCTCGCCCGTGATGCAGGACCTACTCCGGCCGCTCACCTCCACGCATGACCTCACAAAGACGCTCGCTCGGGCCATCGCCGATGGCAACGCCAAGGTCGACCTCGGCGACATGCAGAAGACATATCCGCCGGTGCACCACCCGATGGCCCGCGTGCACTCGGAGACCGGCGAAACCGCGATGTTCGTCAACGGCAACTTCACCACCAAGATCGACGGGCTCACACCGGCGGAGTCGGAGTCGCTCCTACCGATGCTGCTCGCCCATGTGGGCTCACCCGAGTTCCAGTGCCGCCACCGATGGAGCGAGGGCGACCTCACCATGTGGGACAACCGATCCGTCCAACACTTCGCCGTACCCGACTACACCAGCCGCCGCGTGATGCATCGCCTCACAGTGGCCGGCGACGAGCCCCGAGGAGTTCTGTCATGAGCCTGATCCCCGAGCGTTATGCCGACTACGAAAAGACCGGCACGATCGGAGTCGTCAACTTCGCGAGCGTGCGCGGCGATATCCCAGCGACACTCGCCAAGATCGAGGCCAACATCCGAGAGGCCGGTGCCCAGGGCATCGATATCTTGGTATTCCCCGAGGAAGCGCTCACCGGTTTGGGCGGCTGTAGCGCTTGTCGCAGTGGTGCCGACCATTGCGACTATCACCACGATCTCGCCGAGACAGTTCCCGGTCCGTCCACCGAGCGCATCGCCGAGCTGTGCAAAGAGCACGACCTCTACGTGGCCGTCGGCCTCGTCGAACGCGATGCCGACAATCCCGAACTGCTCTACAACGCGTCGGCCTTCATTGGTCCCGAGGGAATTCAGGGCACCTACCGCAAGGTGCACCTCGGTTCGCTCCCCTGGGTGACAGAGGGTGTCACCTTCACCAACGGCACCGAGCTGCCTATCTTTGAGACGCGCTTTGGGCCGGTCGGCCTGCAGATTTGCTACGACTTCTGGTTCAACCCCGAGCTCACGAGGATCCTCTGCGCCAAGGGCGCCCGCATCATTCTCAATAGCTGCGGCACCTTCGCCGGTCCCGGCAAGCTCGACTACATGACGCAGACCACCTGCGCACGGGCCCAGGAGAACCTGGCCTACGTCGCCAGCTCAAACCATGTGGGCGGCGAAGACGTGGGCACATCGTCGTATGCCGCCGGCAACGTCGACGAGGGTCGCGCCGCCGACATGCTCGGCCACTCAACGATCGCTGGTCCCGCGTTTCCGCGATTCAGTCGAGTGCTCGCGCAGGCGGGAGGCGACGGCGAAGAGATCGTTTCCGCCACCGTCAGCTTCGAGCAGCTCCACCGCTGGGAACCGATCTTCCCCTGGCGCGACTGGCGAGCGACCCACCAGCGAGGCGTGAGTCAGCTCATCGCCGACGAGTTCCAGAAACTCGCCAACCAGTAGCTGGCAGCCCCTCAAGAAAGTGCAGGTGTCTGACCCCAGAAAGTGCGGGGGTCAGACACCTGCACTTTCTCAGCCGGTATTGCGGAGGCCGGCGGCTACGCCGTTGACGGTGAGTAGCAAGGCTCGCTGGAGGCGCTCTCGCTCGTCGTCATCGCCGGCGGCGCGGGACCGAGCCAGCAGCTCCACCTGGAGCAGGTTGATCGGGTCGAGGTAGACGTCTCGCACCGCGAGGGTGCGCTTCAGCAAGGGGAGATCGCCGAGCAGGTCTTCGCCGGTGAGCAGCCCGAGTTGTTCGACGGTGCGGTCGTGTTCCTCGACTACTGCGTCGAAGTGGTTGTGCAGAGACGGGTCGACAAGGCGGTCGACGTAGTTGCGGGCGATGGCAAGGTCCGTCTTTGCGAGGGTCATCTCCACGTTGGAGAGGAACGTCCCGAAGAACTGCCACTCAGCGAACATTTGGTCAAGTACATCGCCGTGACCTCCGGACCGAGCGGTTTCAAGCGCAGTGCCCACACCGAACCAGCCGGGGATGATCTGGCGGGATTGGGTCCAGCCGAACACCCACGGAATTGCCCGCAGACCATCGAGTCCGGAACCGGCGGCGGTTCGCCGGGCCGGGCGGGAGCCGATGTTCATGGCCCCGAGCTCTTCCACCGGTGTGGAGGTCGTGAAGTACTCGACGAGTCCCGGCCGTTCGAGGAACGATCGGTAGGCACCGAACGCGGCCTCCGACATCTGTTCCATCAGGTTGTTCCACTCGGCCATTGTTCCGTCGCCGTGACGAGGCACGCGATGGGCGACGGTCGCTTCGAGCACGGCCGAGAGCGCGAGGTCAAGGTTGCGTTGGGCGAGGCGGGGCAGGCCGTACTTGTCGGCGATCACTTCGCCCTGTTCGGTGATCTTCATCGCGCCGACCACGGAGCCGGCGGGCTGACCGAGAATCGCCGAGTTCGTCGGGCCACCGCCGCGGCCAACGGTGCCGCCTCGACCGTGGAACACCATCACCTTGATACCGGTCTCCTCGGACACGGCGGCGATCTCGCGCAGCGCTTTGTGAATCTCCCACTGCGAGGTGGTGATCCCACCGTCCTTGTTCGAGTCGGAGTAGCCGACCATCACTTCCTGCACGTCGCCGCGGAGTTCGACAAGGCGGCGATAGGCGGGAACCGCGACCAGGTCACGCAGCACGGTGCCGATCGCTCGAAGGTCGTCGATCGTCTCGAAGAGCGGGACGAAGCCGATGCGGGCCACGCCGCCGGGGATGTCGACGAGGCCCACCTCGCGAGCGAGCACGGCCGGAGCGAGTACGTCGTCGACACCCTGCGTCATCGAAACGATGTAGCTCTTCATCACGTCTTCGCCGCCACGTTCGATGCCATCGCGGACGACAGTCAGGAGCTCGAGGGCTTGCTCCGGATTGTGCGACGGCGGGGCGAGGGGACGGCGACTCGCGAGTTCTTCGGCCAGCAGAGCGGTGCGGCTGGCTCGGTCGAGCGCGTCGTAGTCGATGCCGATCGACTCGAAGAGAGGGGCGAGCGCTTCGTGATGACGCACCGCATGCTGGCGAATGTCGAGCGTCGCGAGATGGAACCCGATCGTCGATACGAGCCGCTGTACGCGGGCGACTCGCCCGTTCGCCAGGAGACCGCCGCCGTGGGCGGTGAGGGACTCGGCGATCTGATCAAGATCGGCGAGTAGCTCGCTCGGTAGTTCGTAGCCGCCCGGCCCGGCCGCATCGCCGACCGCTCGGAGCAGTCGCTCGTGCATGACGGCGCAGCGCTGGCGGTAGGGCTCGCCGGCGCTGAGCGTCTGGAACCGGACGGTCACCTTGGAAAAGCTCTGCCGGTCGTCTTCGAGCTGAGCAAGGAGTTCGGCGGACGCGGCGGTGACCGCAGTACCGACAGAGAGTTCCGCTGAAAGGCCTTCGATCTCGCCGATGAGGATGCGGAGCGCACGCGAACGCTGGAACTCCAATACCCCGCTAGTCGTGCTTGGCGTGACATTGGGGTTGCCATCGCGATCGCCGCCAACCCAGGAACCAAAACGAACCGGCACGTTGTTGCCAAGCGAACCACCCAGATCGTTGAGCGAGGCGTCAACGTCTTGGAGCAGCTCGGGCAGCCCGTCGACCACCATCTCGCCAAGGAAGTAGAGGATCGACCGAGCCTCATCCTCGGGGGTCGGCTGGGCTCGGCGAAGTTCGTCGGTCAGCCAGATTGCGTCGATCAACTCGTCGACACGGCGGTCGATTCGACGACGGTCAGAATCATCGGCCCGGATGTCGCCGCGTTCTTCGATCAGCGTAGAGATCTCCGCGAGCTTGTCGAGAATTGAACGTCGGGAGGCTTCCGTGGGGTGGGCGGTGAACACGGGCCGAAGATCAAGAGAGGCCGCAGCCGCAAGGATGTCTTCGTTGGAGTGACCGAGAGCTTGCAGCCGAGCAACCGTCTCCGGGAAGCGACGATCCTGGGCCCGAGCCGAACGGAGCTCGTCGACGCGATGCACCTGCTCGGCGGTGTTCGCCAAATGGAAGTAGATCGTAAAGGCGCGGACCAGATGGATGGCATCGACCAGCCCGACATCGTCCAACGCGGCGGCCAACTCGTCCGTCGACGCCTGATCGCGACGTAAATCACGGGCGATCGCCCGCACCTGCTCGACCCGATCCAGCAACGGCTGACCGTGTTGGCGGACCAGCGCATCACCCAACTGAGCGCCGATCCGACGGATGTCGGATCGAAGGGCGGCGTCAAGATCATCAAGAGCTTCGGGGGCCATGTCGCACTGTCTCACATCGAGGCATGGGTCTAGGGTCGTTTCATGACCTATGCACCGTCTGACCGGCAGTACTACGACGCCGATAGTCACATCATGGAGCTGCCCCGCTTCCTGATCGACTACGCCGACGCCGACATTGCCGCCGAGTTGAAGCCGGTCAGCTATCACACGTCGATCGTCACCGATGGTGAGGTCGACACCCTCGTGGAGCAGGGCGGCCATGCGCCCGAGCACGTCGAGGCGCAGATTGCGATGGGCGATCAACTCATCGCCCAGTCGAAAGAGATCCAGGCCCTCGGTGCGTTCGATCGCGATGAGCGCACCGTGGCGATGGACATGCTCGGCTTCGCCAAGCAGCTCGTGTTCGCAACCCACAGCGTGAAGCCGATCTTCCATCCGAGCGACACGATGAGCACCCGCCTGCGCTATGGCGCCACCCGCGCCCACAACCGGGCCATGGCCGAGTTCTGCGCCGAAGACGACCGGCTCATGGGTGTGGGCGTGGTGCCGCTCAACGACATCGACGCCGCGATCGAGGAACTCGACAGGGCCCTCGAAGCCGGACTCGACTCGATCTGGGTGCCCCACGGCCTCGTCGGCGGCCGCTCCCCTGGCCACGTCGACCTCTATCCCTTCTGGGCCCGACTCGCCGAAGCCGGCGTGCCCTTCGTGCTCCACGTCGGCGGCGCCCCGCTACAGCTCGACCCGGGCTGGGGCAACACCGGTCGCCCACCCGCCCGTGATTGGATGGGTGGCGGTGAAAACGTGCGCAGCAAGGACTTCGCCGTGATGCACCACGGCCCAGAGACCTTCGTCTCGATGATGGTGCTCGATGGCGTGTTCGAGAAGTTCCCGACCCTGCGCGGCGCCGCCGTCGAACTCGGGGCCGGTTGGGTGCCAGCGATGCTGACCCGTCTCGACATGCTGATCCGCACCTGGAGCCGCGTCGATCAGTACCTCGCCGAACTGGACCGCACCGCTACCGAAACGTTGCGGGCCCAGATGGGTTTCACGCCGTTCGTGTTCGAAGACGTCGGCAGCCTCACCGACCAAACCTTTGAGGACCTGTACCTCTTCTCCAGCGACTATCCGCACACCGAAGGTGGCCGCGACCCGATCGGCCGCTTCGAGTCGTCGATCGGCGACCGCAGCGAGGCACTCCGAGACGCGTTCTACACCGAGAACTTCCTGAAGCTCTGGCCCGACGCTCGGGTGGCATAGGAGACGACCACCCAAGCGCCTTCTTTAGGCTGTGCGGGCGTCGAACTTAATTTCGGAGGTGTCGATCTCGGGGTGGTCGAGAGCGACGGCGAGCGACTCGGTTAGGCCCGCGCCGACATCGTCGACGTCCATCAGGCCGCCGGGGATCGCTAGTTCGCCCCACATGGTGAGCGCCTCGCCGAGCAGGTCCATACCCATATGGTTGGCGAAGTCGGTGGGGCCGCAGTTGCCCATCACGATGCGCACAAAGCGACGATCGGGGTGTTCGAGCCGCCAGACCCGGATGCACTGATCGAGCGCGGCCTTCGAAGACGAATACGCACCAAACATCGGGTTAGCGTCTTCCACGGTCCGTGACGACACGAAGCTGCAGACGCCATCACGGTCCATGTGTTGCAACGCAGCCGATGCAGCAAGGTTCGCGCCCAGCACATTGACTCGGTAGACATCGGCCCACAAATCAGGATCACAGTCGGCAATCTTTTGGAGCGGCCCGAAGCCGGCGACGTAGACCATCAGGTCGAGCCCGCCCATCGCGTCGGCCGCCACCGCAGCCACTCGTTCGGCGTCTTCGCGAATCGCGGCGTCGCCCGAGGCAACATGGCCAGCACCCATCTCGGCCACAAGTGCTTCGAGGGCATCTGTACGGCGGGCCGACACGGTGACATCGCCGCCGGCGGCTACCACGGCCTTCGCTATGGCGGCACCGATTCCCGATGATGCGCCGATTACCAACACTCGTCGACCCTGCATGGCGTTGCTCACTGAAATCCCTCCGAACGCAGGAGCGAGATGAACTCCCGTCGCGTGGTTGGACCGTAGCGACGGTTGCTCGGGCTGGCGAGTCCTTGCTCTTCGTAGATCACCTTGGTCTCGCCAATGAGATCGCCCGGCAGCAAACAACGAGCTTCTTCCGGGTCCACGTCGTAGAGCTTGGCTGCGTTGAGGCCGAGGATCTTGGCCTTGATCTCCGTGGTGACCTCGGGATAGCCGAACTCCTCACGGAGCCGGTCGGGCATCTGAAACAGCTTCATGGCGTTGATCTGCCATTGGGGCGAGCCGTTCCAAATGGCATCGGTGCCCCAGAGGATCTGGTCTTCTCCAAAGTTCATGAGCAGCTGGCCCAGAAAGTGGGCCGTGGCATCGCCGCCCTGGATGACCCGGGTTGCCCAGGCACCACCGAGCTCGGTGTACACGTTGTTGGCGCCAGCCATCTCCTCGCGCTTCATCCGCATCAGGTCATCGAAGTAGTGCTGATAGGGCGGCAGGTCGACGGCCGAGTGGAAACAAACGAAGTTGATCTCGGGCCAGTCGGCAACCGCCTTAGGGAAGTCTCGAGGGTCGCAATGCTCGGGATCGAAAACCCCTTGTTCAAACCCCTTGTGGACGTTGACCACATTGATGCCGAGGCGCTGGGCCTCTTCATACATGGGATAGGCCACGTCTTCATCGTCGAGCCACCACGCCTCGTAGGGGTATGAGGAGTTCGGTCCGCCCGCGCCGGTGTAACACTTCAACGCCCGAATCCCCAGGTCCTCCTTGAGGTGCTCCATGTCTCGCACGAGCGTGCCGAGGTTGCCCGTGTCGGCAGTGTCCGGGAAGTTCGGGGTGAGCATCCCTTGGAGAATGCAGCGCTGCGACGAACCCAGTTCGTTGGCCATATCGCAGGTAGCAGCCATGCCGTCATTGCTGATCACCTGCGAGTTCGTGGACGCCGCGGGTATGCCACTCATCATCGCCACGGTGGTCTCGCTGTCGAGAAAGATCTCCTTGAGATAGTTCGCTCGACCGAGCTTCTCCATGGGCGAACCGGGCTCGCAGGGCCCGTTGGGGTCGAGCGCTTCCGGAGGGCAGCCGGTAAATCGGCTGAAGATCGCGTTCAGCAGCGCCGGGTTGGCCGGGCCTTCGAAGTCGACGTGGTGGGTCTGCGAATCGAGGATGAAGTACTCACCCGAGAACAATTCGCACGCCGCATCTTCGTCGAGCGTGGCTTCTTCGGGGACGGCGAACGCCTCTGTCGTTGTGGATCTGAACGTCGTGGTTGACGACGTGGTCGAAGCACTTGCTCCGCCGTCGCCGTCACTGCATCCGTAGACCACGTTGAGCGCGGTGAACGCCACTGCCATGCCGGCCTTCGACTGGAGGAACCGGCGGCGCGTGGTGCCGAGCGTTTCGGCGCGGTCGGCGGCCATTCGGTTGATCAAAAACTCCACCTGGCGCTGCCGCCGACTCTGCGGCAGCGGCATGAACTCGCCGTTGGAAACGAATTGCATGGGAATGGGAGTGGAGCCGAACGCCTCGTCGTTGCTGTCGTCTTGGCCCGCCATCAGACAAGATCGCCGAAGTCGGTGAACACGACACCCAACGTCATCAGCGCCCGTCCCGGCGTCATCCGATTCATTGCGACCCCATCCGCCAGTTCTGCCAGTTTGGCCGATCGCCGACATCTTGGCCCGCCAAGGGAACGACTGGGTCTCGTTCATTTAGAGAAGGCACCCGTATGCGCCCTCGTCTCTGGCAGTCGTTACTGCTCCTCGCTGCCCTTCCGGCTGCCAAGCTCACAGTCGGCAACTCGGGCGAGCCAGGCCTTGATGGAATTCATGGCGAAGCACATCGCGGGGCCGTGGAGGTTTAGACACCGGTGAGTTCCGCGGCGGTCGGGCTCTCAATCCGGTCGGCAACTTCCTGGAGCGCCGCAACATCAAACCCGTAGAGCTGGGCCGGATTGCCTTCGAGGATCTGCTGCATCTCGGCGGCCGGGATCCCCGCGAAGCAGCGCGACAGCGAGAGCTTAGTCTTCGGCCAGGTGCCCTCGACGTGGGGATAGTCGGCGCCCCACATGAGATGGCCGAGACCGATCTCGTGCCGCAGCGCGGATTCGTCGGCGCCCATAAAGGAGGCGGCCACCCAGATCTGACGATTCCAGTATTCACTCGGTGTGAGCGGGAGCGCCTCGCGGGCGTGGCTGAAGAACGGCGCGCGATGGATGCCGTCGAGCAGCTTGAGGGTGTCGGGCACCCAGTCCGCCCGGTTCTCGGTGAGCACCAACTGAAGGCGGGGGAATCGTTCGAACACTCCACCCCACATGAACGAGAACAGCGGTCGACGGCCGAAGTAGGTGGTCTCCGTGGCGTACATCAGCATGCTGGCCATGCCGTAGTTGCCATAGTCCGGCGTACCGCCGCCGGCGTGAAAGTGGACGGCAAGTTCGGTGTCTTGGCAGGCCGCCCATATCGGGTCGTAACAAGGGTCGAGCCAGGGCGGCAGGCCCTCGCCGGGCTCCGTCGGGGCAATCACACCAACGAATCCGTTGTCGGCCGCCCAGTTGATCTCAGCGATACACGCCTCGATGTCGGCGACGGCCAACATAGCGAGCGCGCCGCGGCGACCGGGAAGGTCGTTCGCGAAGTCGAGCAGCCAGCGGTCGTAGGCGCGGTTGCCGACATGGCGAAGTTCGTGATCGTTGGCGGTCTCTCCGAAGCCACCGAACGGCACGCCGCCATTCGGGAACAACACTTCGGCGACGACGCCCTCTTGTTCGAGCACACGGGTGCGCACGCTTGAGTTCCACTCGCCGTCGCGGTCGTCACCGGTCGCCTCGTCGAATGCATCGGCACCCTGTTTCGAGAAGAGGCCTTCGTCGTTCTCGCGCCGCTCCTCCATCTTCATCCGCACGCCGTGAAGGTGTTCAACGAAATCGGCGTATCGGTCGCGATACGCGGGTTCGACATAGTCGGCGTAGTCCTCAGGACGGCCGGTGGCATGGCCGTCGCACGAAATAATCACGGGACGCTGGGTGCTCATGTCACCAGCCTTCCAATGTCGCCAAGAAATTGCCAGAAAAAAATACCGTAAGGCCCTCTAGCTATTGGCTAGCCACTCGAGGGAACGACGTCTACCTAGTACTGCGATTGGGTCACGAATCCGGAAGTCACCCTTCCACGCCAATCCGCGGAGATCGAACACTGACCCGGGCACCCTCCTCGAGATCGATGCCGACGGGCAGACACTGGTCGCTTGTGTGAGCAAGACCCCGTTCGGCGTCACCAATTTGCTCCCTTGCATCTGGCAGGCCACTGCCGACCGTAGAACCGGACAATGGTGCGCCCTTCGCGAATATCTCCGCGTCCCGGACAGGAGTCAGCATGGGACTACCCGCGTCCGCCGACCGTCGAGGCCGATCCCCGACGCGTCCAGATCTGGTTCGGGGCAGTGCTGATCGCCGACTCAAGAAAAGCAGTTCGCGTCTTGGAGACGTACCACCCACCCAGTTGGTACGTCCCGGCAAGCGACATCTACCGACCCGCGCTCCAACCGTCTCGGGTCACCTCACATTGTGAATGGAAAGGCTCGGCGACCTACTTCGATGTCGTCACGACCGACCAAGTCTCCAAGGGTTCGGCTTGGGTGTATCTCGACCCGATGCCAGCATTCGTCTCCATCGCCTCACACGTTGCGTTCTACCCGCGGGAGTTCCGATGCACGATTGACGGCGAATTGGTTCACGCACAGCCCGGAGGTTTCTATGGCGGCTGGATAACCCGTGACATCGTTGGCCCTTTCAAGGGCTCGCTCGGCATGGACGGCTGGTAACCACAAGCGAGGTCCAGCCACACGGCACACCGCATGACATCCGCGACCACATTTTTTCGCGAGATGAAATTCGCCTTCGACGCCTACAGCCGCTTCGTCGGTCGCCGTCCTGTTCTTGCGTTCGTCCCTTTCGGGCCTCTAAGCGCGGTGGAGATTTACGGGTTCACGCTCACTTCAGGTCAAGCTGACGAGAACGAAGCCTTTCTGCCTGCCAACAATGAGATCGACGCGGACCGTCTGATCGAGGCGCATCATCTTCGAGGACGTAACCATTCCAATCTTTGGCTCACCCACGGCGGCGATCCTCAATTCGAGCGAGGGCACCGTGGTCTTGGTCACCTGTGGCGACTACTCGCTGACATTCGGATGATATGACGACACACCACCTGATCCCGACAAGATGGTTCGCCTCGGCGAAGACATCCTTTCTCGCTTGCCGTGTGTCCTCCGCTAGCCAGCCATAGGCAATCGGCTGGTAGAACAGTGGGGTGCTGATCGTCGTTTCTCCCGCCAAGTCGCTTGACTACGAGTCGAAGCTGCCCACGAAGAAACACTCTGAGCCGCGCATGCTCGACGACTCACGTGAACTCGTCTCCACGATGGCCAAAAAGTCGCCGAGCGAGTTGTCGAAGATGATGTCGATTTCCGACAGTCTTGGTGAGCTCAACCACGAACGTTTCCTCGATTGGGAGACCCCGTTCACGCCAAAGAACGCCCGCCCCGCAGTGCTCGCCTTCAGCGGCGATGTCTACATCGGCATGGACGCCCCCAGCTTCTCCGAGCGCGATTTCACTCAGGCCCAGAAGACCCTGCGCATCCTTTCCGGCCTCTACGGCCTGCTCCGTCCACTCGACCTCATGCAGCCGTACCGACTCGAGATGGGCTCTTCAGTGAAGACCGGTCGAGGCAAGGATCTCTACTCCTTCTGGGGCAATGCGCTCACCGAGCAGATCAACGCCGACATGGCCGACAGCCCCGGCTCCGATGCGCTGATCAACCTCGCGTCCAACGAATACTTCAGCGCTGTCAACCCGAAAAAGCTCGACGCTCGGCTTGTGAGCCCCGTGTTCCTCGACTCGAAAGACGGCGGCGAGCCAAAGATCATCAGCTTCTTCGCCAAACGAGCCCGCGGCTCGATGTCGGGTTGGATCATTCGCAACCGAATCAAGTCACCGCGTGCGCTGCTCGAGTTCGATGAAGACGGCTACCGGTACGACCGCGAACGTTCGTCGGCGGACCGTCCGGTCTTCGTTCGAGGCACCTGATCGACGACCCCTCCGACCACGGTGACGACCCCAATCCGGACCGGCTGCACGAGTGTGTGTACTGGCGTTGCGGCGAACTCTTCGAAGCCCGCTCAACCAACCATATTTTCTGTCGTAAGGCGTGTCGTAGCCGCCAGCGCAAGTGGGAACGTTCGCAGGCCCGCAAGGCCGCTAGGGCCGCGCGACGCTCCAGCTAGCGGACCTCAGGGTGGTCTGGGGTTCGAGATGGCGTTCGGCGTACAGGTGGCGAACTGAACATTGGCGAGGGCTGGCTCAGGCGACCCGGGCCATCTCCTCAACGTTCTCGGGCCGCAGATTCAGGACAAAAAACGACTCGAACGACTCGATTTTCACGCTCAGGATCCCGGTTAGTTCCCAAAGACGATCACATTTCGGCGCGCTTCCCCGCGCTTCACGCTCTCGATGGCTCCATTAATCTCTTCGATCGGATACGTCTTCGAGACGAGCTCATCAAGCTTCAACCGACCGTCCTGATAGAGCGACACCAGTAACGGGATATCGATGGGCAAGCGACCGGCCCCCATCTTCGAGCCGAGCACCCGCTGGCTGTTCCCCGCGATCGCGGTGGCGTCCACTTCGATCATCACACCCGTGGCGGTCATACCGACGAGCACCACGGCCCCACACGGAGCGACAAGGGAGAACGCCTGCTCAATGGCGGACTTCGCTCCCACCGTCACAAAGACATAATCAACGCCCGCCCCGTTGGTCAACGCCCGCACCTGGTCCGCCATGTCGGGGGCGGCCGCCGATAGGCCAGCTGTTGCGCCGAACTCCCGAGCAGCCGCGAGCTTGTCGTCGGCGATATCAACCGCGATGACCTGAGCGGCGCCGGCAATTGTCGCGCCCTGCACGGCGTTGAGGCCCACTCCGCCGCAGCCAATCACCGCCACATCACTGCCGGTCTCGATCTTGGCCGTATTGGTGACCGCGCCAAACCCAGTGATCACGCCACACCCGAGGAGCGCGGCGCTTGTCATTGGAATTTCGTCGGGGATCTTCACGACCTGCGAGGCATCAACGACGGCCTCCTCCGCGAACGCGGCTGTCTTCAAGCCGTGGACGAGCGAGTCGCCGTTGGCATCAGTGAGGGGTCGGGTCTTGTCGATTGTGAATCGGCCGGTGCAGGTGACGGGCATACCCTTCGCACAGCCGGGGCACGAACCGCAGCTCCGAATGAGCGAGATCACGACACGGTCGCCTACGGCCACGTTGTCAACGCCGTCGCCCACCTCGGCAACGGTCCCCGCTGCTTCGTGGCCGTAGACCGCCGGCAGGCGTCCACCCCACGCGCCATCGATGAAGTGGATGTCGGAATGACAGATCGCACAGGCCTCCACATCGACCTTCACCTGGCCAGGCCCGGCGGGGGCAACCGTGATCTCTTCAATCGAGAGGGGCGCCCCAAATTCGCGACAGATTGCAGCTTTGATCATGCGGGTTTCAACCATGCGCGCAATCTAGACCCGGGAAACGCAGCGCAACGACAAAGACTTCGGCGGGGGCGGCCAGTGCATGGAGATACATGCGCCGAGTTTTTTGTCCATCTCTCGTCGTCGCGGCCCCCTCGTTAGCGCCGATTCGATACTCGCCCGCAACAACAGCCTCCGACTCGAAACGAACGGCTTCCCGGGAGTGTTCTACCGGGGTAGCGGTCCACCAATCGTCAGCGGCTCGTCTCTGACCTAACGTCAGGCCATGATTCCGACGATGCGACGGGGTGACGACCCCGACCAGATCACTGCCGCACTCACCGAACATGGCGCAGTCATCATCGAAGACTTCCTCGATCCGGCCAGCGTTGTCGCGATCAACGCCGAGGTCGGTCCAATGGTCGATGCCGATGACCCGCACAGTCGGGAGTTCATTAACCCGTTCATCGCCGACTTCTTCGGGACCGAAGTGCAGCACCTTTGTGGGCTGGCCTCTCACTCCAACGCGTTCGTCGATGAAGTCCTGCTGCATCCCCTCTACGACGCCGTGTGCGAGCGGGTGCTTGGACCGAACTGCGCCGACTGGCTGCTCAACGTCGGCCATCTCCTCCAGCGAGGCCCGGGCGCCGAACAGCAGTTCATCCATCGCGACCAAGACGTGTGGAACTTCCTCCCGAAGCCCCACCCCGAGGTGGAAGTCGCCTCGCTCGTGGCGTTGACCCCCTTCACGGCCGAAAACGGCGCCACCCGACTCGTTCCCGGGTCCAACCATTGGACCGGCGATCGCTACCCCACCGATGACGAGCTTGAGATCGCGGAGATGCCCGCGGGCGCGGCCGTGATCTATCTCGGTTCGACCTTTCATGCTGGTGGCACCAACTCCACCGCCGATGAACGCCGGCGGGGTTTCCATATCAGCTTCGTGGTCGGCTGGCTGCGGACCGAAGAGAACAACGTCCTCGCCACCCCTCCCGATATCGCTCGCACGCTGCCGCTCCGGGCCCAGGAACTGATCGGCTACAAGGCCCACGACGCAATCGCCACCGGCGGCGGCTACCTCGGCGTGGTCGATGTTCGCCATCCCACCGAACTGCTCGCCCGCGGCGAACTGTGACAGCGAGTAACTGGGGCTACCCCACACCAATACGGTTCGGACCGGGTCGGATCAAAGAACTCGCCGCCGTCTGCCACGATGCGCGAATCGCGCGACCATTACTCGTCACCGACCCCGGCCTCGCGGCCCTTCCGGTGACCCCGTTCATCCACGCACTGCTCGACGCGGGCGGGCTCTCGAGCACCACCTTCCACGACTTGAAACCGAATCCGGTCGGGCGCGACATCGAAGCGGGTGTCGCGGCATATCGAGCGGGCGAACACGACGGCGTCATCGCCCTCGGCGGAGGCTCGGCGCTCGATGTCGGCAAGATCATCGCGTTCATGGCGGCCCAATCTCGACCCATGTGGGACTTCGAAGATATCGGCGACAACTGGACCCGAGCCTCCACTGACCGCATCGCACCGATCATCACCGTGCCCACCACCGCCGGCACCGGCAGCGAAGTTGGCCGCGCTGGTGTGGTGATCAACGAGGACACTCACCGCAAGGTGATCATCTTCCACCCCGCCATGCTCCCGACCACTGTGATCAGTGATCCCGAGCTCACGGTTGGACTGCCCCGCATGCTCACTGTCGGCACGGGCCTCGATGCGCTGTCACATTCGCTGGAAGCGATCTGTGCACCCGGGTTTCACCCCATGTCGCATGGCATTGGTATGGAGGGCTGCCGGCTTGTCCTCGAACATCTCCCCCGAGTGGTGGCCGATCCCACCGATATCGAGAGCCGGGGCCAGATGTTGGCCGCCGCCTCGATGGGCGCCGTCGCGTTTCAGAAAGGCCTGGGCGCTATGCACGCGCTGGCCCACCCCATCGGCGCCGAATTCGATACCCATCACGGCATGACCAACGCCGTCGTGATGCCTTACGTCCTCGAGGCCAACCGGGCAGCCATCGAGCCAACGATCGATCGCCTGGCCGCCTACGTTGGCATCACGGGCGGGTTCGATGGCTTCCTCGCGCACATCCTCGAGACCCGCGAGGCGATGGACGTCCCCCACACGCTCGTCGACCTCGGAGTCGACGCCGATGCAATCGATGGGATCGTTGCCGCCGCAATCGAAGATCCATCCGCCGGTACGAATCCGATTCCATTCGACCAGACATTCGCCCACGCGGTCTTTCTCGCCGCCTGCGAAGGAGACCTCCATGCAACTCGATGAGCTTCGCGCCGAAATCGCCAGCGGCGAGATCGACTCCGTCGTCGTCGGCTTCACCGACCACTACGGCCGCACGATGGGCAAACGTTTCGACGCCGATTTCTTTCTCGACAGTGGTGTCGACGACGGCACCCACGCCTGCGACTACCTGCTGACGGTCGACATGGAGATGGCGCCCGTAGACGGCTTTGAATACACGAACTGGGAGAAGGGCTACGGCGACTTCCACCTGGTACCCGACCTCACAACGCTGCGACGAGCGGGCTGGACCACCGGCACCGCGTTCGTGTTGTGCGACGTGATGGACGGCACCACTCACGAACTCGTCGATGTTGCGCCCCGATCGATCCTGCGCCGCCAACTCGACGAGCTCACCGCGGAGGGGTTCACCGCCGCTGCGGCCAGCGAGCTCGAATTCTTCCTCTTCCGCGACAGCTATCGCGTCGCCCACGAGAAGGGCTATCGCGATCTCGAAGCCGCGGGCTGGTACGTCGAGGACTACCACCTACTGCAGGCGTCGCGCGTTGAGGACTATGTCGGAGCGGCCCGCCGGGCGCTGCGCGACAGCGAGATCCCCGTCGAGAACTCCAAGGGTGAAGCCGCTATCGGGCAGCACGAACTCAACGTTCGTTACACCGACGCGCTCACCATGGCCGACCGCCATGTCGTCATGAAGCAGGGCATGAAGGAGCTCGCCGAGGCCCAAGGCGTGAGTGTCACGTTCATGGCGAAACCCGATGCCGCCCAGCCCGGCAGCAGCTGCCATATCCATATGTCGTTGTGGAAGGACGACACCAACGCCTTCGTGGGCGAGGGCGGCGAACACTCCGACATTTTCCGCTGGTTCTTGGGCGGCTGGATGCACCACGCCGCTGACCTGATGGTCTGTTACGCGCCGACCGTCAACAGCTACAAGCGCTACCAGAACCAATCGTGGGCCCCCACTCGTATTGCCTGGTCCACCGACAATCGCACCGCCGGTTTCCGTATTGTTGGCACCGGCGGCGGACTCCGCATCGAAAACCGAATCCCCGGCGCCGACGTGAACCCCTACCTCGCCTATGCCGCCGCAATCGCCAGTGGGCTCGACGGCATTCGCAATCAGATTGAGCCGCCGGCCGAGTTGCGCGGCGACGTCTACGCCGCCGCCAAAGCAGCAACGGTGCCGGCCACCCTCACCGCGGCGCACGCCCGGTTCGTGGCCAGCGCCGACGCCCGGCGCCTGCTCGGCGATGCCGTGGTCGATCACTATGGCCACCATCTGAGCCAGGAGATCGCGGCGGCAAACGCCGCCGTCACCGACTGGGAGATGCGCCGCTACTTCGAGCGCATCTAGCGGTGACCAATATCGGCATCATTGTCTGCGATCACTTTCCGCCCGAGACGAGCGCAGCCGCCGGTGGCGAGATCCCCGATCTCTACCGTCGGCTGCTGAGCGGGACGGGGGATTCGCTCACCTTTCGCGAGTACGACGCAGCCAACGGGGAACTTCCCACCAACCTCGACGAGTGCGACGGCTGGATCCTCACCGGATCGCGGGCCGACGCCCACGGCGACGATCCATGGGTGGCCGATCTGCTCGAATGGATTCGCACCGCCATAGCCACCCGAGAACGAATTGTCGGCGTGTGTTTCGGCCACCAAGCAATCGCGCAGGCGCTCAGCGGCACGGTCGAACGAGCGGCGGCGTGGAAGGTCGGGCCCCACACCCTCACTCTTGACGCGACCATCTGGTTCGCGGAGGCAACCGTCGAACTCAACGCCATGCATCGCGATGTCGTGACGAGACTTCCTCCTGGCGCCGTTGTCGCCGGACGCGGAACAACCGCCGAGGTCCCCGCCTTCCGTGTCGCTGACCACGTTTTCTGCGTGCAGGACCACCCCGAGTTCAGTGCTCCCGTCACCCGGAAAATCATCGAAGGCCGACGCGAACGCCTCGGTGAAGCGTGTGCGACCGACGGCCTCGAGCGACTCCAGACCACACCAACCCAGGGCGACGTAGTCGGTCGGTATCTCGTCGATTTCCTGCTCGACCGAAGACGTTCGCCCGACGTCTAAGACTCAGCCGCCGGCACGTCCGCGGGCCGGAAGCTGGGCGCCACAAGATCCACCACGGCATGAATTGCGCCCGTCTCCGCGTCGAGATGGACGCCGTCCTTGCGGGAGTATCGCTCCGGGTCGGCATCAACGAAGGCACCGAATTCGACGACATCGACATGGTCATACGCGCCGGCCAGCGCTGTGACCAGCGCCGAGTAGCTCTCGCGGCGCGGCACTTCAGTGCCGGTATGGAAGAGGCCGTTGTCACCCCAGTCGGCCACGGTGTCGCCGGCGTAAAGAACACGACCGTGGCGCCCGCAACCGAAGCGTCATCGATCATGCGCACATACTCAGCGCTCATTTCCGCAATGAATGACGGCTCCGAGAGGTCCGTCCATTCATCAGCTTCTCGATCGAAATGATCGAAGAGCGGGACGCCATGATCGAAGACCACAACGAGGTCGGTCCCCGCCGCTACGCGTTCTCGACAGGCTTCGGGATCGGCGACGAGTTTGGTGTACCAGCGAGTGTTGCTGCCCTCCGCAAACATTGGCGAGCAGCCCGGCTCGCCGGCATCAATTGAAGTGCCGCCGATCACCGACACCCATGCACTCACCGCTGGCTAAATCGCATCGGCCGCGGACTCGCCCAAAATCATCACGGTGGGTTGTGAAGGCAACGGAATTCTAGGGTCCACCGGCACCGATTCCGACGGCGCGGTGTCGACGGCAGGACCGGTGTCCACGGCAGGAGCGAGGTCAATCTCCCGCGCGGCGTCAAAAGGTGCGGCCGTTCTCTCGACCACGACCCGGGCCGCCGAATCGGCGTCGGCGAGGGCTACCACCGTGGCGGCCGCGATCTCCGCATCCGACACGGCACGAGGGCCGAGCGCGAGTCCGACCGATGCCACCGCAACGGCGACGACGGTGGCCATCACAAACGTGAATGCTGGACGGCGCACCGCAACTTTCTGCGACCGAATCGGCAACTCAACCAGATGGTGGGAGACCTCGGCAAGGACCAGTGACACCGCCACGGCCAGCCCGGGCGGAGCGTCCAACAGCACAAGCAGCGGCCAGTGGAAGAGATAGATCGCGTAGCTCCGATGGCCGAGCCATAAAAGCGGGCGGACACGGAGCGCCCGCACCGGTGTGCCCTGCAGGGTCGCGATCACCACCGCGGAGAGAAGCGCGGCCGCGGGCAACGCGCCACGGCTCACGAGATCGTGTGACTCGCTGAGCGTGAACACCCCAAGACCAATCGCGGCCGCCGCGCCAACCGCTACGACACCCGGTACTCGAACTCGTCGACCTTCCGACATCCACACGGCGAGCGCGGCCCCAGCCAGAGGGTGAGGAGCGGAAGTACGAGGTACGCCTGCTCCTCGATGGAGAGGCTCCACATGTGGGCGAGTGGTCGGAGTCCGGTGTCGAAGATTGCTCCGTATCCGCCCGGCGCGGCTGCTTCGCGCCAGTTCTGGACATACCAGATCGACGCAAGCGCATCACCGGCGACCCGACGGACCGAATCTGGGTCAACAATTGCGGTAGCGCCAACAACCACAACGATCACCATGAGTGCAGCGGGTAGCAAGCGACGGGCCCTCGTCAACCAGAACTGAGACAGAGATGCTCGCGTCGGCGAGTGATCCCGCACGAGGATTGACGTGATGAGAAAGCCCGAAAGGGTGAAGAACACCGAGACGCCAAGCCAACCGCCAGGAACGGCGTCGGGCCATCCGTGATAGGCCACAACGGCAACTACGGCGAGACCGCGAAGGCCATCAAGCTCAGGAATGCGACGTCGGGAGGAGGCAACGTCGGCAGTGGGATTGACACTCACTTGCTCACAGTCGGCCGGTTTGGAGCCGATCGGAGGGTTGTGCCCTTCGAAAGTCTTCAGACCTGTCTTCACTGTCGGGCGCTCGTGCAATCATCGATCTGCTCGATCTGTGGGAAGACCTCCTTTGAGGAGGTCGCGGCCAAAGCCGACCCCGACCAGGCCCCGAAGTGGTGGCAGAAGCTCGAAAACAACGAACTCCAAAAAGTCGGTGGGGTCACGGCAGCACTGCTCCTCATCGCCATAGTCATGGGTTACGCACTGACCCGGCCGGAAGCCGAAACGGTAGCGAACGCGCTTCCGCCGCCCGTCTCCACTACAACCACCACGACACCTCCGTGGCTCGCCGACGATATCAGCACACCCTCGGTGGCCAATGCGGTCCGAACGGCCGACGGTCTCGTCACGCCCGGCACACCCCGCGAAGTCGGCGACACGCCCAGCCCCTTGGAAACGCCGCCGCCAATCAACTTCATCACTGGGCTCCTACTCGACGCGGACCTCGAATTCACGGCAGATATCGCCCGGGTGCACGCCCTGTACGGAGCATTTCCTCCCGCGTTTTCGCTCGCTGCTCTCGACCCGCCGGAGATTCTGGCCCTTGGCGGCGTCGTCGATGCGCTCCGGGTGGAGGAGACACAACCCTTCGCCGCCCGCACCATCGTCCGGACGCAAGACGGGCAGGAACTCGGCGTACGACTGTGGCTACTCGGTGGCAACGAGGACCTCAACCTTTGGGCCACTGACTTGGAGGCCAGGTCAATCGTAGCGTTTCAAGCCCCCGCCAACGTGGCGCCCAGCGCGTTCACCGACGTCCTTCAGGCATGGCGCCGAGGCCTCCCCGACTAGGCATCTGAAATACGACAGGGTATTCTGATGTGATTCCCCCCTTGAGGACTCTCCAATGGCTATCGAACTCCCCCCGCTGCCCTACGCCGACGATGCACTCGCTCCGCACATCAGCGAACAAACGATCTCATTTCACTACGGCAAGCACCATGCGGCCTACGTGAACAACCTGAATGGTCTGATCGACGGCACCGACCTCGCCGACGCTTCACTCGAGGAAATCGTGCGCACCGCTGCACCCGGTGCTCTATTCAACAATGCGGCGCAGGTCTGGAACCACACGTTCTACTGGAACTGCATGTCACCCAACGGTGGCGGCAACCCCACCGGTGACCTCGCCGCCGCGATCGAGTCGAGCTTCGGATCGGTCCACGCATTCAAGGCGCAGTTCAAGGCCGACGCGGTCGGCAACTTCGGCTCCGGCTGGACCTGGCTTGTCCGCGAAGGCGACGGCGTGGCCATCGTCAAGACCGACGATGCCGACACACCCTTGGCCCATGGCCAGACCGCGCTACTCACCATCGACGTGTGGGAACACGCCTACTACCTCGACTTCCAGAACGCTCGACCGGCCTACGTCGACGCCTTCATCGAGCACCTGCTCAACTGGGGCTTCGTCGCCGCCAACTTCACGGCCTGACGATCACTTCCTCGTATTCGAGGCAGTCGACAAACCCGATCCGCTCGTAGGTGCGCCGCGCCGCTAGATTTCTGGCATCAACGTTGAGTCCAATCGTTCTGACGCGCCCCTTGAGTCGACCGCAGACACCCGCGGTGACAATCGCACCGAGGCCCTGCCCTCGAGCGGCCGGGTCAACCAAAACCGCACCGACGGCCGCAATCTCATAGGTCGAACTCAGCACATGTGTGCCAGCCGCCGCGACCAGACGATCGGGGTCGTCGGGGTGGCTGATCCCAACGAAGGTGCCATCGGCCAGCATTGGTTCGAGCACGAACGCGGCGCCCGGATCGGTGGCGTGCAATCTCGTGACCCGTGCGAAGTCCCCAACGGCGAGCGGTTGCGCGGCGGCCGCACTCGGAAGCCGCTCGGGGTGTGCGAGCACACACTTCACGTGCGGTCCCAAGTCATTGATCGGCCCGCCGACGCCCACGGCGGCGCCGAGCCCCACCGGCCCGGTGATCATCGAACCGTCGGGAATCTCGTCGAGAAGTTCCACCACCAACGCCAACGATCCGTTGGGGTCGGCCGGTGAGATCGCGTAGACCGTGGTGATGCCATCACCGAGGGCCACTATGCCCACGGTGGCGTCGTCGCGCCGGAACCAGGTGCTGCGATCCCACAGCGGCGATTCGAGATCGGCCAATCCGCATGCATGGGCGGCGCGGTCGCGACCAAAAAGGGCCGCCAGCTCTCCTTGTTCCGAAACGACTCGCATGGCCCCGACCGCACGCCGCGTGCAACAGTGCGCCATGGGACAACTCAACGAGAAGCCGCCGGAGTGGATTCACTCCGCGCCCTTCCAGACCAGCGCCACCCGCAAGATCGACGCCACACCAGACGAGGTGTTCGCGGCGCTCATCGATCATGAGACGTGGCCCGAGTGGTTCGATGCCATCATCCGCGTTGAACGCTTCGGTGACCAGCACGAAGGGGTTGGATCCGAACGCCGCGTATTCATCAACAAGCGGGTCGGCATCGACGAAGAGTTCAATGTCTGGGAGCCCGGCGAGCGCTGGGGTTTCGTGGTCACCTCCGCCACCGTCGGCGGACTGAAGTCCATGGTCGAACTGGTCACTATCGACGATCTCGGTGACGGCAAATCGTCAGTCACCTACAAGATGGGGATCGAAGGCAAGTTCCCACTCTCGCTTCTGCTCAAGGTCGCGAAGGCACCTATGGCGAAGAACCTCGGCAAGGCGCTCGACAATCTCGGTCCCCACATCACCGCACGAAGGGAGACCCATTGATGCCGAGCTACGGAAACATCGATCACGAATACGGCCTGACCCTGGCCACCACCGACCCTGATGACGATGGTCCGGTGTGGATGGTCAACCTGATGAAGTACAAAGACATTGCCGACTATGGCGACGGCGGAGCCACTGGCCGAAGCGGCCGCGACGCCGACAACGAGTACACCCCGACCGGCCCGCTGAAGGCCGTGGGTGCAACGATCGTTTACGCCGCCGAAGTGGAGATGACACCGCTGGGCGACGGCACCCAGTGGGACCGCATCGGCATCATCAAATACCCGACCCGGCGCGCGTTCATCGAGATGCAGGAGCGCCAGGACTTCACGGACAAACACGTCCACAAGGAAGCGGAGATGGAGCAAACCTTCGTGATTGGGTGTCAGCCGATGCCTCAGCAGCCGGACGAGCGCGAGGAATGGCAGAGCACCGACTGGGACGATGTCGAACACCCGCCCACCGCCGAAGACGGCGAACTCCACGTGCTCCACGTCGTCAAATGGGCCGACGGCGGAGTGGACGAGATGGAGGGCTACCACGACGAAGCAGCGAAGGTCGCAGGCCAATCTGGTGTGCGCATCGGTGGCTGGTTCAATGTCGAAGGCACCATCATCGGCGATGGCCGTTCCTGGGATCAGGTGCGGTTCAACGTGTTTCCCAGCATGAAGGAGTTCATGGAGAACGTGGTGGCCAACCCCGGTCGTCTCGAGGCGCAGGCCAACCATCGCGAAGTCGCGATGGCCGACACCTACACGATGTTCTGCCGCCCGATCATCAATCAGCTCCGCGAGTCGTTCTGACGAACGATCGCTGGATCGAGCCCACCGCGGTCGAACACGACTCGATCGGACCACGGCTCAGCCGGGCACAGATCCGGAGCTGGCAAGAACAGGGGCACTGCCTCGTTGACGGGTTACTTCCCGAGCCGACCCTTCGTTCCCTGCGGTCAGAGGCGGCCGAGTTCTTCCCCGCGCCGGGCACCAGTGCGGCTGCGGCCCTCCGAGACTTCGGGAGCGGACAGACCTTCGTCTTCCCCTCCTCATCGACGCTGTGCAACTCGATCACGCTGCACCCCGCGCTGCTGCAAGCGGTCGCCTCATTGCTGGACGTCGACCAGCTCGATCTCCGGTTGACCCAGTCCGACCTTTGGCCGAAGTACGGACGGGAGCCGTCAGGCGAAGCTCGCGACAACGCTGACCAGCGCATTCACTGCGACTATCCCAACCACACGCTCACCCATCCGCCTCGCTGGGATGAACCCGAAGCCGTCGAGCTGGTCATCTATCTCGACCGGGTCGAGGAGTGCGGCGGGCCTACTGCCGTTGTTCCCCGCACCGGTCCCGACGACCCGGCCTACCCCTGGCCGATCATGGCCATGCCTGGCGTCGAAGGTCTTGACTATGTGAACGATCAAGCTTCGGCCGAGGCCTACCTGGAGACGCATGCTCCAGAGAAGGCCGCCTTTCGCGAGGAGCACCTCTACGCCCGAGAGGCGAAGGCGCGCTACGGCTTCGGCACGATTCTCTTCTACCGCCACGACACGTGGCACCGCGGCACCGTCGGCGAGCCCAACACGCTGCGGCTCGTTCAGAACATGACCTTCCGACGGGCCGACGCCGAATGGGTCAACATGGTGCACCCCGGCTGGGCTTGGGCCACCTACCGGCCCGGCCATCATCTTGAGCGCCTCATCGCAGAGGCGTCCGTCGAGCAACGCACCGTGATGGGTTTCCCGAAACCCGGCCACCCGTATTGGAACGACGACACACTCGCCGCCGTCACCGCTCGCTACGGGCTCTTCGGCTTCAACGCCGACCCTTACCGCTGACTTACCGACCCGCTCTACGTTGTGGCCGAGGACGACACGGCCGAGACCGAGGTCGAGGTCGAGCCGGTGGCCACTGCCTCATCGTGCGACGAGATCGCAGCGCTCTTTGTTACTAAAGGCTCGGCCAACGCCGATCTCGCCGACCCGGAGGTGAGCGCCTCGTGTGACGGCGACACGCTCGTGGTCATCTCGAACGGCATCCCTGACTTCACCTATATCGAGACCTCGCCGGACGCAGTCGACCTGTCGTACTCGATCCCTGCCACGCCGACGGTGGCTAACGAAACCACCGATGTGCCGACGTTGGTTCCCTCACCGAGGGCGTCAGCGAATGCGGCAGCCACAACGGCCCCACCGGATTCCATATGCACCTCTTTGGTACCAGCACGACCACCGACTGCATGTACACCGCCGAGGAAGTGGCCGCTGCGCCCCAGCTCATCGGCTACGCCTTCGACGGTTACCCGATTTACAGCGGCAACGATCAGTACACCTCGTCGTGGGGGCTCACCGACGAATCGCTGTTCGCGAGCGACACGTGGTCGGCTCACAGCTTCATCGAAGGCTCCGGCTACCTCGACGAGTGCAACGGTCTCACTGATACCACTGGCAACTACGCCTACTACACGACCGACTCCTTCCCCTACGTCATCGGTTGTTACGCCGGCGTTGTCGACCTCAACGGTGCTGGCGGCGGACTCGACGAGCTCGGCGACCCACCAACCGACGCTCCGTGAACACCCGTCGCCAGTTCTTTCAGGCCAGCGCCGTCGCGGCGGCCGGAGTCGCAGTCGGTGTTGCCAGCCCGTTCGGTGACTCTGCCGCGGCGGCTGCTGAGCAGCCAAACGAAGCCGACATCGGCTTTTGCACCGACATGACCGCCCATCACGTGCAGGCCCTGGCCATGTGTCAGCGAGTGCTCGGCCGGGACACCGGTGATCCGGTGCAGGTTGCTGCGGCTGAGGTGCTGCAGAATCAGGCCATCGAGGTCGGCCCGATGCGGGCGTGGCTCACCGACTGGGGCCAGTCGACGGCACCGGCATGCCGCTCGCGATGATGCCTGGTCTCGCGTCAACCGAAGAGATGACCGAGCTGTCGACGCTCACCGGGCTCGACCAGGGTCGACGCTGGCTGGAGCTGATGCGAGCGCATCATCTGGGTGGCGTGGCGATGGTCATTGCGGCCGTCGAGCGCGCCAGCATCGACAAGGTCGTGCGGCTCGCGCAGGCCCAAGCCGATGTCCAGACCTATGAGATCAGCCAGTACGACTGGCTTCTTGCTCGCAACTACGCCTGAGCCTCGTTGGCGACAGCTTCGAAGGCCGCTCTGGTCGCCGGATGGTCCAGCGGCACTTCGGTGAGACGACGTGCCTTGTTCATTGTGGGGCCGTAGCGCCACAGCAGGGTCTCCCCATCTTCACTGAGCTTGCGCGTGACCATAACGAGCTTCTTCGCACCGGGGCGAAGCTTGTGCACGCCGTTTTCTATCGAGGCGGCGACACGAATCCGATCGCCACCAAAGCCGCCGACATCGTCGACACCATTCGCCAACGTGCCGTCACAGAACATGTCGTGGACGAGCCCGCCAACCGTGATTGTGACGCGATTGCCCGCCTGTTCAATCCGCTGAACTGTCCCCTTCATCCGCCCCTCGTAGACCTCCCACACCCCCCGCATGTCGAAGAAACTGTCGGCGAGAGGCTCGCGTGATGCACCGAGCGTTCGCGGCGCCCACTTCGCAGGGGACGCGTCGGCCTTGGTGCCGTTGAGCGGGATCTCCGAAACCGGCACGCCCGACCCATCAAGCGCCGGCCGTTCGTAGTCAGCCGGATCGATCGGGCGGGGAAGAGCGGCGAACCGATCGGTGTCTGGTTTCGAAAAGAAGGTCTTGAGGACCGTGGCGAGCTTCGGCATCAGCTGATCCAGTTCTTGACCTTCTCGATGAGACCGAGACGGTCACCACCGGCGGGCTGGATCGACAGGTGCGTGACACCGGCGGCCTGGTAGGCCTCGATGCGCGCGCGCACATGACCCTCGGAGCCGACCATTGCGGTGGCGTCGAGAAAGTCCTGCGGCACGGCGGCCATGGCTTCTTCCTTGCGGCCGGCGAGGAAGAGATCCTGGATCTTCTCGGCCTCTTCTTCATAGCCGTACTTCTGGAAGATGTTGTTGTAGAAGTTCTTGCCCTTGGCGCCCATACCACCGACGTAGAGGGCGGCCATGAATCGACCGGCGTCCTTGATCTTCTTGGCCTGCTCATCGTCGCAGATCGCGATGGTGCCACCGGCCACGATGTTCATGGGCGGGAGCGACGGGTCGCGGTTGGCGGCGCCCTTCGCAAGGGCATCGCCCCACACGTCTTGCGCCTTCTCGGGATGGAAGAAGACGGGGAGCCAGCCGTCGGCAATCTCGGCGGTGAGTTCAACGTTCTTCGGGCCCAGCGAAGCGATGTAGACGGGGATGTCGGCACGCTTCGGATGGTTGATCAGCTTGAGGGGCTTGCCGAGTCCGGTGCCCTGATCCTCGGGCAGCGGCAGGGTGTAGTTGGGGCCGTCGTGCACCAGGACTTCACGATTCCATACCTTGCGGCAGATCTCGATGAGTTCCTTCTGGCGACCGACCGGCTTGTCGTAGGGAATGCCGTGCCAGCCCTCGATGACCTGCGGGCCCGAAGCGCCGATGCCGAGGATGAATCGACCATCGGAGACCGCATCGAGACCGGCGGCGGTCATGGCGGTAAGTGTTGGTGTGCGGGAGTACATCGGCAGAATCGCCGACCCGAGTTCCATCGTCTCGGTCTTCGCCGCTAGGTAGCCGAGGATCGAGACTGCGTCGAAGCTGTAGAGCTCCGCAACCCAACCGACATCGATACCGGCCCGTTCAAGCTGGGCGGCGTCTTCGGCTGCCGCGCGCGGATCACCCGAGTAGTTGAGCGTCATCGAGAGCTTCATAAGTTCATCCCCAGAAGTTGTGGCAGTGTTGTAGACAATAGTTTGCGAGCCCTATGGTCTCAAACGCAGCGTACGAGCCAGCAAGAGGGATCACAGCATGAAGCACTACGACGACTGGAACGGCACAATCGGCAAGACCGTTGCCGAATCGACCCCCGACTTCGAGACATACCCACACCCCGGGGACAACGCCCCAAACGTCATTTACGTGCTATTCGACGATCTCGGCTTCTCGCAGTTCGGTTGCTACGGCTCCGATATAGACACGCCGACGATCGATGCGCTGGCCGGCGATGGCCTGCGCTACACCAACTTCCACGTCACCCCGCTCTGCTCGCCCACGCGGGCCGCGCTGCTGACCGGACGCAACCATCACACCGTCGGAATGCGGGCAGTTTCGAACTTCAACACCGGCTTCCCGAGCATGACCGGCCACATCTCCAACCACGCGGCCACCGTCGCCGAAGTTCTGCACGACGAGGGATACGCCACCTTCGCCGTCGGTAAATGGCACCTCGCCCCAATGGAGCAGTGCTCCGCGGCCGGGCCTATGGATCAATGGCCGCTGCAACGCGGCTTCGATCGGTTCTACGGCTTCCTCGACGGCGAAACCGACCAGTTCAGCCCGTCGCTTACTTACGACAACCACCACATCGATCCGCCACGCAAGCCCGAAGACGGCTACCACGTGAGCGAAGACATGATCGACAAAGCGATCGAGTTCGTGCATGACACGAAATCGGTTCGTCCCGACAAGCCCTTCTTCCTCTATCTCGCGTTCGGCGCCACCCACGCACCCCATCAGGCGCCCGCCGAATATCTCGACAAGTATCGCGGCCGCTACGACGAGGGCTGGGACGTTGTTCGTCAGCGCTGGTTCGAGCGCCAGATCGAGCTCGGCGTCACCGACCCGGACACCCAGCTCGCACCCCGCAATCCGGGCGTCGACGCTTGGGACGACATGCCGGAGAACCAGCAGAAGCTGGCGTGCCGACTGCAAGAAGCATTTGCTGCATTCCTCGAACACACCGACACTCAGATCGGTCGCCTAATCGACGATCTTCGCGAACTCGGTGAACTCGACAACACCGTCATCATGGTGCTCGGCGACAACGGCGCGTCCCAGGAGGGCGGCCCGTTCGGTGTGCTCCACGAGATGAAGTTCTTCAACGGCATCTTCGAATCACCCGACGAAGCAATCGAGCACCTCGACGAGATCGGCGGCCCGCACTCCCACACCAATTACCCGTGGGGCTGGGCACAGGTCGGCAACACGCCCTTCAAGTGGTACAAGCAGAACACCCATGAAGGCGGCGTTCACGTGCCGCTCATCGTGCACCACCCCAATGGGATCACCGACAAGGGCGGCTTGCGTCACCAATTCCACCACGTCAATGACATCACGGCGACGATCTACGACATGATCGACATTGAGGCGCCCGATGTGCGCCTGGGCCGTGAGCAGATTCCGATCAGCGGCGTGCCGATGACCTACTCGTTCACCGATGCCCACGCGCCGACGCGCAAGAAGATCCAGTACTTCGAGATGGGCGGCAGCCGGGGCCTTTGGCACGCCGGCTGGAAGGCCGTCTGCAAGCACAACCAGCATGACGACTTCGACAACGACGTGTGGGAGCTCTACCACGTCGACATCGATGCGTCGGAGTGCAACGACCTTGCGGCCGAGATGCCGGACCAGCTCGCCGAGATGATCGACCTGTGGTGGCAAGAGGCCGAGGAACACGGTGTCCTCCCCCTCGACGATCGAATGATCGAGCTCTTTGGCACTCGCTTCCGGGATCGTTCTCCGCATCCAGCTGACATGCGTTACGTCTATAAGCCGCCGATGTCGCCCCTGTCCATGCAGGCCGGAGCGTCAATGGGAGGCCGCAGCTGGCGCCTCACTGGCCGGGTAGAAGGTGTCGCCGATGGTGTCATCTTTGCGATCGGCACCGAGAACTCGGGGTTCTCCATCTTCGTCAATGACGGTCGCCTGGTGTTCGACTACAACGCGTTCGACGACCACACCATCGTGGAATCTGAGATTGCGATCGCCAACGACGCGACCGAGTTGACCGTTCAGTTCCTCCGCGTCAGCGGGCGGAAGGGACTTGCCCGTCTCTCGGTCGACGGCGAACCGGTCGGCACAACCGAGATCCCGTGGATCATGGGCACCATCTCTTCGGTCGGCGCAAGCGTGGGCCGCGACCTGGGCTCACCGGTCAGTCGGATGTACTCGGATGAAAACGCCTATGGCGCCAAACTGCGTGAGGTAGAGATCCAGCTGCTCTCGCGCCAAGACGCCGAGTCGCTCGAGACCGAGATGCGCACCGAAATGTCCCGCCAATAGTGCCCACGCCGCTCGTCCAGTCGTTGGCGGCTCAGCCGGTGTATGCGAGATTGAGGGCCGCGGTGCGGCCCCATTCATCGTCGCCCGACCAGATGATTTTGCCGGCGTCGATCTGCTCCTGCGGGTCGATCCGCCCGGCGGCCAACATCACGAACGTGCGGACATCGGTGGTCACCGTGACGTCGGGGCTGTCGACCGACTCGACCCGGGTGGCTCGCCCGTCGACCGAAACGGCGATGTCGCGCTCGACACCGTTGCCATCGGCGCTGCGAATCTGGAAGACGATCGACATACCCTCGGGCAGCCCGATCTTCTTGCCCACGATGTAGCCAGCGGAGTCGTCGACTTCTTGAAGCGTCATCTCCGCAGCGTCGCCGGAATCGTCAAGGGTTTCGCCCATCGGAATCGCTATGTCGCGAGCGTGGACCCACATATCGAACACGCGCACCTGCAGGAACCGGCGATAGGTCGCCATGCCTGCGGGGGTGAACGACGGGGCATCGACGGCCGCCGCTGGCAGGGCTTCGAGCTCATCAATGCGGCGGGCAGTGACTTCCTGGACGCGGGCGGCGTAGTCGGCTCGGCCCATCGCGCCAATGTCGCGATTGAACTCGCCGAGCTTCTCGAATGGCGGCGACACCTCGACAGAGGGAGCCCATCCGGTGAGGACAACTTCCACCCCCATGGTGTGGGTAATCACGCCCTGCACGTCCCAATCGGGACACAAGGATTGGGTGGCCATCTCACCGTCGGACAGCCGACCAGTGAGGTCGTTGTAGTACGCAAACAACTGCTCATGGGTCGAGATGTAGTCGGAGAGTTCAAAGGACGAGGCCATGCCGGGAACGTATCAGCATGATGTCGGACGCCGGGCGGACGAGTTCAGGCCGTGAGTAAGGCGACGCCGTACGGGCGGAACTTCTCGTCGCGGGTCACGAGAGTGAGGCCTTCAATTTGGGCCTGAGCGATCAGCATTCGGTCGAACGGGTCGCGATGATGGATGGGAAGCTCTCCGGCCAGGCGAGCATGCCCATGAGTGATGGCCAGCGGCTCGAAGTCTTCCGCAACGGCGCTGGCGAGATCACCCATCACGGTCACCTTGCCCAACGCCTGCTTGATGCTGATCTCCCATGTTGATACCGAACTGACGTAGATCAGGTTGTCCGGGTTGGCAATCTCATCCGTTGCCTCGGCACTGAGCTCGTCGCCAGCCAGCCACCACAGCAACGCGTGGGTGTCGAGCAGGAGGCTCACTGCTCACCTTCGAAGCTCTCGATGACCGACGTCGGTGTGTCGTCAAAGCCGGGCTCGATAACAATCGCCCCGACCAACCGCCCAGCGACGCGAGGTGATCGTCCGTGACGGTAAGGCACAAGGCGAGCGAGCGGCTTTCCGGCTTTGCCAAGGATGAGCTCTTCGCCGGCCGCCGCTCGTTCGATCAGCTTCGACAACTGCGTTTTTGCCTCGTATACGTTGATTACCATATACGCACGGTATAGACCTGACCAAGTCTGGTCAATTATGAGAGGTTGCGGGTCGAGGAAAGTGACAGGCAGACTGCCAATATGAGTGACGCAGAACTTCAGACAGTTAACGACGCCATCGATGCTCTCCTTGCGGCGCACGACCCCTCGCTGGAGTCGTATCAGGAGTTCCGCGGGCATCAGTACGACGCTGGCCTGGCCTGGGTCCAGAATCCGCTTCGTGCCGGTGGCATCGGTGTCCGGCCGCAGCTGCAACGCGACGTAAACAAGCGTCTCGCCGAGGCCGGCGCCGCGTCGATGGACCCCGCTCAGTTCTTCCAGGCCCTCGCCGGTCCCACGATCCTCGCCCACGGCAACCAGGAGCAGTACGACCGCTTCTTGCGCCCGATGTTCACCGGCGAAGAGAAGTGGTGCCAACTCTTCTCCGAGCCCAACGCAGGCTCAGACTTTGCCGGTCTCGGCACCAAGGCGGTCGAAGACGGCGACGAATGGCTCGTCAACGGCCAGAAGGTGTGGAACACACTCGCCCACATCGCTGACTGGGGCATGCTCGTCACCCGTACTGATCCGGAAATGCCTAAACACAAGGGCATGACCTACTTCGCGCTCGATATGCACCTCGAAGGCGTCGAGGTTCGGCCCCTGCGTCAGATCACCGGCGAGGCCGAGTTCAACGAGGTCTACATGACCGACGTGCGAGTCCCCGACGACTGTCGAATTGGTGCTCGTGGCGAGGGCTGGCGCGCCGCACTCACCACCCTCATGAACGAACGCACCGCCATTGGCGGCGGCGGTAGCGGCGGCGCACCCAAGCGCGGCAGCGGCGCCATCTCCCACCTCGTGCAGGTCTGGGAGGGTCTCCCCGAGGACCGGAAGACCTCGGCCCAGCGCGACGATGTTACAAAGCTCTGGATCCGCGCGGAGATCCTGCGTCTCACCGTCATGCGAGCGGTTCAGGGAGCCAAGATGGGCCAGCCGGGCCCTGAAGGTTCCGTTGCGAAGCTCGCCGGGGCAGAGCTCAACAAGGAGCTCTACAGCGAGGCGATCAACCTCCTCGGCATGGCTGGCCAGGTCGACTACGACTACACCTTCCGTCGCCCCGGCGTCATCGATCTCGATGGTGCGGCCAACGGCATCGGCCACGCCTTCTTGCGGGTCCGGGCCAACTCCATCGAGGGCGGCACCTCCGAGGTGCTTCGCAACATCATGGGCGAGCAGATGCTCGGTCTCCCCGGCGAACCCCGCGTGGACAAAGAAATCGCCTGGAGCAAGGTCCCCAAGAACTAACCCCCTTTCTTCCTTTCTGAAGGCTGGGTCGCGCATAGCGCGACTCAGGCTTCAGAAAAGGAGGGGGAGTCGGAATCAGCTGGTGCCGAGAGCAGCCAGGGCATTGGCGTGGAGCTGCTTCTTGATAAGGCCGACTGAACTCTCGGCGGTTGCCGCGTGGGGCAGGCCGCGATCAAGCGCCGAACTCATGAGGCTGTCGAGCGAGACAGCCTCGTCGACGAAACCCGCGGCGACCGCATCGGCGGCGCCATAACGATGGCCCGTGATGACCGTGTCGCGCGCAATCGACGGCGAGAGCAGACTCTGGATCATCGCCAATAGGCCGCGGCTGAACCCCATGCCGAGATGTACCTCGGGCCAGCAGACAAAACCGCGGTCTTCGCGCATCACCGCATGATCGTGGGCAAGCAGACAAAACGCTCCCGCGCCGAACGCATGCCCATTGATCGCCGCCACGGTGGGTGCGGGGAAGGCCAGGATGCGCCCGAGCACCTTCTCGACGGAGTTGACGTAGGTAATGATGTCGGCGCTGTCCTCCCCGGCCATCCATTCGACATCCAAGCCATTCGAATAGTGCTTGCCGGCACCCGTCGTGATCAGCACCTTGGGACCATCGGCCGCTTCAACCTCATCGAGGGCAGCATTCATGCCCCCGACCCAAACGTGGTCGGTGGTGTTGAGATCGTCACCGAAGTTGATGACGAAGACCTCGCCATCGCGTGTGAGTGTGGGTTCGCTCATGAGCCGGACCATACCCCCCGTTTGCGTCTGGCCGGAAAGGGGGGCGAAGATCAGCGAATGGAACGCCCCGCAATCCTGATCACCCACATGGCTGGGCTCCAGGCCTTCGACGAAGCAACGCTCGACCGGCTCGATCAATCCGGACGACTACTCCGTCGCGAGCCCCTCACATCATGGGACGACGACGGCGCCGACGATCTGTTGGCTGAGGCCGAGATCATCGTCGGCCACTGGGGCGCCCCCCTCTTCGATGCGGCCGTACTGGCCCGCGCCCCGAAACTCCGCATGTTTGCTTACGCCGCCGGCACGGTGAAGTGGTATGCAATCGATGAGATCTGGGACCGCGACCTGGTCATCACGTCGGGGGCTGGCGCCAATGCAGAACCCGTCGCTGAATACACGCTGGCCATGATCTTGCTGGCCAACAAGCGGATCTTTCCTGCGATTACGGCCCAACAAGGCCGTGAAACGTGGACGCCACCGCCGGCTGCGCCTCAACCTGGGAACTGGGACAAGACCATTGGACTGGTCTCCGCGTCGCTCATCGGACGACGAGTGGCCGAACTTCTCCAGCCCTTCCCTCATCTCTGCGTCGAGATCTACGACCCGTTTGTCGACGCCGCTTCTATCGAGGCGCTCGGTGCGACCAAGGCCGACGACCTCACTGAGCTGTGTCGCCATTCCGACGTCTTGTCGATCCACGCCCCCGCCCTCCCCGCAACCCTCAATCTCGTTGCCGCCGAACACTTGGCCGCTTTGCCCGATGGAGCAACGGTGATCAACACCTCGCGGGGTCACTGCCTCGATCTCGACGCGCTCACAGCAGAACTCACAGCCGGTCGGCTCTTCGGCATCATCGATGTCACCGACCCCGTCGAACCATTGCCCGAGGACCATCCGCTGCGGTCCCTCCCGAACGCGATCTACACGCCACACATGGCCGGTAGCCAGGGCACCGAGTTGGCCCGGATGAGCGACTGGGTGTGCGATGAAGTCGAGCGATTCGTCACCGGCCGACCCCAACGAAATCGTGTCACCCGTGACATGATCGACCGGATCGCTTGACCAGGAGTCCCAAGAGAATGTCCATCGCCTTCGACGACATCGATGCCATCAATGCCCACACCAGCGACGAATACGGAGAGTGGGGCAAAGAGATCGAAGTCACCCAGGACATGATCAACGAATTCGCCGAGCTCACCGGCGACCGCCAGTGGATCCATATCGACGTCGAGCGCTGCCTCAAGGAAAGCCCGTTCGGCGGCCCGATCGCTCACGGCTATCTCACCATGAGTCTCATGCCGATGCTGATCTCGGTGCCCGTCGAACTGTCCGGCGTGAAGAACGCCATCAACTTCGGTTGCGGCGGCGCCCGCTTCCTCTCGCCAGTGCCGGCCGGCTCCACCGTGCACGCTCGGTCACGACTGATCGGCGCCGAAACCCACCGCGCCGGCACCCTCCTGTCGTTCGAATCGGCCACCCACGTGAAGGACAACGAGAAGCCCTCGCTGGTCTACACATCGCAGATTCTGTATCAGGGCTAGCTCGCCGCGGCGGCGCCCGTGCGGCGCGTCGCAGACCAGCGGCGAACCAGACGCATGCTCTGCCAAAGGCCAAGAATCAGCAACGCGGGAACTAACAGGCGGATCGTGCCGCGGCCGACCGCCCCTTCCACGGTCTCTGCGAGTTGGTGGCCACCCTGTTCAACGAGATGATCATCGCCCTCCGTCCAGGCAACACGAAGGGCGGCGAGTTCGGCGTCGGGGTCACTGCCAGCAGCGCCAACACGAGCAAGCAGGCCACGGTCACCGTTGACCAGTCGTTCTGCCTCAGCAAAGGCGGCCAGCGCTGCCTCCTGAGCATCAAGGATGTCGTTCACTTCGCTCATGTCGACGGCGGCGGATTCAAACGCGTCCTGGGCCTCCAACCGCAGCTCAAGGTCGAGGGATTCGGCCCACACGTGAAGCGCATCACGGCGGGCGAGCACGTCACTGACTGCCGCTTGTGTGTCGCTGAATGACAGGAATTCCCATCCCGCCATTGCTTCTCGGAGATAGGGCGGAAGCGACCAGCCACCGGCTCGAAACTCCAACGCGAGATAGTCGGCCCTCGCTGCGGCCCGCTGATCGTAGGCGGCGAGCACATCGCTGTCGGTTTCAAACGAACGGAATGACGCGGCCGCGTCATCGACACCACCGACATTCTCCATGAGATCGATGATCATCTGATCGCCGGCCAGAAGGGGCTGCACCGCTTCACCGGCGCCGGGGTACGAGATCGACCCGACACGCAACGCGTCGATAACGGCTCGTACCCCACTGACGCTCATTTCGTCGACGAGGTCAGGAATGATCGAGGCCGCCGTTGGCGCTTCCGTTGCCTCTCGAGTTCCGGCAAAGGCATGGGCGAACCCTTCCGCAAAAGCAGCATCGACGAATGGCACCCCCGTGAGCCAAACATGGGCCAGTTGATGATCAATCGAAACGATGTCGTCGCTAACGAGCTCCACCACGTCGAAGCCGAATATCGGATCCGTGCTGATCAGCGGATGTTCGTCACCGGGGAACGCTCGGCGAACGGTGAAGAGGTCGTCGCGCAAGCCGAACCAGTCCTCAAGCTCCCCGGCCACGGCCGTTGCCCGCGAGAGCACGGCTTCGGACCAGTCGCCCGAATCGGACCAGTCAGCCACCGTCATCCCTTCCGGCGAATCATTGGCAGCCGCTGTCGTGAAGGCGGCATCGTCGAGAAAGGCGAAGCGCTCAGACTCATAGGGAGCCGACGTTGCCGCGGGCCACACCACGAACGACTCATCGGCGTCGTCCACCTGCGAAGTCGTGGCCTCAACCGGGCGGAACGATTCCGGCAACACAACTTCGGCGGGGTGCCATGTCGAGTGGGCGGGACCCGGCACATACACGTCAAGCGCGACAGCTCCCGGTTCGACAATCGTCGTCACCTGGTTCGCCGCGAGCGACCAGCGCAACACGACCGATGCAGAGTCGCCTGGTTCAAGTGGCTCATCGAAAGTGACCAACCACGTGACAAACCCGTCCTTGGGCACCGCACCTAGCTTCGGCAGGCTCGTGTCGCCCTGGGTCGCATCAATATCAATCGCCGCATCAGGCAGCGTTTCGAAGAAGCCGGGGAACGCAGCATCGGTCGTGGTGTTTTCGAACTCGTAGCGAAACTCAACATCGACCCGGGCCTCGGCGACGGCCGGCCGATACGACGCGAAGGTCTCGACCGCGAGGACATCGACGGTTTGTGCTCCAGCGCTCCCGGCCATGAGAAGACTCGGCAGCAGCGCCAACACCACCAGAGAGAACGCACCGAAACGGTAGGAGGTTGGTTGGACAGGCACGACTGCCAAGACTACCGACCGGTCTACCGCCACCGCACGCGGCCTGCCGCGAACAACAGGCCGATCAGCGCCACGATCGCGAACCCCGGTCCGGTGGCCGCGAGCCGACGGGCGCCACCATTACCAGCGTCATTAATGCGGGCGATCACTTGATCACTCCTCGACGTTGCGAGCGCGTGATCGCTCGCCGTGTAGGCCACCTCAACATCGCGAACCCATGGGTCGACGTCGACGCCGAGCAACCCAATCGAGGCCACCCACGAACGGCCGGCATCAGCCGCCGCGAGCGCGGCTTCAACCGACGCGATACCGACCGCCTCTGCGCGTAGGGCAAGCGCCGACGCAACGGTGTCGGCCGCGAACGCCTCCTTCGCAGCCACCGGCTGCATCACACCGAGCCTCTCGGCGCGCTCGGCCAAATCGTCTCGCTCGTCAAGCAAGACCTGTGCCGCGCCCAGCGCTCGATCGGCCGTCTCGAAATCCCAGTTGGACATGGCGATCTCCACTGCCGCGGGCATCCCCCAATCCCCCGCTTGATCAGCAAAGCGTTCGTAGGTCGTGCGCGTCATGGCGCGCTCTCCGACAAGGTCATCCGGCGGATCAGCGAGGACCCAGACGACCACCTCGATCATCAGATCGACATTCACGAGCGTCGCAACATCGGCGGAGCGCCGCCAATCTTCGAACTCCGGCGGACTCACGCGATCGCCATACCCCGAGGATCCCGCCAAGATCGCTCGGAGGAACGCCTGCTGACCGGTCGCACCGAGCCCCGTCAGAGTGCGGTCAAAGATTGCGGCGGCCGCGGCATAGCCATAGTGATCCACCGCCGGGTCGCCATGCTGCGGAAGCCATTGTTCGAGCGCCATGGCGGCCGGGTCGTCACGGTCGACGGGCCGATCGTCCCCACCGTCCTCCTCCCCAAGTGCGGCGACGGCCAGCCAGGAGGCGATGCCTTCTGCGAGCCAGGGGTCAAATCGATCGTCGAACCATGCGTGGGCCAGTTCGTGAGCGATCACCCCCTCGTCCACGACTGGGCCGAATTCGATGCCGCTGCCCGCAGCCGCACGCACAAACGATCCACCGAAGCCATGAACCAGCCCCGAGTTCGACTCGCGTATTTCCAACGTTCCCACAATCGGCCACGGCGTCCCGATCAGCGATTCCAGAGTGGGGATCAGATGCTCAAGGTGATCGGCGATCAGACCCCGCCATGAGCCATCGCCTGGCCACGAGGCGAACTCCACCGCAACATCCGTATCGCCGAGCGTTTCGGCCCGCCTCTCCAGCGACTCGTCATGTCGAGCCTCAACCACAGCAACGAACCCCTCGCCGACCTCAACCACGTCGTAGATCTGCGCCAAACCCAACTCGTAGGGCACCGGCTCATCAATCGAGCCCGACAGGTCGACCCAGCGGGTCGAAAACCAACCCGGCACGATGACCCGTACTGAACCGGCTCCCGCGTCACCGAGTCCCAACGCCGGGAAACTCACATACGCCGGATTGAACCGAGTCGCGCTCGGAACCCGATTCCCGCCGACTTGTCGCAGCACAAATTCCACAACAACCTCCGCCGTGCGACCGGGGTCAAGCTCTCGCACGAGGGCAATTGTCCACACAACAAAGTCGGCGGACAGCTCGCCGGGCCGCACCTCAATCGGCACCCCGTTCTGCGGCGCCGAGATCGACAAACCCGCAGTTGTCGGCAGCACCAGCGAAAAGTCGCTGACCGCCGCTTCGTCCGGCAACCCAATATTGCGGACTGCCAGCCGCGCCGACGCCGTTATCTGCTCATTGGCGGCATCGACGGTATAGGTCACCGCGGCCGACACCGCATCGAAATCGACCGACGCCACATCATCAACATCCTGAGCCCAGACCGGCAACACGGCACCGGCAACTGCCACCATCGCGGCGAGAGCCGCTGCGACCACCAGACGCCAATGCCACCAGATCCGCACAACGCGACGGTATGTCGCTCACCCGATGTCTAGGGTCCAGGCATGGCATCCGGACCGTCTATGGAACTCAAGGCAACCAAATACGCCCAGGACAACGGCGTTGCCACCATCACCCTCTCGCGGCCCGATTCCCACAACG
>Ga0209709_10000432_pt1 | contig 39869 bp, 49 predicted proteins | sample ArcticOcean_MG_C_2_FD_187435 | JGI IMG/M metagenome (GOLD analysis project Ga0209709, IMG submission 187435) | Marine microbial communities from western Arctic Ocean - ArcticOcean_MG_CB4_136 (SPAdes) (version 2) | ecosystem: Environmental > Aquatic > Marine > Oceanic | place: Arctic Ocean... | reverse complement strand
ATACTTCTCGTTGGGATCTTCTCATTGATAAGATTGAACTCCTGATAGGTGGTTCTGTCATTGATACACAAGATTCCATTTTTACCGAAAAGATTGCCATAGATACATTTGCTCAAAATGTTTCTAGAAGTGCACTCGGTACACACCCTGGTGTGAGTGCACGTTCTTACTTTTACCCCCTTCGCTTCTTCTTTTGTGAGGGTCCACAGTGTGCACTCCCCCTCGTGGGACTCAACTATCACAATGTTGAGTTGAGAATTCATTGGGGTGAACAAGCAGCCAACTATAATTTTGAAATGTATGCAAACTACTACTATTTAGATAACGAAGAGAGGGGTAACATGGCTACCCGAACCCACGATCTTCTGATCACACAGGTACAGAAAAATATCCCAGGTGGTGAGACCACACAGGATCTTATATTCAATCACCCAGTTAAATACCTAGCGTCATCGGATACTAGTATTGATGGTGCACTCACTTCACCAACAAATAAAATAAAATTAAGCATAAACGGAGTTGAATTAACCAATTATAAATGGGGTAAACCCCACTTCATTGATATTATGAGCTACTACCATACCAACAATGTGACATCCCCAGATTTCTTCCTTTACTGCTTCTGTCTTATGACAAGTTCACTTCAACCAACGGGTACCCTAAACTTCAGTAGAATTGAGTCAGCCAAAATCATGAGTGAAAATACACCTATAAATGACCCAATTTATGCAGTGAACTACAATATCCTTCGTATACAAAATGGGATGGCGGGCCTCCTCTACGCAAATTAATTTACCACCCTATATTAAATGGTCAAGAACTTGCCGACAGTGGAGAGATCTACGAAGATTAGGTTTGGTAAGCATGTCCCGGATTCTATGGATCAGGAGGAAAATACCATTGTTTTCAACGCGAGTAATGTTTTAGTTCCAACACCATATAGTAACTCTGTCTATTTGTCACCTATCAGGAACAGGAGTAATTATCAAGCTCCCGAGATTGTACTTCTAATGTACGACCGAAATACAAAGGAAATTACAGAATCTGGGGAATCCGCACATGCCCTAATAGGTGGTGTGACACTTGATACAGCTGTACAACGCTCCAATGCAACATCCAACACTGTTCAGTTTGTGGGTGGGGGTATGTCAGATAATAACGTTGGTTTCGTCACAGATTCAAATGTTGGTATTTCAAACTTACTCCCCCAACATACATTGAGTGTTGGTTCAAACCTCTACGTAGATGAGTTTGGTTCAAATGTCCTCGTTGTTTCGGGTAATGTCGCTATTTTAGATAACCTCGTTGTTGACGGAAATCTTCGTGTAAATGGTGGCACAACAGTGGTTGATACAAAAAATCTTTCAATTGGAGATGCAATCATAGAAATAGGGAGAAATAACACATCGAGTGATACAACACTTGATTTGGGTATTCTCATGCATAGACCAGATGCATTGTCAAATGTGGTCATAGGGTACAGAGAGGGTACGGATGAATTTACAATTGCTTATACCGAATCAAAGCCAACTGATAAGACATTTACACCAAAAACTGATGAAGACATTAATGTTCATGTGTATGGTCTAACCCACGTGGATGCTAATATTTACGCTCATCAAGATCTACTTGTCACTGGAAATGTTTATGTTTCTACAAATGTTGACATTACAAAAGAACTCACTGTCACCGGAAATGTATATGCAGACAAGGATCTGGAAGTTATCGGAAATATAATAACCCACACTGATCTGAGTGTCACGGGAAATGTCACGGTTGATTCTACCACCCTTCACGTGGACGCGGGAACTAACCGACTTGGTCTTGGTACAATAACACCAAAAGCTACCCTCGATATCGTGGGTAATGTTCACGTAACTTCAAACATTAGCACAGCTTCTAATGTTCTTATTACCGGAGATGCCGTTACCTCTTCTAAAACCACTGGTGCCCTCCAGGTGACCGGGGGTGTAGGTATTCAAGGAGATCTATATGCTACCCATGCCAATCTCGAGGATGTTGAGGCAGATAGTATCACAGTTACAGATGCAACTCACTCTACCTCTAAAGATACAGGTGCCCTCATTGTAACACAAGGTGGTCTTGGTGTTGAGGCTAACATTCACTCCACGAATGTATTCGCGGCTTCCCACATCGCTGTGGGTACTTCTGCAACTTCTAACACTTTTGATGTCAGGGGTACAGCAAACGTGGGTGCTCTGGTATCTACGTCTACTCATATTTCGGACTCTACAGCAGCTTCCTCCAAAACTTCTGGTGCCCTCCAGGTAAAGGGTGGCACCGGTATACAAGGTGCTCTCCACGCGGCAGATACAACTCTGGATAGCGTTAAAGCGGTAAACCTCTCAACGGGTACCATACCCTTTACAGATGCAGCTAAAAAATTAATTAATTCTATCATTACTCAAGATACTGAGGGTAATATCTCAATCTCTGGGAATGTAGAAATCACCGGTAATATCTCTGTGTTAGGTAATTCATTTGCGATTACATCAAATGATTTGATAATTAATGATCGTATTATTGACATAGCCAATACTAACTCATCCACTACATTGGATATTGGTATTCTCATGGAACACCCCGGTAAGAATATATTCATTGGTCACCACACTAGTCCTCATGACCACTTTTCGATAGGTTACACAGATGCGGGATACTCAGCTGATCAAGTGGAATGGACTGGTACAGATCATATTACGGCAAATGTGTGGGGTCACCTTATCACTCAAAACACAGTGACAGTTCAATACGGGAATGTGTATATTGTTGATGGTGGTCTAGGTATTGGAATTGGGGATGGGGAGAATGACGATGTTCCAGACTCAAAACTGTATGTGACAGGTAATGCCCATATTACTTCAAATATATCTACTGCCTCAAATGTCCTCATTACTGGTATAGCTGCAGCCACTTCAAAGACGACGGGTGCCCTCCAAGTGACTGGTGGTGTAGGTATATCGGGAGACATTTATGCAACTGATGCCAATCTTGAGAATGTGGAGGCTGATAGTGTCACAGTAACTGATACAACCCATTCTACTTCTAAAGATACGGGTGCTATAATTGTTACAACGGGTGGTGTGGGTGTTGAATCTAACATTCATACAACAAACTTATTTGCGACTTCCCATATTGGAGTTGGTACTACCGCCACTTCAAACGTTTTAGACATTCGTGGTACAGCTAACGTTGGTGCTCTAGTTACGACATCCACTCACATTTCGGATACTACTACATCTACAACTACAACCACAGGTGCCCTCAAGGTTGCTGGTGGTATAAGTACCCAAGAAAAGTTAAATGTTGGTGGTGTTACAAAGGTTTGGGATAATACAAATGCTGGTGCTACGAACCAAGGTGCCTTACAAGTTGTTGGTGGTCTTGGTGTTGGTCAAACTATTTTTGCGGCGGATATGTCATCTGGAAGTGTCACAGTAACAGATACAACCCATTCTACCTCCAAAGATACAGGTGCTATAATTGTTACAACGGGTGGTCTTGGTGTTGAGGCCAATGTACATTCAACAAATGTGTTTGCGACTTCACATATTGGAGTTGGTACTACCGCCACTTCAAACACTTTTGATGTGAGGGGTACAGCTAACGTTGGTGCTCTAGTTACGACATCTACTCACATTTCGGATACTACTACATCTACAACTACAACCACAGGTGCCCTCAAGGTTGCTGGTGGTATAAGTACCCAAGAAAAGTTAAATGTTGGTGGTGTTACAAAGGTTTGGGATAATACAAATGCTGGTGCTACGAACCAAGGTGCCTTACAAGTTGTTGGTGGTCTTGGTGTTGGTCAAACTATTTTTGCGGCGGATATGTCATCTGGAAGTGTCACAGTTACTGATGATAGTACATCTACAACTAAAGACACTGGTGCTCTCATAATAACCGATGGTGGGGTGGGTATAGAAGAAAACCTGAATGTTGGTGGTTTTACCAAGGTTTGGGATAATAGTACATCTACAACGACAACTTCAGGGGCCTTAAAGGTTGTTGGTGGTGTAGGTGTCGTAGAAAACCTAAATGTTGGTGGTGTTACAAAGGTTTGGGATAATACAAATGCTGGTGCTACGAACCAGGGTGCCTTACAGGTTGTTGGTGGCCTCGGTGTTGGTCAAACTATTTTTGCGGCGGATATGTCATCGGGTAGTGTCACCGTCACAGATACAACCCAGGCCACCTTAACGACCACTGGTGCGCTCAAGGTTGCTGGTGGTATCAGTACACAAACAAATGTACACGCCTCCAATGTATATACATATGGTGGCCTTATTACCAATAGATCGGGTACTTGTAAGAAGACATACTCTCACACAGGAGCTTTACCAACTAATGCTAGTATAGCAAATGCAACCTTCACTGTGGTTTTCTCAAACCATGTATTTCAAGCAAAAATATACGCGGTATTAGTTGAAGCTACAGCTACCGTGAGTAGCATTACACAAGAATGTTGCGGTGGTCATTTAACAGGTGGTACACCTGGGACTATAACTTTAGGTAGTACATCTATAATTGGTCAGAGTGCTTGCCCATGGGATCCAGTAGTAGCATCCAATGCGACCACTGTGACTATTAAGGCAAAAGAGGCTGTTGTAGGCGCTGGGAATTACAATATATTTGTTGAGTATCTCTCAGCCCATGCTGGTGGTGCGGTGTTGAAGTTCACAGAAGGTGGTTCAGATGAAATTGTGTTTAACTATTAATTTCATAAAAATACAAAGTATACAATTATTTTACGAAATACAAGCTTCGTAAAATAATTCATTTTAAAAAAGTCTAGTTATAATAGTAATGACTACAAATATACAAACATTCGCTGGTAATATTGGTATTGGTACAAATGATCCAGGTTCATACAAACTAAATGTTAATGGGAGTGTCCAAGCCAATTCATTAGTCGTTGGTGGTGTTACCAACTCCGAAGTTCCAGTTGGTATGATTGCTTTGTGGTATGGAACCGTGGCTAATATCCCAGATGGATGGACATTTTGTAACGGTACTGCGGTTTCCAAAAGTGATGGATCTGGTAATATCACCCCACCGAATCTGAGGGATAAATTTATTCTCGGTGCAACAGCAGATTCTCCAACAGCACCTTATCCAGGACAGACGGGGGGGAATCATTCCACGACGTTAAGTACGGACAACCTCGCGTCGCATGCACACTCTGTTACAGTTAATGACAGTCCGAACCACCAACATGGAGCGGGTACGAACGGTGCTGGCTCTCACGGTCATGGCTTAAGATCTTTCAACTACGCACTAGGAACTTATGGTCCAAATCAGAATACTATAGGTTGCTTTAACGGATATCGGTTATCACAAAGCTATGTTAATTGCACACTTGGTGCCCCCGGTGGTACCAATGCGGCACCTAATCACACTCACGGTGTTAATATTAACAGTGGTGGCGCTCACGCTCACAACACTTCCGCCGCTAACGCAGGGAATGGGGTGGCTTTTGATAACCGGGCGGCTTATTACGTTCTCGCCTATATCATGAAGATTTAATTTTGTACCACTATAATATAATGAATATCAGGGCAGTTTTAGACCACATTGCAAAGATAAATGATTCATGGGTATACACAGATGATATCGAAGTATACGAAAACTTAGTTTGGGGTGAGGACAACGAGACGACAAAACCAACTTTACAAGAATGTGAAGACATATGGAACGAGATAATAATAACTCAACCTATGGAGCTTTTGCGCTCAAATCGTGATAAAATGCTTGTAGAATGTGATTGGGTAGTCATTCGTGCGTATAGTCAAGGTGTAGCAGTACCAACTGAATGGTCTACTTACATGCAGACACTGAGAGATTTACCAGCAACTGTAACCCCCAAACTAGACTCTAATCTCATGGTTATCACAAATACGGAAATATTCCCAACCAAACCAACTTAGCTTAAAAATAAAGTCTCAATATAATATAAAATGTCAGGTGGTATTGCACAACTTGTCGCTGTCGGTGCTCAGGATGCACACCTCGTCGGTCAGCCCGAGATCAGCTTTTTCCGATCTACTTACAAGCGTCATACTAACTTCTCACAAACTGTGGAACGTCAGGTGATCCAGGGGAATGTGTCTAACGGTGGTATGTCCACCGTGCGATTTGAGCGCAAGGGTGATCTCCTCGGTTATGTGTACATTGTTCCAAATGATGGCTCTAAGACTACTTCGTACACCGCAGCCCAATGGCGCACAAAAATTGACAAGGTTGAACTTCTTATTGGTGGTCAAGTCGTTGATGAACAGGATTCTACTTTCTCTACACTCATCGCCCCACACCTCTTAGCGGCGAACATGTCCAAATCAAAATTAGGTGACATCTTCGTGGGTGATGCCCGATTTTACCCACTCCGCTTCGCTTTCTGTGAGAACTGGCAGACTGCCCTCCCCCTCATAGCGCTCCAATATCATGATGTGGAGCTTAGGATCACTTGGGGTTCCGCGGCGGCCACTGATAAGTGGGATATATATGCGAACTACGCGTACCTTGACACCAACGAGCGTGACTATTTCGCTTCCACCCCCCAAAACATGCTTATAACCCAAACCCAGAAGGCTACTGCCTCTGGTACCAAGATCCAGGAGCTCAACTTCAATCACCCAGTGAAGTACCTCGCCGCTGGCAAGGCCTCTGCCATGGAGATTCTCCATGATAGCAACAAGCTTAAGCTCCAAATCAATGGTACCGATGTGACTGACTTCAAGTTTGCCGATCCAAACTTCAGTCATGTCTCAATGTACTATCACACGTCATACACTAGTGCCCTCACCGTTGACGGAAAGGGGCTCTTCTTTTACCCATTCTGTTTGGAAGCCTCGAAGATCCAACCCACTGGTTCTCTCAACTTCTCTCGTCTCGATTCGGCTCGTGTCGTCAATGATACCAAAGACTCAGATGATGACATATACGCGGTGAACTACAACGTTCTACGCATTGAGAATGGTATGGGCGGCCTTTTATATTCTAACTAATTAATAACCCACATGTGGAAACTAATTTTCCTCCTCGCAATCGTTTTTGTATTGATGTATGACCCTAAATCCATGAGACTTGAAAAGTTTATTGGTCAGCCCACAGCTCCAATCCAAAAGTCGTGTGAAGATACGCATTACCAATCTGTCCAATTTGCCCAAAGCCCTTATGAATGTCCAACTCCAGGAAGAACATATATGGGTGTAATTACTTAAAAAGATGAACCTCACATATAGTATAATGATTCAAATGGACCGTGAAACTCTCATGATGGTGGCTACTATTGTGGCCATCGCAGGTGTGATATTCCTCTTCCGAGAGACGAACAAGACTAAGCAGGATGTTGATAATCTTAAAAATTTCTCGGCCCAGCTCGTCCAGAAGTTGAGCGCTCCCCCACCTGTACCCCACCCCGTGCCTCAGGTTGAACCCGTTGCGGAACCAGATACTACTGAAGAAAATGTAGAGGAATAAACATATCCGGGTAAAATAACTTGCGAATACGCAATGAAAAAGTATAAAGCTATAGCGATACCGGTTAGCTTTGCTGACGAAAAGCCTATATTTCTCACTGTGAGAGATAGGAGATTTAAGGATTGGATCTTCGTTACAGGTGGGTGTAGAAGGAGGGAGATCTTTAATCCTATTAGATGTGCACTTAGGGAACTAGAAGAAGAGACCCGTGGTGTGATATCACTAAAAAATGGGGAATATACAGAGTTTAAATTTACAGTCAAAGAGAGTCCCATGGTGGATTTGGAATATAATGTATTTGTATTCTTTGTGGATTACAATAAAGTTCAACAAAACTCCCTCGTCAAGAAGTTTTATGATGAAAAACAAAAAATGAATTTAAGGAAGATACAGAAGTTACCAATAAAGAAAACATATGATGAAAACGATTATATGAGTTTTGATACTCTTGAAGAGTTTAACACACGTAAACGGTGGAATCTCATAATTGATAATGTTGTGAGGAATCCAGAGTTTTATTCATGTGTAAGTTCTCTCAATAGAAAAACCTTCTCTATTAAGTAGAATGAAGTCCAAGGCTTACATCTTAATGCAGATCGGAGAGTTCCTCAAGAAGAATAGGGGTCTCTGTGATAAAGAGATTGAATGGTGGATTAAGGATAACGAAAATAAAACTGTGTATGAACTTTTAAATTTAAAGAAAGAGTTTTCTCAAACTCAGGAGTACCAAGATGTATCTTGTATGAGATGGTTTAGAGAAGAAGAGCAATAACAAGGTATGTTTAAGAAGTGGTGTAACCACAACAAAATTAACAATGCAACCAATCTATCGCATGTACTTATGGACGGTGGCGTCCTTTCAGTCCCATTCGATAAATTGAATGACTTTTATGATAAGTATATAGAAGCGGTCAAGAAGGGTGAAAAATTATTCGTCGTAGAACAAAAGACTGAGACATATAACTTTTTCGTTGACATAGACTATAAAGATGAGAGATCCCTCACACTCGTGGAGATTAAAGACATCTGTAAGATTATATGCGACAAAGTGAAACGTCATGGTGGTAAAGAATGTCTCGTGTCTATCTCTCCATCAAAAAAAGCTGGTGATCTCATAAAGACTGGGGTACATTTAAACTGGCCAGGGTATGTCGTTGATCAGGCTTCGGCTCTAGCGTTGAGGGAGCATATCCTCGTGGCACTCTCAAAAGCAAAGGGGGCTATGGATTGGAATGAGATTGTAGACTTGTCTGTTTACGGAGACATCCGGCGGAAGTCAAAGGGGAGTGGCTTCCGTATGCCATGGTCCCACAAAATGGCAAAACATCAACAATGTGGGGGGAAGGGGTGTAAAGAGTGTGATGGCACCGGTAAAATTGTTCAAGTTGCATACCTTCCTGTGTTCGTATATAAACATGGACCTCTCAGCACCCTCCTAAAAATTGATCAACAGCCAAATATTGAAATTCTCAAAATGTCTGCCATTCGGACCACTGACCCTCAACACATCACAGTGGAACCTCCGTCTAAAGTGGTCAAGGAGGGTACTTTCACAGATGCTCAGACCAAAGATGAAATACAAAATGATGAACTCAGGGGTTTCGTTGAAGACTTCATCCAGAAGAATCTGGAAGGGCAAAGTACATCAGTTGTGACAAAGATATTCAAACATAAGGAGACGTACCTCGTTTCAACAAATTCCAAGTATTGTGAAAATCTGAGAAGGGGTCATAACTCTAATCATATCTGGTTTCATATAAGTGGTTCTGTGATTGCTCAAAAATGCTTCTGTAGATGTGAAACCATTCGGGGTAGACGAGATGGTTTCTGTAAAGACTTTTATGGTCGTAAACATCAACTTCCCTCCAAAATAGTTGAGAAGTTATACCCCAAGAAGGAGGAACTCAGAAAATGTCCAGAAATTAAAAAATTTGAAGAAAAACCCCGAATTAAACACTCTGATATAAAATTACCCCTAGAGTCATTCATGCATAGATGTATGAAATGTCCTAAAGATACACATGTTGTGAGTATCACTCAACAGAAAAATACATTCACCGTTTTGACGACATCGTCACATTGTGAGACTATCAGGGGTGACCATGAAGATTGTACAATGTCGTATGTCATCAAAGGAACAAAGATAACTCAGAAGTGTCCAGTTTGTAAAAAGAGTAACGCTAAAATATATGAACTCAGTGGTAGTGTCAAACAAGCACTCAGACCACCCGGGGAAAAATAGACGTTTCTCATTCTAATTGAGTTTAGGGTCATTTACAACAAAATATACTTAAAAGGTAAGCTTCTTTATGTATATAATGGTTCAGACTCGTAGACGTACTACCAGACATGTAAAGAAACCGGATTTTTACACGCCAGAAGAGACTATACTAGAAGATGATTACACACCTGAAGAACATGAGTCCGATGTGGACTCGTCTATTGACACGGATGAAGATGATTATTCCGATGAAGAGAGTGAAGATGACGAGGACGAGGGTAGTCTAAAAGATTTTATAGATGATGATGATGAGGAAAGTGAGGAAGAACACGCTTAAAAAAATCAATATATATATATAAAATGGAGACTGATATAGGAAATCCAATTGATTATGATCCAATCCGTGATCCACTTGATAAAGATAGTGAGAAGCATGAAGATAGTACACCTATTCACGACGAACAGTACTATATTCATCCTTCTGAAATGACATACCCTCAACAATATCAGGATTCTGAAAAAAATGATATTTTTTCTAACATTGACAAATCTACGTGGATTATAGCATTCGCTGTATTCCTATTAGGCTTCTTTATGGGTAAAACTATGCAACCAGTAATCCTCAGGTATTCATAATCTCTCCTGAGCGTCTCTGTAATTTTTGTTCTCTCGTTTCAATAGGAATTTCTATTTCACCACTCTCATGTGGAAATCCATACAACCAATGATCCTCTGATATACTTGAGTATGGAGCGAACGTTCCAATATCACCATATACAGGTTCTAGTTCACCTGTTATATCACGATCCATAACTTGTGTGGGATACCTGGGCATTATGAATGCATCCCTTGTATCTTCAATAAACCCTTTAACTGTACTCGCCTTGTTTTTTGAATTAATATCAATATTGAATTTTATATACGGTTCAAAAAACAAAACGAAAAATATACTTGTCAAAATGATAGTAATAACTAATCTCCACATTTTGTTTTAAAATTAATGAATATTATTTTTTTAATTAAGCAGATGAAACTTCTGGTTCACCCTCCTCTTCAGACTCCTTGATAGTCCCGTCGGTTGAAGCTGCTTCCTCAGCTTCACGCTTTTTACGTCGCTCTTCAACCTCGGTAGCAACAATCTCATCAGCTTCCCTGACGAGTTCATCCATCTGGGCATCAGGCTTCTCCTTCTTGAGACGCTCAATGATATCAGCTGGATGACTGAGAGGTGCTTCGTCTGGTTTAGTATAAAACTTAGAGTTCTCATCACCAGGTTTGAGGAAACTCTTAGAATCCATCATATCCCTCTTGCGATCGTTGAACATACGAGTAGCTTCAGATTGGTTATCCCTGTAGCCAACCATAATCTCTTCAAGCTTCTCATTTGTGTAGTGAACATCTTCAATCTTTGTGGGATCAGGTGGAATGAGGAGCCACTTGTACATATCAACAACGTAGATGTCAAAGGTAGAATCCTCCTTTTGGAGACGCTTCGCGTGGTTAGCAGCCTCATCGCGAGAAGAAAAAGTCCCACGAATCTTAATACCAAACTTATCATTCTTTTGGGGAGCCTCTGGACCTACAACAGAGAGACACGCATATAGCTGACCGGGGACGGTAGTATAATCCTGTTCAAGAGACATCTTATATACTGTATACTCTCCAAAACTTTAAGCCAGCTTAAAAGGGATATACTAATACACATTAATGAGAACATTTTGGGATAAGCAACCTGTTCCCCAGGAAGGTGTCAAATATGAAAGTGGTCGGGAAATTGAAAAGGAGAGGAAGATTATAATGGAACCTGTTCAACTCCCCTATGGATTTTCATGGAAAGTGTGTTCCGTTGAAGAAGCACACCCACTGTTGAATGAATACTACCTAACAAGTGAATCCTCCATACTTAAGTATTCACTTGAAACTTTAAAGTGGGCAGCTGAGTCACAAGGTTATGAAAATAGGGGTATTGTTCATGATGAGACTCAAGAACTTATCGGATTTATCTCTAGTGTTCCAAGTAAGATACGAGTATGTGAAGACATACTAAACATGGTTCAAATTAATTTCCTTTGTGTCCACGATGATTTCAGAACTATGGGTTTTGCACCACTGTTGATAGGTGAGATGAAACGAATCGCTAATACAAAAGGTGTGTGGCAGGCGGTATACACTGCTGTGACTAAAATACCAACACCCCTCGTGAAATCAACATATTGGCATCGTATCCTCAACGTAAAAAAACTTTCAGATGCTGGATTCTATAAAGTTACAAATAAAACTAAACAGAAGTATCTAGAAGTTCGTGGTACATCTGAATTTAGAAAAATGGAAATAAAAGATATTCCGAGGGTTACCAAGATATTACAAAATCACTTCAAACAATTCAAGGTTGCTCCAGTCATTGATAACGAATGGGTAAAACATTGGATACTTCCAGCCAATTCATATATAAATGATTCGGATGATACATTCATTTCATTCTATGATATACCAAATGAGCGGAAAGATGGTACATCTACTATTTATCAGGCATATTCATTCTATATAGTTGGAGATGTTTACAATGATGCATTCATCATCGCAAAGAACTTGGGTTATGATTTGTTTACTACTTTAGACATTGGTCAATCTATACCAAATCTAGAGAAGCAGAAGTTTCTTTTGGGAAGTTCTAGTATTCATTACTACTTGTTTAATTGGTTACCATCCTCTACAATTTCATTAGAAGATGTACAGCTCAAGTTACCTTGATTTTGAAGTCTCGTATTTATGAGTTTTACATATTCTTCATTAATCTCAACACCAATAAATGGTAGACCAAGCTTATTGGCAGCTACACATTCACTCCCAGACCCCGCGAATGGAATAAGTACAAACCCCTTCTCTGGATCTTGTTTACATGACTTTAGGAGTTTCTCACAGAGCTCTAGGGGTTTTTGAGTTGGATGATCTACCTTCTCACCCTTTCCAGAGGTACCCGCGAGGGTTGGCATTTTAATAACATCTCTAGGAAGTGCACCCCCGGGGTGCGCTGTATATGTAGTCGTATTTTCACCATTTGAATACCTACCTTTTGTAGCTGGTCTCTTCTTACCTGCTGCACCCTTGACAAAACCATCTGTGTAGGGCTCCCTCACATCGTCTCGGTGAAACACTTTATCACTTTTCCAAAGTACAATGATACTCTCGTGGGATCTCTGCCAGAAATTGAGCTTGGGGACCGTCTTATTTGTATAGTGCCAAACGAGCCATCTTCTATTCACTTTTTGGGGAATACGAGCTAAAATGAGCGCCAAAATCTCACTAAATCCATAGATGAACATTGTTCCATCCTTCTTCAAAACTCGGAGGCACCCCTCAATCCATTCATCACACCATGGAAGATATTCATCCATCGGTTGTTTATCACTATTGTTTCCAAAGTCTTTCCCAATATTATACGGAGGATCAGCGATGACAATTTGAGCACTTTCGTCATCTAGAGTCCTAAGTACTTTCAAAATATCATCATTTATAATCTTCTCCATTGTGAATCAGTCGTGTTAAAGTTTTAAGTGTATTTTGAAATATGGAAGTCAATGTTACTATTATAATCAGTTCACTCTCTCATATTCATATATTTCTTAACGTTATAGTAGGTATGAGTATATTGCCAAAATTTGTGGCATCAAGACAAAATATTATTACGAAGAATCCTCCTCAGATTATAAAGTATATGGACAAGGAAAGCCCCAAAGAAATTATACATTTTATTCTAAAAGGTAGTGGTAAGGGAACCGAATGTGAGCATTATGCTAAGTATCTTTTCCCGTCACTTGGTTCAAGACTTCAAGATGATACTCACAAGTCGGGGTATGATCATATTCATATACCCTCGAACCTGAGAGTTGAACAAAAGACTGCGGGAAATTGGATTGTTGAAGATAAATCATGGAAGTGGCAACATATAGAACCTAAACATAATTGGTCTTTTTTATTATTGTGTGGTATTGCTTATCATGAAATACATTGGTTCTTTTTGGATCGTACAAAGTTTAATGAATTATGTGATAAAAATGTGATTAAAAGGCAAGGCGATGCTGATGGAAACTCGTATCAGGGTTGGTGGCTTAATTACACGAATACGAAAGATGATTTAATTGAAATAACATCTAATGAGCATTTAGACCTCCTAAGTAAAAGAATTACACCATAAAAATATAAGATGGAGGAAATCCGAAAAAACCACAACAATGCGAAGAGGGATCTGATCCAATCTGTTACTAGAGATGGAGATCAGATCCTAGATGTTGGTTGTGGTTTTGGGGGGGATCTACAGAAGTGGCACAAGTGTGGAGCAAATATGAGTATGTGTGACCCGGAACCAGAAGCCCTCGTGGAGGCCAAGTCACGCGCTAAGAATATGCATATGAGGGTGAACTTTTATGAGGGTGACATTCACAATTGTCCAAATAGGAAGTATGATATTCTCTGCTACAACTTTTCACTTCATTATATTTTTGAAACGAGGGAAAAGTTTTTCACTTCAATCAGGGAAATCAAAAAGAGAATGAAACCTGGTGCACGTCTCATTGGGATTATTCCAGATTCTGAAAAGATTATATTTAGAACACCTCTCAAAGATGACATGGGTAATTTTTTCTTGATGAAAGACCATGGTAATGGAGGTTTTGGTGAAAAGTTATTTGTAAACTTGGTAGACACACCTTTCTATGCAGATGGACCGCGTTCAGAACCCGTGGCGTACAAAGACTTACTCGTGACACACCTAGAAGAGTTGGGATTTAAATTAGAATTGTGGGAGGGTTTGACAGATAACCCAATTTCAGAACTGTATAGTAAATTTATATTTGTATATAAAAGATGATCGCATTCATTATATTAATTCTTATAAACGTGTATATACTTGCTACAACTAGAGAACCACGCGAACTCGTTGAGGTCAAAGAGAAATACCAAGTTCTCAGGCAACATTTCACCGACATAGATCACCCCAAGTTTAATATGTTACAGAGACCAGTTCCTCTCACGGGAATGAAATCAATGAATGGTGCGGTTGGTTATAATACTAATAAAGGACAGGAGATTGTCATATGCCTAGATGGTGAGGTAAATGAAATCTTCCATGTCCTCATACATGAATTGGCTCACTGTACAGTTGATGAGTATTCCCATTCAGATGAGTATTGGAATAATTACATAGAACTTCGGGATATATGTGTGAACCTCGGTATATATGAAAAGATACCAGAAATGAAAAAGTTCTGTGGTTCACACGTACAGGATAAATAATATTGGTACATAGCAAATGAAAACACCAATGAACGTTTTGTTAGTGGCAATCGGGTACTGGGTTGCTATATATGGTGTTACTCAGATACCAAATGTGTTCACCAACTACTACGTTAACCTGATATGGTTGACTGTGGTTATTCCTAATGTATTCCACATGATGGTTGGACGTGTACCACAGCTCGCGGTAGATCGTTCATTCTTCTTCGCCACCAGTGTAATCGCTTTAATTCTCACATACGTTTTTAACAAGTTGTTTAAGAAAACTAAGGAAGATCTGAAAAAATACGGGACTGACAAGGGCAAGACACTTAAAACGAATGCCTTGCTCATGGGGATGTTATCCGTAGGAGCTTTAATTACCTATTATTCGGGTATTGATAAATCAATCTATTCTAATATGGGTTGGGAATCTACTCCTAATGTTTAATGCTTCACGACGTAGTCTTTCACAAAGTAAAATACAATAGCCGCAACTACACCAGTAGATGCAAGACCAACCACACTTCTACTCCCCTGTTCGTTAAGGAACTTGGGAATAGAGGTCACCAGCTTATCTTGAACAGGCTTAGACACCGCGAGGGCAGTGGCAGCACCCGCAACAAGGGCAATCATCTGATCATCGGTGAGACCGAAGGGGTTCTTGCTCTCTGGCTTGGCCTGCTGCGCCTGGGGGGCAGCGTAAGCACCCTGAGGATTAGGGGCAGTCATCTGTGGCATCATACCCTGCATCTTGGGTTCTTCCATCATCATTGGGGGATCCATCATTAAATCGTTAATAGGGGTAGAATCCATTGTCGTCTCTTTACTTTGACCCACATTTTTTTCGGAGTGTGAAAACGCTTCGCGGTTTGGAGGAGGGTAATCATTATTGATAAAATTAGTAGTGGGTTTGTCTTGTAAAGGTACCATTCCGTCACCACTATCAGAAAGATTGAGGGTGTTTATATTATCACGAGACATCTATTATAGTCGTATGTTTTCAGATTACCTAAGTTACGCGCTTAAGTACAAAAAAAGTATGTCGCATTTACAAACTATTCACCAGGGGTCGGCTATTGCTTCTGGGGTGTGTAAGGATTCCGAGTACACGTTAAACTGTACCCTGGATGATTTTAAACGTTTTTGTTCTGACTGTATAAAACAACTTGGTATAAATGCCACGTTTCACTGGCAGAAAAGTATCAGGGTTTCGGAATTGATTGAAGGATATGATAATGACAGGTGTTTCATGAGTCCGGATGGTGGTATATTTTTTATTGTCATCGATAACAATAAATATTGTTTCCTGATCGTAGAAGACAAATACCAAGGTACAAATGATCTAAGGCTCTCACAGACCATGAAAAAACAAGGTTTAGGTAATGCGATCGAGAGAGTATTCAAAAATCTGAATGCATCATGGCATCTATTCAAAGACTTACCAATTTCACCTTATTTGGTCTTTGCTGCTGGTTGCGACTTCCATAGCAGTGAAAGTATAATTCACAGAATCGGTCCACTCTCAAACTTTGGAAGAAAACCATTAGTTTGGGAAATGAAAAAGGATACCAGTTTTGACGTGTCAGAGATGATATCAAAAATAGACATAAGAAAGGATGTTAACCGAGAGTTTGCAACTTTTTGTGTTAAAACCCATAAGTATGATGAGTTCCCCCACAAAAGTTCTATATGGGAAGCAGGTGAACGTCTGGAAATTATGAAACATGTTGCACAGGAGTCACTTAAGGAAGTTATCCTCTATCACAGTAGATATGAAAAATTATGTTCACCAACCTATGATAACATACATAGGTAATAAGAGGAAGCTAGTAGATACTATAGAAGATGTAGTGAAGAGATTAAAACCTGAAACATTTGTGGATGCATTTTCTGGATCTGGTGTAGTATCAAGGATGTTTCTCACACACTGTAAAAAGTTATATGTAAATGATCTTGAGAGATATTGTGAAGTTTTATCCCAATGTTTTTTGAAAACACCATCTTGGTGTGATCAGGAAGATATTATTGAACATATTAATTGTATGAATACATTATCTGCTAAAAATGGACTTATCACCGACCTATATTCACCAAATGATTCATGTGAGAGGTGCTTTTATACACCAGAAAATGCTCACAGAATTGACGCTATGATTGACTACATTGAAAAAAATGTACCCGGAAATCTAAAACCTTATTGTCTAGGTCCACTTCTGGTGAAAGCGAGTATTCATACGAATACATCTGGGGTATTCAAGGGTTATCATAAAGGTGGGTGGGGTGGGAAGGGTGGACACGCTGTAGACCGAATTACTAAACGAATTGAGGTTCAAACCCCAATATGGCTTGAACCCGCTAGAGAAGTTGAAGTACATCGTAAAGATGCATGTGACTTTTTGAGGGAATTACCAAAGGTAGATCTCATTTACTTGGATCCACCATATAATCAACACCCTTATGGTTCAAATTATTTCATGTTAAATCTCATTTGTACAAATGAAAGACCTCATACAGTTTCAAAAGTATCAGGTATCCCAGTGGATTGGAACAAAAGTCAGTATAATTACAAAAAGCAAATTAGAGAGGCTATGGAACTTACCTTAAAATTGGCTACTGAAAAAGCTAAACATACCTTGGTGTCTTATAATAATGAGGGGTTTATTAAACCCGATGAATGGGATGAAATTCTCAAACCATATACCTATGAGAAGATTGAAATTGATTATAATTGTTACAGAGGAAGTCGTAACCTAAAGAATCGTTCTAATAAAGTTGTAGAGTTTATCTTTGTTATTTCGTCTTTGTAATTTTGAGATTTGTCTTTTTAGTAGCCTTCTTAGCATCATCCTCTTTCTGTTGGAGATACTTGGGGTTGAACATTTTGTTATGAAGTTTCCATAAATCTGGATGACCAACTCTAAAGTTTTTCCGAACAGTTGCTTTGTACCAGAATACACAATCCTGTATCTTGTTTGATTTTACTGTATTATCTAACACGAGACATTCATAGTTTTCTGTACACGCATCCATAACTTTATTGAACATATCAAAATTGGGAAAGATACCAAAGAAGGATTTATACAATTTTTCTCTATTTTGAAGGATATTTTCCCTTAGTAAAAATATATAATCAACATTAGCTCTCAGTGCTGGTGGGAGATCCATACAATACTGCATGGTCAACATGAAGAAAATCTTCCAATGTCTCCCATTCATGAAACATTGTCTAATACATGTATCCTTGAGGAACTTATTGTCATACATGCAATCATCTAGAAGCATGAAAGCACCACAATTTGGTTTACCTGCACCCACTAATTTTCTCTGTCTTGCCATGACCCGCTCTATAGCGTCTCTATCATAATCACCATACACGAATAGATCTGGTATAAACTCCGAATAAAAGTGATTCCCCTCCTCCGTTCCTGAGAGAACTATACCAGCTGGAAGATGTTTCTTATGGTACATGATATCTTTCACTAGGGTTGATTTACCGGTATTACGTTTTCCAATAAATACACACACCCTGTCATCTGATATCGTCTCTGGTTTGAACTTCTTCAATTGAAGATTCATTCTACAGTAGTGTCTCGTTTTATTTAACATAATTTTACTCACATACTATAGGAATGTCAGGTCGCTTGAGACTTGCTGCCACCGGAGTCCAAGACCAGTGGCTTACAGGTGAACCACAATTTTCGTATTTCCTAATGAATTTTAGGAGACACACAAAGTTCGCTATTGATTATGTAGAATGTCAATTTGATGGTATTGATCTAGATTTTGGTAAGACTCTTCACTATCGCATACCAAATGATAAAGGTGATGCCATTAGTAATATGACCCTAAAAGTCACATTAGACGATCCCTCCCCTGGAGGTGATGAATGGTGCCCCTCTATTATTTCACATTTGGTGGAGAGTGCCGAACTTCTTATAGGGGGTCAGACTATTGAAAAGATTACAGGGGAATACATTTACATGCATCAGCAGCTTAACAACACTGATGATGACACTGATCAGACTGTTTACTTTCTAAATGGTCACGGTGGGTTGTTGAGTTACACTGGTAATTACACATACTTTATGGACCTTCCATTTTACTTTTACCGTAACCCGAGTCTATCTATACCAACATGTGCACTCACAAAACAACTGGTTGAAGTTAAAATTAAGTTAAGATCTCTCCCGGAACTCATTGAGGGTGGTGCATCAGGGAATGTCTCTGCGAATCTGATAAAGTGTTCTATAGACACAGAGTTTGTATTTCTCACTGATAGAGAACGTGACTATCTCATGAATAGACCAATTGACTATGTTGTTACACAAGTTCAAATGTCTAAATTTGTCATGAAACCTGGTGAAAATACCAAATCTGTTATGCTCAACTTTTCACACCCAGTGAGGGAACTATTCTTTGTCTCACAATCAGAAGAAGCTGTTAGCAACAATCACGCAAATCGGTACAACACTATTTCAAATGTGAAACTCAAGTTCAATAACGAGATGGTGTTTGATAGAGATCGTAAGTTTCTCGTGTATGAACAGGCTCTAAAGCATCACGTGAGCCCCCCAGAATATGTAGCCGGTACAGATTATAAACAATCGGAGTTTGCTATGTATAGTTTTGGTCTCAAACCTGAGGTGTATTACCCAACCGGACAAGTCAACATGAGTAGAATATCTCACAAGCTCCTCACGATTCAGATAGATCCAATTAATGCAGTTGACAATAATAACACTAGAGTGTATGCAGTCAATTATAACATACTTCGGGTGAATGGCGGTTTAGCAGGTTTAAAATTTTAGAATGTTATATTAGTAATGGCTGGTCGTGTACAACTTTTAGCTTCTGGACCACAAGATAGGTTCTTCACAGTTAATCCAGACTATACATACTTTTTGCAGAGTTTCAGAAAACATTCAAACTTTGCAAGAGAATATGTGAATATAGATCCAGAAACCACTGTTGATTTTGGGGGTAAAGCGAGATTTAAGGTTGCTCAAAATACCGGTGATTTATTGACAACTCTGAGTGTGAAGATGAAGTTACCTACTATTTCCACATTAATTTATGATGACCCACGATTTATAGAGTCTATCGGTCATGCTCTCATAGAGCACGCAGATCTCATCGTAGGTGGAAAGGTGATTCAGCGGTTACCAAGTGATTATCTTCAGATTTACACTGAACATAATGTCACCCAAACGAAACAGAGAGCCCTCAGGGAGTTGATTGGGAAATACCCAGAACGCACATCCTCAGAGAGGGTATCAGATAAAGACATCCTTGGTGTGATTGGTACAGCTAATACAGAAGATGAGTTCTTTGTAGATTTACCCTTTTACTTCTATAACAACCCAGAATTGGCAATACCCCTATGTGCCATAAAAAAGCAAGAAGTTGAAGTTGAGATTAAACTTCGCGACCATGATCACCTGATCATAAAAGGTTCCAATGGGTCACTTCAACCCGTGACACCTGGAAGTATCCACCTCAAAGATTTTAGATTATGTGCAGAAGTGATATTCTTAGAACCATGTGACAGAATCAAACTAGAGACGGAAAAGAAAGATTACGTGATTACACAGGTGCAACAGAATATATTTAATATCGCTCAAGGTGAACAGGAATGTGGTTTCAAATTAGATTTTGTCAACCCAGTGAAGGAACTTTACTTTGTGATTCAGAGACAAGGTGATATTGGAACAGCTGAGGGTGAGTTTATTACCCCATTTGACTACGATAATACACTCGCAGATACAGGTGGTAAATATATACTGTATGAAAATCTTGACTATCTCAAACTTGATCTAGACGGTCAGCCAATCATCACACAAGAAACTGGTAATGTCATATTTTTAAAAGCAGTTCAGGCCGCAATTCACCACTCCAAAACACAACTCATCAGGCGGTTTTACTCATATAGTTTTGCTTTAGAACCAGAAAAGTGGTATCCAACTGGACAGGTTAATTTCAGTCTCGTGAAAGAGCAAATCCTTAACCTAAGTCTGACACCTTGTGCAGATTATGCAAGACAACTGAGAGTCTACGCACTGAGCCACAACATTCTTCGTGTTGGTGAGGGAATTGCTACAACTCTTTTTGACCTTAAATATTAAAATGAATATGCAAACTGGTTTCGGTGATATGGGTGACGGGATGATGGAGCGGTACATTTCTGATATGATTAACATCGTTCAACCCGTTATAGAGAAGAGTACTTTACTCGCAGCTGAATATTGCAAAGCTTGTGGAAGAGATATAATTCTTTCAGAAGACATGGAATATGCGATGAAGTATTGTGCAATGAAGACGGTTGGTACGACAATTGGTTCTATCATGCCAGAAATATATGATGAAGAAGTCTCAGATGAGGATGAAGGCGAGGAGGATGTTGAACCAGATGAATGCCCAGAGTTTATTAGGTACTCGGGTTCTGACCCAGGGTTCATTCAGGTAAATGAGGCATTTGATACGTGGGACACTTGGATCCCCCAAAACCCGACAGAACAGATGTTAAAAAATGCCATTGATAGTAATGAGTACATCGGAGCCTGATGAGCCAGAAGGTTGGACGAATTCCGAATATAAATCATTTAAGGTAACAAATGAAGACGAATCGGAATCCAGTAGTGATGGAGATTCAGATGATGAAGAGCAAATATTTGCAAAGTCATCAATGGTCAGGAGACCGAAGTATAAAAAATTAGTACAAAAGGAAGATCTATTACCTGAATAAAATTTTCTACCTCTATGTTATAAAACCCATCATGGACGCTGTTTCCGCTCAAGCTATGAAGACTGTCAACCTGGTCTCCCAGGAACTCGAAACTCAATCCCTCAACTCCATCGTTGCGGGATTCTCATTCGCCGCTGCAATGTCGTGGATGGACCTCACCCGCTGGTTCATTCAACAGGTGATCAAGGTGCCCAAGAATGGTGGTTCTCAGTACGCCCTCACTGCGATTCTCACCACCCTCCTCTCTATCGCGGTCTACTTGGTCATCGCTAGTATCTCTACTCGTGTTTCCAAACCTGCTCAACCTGTCTACGCGGTTACCCGCTAATTTTTGGCTTACGTTTCATAAGGAGTAGAAGAACGAAACCCATGAATATAATAATACCGATGGAAATGTACTCCATTTTCCACTTATAAACACCTTCCACAATTTCGGGGGTGCTTATTGGTGCCGACATCTCCTTTTCAACAACTTCCAGGGGAACTCTAGGGAGACCCTCTAACTTATCTGTAGAACATGTAATTTCAAATTTTAAAATGTGATCTTGATTTCTGAAATCATATGGGATGAGACGTCCATTACTCATATAGAAGAACTTCAATTGGAGTTCCTTTATATACTTCTGTGGTCCACTGTAGAACTCGTGTGTGAGTGGGTCGTCTGTACCACTGAAGTTCACAACGTCTGTACCATCCATAAGAATATGACCGGTATAGAATGGCGACGCTGAATACACAGTTTTCGTAAACTCGTCGGGTCCAGATGAGATGCGAAGAATGAGAGAATTAGGTCCCCCTAAGTTAATTGCACCCGATACTACACTACCACCCAATTTTGTATTTTTAGAAGAAAATCCCATAACTTGATGCGGTGTCGTCACGACTGTATTACTCAAATAACCATTCGTACCATCGAAGAACTTGAAGGAGAATGTATTACTAGATGCTTGAGTTGTGTTTGAAAACGTGAGAGCATGTGTATCTGCGTCAAATACAACCTGATCTATACACGTCGCTGGTGGTTGCATGAGGGTGTCAAGATCCGATGCGAGAGCAGTTCCGTTTGTATAATTAGTCTCATTGAGGGTAATCTCAATGAGGTCATTTGGGGCACCTGAGTCATGAATACTGAACGTTTTATTCGTAGAACATGTAGTTAATTGTGCTGTAGGTATACGAGCAGAAATCAGTCTGATTTGTGTAACGTCATATATAGGTTCTTTTAGCGTGACCGTATAATTATTGGCGTATGTATATACATTAGTATCTCTCTCACCACTATCTATATCAAGGGTGTGAACCTTCATTAAAATATAGGTATAATATTTTAATGATTGTTTTTATCTATAAATGAATATCTAACAAATACTTTGCGCGAGAGGGTTGTTCTGGAGTTGTCTCTTCGCGACACCCAAGTCACGACTATATGGATTTTCGTTACCCTTATAGGTGTTGAATTGGTGGAAAGGCTTCTGCTGATAATTTTGAGTCCAGGCACCATTTGCAGGCTGCACACGACCATCAGTACGTGACACATCTCTACGAACAGCCGTGAGTGCACCACCCTGTTTGAGAGCACTCTCTCTCACATTCATACGACCAGCGTTACCCATACGACTAGCCTTACCGCGACGATCTTCTGGTCGGAATCCATGCTTCATCAACTCTTCATTATTCTTTGTAGTAATCTGAGCAGCCGCACTGGTGGCATAAGCACCCTTGAAGTTAGTAATACCTGGAGTAGTGTGACTGTAATGGCTAAACTGTTGATCGTTGCGGTCACTCTTGAAACGGGTGGGATCTTGAGGCATAGATTGGGCGGAGATAAACCGCTTCGCACCATTGAAACCTAAACCATCCTGTCGGAGACCAGTCTCTGACCGATTCGTTGTTCTCATAGTCTTCTGATGACTAGGTCTTGGTATAGAACCAGCCATACCCTGGGCACGACCAGGCATAGCAGGGAGGCGAGATGGGAGATGGGCAGTAGTATCTGGTTTATTGTGGCTCAATTGTCCAACGACAGCCGACCGACCACCAGTGGTATCCCCCGCTGGACCCGAGCGACCGGGAAGTGTAGTGAGACGATACGCACCCACATTGACGGGGTTCACACGGAACATTTGTTGGAAACCACCGCTTGCTGGGGTATCACTACCAACACCAAGACCTGGGCCAACCAGTTGCTTCTCAATTGGGGAGAGGTTGTTCATACGACCAGTGTCATACATACGGTTTCTCATATTGAGAATTTCCTGACCACCACTCCTCTGTTGAAGAGAAACATCCGCAAAACTTTCCGTTTCCATTTTGCTTGGTATCTCTACACGTGGTTCAAATCCACGTTCAACGAAGTCTGGTGTGTCATTATCATAAGTAATTTGGGGTTCTGGGGGTGTTGTTTGTTGAACTGGTACTGGTTCAGGTTTAGACCGAGAACTCAAAGATCTACCAGCAAAAACCAAGCCAGCGATGGCTGCAAGTGAAATGGGATCCGCCATTCTTATTTTTTAGTAACATTTTTATTGGCGTATCTTTGATAAAAGAGGTCGTTCTGGAGTTCAGCGCGAGTACTCTGTGGCTCATAAGAAATTGTACGAAGGGGAACCTTACACTCCATGTTTGAGAGTGGGAACAGGTTACGTTCGTATGTTGGTACGACGACCTTGTTGAAACGAGTGGTAGATTGAGGGCGGAGTTGATCACTTGTCTCAATAAATTGAGCGGGAGCTCCCTTACCCGCCATGTATGGAGCAGTTCCATACAACATAGTATTTGGACGACCGCAGTAGTTAAGAGTACTGGGCTGAGGATATACAAATATCTCTTCATTCGCTCTCACAGACGGGAGAGCACCAGCGTTTTGAACTATTGCAAGACCAGGTTGCAATTGGTATGCCATATTATTATTATTACATGAGATTTATTTATATAAGCTACAGTCCCCCACTCATACCAGTTCGTTTATCACCAGCCAGATCAAGACCACCGAAAGATTCTAATTGAACACCCCTAGCATTTGGGCTGCACATTTCTGGATTGGTTCTACAAGAGGCACTATTTTTACTTCCATAACACCACTCAGCGAAAGAGGTTTGATCGCCTGGAATTTGAGAAACAGCGGTCGTTACGAATTGACGAGCATATGCATTTTTCTGTTGAGATGGAAGGGGTGTCCGAGATCTACCTGAGTCATATTGAACACGGTCATCTAAATACTCTTTAACAAATGGCTTCACGGTTGGGTAGTAACAGGCTTCTAAACGGTTTGGTGCATCTGTATAATCCGTCATGAGTACATTAGCCATTGGATTATCTATAGTAGGCATCTGACACTCAGTACCGACACCACCGATATAACCCTCCTTCACCATTTTAGATTTATACATAACATAAAGAACACCTATAATAGTACCACCAAGTACAAAAATACGTGGATCACGACGAGTAAGGTAAATAATACAAGATGCATAAATTATAAATCGCGAAGACGCATTAATTCGGTCTTCTGGAGTTTGTTCATTATTTGGCCAGAATTGTAAGACCTCATCCGATTTGATAAGTTGTTGAGGATCTTCAAACCAGGTCTTCATTTAGTATATATGAAGGTTTATTTTTTATTCATACCACCAAGCATGCTACCCATCATCTTCATGAGAGCGTCTTGATCAAGTTCACCACCATCTGTCTGCATCTTATCAGCTACACCTTTAGCAATGCTCTCAATTTGGGCGAGTGTATCGGCTGGGATAGAATTGATAGTGGTTCCGAGCATGTAGAGGGTTTGGAGGTATTGCCACGTAGCACCCTTCGTACCATCAGTCATGCGAGACCAGTAACTCTTAATGTTCAAATCCTTGAGAAAATCAATAGTCTCAATCTCCTCTAAAAGAAACGATTCATCCTTAGCAGAAATCTTATCGGCGTAAGGAGTTACACCGTTCATGAAACTGTCAACAATGAGACGGGGGTTAGCTTGTTTAATCACCTCAAAGGATGCGGTCATCTTCTTGATACCTTTTTCATCTGGAAAAGTCTTGTGCAGTTCCACAAGAAATTGGGATAACATGTCATTAAACGCAGTGACAGACGCCATTTTCTTATATTATAAGTGTAATCTTTAAGTTTAAAAAGGATCATTAGAAATAACTTCTTTTTGACCAAGGCCATTGGATACAATGAAGAATACTAGAATAGCATTGAGGACAGCTGGCTTGGTGTATTTATTAAGTTCTAATTTACCTTCGTTGTTAAGTTGAGCCTTAGCATGAATGTAACCAGCAGTAATAACCCCTGCTATGAGAGCAGCGGTCATTGGATCTCTAAGATAGTCTGATAATTCCATTTAATTATACGCAGTTTTTTTTATACGATGATCTGGTGCGTCACCAAAGAGGACACCATCATCTTCCTGTATGGCCTGAGGTAGATGGGATTCCATTTGAGGTTCAGATATATGTTCAGGTTCAGGTTCGGGTTCTGGTGCTTCAACACCGGGAACCGTCTTGAACTCATTCTCTAGACCAGTTGGTTGGATTTGCTCTCCGGTACCCAACATGTCCTCATTTTCAGGTAAAGACTCCGACTCAGGTTCTGGAAATGGTATCTCTTCCGGACCATCAAATACATCCGGATCCTCAGTGTCTTGGACTTCTCCATCAATGTCAATGTCACGAGTCTCTTGTGACATATATGTCTGGAGGATCTGTTGAACTGGGATGAGCTCCTTCACAGTATTTTCAATGCAGGTAGTGAAGCGATGTGTGAGCTCATCATCTCTTGTGTACTCACTTTGTTCTTCATGGAAAACGTAGGGATTCCTGTAGATATCTTTGGCGATGTTGTTATAGCACGTTTGGATAAATACTTCATTAGTGGGAAGTTTGAGACTAATCTTCTTATTGTCAGCCTTGAGACGAACCGCGGATAGAATCTTAGTGCACGCAACGAAAACGGCTGCTAGGAGGTCATTGAACCACGCACAACGATCGGCGATGTTACTCGTGTGTTGGGCAGACATTTGATTAGACCAATTTGGAACCTCCTTGAGAAGTTTTTGGAACATGATTAAAGTCTTTCTCCCCTTGGAAAGCTTAGCCGCTTCATCGTACATATCTTGGAATACTTCAATCATAACTGGAGTCATAATGAGGCAGAGCTGGCCCATGTACTCCTTTTTCGCTTCTACCATTATATTCAGTGAATCGGACATGATTTATAATAGTTTTATATAATTTAACTTTAAGTCTCACGCGTCCTGTATTTATCAGCCATCTTCTTCAAGTTCATCAAATCTGGGAAGTCTGGTTCGTCGGATTCAACATTCTTTTCCCTCTTCTTTCTGGGTATGTTCCATGAAACATATATGTCATATTCGCTTACGAGTCTCACGTCAAAACCACCCAACTTGAATTGCCGTGCCACATATCTAGCTGCTGTAGATCTATTAAATGTTGGCCAGCCAACGACAACTACAGGTACTGTTAGAAATATCTGTTTGTGACCCATTTCAACACATTGTTTTATTTTACGAGAAAACTGTTCATATATTCGTGTGTATATTTCCTTCTTGATTTGCTTCCTCTTTTCATCAATTATTGTCACATCATTGATGTTGATCATTACAATTACTGCAATTTATTTTTAGCCATTTCTAACTCATTGAGAGTGGGTATGGCCTTCTCTTTCACAAGCTCATACTTTACAAAATCTTTACCGGAAGCACCATCATCCACAAAAGGTGCAATTTCAGACGCAGATTCAACTTCAAGTGGTTGTGTTCGGAGAGAGACGAGTTTGATATTTCCGTTCATGACCTCAAAATAAGCTACAACAGAGAAACCAAATGCGAAACCACTATTCTTCACAGTCATAAATTTACATTCATATAGTGTCTTGTCTTCTTTGACATACTTATTAAGACCGGTAGTTTCAATAATATAAGTGCAAAGTCCGGTACGTTTAGATATTTCTTTATTAGTCTGGAGAACAAATTCCTGCATCATGTCGTTATTAATGTCAGCTTCAGCCTGAGTGAAATCAGACAAAAGTGGTCTGGTATCATCAAAACGAATATTTTTGACTGGTTGGGTGTACCCTGAAAACCCAAACATCTCCGTGAATGGTTCACGCCTGACTGTGAGTAACAGGGCAATGGCAATAAGAACAATCGTCAAAGACCAGTTCATCATCTTTATTACTATGCGTTAATTTTTTTTTACAAAATACCCTTATACATATTAGATGTCTCTACTGATATATAGCCCCCGATGCAAACACTCTATGGAAGTTATCGAGTATATAAACAAACAACCACAATTGAAACAACTTGTTCGTTACCACAACATAAACACTCAGGGTATTCCACCTGCATACAAGAATAAAATCAATCGGGTACCCACAATGTTGACCAAGAATGGGAAAGTTCTCGTTGGTAGTGAAATAAAAAATTGGCTTGATTCTCTCCTCCCTAACGAGGAAATTGGTAACTGGGGTTTCAGTGGATCGTGCTCTATGACCACACTAGACAGTGAGGATAACGATACTGATATGTTCTCACTGGATTCATATGGTAAATCCCTACAACCAGCTATGACAAAGGAATTGGAAGATAAAATCGGTAGAGATGTGAGTAAGGGTGTAGCCTATTCCGAACAACAGATTTAAAGATAAAACGCGGTGTATATAGTAATATGAAATTGGTAACAATTCAGGCATCTGCCATCAAATCAACTTTTGAAGTTTTAAAAGATATACTGAATGACGTTAACATATACTTTCGTCCACAAGGTATGTATATAGTTACACTGGATACAGCTAGAACATCTCTCATTGATATGTTCCTCGCTGCTGATAACTTTGAAGAGTACGAATGTATTCAGGATGAAATCATAGCTGGAATTAACATTTCAAATACTTTCAAACTTTTGAAGACAATTACAAATAATGATGTTCTCAAAATTGAAATAAATTCAAAAGAATATATGGATATGGAAATTACAAGTGAATCAAAAAAGACGAGTACTAAATTTCAACTCAAACTCCTAGATATCAATGAGAGTCGTATTGAAGTTCCTGATGTTACGATGACCAGTAATACGATTCTACCATCTGCAGATTTCCAGAAACTTTGTAGAGATATGTCAAATATTGGTAATGAGATTGAAATTACTAGAGTTGGCAAAGAACTTCGGCTTCGTTGTGAGGGGGACTTTGCAAACCAAGAAACATCTATTGAATGCCTTGAAAATAGTCAGGAAATTAAGGGTCTCTATAGCTTGAAGTATGTGAATATATTTACAAAGGCGACGAGTATGTGTTCATCTGTGCAAATTATGCAGGAAGAGGGGAATAGGTTTCTAATTTTAAAGTATAACGTGGCAAACCTGGGTGAAGTGAAGTTTTATCTCGCGACCAAGGTTTCCGATGATATGTAATTATGGAATACGGAGGTCAGTCGTACGATCCTCTGTAGTCAAAACAATTTTCTTCATACCTAATGAGTTTGTGAGCATTATCTTGGGAAAACGGGTCTCAAGTGTCTTTTGGGTATAGTATAAAAAATCTTGTAATGGGACATCCTGGTCGTGGAAGTTATTTCTAGGCCCGGCGTACCGCTTAACCTTCTCCGTGATGTCTAATTGTGGTTTATCATCGTGATCAACTATCCATACATGACGAAGGGGGATACTAAATATCATATTATCTTGTTCACACTTCCCGGGTATAAAATTGATATCTTGTGTGATGGCCTTGTAAACCCTTCCACCATAGTAATATTTTACACGAAGAATGAAGTTATTCACATTTTGAGGAATAATCGTATTTCTGAATCGTTTATTGGTGACATAACAATGGTATTCGTCCAAAATACCATCCCAGTCCTTACTTTCATGTTCCCAAAAGTCATCTTCAATCTTATATTTCGTGTCATGGTCAATCGTATACTCAATTTCCTCTGATATAATACTATAGTCACTTGGAGTTGTTAATTTTTTGTATAAATATATAAGAGTACTTAAAAGTTTGAACAACATTGTTAATTATAATGGAAGGTAACTTTTTAAGTAGGTATAAAAATAAAGTTGAAAATTGGACACATCTCATAAATACCGACCCCGGAAATAAGAAACTATATGAGAGTGAGATGTCTGACTACCTTATTAGTTGTATGCCATATATGACTCAATATGCCGATACAGTGGAGGATGAGATTAATACAGATAATATTTTCAATGTGAAAGAGACTGTTGGACTCAAGAGGAAAGATATCTTCAATGAGTATCTCATTAAAGTAGAAAAACAAAATCTCCCTAGGGTAAATGAATATACAAACTTAAATGAATGTCCAGTATGTTCCTATAGTAATATAATCCATATACATGTTACAAGTGATCTTGTATGTGATTCATGTGGGTTGATAATTGCTACATTGATAAGTGAAGAGTTGACATATAGAGAAGAACAAGAGACGTCTGAGAAGATTATCAATTACAGTTACAAGAGGGAAAACCATTTCAATGAATGGTTGAGTCAATTTCAAGCACAAGAGATGACTTCTATACCCCCAGAAGTCATGGAACAATTGAGATCGGAACTCAAAAAGATGAAGATCAAGAAGTTGGATGAAATTACTCATACAAAGATTAGAGCTCTTCTAAAAAAATTGAGACTCAATAAGTATTATGAACATGTACCCTACATCACAAATATTCTAAATGGTATTAAGGCACCGAATATGCCACCAGAATTGGAGGAACAACTACGTATCATGTTCAAGGATATTCAAAAACCTTTTGATGACAATTGCCCCCAAGATAGGAAAAACTTTTTGAGTTATTCCTATGTACTCTACAAGTTTTGTGAACTCTTAGAAAAGGATCAATACCTCCAATACTTTCCTCTCCTCAAATCCAAGAGTAAGTTATATGCCCAAGATCAAATATGGAAAAAGATTTGTGGCACACTCGAATGGGAATTTATACCAACAATTTGAGTTTAAAGGTGTAACAGTCTTTTAAATTATATGAACTGTCCAAACTATGAGGTGTGTCACAAAATGATGAAACCAGGTCTAAAGGTGTGTAGTCCATGTTTCTGGAGATTCAATAATGAAGTACTTGAATTCAAGAATGATGAATGTCCATATTGTTTTGAAAATACAACATGTGTCAAGTTCAGAAAATGTTCACATTTTGTTTGTCTCAAATGCTTCAATATAAATGATAAATGTGCGATATGTATATAGACTTAAAGTGTCTGGTGTTACTTCAAGTAATGAATGAATACGAACAGTTCTGTATAGATGAGGCAGCGTATCATATGGACAGAGCTAAAGAGGTACTCACAGAAGGTCTCCGTGACCCCAAGAAATATCACGATGAAGCGAAAGCGTTTTATAAAATATTAGCTAAATTGTTTCCTCTAATGATCCTAATGCAACACAACGAACCTCAACCTCCCGATTCGGAAACGGAGGAAAGTTTACCAGATACGCCTTCTTCAGACCTGTCAGAATCAGATAGTTTTGAGCCTGAAGATCAGCTTGATCATTGAGAGTCTTAATCGTCTTGAACTCTAGGATACTCTCATTGTTCACAATAATATCAGCCCTCAAATTACCTATCACATGGCCCTCAAAGGGAATCGGAATAATCCGTTCCGATTCATATTGAAATCCATCCTTGCGGAGAAGTACCTCCATAGCATTGTGATATACTCTCTCACTGTATCCGGGTCCTAACTGGGTGTAGACTTTTGTAGCGAGGGCTACTACGTCTAACATTACTTTACTTTTTAGTCTTCGCTTTAACAATCTTATTCCTCAAATTGTTTGTGAGGTTGTAGCCAGTCATATTTTTGAATGCGTTTTTATTACCGGATACAGCTGCAGCTCTAGCCATCGTGGCTGAAGGTGCATTTGGGGATCTATTTAATGTAACTTTCTTAAATGGTAAGAACTTGAAAGTATTTTGACGATTCTCTCCAACAATCATCACAGAGTTTTTATTGAAGTTTTCGGTAATCTTAGCTATACTTCGGTCTTTCGCAGAGCTCACAATGCTCACATTTGGAAACCACCTCTTGAGGATTCTCATCTTGTTCTCCACTGGAAGTGGGTTTTTTGCATTACCTGTAGAGTGTGACACCACAACAATTGGAGTTTTATTTGATTTACGAGCAGTCTCTATGACCTGTTCAATCATCATTCTATGACCCTTGTGGGGTGGGTTGAAACGACCATATGTGAATACCACAGACTTCATTTATATATTATTAACATATAATAAATGACTACTAATGGTTTAAAGTTTAACCTATGATATAATAATAGATATGGGTATATTCTATTTTCCATGTAATTTTGTTTACTGGCGGAAAATTGAAAAACATAACATATATAAGAATACCATTATTGATTTTATGGATAGTCATGAATATCTTTTTGATGCAGATTCATTAATTTCAAATGGTTCCACGACTTTTAAACGTCAAAATGAGAGATTTTCAAGAGAAAATAAGGATTTCATTCAAGATGTTGTTTGGAACACAGTTGACGAAGTAATAAATATTTTAAACTCTAAAGAAGATACACGAAAAATATCATTATCTGAATCTTATATAACCGGTTCATGGATATCCAAATATAAGGATAACGCCACTGTAGCAATGCATGAGCATTTTAGTGGCGGGTTTCATTCACCGTCATTTTCAATAGTATATATAGTAAAAGATCCAAATGAACGAAATACATTAGTTTTTGTGGAACCATTTACACAATCTAAGAGTACATTTGGAATGAATGAACAAATGTTTGATACATCACTTGAAAGTGAAATAGGTGAAGGATCAGTTATAATATTTCCGGCATCTTTGCAACATAGAGTTGATTTGATGAAAAAACCTGGAAGAATCATAATGTCTTTTAATATTTCATCCACTTTCACAAATGGTTAAAGTTTAACCTATGATTATATCATAGGTATGGGGATATTTTACTTTCCATGTGATTTTGTTTATTGGAGAAATATAAATGAACATGACCATTTAAGAAAGCAATTACTTGATCAGATTGAAACTAAGCAGGAATTATTTTCTAAAACAGCTTATATAGATAAAGGTGTAGGGACGGTAGGAAAATCATCAGGTTTATGGATTATCGAGGATAACCCCACAATAATAAAAACTATAGTGTGGGATAGTTTAGATATTCTTATAAAAGAAATGAACTCTAGACCTAATTATAAATCAATTGATATTACTAATTCCTTTATATCTAATTGTTGGTTTATAAAATACGACAGTGGTGCAACAACGTCTATACATTGTCATGATGATGATAATCCTGCCATCATCAAGGATGATAATAAATTATATAAGTGTATGTTTTCATTCATTTATATCTTAAATGATAATAATGAAAAAAATCAAACTGAGTTTATTCAACCTAATATGGCAGGTACAACTGTAAGTGAGAGTCGTGATACTAGATTTAAAACATCCGAAGTTGAAGATATACGAGAAGGTGCTATTATTATATTTCCTTCAAATCTATATCATCAGGTAAATATTATGTATAAACCAAATCGTGTCGTATTTTCCGGAAACATATACTCAACATTTGAATAATTAGTTAAAGTTTAATAAACTTTATTGAATAAGAATGCCACATTTACAATTTCCAACTACTTACGTTTATTGGGAAAATCTAAAAGACCATGATGAATTGAAAAGAAAATACATGCCGATTATAGATAAAATAGAACAAGATAACCCGAATGAGGTAAAGAATCCATTTGATGCTTGTACAGTAAAATGTATGTCTATTACAAGTGGTCCTAAAATTAATAATTTTTTAGAACCATCTGATATGACTAAAATTATATGGAATCCACTTGATAATTTTATAAAAGAAATAAACTCTAAATATCAATATAAAATATCTGTAAAAGAATCATTTGTTAGTGGTTATTGGTTTAACACTTATGATAAATATGATAATCAGGATTTACATTGTCATATTGAACATAAAAGGATTAAAAATGGTGTTCTATATCACGCGATCTTTTCAGGTGTGTATATTCTAAATGACGAGAATGAATCAAGTTCTCTTCTTTTTAGGAGTTCTAGAGAACAACCATTTACCGATCCTACAATTGAATACACGTTTGATACAGGTAAGACTAGTGATATAAAAGAAGGTACCGTTATGATTTTTCCTGTTCAACTTTTACATATGGTGAGGAACTGTATAAAACCTGGAAGAAGGACAATTGCATTTAATATTTTTAGTTCGTTGTTATAAATCAAGTAATCCTAAATATGTTAGGACAATCCACATAACACCAACACCGATCACAGTCACACCAGCAATGCCATTAAGGGTCATAATTTTGACAGTTCCACCTGGGACAAGACCTAACGTACCACCTACAAGTGACATACTTGCGATTGATGTTATGAAAAACCCTAGCATATACAAAAATAGACGGAAATTATCATTTAAGAAGAGTGCTGGGAGAATATATACTATACCACTCAAACCAGATACACCGTGGATACCACCAATTACATAAGCACTCGTAGGGCTATCAGTGAATGTATCACCCATTCTCCATGTTTTGAACTTATCCCAAAGTGTTTTACTTTCACTGACAGCGTCGGTAGCTGTGTGGATATGTGTTAGATGGTGATCATGTGCTTCGGTGTGAGCATCTGATACAGATATCACGGGTAAAGGTAAGCCGTCCGTCGGATGTCCCGCGAGTTCCGTGTCAGTTTCACCATTAATATGCTTTAAACGTTTTTTTTCATTTTTACACCATTTATAAAGTGAGTAGAGGGTAGCAGTTCCAATACATATCATCATTGATCCCACAATATAATCACTTGCCGTTCCAATTTGATCTATTGGGATTTCATCTCTAAAGATCATAAATATACTTGTCATAAAACTCAGACCTATTGTATGTCCAATCCCCCACCTAAATCCTTGTGATGCACATTTTTTCCATGTAGAAAATGAATTACTATTTTCATTTAAATGTTCGCGTCTCTTTACACCTGAGACGAGTAGGAACAATGCACTCACATGATCTGGACCGAGTAAGACATGTGTAACACCAACTAACATTGCAACTAAAAAAGAAGTTAGTGGTGTAGCTGTATCTAAATAAGAAACATCTACCATGTTATTGAGTTAAAGATATATATCTTTAACTCAATAACAATAGTTATAAAGGTAGGTATTACGTGTTAAAACCAAGGGTACTTATGAACCCAAAGATTACATACCCATTTTTCACCAGACTTTACAGGTGCCCCACCGTGTAAAGCCTTGGACGTAATTAACTCGTAATTGTCTAGGGTATTGAAAAAGAGTGCATCACCTTTTTTTAGTTTATATTTCTTTCTAAGATTTGGAAATACAGTTTCACCTTCTTCATAGTCATCATTGAGAGCTAAAATAATCGTATACATTCTCTTGTTCCCCTTTGTATCACTGAATGTATCTTGATGTGGCTTATAAAACCCACCTGATTTGTAACGCAGTACCTGTAACTTTTCACAGTTTTTAAGTGGTCTATCGGTGAGACCAGCACATTTCTCTGTAACTCGGTTCACAATTGGGTCTTCTAGATCCAACCACGCCGTATCACTATCTCTCACAGTTTTGTCAATAGTTTTATTCTCTGCTACTGTTGATACATAAAATTTACTCTCAGCCTCTTTTTTTATATGATTGATCTCTTCCTCTGTCAAGAAATTTGGTATCACCCTAGGTTTTGTATATGTTGGTATGAGATACCATACCAAAAATAGAATAGCTAATAAAAGTAGCATCTTATATTTAGTGTAGATAAATATTATAGGGAACGACACAATTGTACCTCTTCCGTATTGTGGTTACAATATCATTGGCATATTCAATTAATTTTTTACATATCATTATAATTTCACTATATTTTCTGGGTTCAATAACATATTGTCTTAAGAGATCCCCACCTGTATCTATGACCATTCGGAAAATATTATTAATGTCCCTGTATCGCTCTATCTGTTTGTCACGTCTCTGTATTTCTTTCTTAAAGGGTGTCTCTTCAATCTCATTTAACATATAAGCTACACGCAGATATCGGTTGTCACCATCGTACATATCACCATATCTATATATGAGGTCCCTATCAAGTTGACTTAGTGTCATAGCAAATCGCGTGATGTTGTCTGGTGCGTCTATCTCACGAAGTTCCCTAAATGTTGGAACTCCACCACATGGTATATCTCCGTGTTCCCTAGATGAGATGCGATCTCTTTTAAATTCCATATAATGGGGGTTATGTATTCTCCCCATTTCTATTTGACCTGATATCCAGTCAAATGCAGTATGACAATCTGGACACCACATCTGTCGGCACCCGGATAGTTTTTGTATCATGGTTCCACACTTTGGACATGGCTTTGTATCCTTCTTTAAAAGTTTCATAGTCTTCACAGCATCTGGGTCACATATATGATCCTCACAGACCTCTTCATTACACTGTTCACAAAAGTGTCTATCGCATAAGCCACAGAACCAATCCTCATTCATGAACCCTTTACACTCTTCCGTGGGGCATTTTCGAATGAACTTTTTAGGTTCTTCACCCACTACAAGTTCACCACCATGACGAAGTCTCTCAAGTTCCCGATATGTTTCTTCCATCTCAAATCTTAATTCCTGTATTGGCTCAGGTATTTCTGAAATTGTGAGGTGTCCATTATACAATCCATATTTCTGATAAAGTTCTAAAAGTCTTTTTCTCTGTCCCTGTATGATTTCGTATAGTTTTCGTATAGACTTTATCCTTTCAACTTCTGGTTGTGTTTCTGGCATTCTTATTTTTTCTCTCTCTAATAATATATTTTCTCTGTGAAGACGAATTTCTGTGTTACGGAAATACTTCGTACACCAACTATCTATAAACTCCCTATTCCACATATTCTTACAACCCATACAATGTGGATCATCTGATATAGAAAGGAGATACTTCTGTGTACAAGTGCGACAACTATGTAAATCACAGAAGGGACATTCAACCTTTTTGTGATTTATTTTATTAAACTTTTCACAACAAACATCACAATTTTCCATTAAAAGGAAATTGCTTTAAGTCTTTAACTTTATCTCCGACGGATAGCCTGTTGCTTCTTCTGGGTTGCTTTTACACCTTGTCCAGTAGCCTTGGCAAGCTTCTTATTTGCCTTTCGCATTACAGCCTTATCGTCTTTCTTCTTCTGGCTCTCAAGCATCGCGAGACGTCGTCGCTCGCTTTCGTCACGAAGAGCCCTCGCTGCCCTGTCAGCTTCAGCTTTGTTTCTGGCCACCTTTTCTTTCAAAGATTTGGCTTCTGCATTAGCCCTCACTTTTGCTCTCTCCTCCTTTTCTCTCATCTGTCGGTTCCTCTGTGCCTTTTTCACAGATACACTACGACGCTCAGCTTCCTCCCGGTTCTTCTTTTTCTGAGCTAACAATTGTTCTCTCCCGTCCTGTACCCTTTTTATATTTGTACCAGCTCGCTTCATCCTCTCGGCAGTCGTTTCAGTACCGAATATCTTTTTAACACCTTCGGCAGTCTGACCACGGTCACGACCCTGTTTAGAACTCAAGTTACGCGAAGCAACTATACGCTCTGGTCCAGTTTTAATATTACCAATTTTCTGTTGATTCTTTTCAACTTCGGCCGCCTTTTTTACGGCATTCGTCATTGTTTTCATTCTAATATTTTGGACAACCTGTTTACCAACCTTTCTAAAGAGTGGGTTATTAGTTGGTTTTGTTTTTGCAAACTCTTTTTCAGTACTCCTCTTTTGCGCATTTCGTAGAATGCTACTTGAGTCATTCTCACGATTGAGTCTAGCCATGAATTCCTTTCTGTTAGACCTATTGAGACCCTTCATACTCTGAAGCGTTTTAGCTACGTCACCTTTAGCTTTACCCTTCTCTGAAGCGACAAGTTTAACCATTTTCTTTACATCTTCATACATCTTATTATATTCCTCCTCATTCCTGAAAGGGTTCCCAGCGGGACCTTTTAGATTAGTAATTCGTTTGTTGGTATGCTTAGAAATTTCATTAAGAACTTTTTTACGCTTGTCACGCATCCGTTCGCGTTCGGCTTCATCACGTTTCTTAACGGTATTATCAGCGTTTTTCAGAACGGTGCGTGCATCTTCACCTTTCGCAATTCTATTCATGAAAAGCTTACGATTGTCACGCCCCAATTTGTTCATAGATTGAAGCTTTTTAGCAGTATCACCTGTTACCTTATCACCTTCATCCCTCTTAGCCTTGATGTTTTTAGCTAATTCCTGCTTCCTCTTTTCAATATCGTTCGTCATCTTCATGACAAATCTAATCTGACCACGACGCTTGTCTTCAGAGATTGGTGCCTGTTCAATCTCCTTTCTAAGTTTGACTTTTTCATCTAGAAGACGGTCAATACTTTGAAGTTCCTCCTGTTTAGTAGCCTTACGGATTGCATCTTCCCAACCTCTCCTCCATACACCCAATGTACCTGTAATCTCACGAGCCACTTTATTGAGTAGAGGTTGCTTTTTCGTAATCTTCCTCTCCCGGTTAAGTTGCCTTGCGTTAGCTAAGACCTTTTCAGCACCATTGGTTTGGAGACGATTCATCAACTTCTTACGATTATCTCTCTCAATGGTTGTCAACTTGGAGAGTTCATTTGCAACATTTTTAATACCCTTATCGCGAGTTTTCTTACTCTCTTTTCTCTCCATGTCAAGTTTCTCGGCAGCTGCCAAAACATCCTTAGGGGTTTTATTTTTGAGGCTATTTATGAACTTTACTCTCTCATCCACTGTGATATCTTTGAGGCTTTTGAGTTTTCTAGCGGTTTCCATCTGTATTCTCTCACCCACTATCCTCTCACGTTCTTTCTCAACATTTACCAGTCCCTTGATTGGTCTAGTATTAACATGAGGTTGTAAAAGCTGTCTGATATACAAGTCCTTCCTAGCTTGTGGAATTTTAGCATCACGAATGTAAAACCGGAGGGTATCCTTATCTTTCTCATTGTCTTTATCCTTTGCTTTGGAAGTGGCAACCACGTTCTCAAACTTAGCTCCATTTTTAAGGAAACTGGACATATAATCACTCATTTCTGGTGATGTAAGATGCTTGAGACCCTTTAGATGTTTACTCAAACGTTCTTCGTCAACTTTACTAGCTTTTATTTCCTTATTTTTCTTTTCCTCTTCTTTCTTACGATCCGTCTCAACCCGTCTATTCTTTACAGCTTTGTTCATACTTGTAGCATCACGTTTGATACCCTCAATATCCGTGTTAGCAGTCGTCACCTTTGCCAAGAAAACCTTTCGGTTCTCTGGTCTAAGATCATTTAGGGTGTTCAAGAACACACTGACATCCGACTTTTTAGCTGCGAGTTGATCATTACGAGTCTTCAATTGAGTGTTGAGATTGTTCACTTCACCCTTTATAGAGTTCATGTTAGTGTTTAGTGTCACACGACCGATAAACGACTTCTTATTTTTATCATCTAAACGAGTGTTCTTCATGTGAGCACGTAATTGGTCTCTCTTGGAGTTTACAAGACTGGCGGTGGCCACCGACTTCATCTTATTGGCATCAGCCTTGAGACGGATGAGGGTTGATCTACCATCATTTAACTTTGCCAGAAGCTGGGTACCGTTGATACCCAAACTATTGATATAGTCGGAAAGTTCTTGACGCTGTTGTTGTTTGTTCTTAATCGTCGCGTTAACTTGGGTTGCGCGATTTTTTAGGGTTCCGAAGTTAGATTTTTGACTATCATAGTTTTTCAGTAATTTCTGTTTGTTAGTGTTCCCAATGTTTAGGGTATTCATGTAATCAACGAGTTCTGTTCGGTTTTGAGCTCTCTTATTGAGGGTCATCTTCTTTTTCAATTGATCAACCTCCTTCAACATGGAATTGAGGGTCACATTTTGAGACTCAAACTTATCTATCACATACAATTGACTGTTTTGGTTAAGAGTGTTCATAGACTTTTTGAGAGTATTCAGTTCGGTACCTCTCTTGGCAGCTTTTTTGAACTCCTGTAGTTGATTAGCCTCATTTCTAACAGTATT
>Ga0209709_10000431_pt1 | contig 39871 bp, 42 predicted proteins | sample ArcticOcean_MG_C_2_FD_187435 | JGI IMG/M metagenome (GOLD analysis project Ga0209709, IMG submission 187435) | Marine microbial communities from western Arctic Ocean - ArcticOcean_MG_CB4_136 (SPAdes) (version 2) | ecosystem: Environmental > Aquatic > Marine > Oceanic | place: Arctic Ocean... | reverse complement strand
ATTCGTTGTTAAAAGAATCTTGTAAGTTGTAATAACTGCTACCATCGTTGTTGAATAGTATGACCAAGATATTATGAAGTGAAGTGATATTGAAGTGATAATTGCCAAAGCAACTTGACGAGAGTCTAGAAGTAAGTAGTATCAATAGTTAATGAAAGGAAATTGTCTTTGCTTACTGATTTGTAATCAATAGGTCCACGGTTCGACTCCGTGCGGGGGCACCATCATTTTATTTTTTAGATAGTTTCTTTTCTTATTTGTTCAATTTTAATTTTTTTTTGAAGGCTTCTATTGCCATCATATAAAAGATTAAATTTAATCTTATTGTTAGTTTTAATTGTAACAATTTTTGCATTTCTGACCTCATAATTATCTGCAACTGCACTAATTGGTCTTTTTAAAAAATTTAAATTTTTAATTACTATGGTAGATTTTTCACTAACTATTTTTCCTTTCCACCTTCTGGGTCTAAATGCACTTATTGGAGAAATGGAAAGTTTTTTTGAATTTAAGCTTAAAATTGGACCATGAACTGAAAGATTATAGGCTGTACTACCGGCTGGTGTAGAAACTAAAACGCCATCGGACATTAATTTCTTTATTATTTGATTTGAGCCATTATAAATTGAAAGAGATGCGGCCTGTCTACTTTGTCTTAATATTGATACTTCATTAATTGCTAAAGATTTTTTAATTATACCCTGTTTGTTTTTAACTGTCATTTCAAGTGGTGAAATCGTAATCATTTTTGCTTTATCTAAATTTTTAATAGTATTTTTCAATGAAAATTTATTCATTAAAAAACCATAGTTACCTGAATTAATTCCATAAAATAATTTTGATGAACTTATATTCTTTTTTAAAGTTTGAAGCATAAAACCATCTCCGCCTATAACAATTATAAGATTAGATTTAATTGGATAATATGATTTAATTTTTTTTAATAAAAATGATTTAATCTTTAAAGATTTTTTATTTTTATCAGAAATAATTAAAAATTTACTCATTATTTATTTGTAATAATTGCTATTTCACCAGTTTCTTCATTTAATAGAGTGTTCATTTTATTTTAATCTAAGCATAATAGTTTACCTTAAAAGAAATATTTAATTGTTAATTGATTTTTTTACAAATAAATTGTCAGTAGATTTAAGATTACTAAACATACTAAATGATGGAATTGTATAAGTTTTTTTTAATTCAAAACCATATTTTCCTAGAAATTTAACTATTTCTTCAACTTTAATATTAAATGTTTTTTTAAAACCAGATATTTCTGTATAGATTAATCCAATTTTACCTTGAGATAATAAACTCTCAGCGCCAAGAAGAACTTCATGTTCGGTACCATCTGTATCTAGTTTTAATAAATCAATGTTTTTGATATTATTTAATGAACAAAAATTATCTATTGTTTGTGTTTGTACAGTTATTTCTTCATAATCTTGCATTTTTTTAAATGGTTGAAAAATTTTCATAAACGCTTTTCTGGAAAAATTATATAATGGGTCTTTTTTATGAGCAGAATTTAATGAAGAACCAGATGGTTCAAAATATCTATTTATTGTAAAATTTTTTTTCGTATTTGTATTATCTAATGCTAATTGAAAATATTTTACTTTTTTTTTTTCTAAAAGATCTTTAAGATAATTTTTTACACTAGGGTTTGCATCAAAAAGATAATAATTTGAATTATTATTATTTTTTTCTTCACGTTTAATAAGGTTTTGTGTAAAATTCCCTCTAAAGCAACCAACATCAAATATAATTTTTTCTTTTACCTTTATCAAATTTAATAATTCATTTTCAACTTCATTCATGAAGAGTTTGTTGATTATTTTATAAATTATTTTTTGCATTATTTTTTGATAATAAACGTTTAAATTTTGTTAAAATTAAAAATCTAATTCTCTTATATTGATTTTTTTTTGACTAAATCAATTCATTTATTTTGTATTTAGCACTATTTTGTACTTTGTATACCAAATAATATATTTTTAAAAAAAAATAAATTAACAATTTGGGTTAATTTTTTTTATAAAGTAAATCATATAATTTTTATTGATTTTTTTAGAACAATAAAGCTTATTATCAATTCTTAAATTTTTAGTAAATATATCCTTAGTATTAATGATAATTAGATTCGGATTAATTTTTTCATTTCTTTTATAAATTATGAATTTATCGACTAGCCTTTTGATTTCAAATTTTGGTATAATTAACTGTTGTGAATGGAGAGGTGATGATTTTAGAATATATTTTAGTTCTTCTGGAGAAAAATCCATACTGTTTTTATAAGTTGTTAGTGTGTTTGCTTGGTATTTTAAATAAAAAGTCTCACCTATGTTATTGTTAATAAATCTCCATCCTGATTTTTCATTTTTTATAAAATTATAAAAATCAATTTCATTAAGATTTAAAAATTTAAATATTTCTATTAGTTTATCCTCAATCATTTCATCAGTTAAAGAAGTGGTAATAGCAATAGTGTTTGTTAAGTTTTTGTAATCGTTAAGGATTAAATGTGCTTGTAACATTGCATCAAAAGTTAAAATTTCACTATTTTTGTTTAGATCAATTTTTTTAACTTCTGTAATTAATTGATCAAAATTTATTTTATTAGAATTCAAATCATTTTTTTTGGATATTGTATAGTTACTGAGTGTGTAGAAGATTAATAAAGATACTATCGAAGTTTTGAATATATTGGTATTCCAGGAAAAACCTCTTAAATAAATTGATATAATTAAAAAAGAAAAAATTAGTGTTATAAAAAAAGATAGTGCTACAACCATGTTTGCAAAATTATGTGCCTCGCTTATTGTTGGTGATATAATTATAAAAATTAAGGGTGCCAAAAAAGACCCTAGAAAAATAAAATATAATAAATTGATACCTTCTATTTTATAAATTTTTTTAAATCTTAAATATAAATAAAAAAGAGTTATAAAAAAAAAAATAGTTATAAATTTAATTGATAATATTTTTTCTAAAAAATGACTTAAAAGTATTTTTTTTTTATTTATATCTAGCTCAACAAGTCCAACTCTAATTAGCCAATCTGGTTCAGAATGTAATATAATAAATATAATTGGTATTGAAAAAAAAATGAAAGAAATTAAAACTAAAAAAATATCTTTAATATATTTAATAAAATTTTGATTAGAATCATGAGTTAAATATAAATAATAGATTATGAATGTGATACCAGATATAACAAGATTATAATAAAAACTTCCCCACATAAGTGCAAAAATAAGCCCAATTAATATAAGTTGTCCACTCGTCAACTCATTATTTTTTTTAATTGAAATTAATAAAAGAAAGAATGAAAATAAATATAAATGAGAAATTGATGGCCTTGGTATTCTTAAGCTATAAAGATCACCTACTATACGTAAATAATTAATTTTATATAATTCAAAATATTCAATTAAATTTGGTATACAGAATAAAAAAATTGTTAAAAATATTGATTCAATTTTACCAATACCTAACTTTGTAAAAAAACTAAAAAGAATTATAAAAAATAATAAAATTACAAAAAATTCTAATATTATAAAACCATAAATATTAAAAAATTTAATAGATATAGAGTGATAAAGAATTGAATAAATTGGTAGAGGTATAAATTTTAACTCTGTTAAATTAGGATTATAACTAGGATTAAAATTAAAATTAGACAAATTATAAATAAAGGTAAAATACTGCCAATCTTTAATTTCAAAAATAAATTTAGTAAGTAGATCAATTTCTAATTTTGTATGAAAAAAGAAAAACCATTTTATAAAAAATAATAATATACAGAGTGGTAAAATGTTGTAAAAAAAAAAATTTTTTTTCATTAAATATAATTAATCGAACGTTGACTGGTGCCCTCGGCCAGACTCGAACTGGCACTCCCAAAAGGGCAAGGATTTTAAGTCCTTTGTGTCTACCAATTTCACCACGAGGGCATTAATGAATTTCATGAGTATTTATGCTAATATTTATAATTGAACAAGAGTAATAAGTAAAATTTTTTAATTTAATTTCATTTAGTGCTAGCCAGATATCAGATCTATATAGATTTTACAATTAGTACGTCAGTATAATTGGTATTTTCTAATAAATTTTCAAAGTTTTTATAATGGATATTATCATCAGTTTTATTTTTTTCTTTAAAAACTAATTTAAATTTATTGTCATAAAATTTTTTAATAAAGGATTCAAATTCAAAAAAATAACAAAATATTTTTTCAGGTAAGGCATTTGTTTGTTTAACAACTATATTTTTAGATAATGCAGTATTTTTATCATAAAAATGAGTTGCTGAAAAAAATATATATTTTTTTGATACTTCAATTATTTTTTCTAATACATCATTATAATTTTCAATATATTGCAGAACACTACCAAAGTTTATAAAATCAAAATTATAATTTGATAATTCATTTAAATTTTGAATTATAGTAAAGTTTTCAAGGTTATATTTCGATTTTAGATAAATAAAATTTTGGTTTATTTCGCCCTGGTTAATAATATAATAATTTACATTTTTAAAATTTTTTTTTAAATACAAATAAAAATCAATATTTTCACCTCCAAAATCTAAAAAATTAAATTTTTCTTTCTTATTAAATATTAATGTTAACAGTTGTAATAAATATGGGCAGGTATGAAAGGAAACTAACTCTTTTGTTGTATTAAAATTTTGTATTATACTTTCCTGTGCAGCTGCAGTTGAAGGTATTGGACAGTTGTTTATTGGTAAATGCTTTAAATGAGTTGGAACAAAATAAATCTTATATTTTTTTTTTATTTTTCTTAAGATAAACTTTGGCAGTAAATTAACTTTTCCTGAAACTAGAATTTTATTTAAAAAGCTATATTTCATAGAATTTTTTTAATAAATTAATTTCTTTTTAATAAAGTTTGAACAATTCTAACTAAATATCTTAGTCCTAAATAAATAAATTTAATTATGCTTGAGGCTGTTTTACTTGTTCCTTCAATATCCGGTTGATGCGTATAAGGTAATTCAATTATTTTTGAACCAAGTTTGTGAGCTTTGTATAAAAACTCAATAAAAAATTCGCCGTGACCCATAGCAATTGGCACAGATGTTAAAAGAACATTTCTTTTCATTACAAAAATACTACTTGTAAAATCTTTAATTTTATTGGTTAAAACTATTCTGCAAATATAATTAATTAATTTACTTGTAAAAACTCGACTATTGACTCTTAAATCTTTTCCTCCAAGAACGTACCTTGATAATATTACAATATCATTATCTTTTAAATATTCTATCATTTCAGGTAATCTCTTTGCTAGGGAACCCATATTTGAATCTAACCAACCAATATTTTCAGAATCAAAAGAAGTATTTATTAACCCTAATAAAAAAGCAGAAGCCAAACCTCTTGATTTTCTTTTATAAACCTTAATATTTGGATTGTTAATTTTTTTTACTATTTCATAAGTGCCATCGGGTGAATCATCATCTACCAATATAATTTCAACATTATCTAAGTTTTGAAAAATTTTATTAATAGTATCTTCAATAACTAATGCTTCATTGTAAGTTGAAAGTATAATTGATGTTTTGTATTTCATAATATTGATGTTAATTGTACTCTATATTATTTTTAACATAATAAATTCTGTATGTATTATTAATTATTTTTGAGCAATAAAAATCACCATTTAGTGATATGTTAATGCTCAAACTGTCATTTAAATTAACAACAATTAATTTAGTTTTGAGTGCTTGTTCAGATTCAAAGTTTTCAAATATCATATTAATTTTAAGCTTTTTTTAAGATAATTTTTATCAAGGTTGCAGTCTTTATATCCTTGTTTAATTATATTTAAATACCTTGTTGTTGGAAACATAAATGGTGTTTTGTTTGTCATCATATAAGTCATTACTTTTTTTTTATAATAGACAAAATAATATTTTTTATACAAAATTGGATAATCTTCATATACGTCGAGTTTTTTTTCATCACTTTTTGAAATTTCAAATAATGCACCCGGAACTACTGAATTTTTTTTAAACTCTATATCAGCAGCCCTATATTTACTTCTAAAAGATAGTTTAAAATTTCTTAAATTTATAGTTTTTAAAAAAACACTATCTTTACATCTTCTTTTCATTTGAAAATGATGAAGATTACTACCATAAGCAAAATAAAGCATATTATTACCTGTTAACTACTTCTATTTTTTTTTCATTGATAAAATCCAAAACTTGAGAGACGCAAGAATCAATTCTAGTTTGATCTTCAGAACGAATTACAATCGAAACACCCAATTTACCTGCTTGAAAAAATGGATAACTGCCAATTTCTATATCTTTATTTTTATCTTGAACATCGGTTAATGACTTTGCAATTTCACTTTCTACAGTTCTTAGGCTAATTGTATGACTTATAATTGGTTTACCACCTACTATCTTATTTTTTAAACCTCCAAGCATTGATTTTAAAATTGATGGTACGCCTGGCAAACAAAATACATTCTCTACATTAAATCCTGGCGCACCACTTGTTGGGTTCAAAATTAGTTTTGCATTTTTAGGCATCCAAACCATTTTTTGTCTACCCTCATTAAACTCCCCAGGCTTATAATAAGCTTCTAAAATTTTAAATGCTTCCTTATGAATTTCATAATTAAGACTAAATGCTTTAGAAATTGATTTAGCGGTAATATCGTCATGAGTAGGACCTATACCACCAGTTGTAAAAACATAATTGTTAGATTTTCTTAATTTTTTTACAGTTTCTATAATTGTATCTTCTATATCTGGTATAACCCTAACTTCTTGAACTTTTACACCAATAGAGTTTAGCCACAAGGCAATTGTACTAGTATTTGTATCTTGTGTTCGTCCTGATAAAATTTCGTTGCCTATAATTAATATAGCTGCATTTACATTTGTTTTTTTTATCATTTTTAAATGTATAATTTAATTATGGAATTTACCAAGTCTTTAATAAAGGGCAAACTAGTCAAAAGATATAAAAGATTTTTTGCTGATATTAAGCTAAATAAAGAAATTGTAGTAGCACATTGTCCTAACACAGGTTCAATGAAAGGATTACTAGACGAAAATAACGAAGTATTTATTTCTAAAAATAATGATCCTAAAAGGAAGTTGAAATATACTTTGGAAATTATTAAAGTTAAAAACAAATTAATTGGTGTAAATACACATTTTGCAAATAAAATTGCTAAACATGGACTGTATAACAATCTTATTGATGAATTTAAAAATCTTAAAAATATAAAGCCTGAAGTTTTTTTTAATAAAGAGACCAGATTTGATTTTTTAGTTGAAAAAAATAAACAAAAAATTTTTGTTGAAATTAAAAATGTTACTTTGCTTAGGGATAAAAATTTAGCTGAATTTCCTGATTCAATCACGTCCAGGGGGTCAAAACACTTGCTAACACTTATAGATGCAATCAAAAAAGGTTTTAAATCTTATGTGTTATTTTTAGTACAAATTCAAGGTGTTGAAAATTTTAAAATAGCAGAAGATATAGACAAAAAATACTATGAAAATTATTTACTAGCAAAAAAAGCTGGTGTAAAATTTTTAGCTTATAGATGCAAAATAGACCCTAAAAAAATAACTATTGAAAAAAAAATAGAGATTATCTCATAGGTTTTATCATTGACTTTCTTTTTAATAAAAATACTCTATCATTGTATTGAAATTTGATGGGGAATGATGTTCAATTCATTAGCTGTTCCTGCAACGATAAAGTCCGAGCGCCATCATAGTCAATTTAAAACTTTAAATGATCAATTATAGAGAAAAATTTGAAAAGATGAAAGTTGCTGGAAAGTTAGCTGCAAGAACTCTTGATATGCTTACAGAAAATATTAAGCCTGGTATCACTACAGACTTTATAGATAAATTGAGTTATGAATTTATAAGAGATAACGGAGGGTACTCTGCCCCACTTTATTATAGAGGTTTTAAAAAATCTTTATGTACTTCTTTAAATCATGTTGTTTGTCACGGCATACCATCTGATAGAGTTTTAAACGAAGGCGATGCAGTAAATGTGGATATAACTGCTGTGGTTGATGAACATTATGGTGATACAAGTAGAATGTTTTGTATTGGAAAGACACCAGTTAAGGTTAATAATTTAATTGATACAACATACGAATCTATGATGTTGGCTATAAAATTATTAAAGCCAGGTTTAAAGCTGGGAGATATTGGTCATGCAATACAGTCCTTTGTGGAAAAAAAAGGTTTTTCGGTAGTAAGAGATTTTTGTGGTCATGGGATAAGCACGACATTTCATGAGCCACCAAACGTTTTACATTATGGTAAAAAAAATACTGGTATGGAAATTAGGCCTGGAATGACTTTTACAATAGAACCCATGATTAATACAGGAAAGTGGGATGTAAAAATGCTTAACGATGGGTGGACAGCTGTTACAAAGGATAAATCTTTATCAGCACAATTTGAACACACGTTGGGTATTACAGAAAATGGTTATGAAATTTTTACAGAATCTGTTAAAGGTTATTCTAAGCCCCCTTACTTATAATTAATGATTGAAAGATATTCTAGAAAACAACTAACTGACATTTGGTCAGAAGAGAATAAATATAAAATTTGGCTCGACGTTGAAGTGGCTGCAGCGGAAGCTATGGAAAAATTAGGTCAAATTCCAAAAGGTGTTGCTTCAACTGTTAGAAAAAAAGCAAAAATTAACGTTAAGAGAATTCACCAAATCGAATCAAAAGTTAAACATGATGTAATAGCATTTTTAACTTCTGTTACTGAAAAGGCAGGTATTAAGGCAAGATACCTTCATCAAGGAATGACATCTTCAGATGTTCTTGATACCAGCTTAAATATCCAATTATTTCAGTCAGGTAAAATTCTACTTGGTGATATTGATCAAATTTTAAAAGTCTTAAAAAGACAGGCTAAAATATATAAATACACTCCATGCATGGGAAGAAGCCACGGTATACACGCGGAACCTATCACATTTGGTCTAAAACTAACTTCATTTTATGAGGAATTTAAAAGAAATAGAAAAAGATTAGTAGATGCAATTGATGAAATTTCAACCTGTGCAATTTCTGGTGCTGTTGGTACATTTGCAAACATTAATCCAAATGTTGAAAAACATGTTGCTAAAAAACTTGGTCTAAAAGTAGAGCCAATATCAACTCAAGTAATACCAAGAGATAGACACGCTTTTTATTTTTCTGTTCTTGGAATTATCGCAGGCTCAGTTGAAAGAGTTGCAACTGAGATTAGACACTTACAAAGAACAGAAGTTTACGAAGTACAAGAATTTTTTTCAAAAGACCAAAAAGGTTCATCAGCAATGCCTCATAAAAAAAATCCTATTTTAAGTGAAAACTTAACAGGTCTTGCAAGAATGGTTAGGAGTGCGGTGATCCCTGCTCTAGAAAATATTGCCTTATGGCATGAAAGAGACATTTCTCACTCAAGTGTCGAAAGAAATATTGGCCCCGATGCAAACATAACTTTAGATTTTGCTTTAGCCAGACTTAGCAATGTTTTAGATAAGATGATTGTCTACCCTAAAAAAATGATTGAAAATTTAAACATAACTAAAGGATTAATTTTTTCACAAGAAGTTATGTTGGAATTAACAAAATCAGGATTAAGTAGAGAAAAATCTTATAAAATTGTTCAAAATTATGCAAAAAAATGTTTTGCAGAAAACCTAAATTTATTTGATGTTATATCAAATGATAAATTCATAATGAATAAAATTTCTTCAAAAAAATTGAGAGCTATATTTAATTATTCATCTCACTTTAAAAATGTAGATTTAATTTTTAGAAGAGTTTTTAAATAATGAAAAAAGGTAAAAAATTATATGAAGGTAAGGCTAAAATAATTTATGCAACTTCTGATAAAAATTTAGTAATTCAATACTTTAAAGACGATGCAACAGCTTTTAATAATTTAAAAAAATCAACTATTGAAGGTAAGGGCGTTTTAAATAATAGAATATCTGAACATATTTTATCTAACTTAACTCAAATTGGAATTAAAAATCATTTAGTTAAAAGATTGAATATGAGAGAACAGATAATTAAATTTGTAGAGATTATACCTGTAGAATTCATTGTTCGAAATGTTGCAACAGGCTCTATTACTAAAAGACTTGGTATTGAAGACGGAACAGTTTTAAAACAACCTTTGCTGGAATATTGCTTAAAAAATGATGAATTGGGTGATCCGCTAATTGCAGAAGAACATATTTTAGCATTTGATTGGGCAAATAAACAAGAGTTAGAAAAGGTTAAAAAAATGATCCTAAGAATTAACGATTTCATGATTGGGATGTTTAGGGGTGTTGGAATTAAACTAATTGACTTTAAACTTGAGTTTGGAAGAGTTAAAGAAAATGGAAAAAATGAAGTTATTTTAGCTGATGAAATAAGTCCTGATACATGTAGATTATGGGACTCTATAACTGACAAAAAATTAGATAAAGATAGATTTAGGAAAGATTTGGGAGATTTGATTCCTGCATACACAGAAGTTGCCAGAAGATTAGGAATACTTCATGAGCAATCTAATGTGAGCGCTGTTAATGTTACAGAATTAAGATCAATTAAAAAAAAAAAATAATATGAAAATATCAGTAATTATAACTTTAAAAAAAGATGTTCTGGATCCTCAGGGTAAAGTAATTCACCAAACTTTAGATGGGATGGGTTTTAACAATATTAATGAAGTAAGACAGGGAAAATATTTTGAAATCGATATCGAAGAAAATGATAAAAAGAAATCTGAAGATAAAATAGAAGAAATGTGTAAAAAGCTTTTAGCTAATTTAGTCATTGAAGATTATAAGATTATTGGATCTCAATAAAAAGTAATGAATTCATCCGTAATAACTTTTCCTGGATCTAATTGTGATAGAGACATGGATGTCGCATTAAAAAAATTTGGCTTCAAAAACAAAATGGTTTGGCATAATGATAACGAACTCCCAAAAAGTGATTTGGTAGTTTTGCCAGGTGGTTTCTCCTATGGTGATTATCTTAGATGTGGGAGTATGGCTTCAAAATCCAAAATAATGAAATCTGTAATAAATTTTGCAAAAAGTGGTGGTAAAGTTATGGGTATCTGTAATGGTTTTCAAATTTTAGTTGAATCTGGATTGCTTCCAGGTGTTTTGTTGAGAAATAAATACCTAGAATTTATTTGTAAAAATGTTTTTGTAAAAGTTAATAATAAAGATAATTCTTATTTTAAAGGTATTAGTAAGGATACCCTTGAATTAACCATCGCACATAATGAAGGAAATTATTTTTGTTCAAAAGATCAAATAAAAGAAATTAAAGATAATAATCAAGTTGCTCTTAGTTATTGTGATGAAAATGGAAAAATAGATGAGAATCAAAATCCCAATGGATCAATTCAAAATATTGCAGGAATATTTAATAGAGACAAAAATATACTTGGAATGATGCCTCATCCAGAGCGTATGATTGACCAAGCTCTTTTAGGTGAAGATGGTTCTGTTTTTTTTAAAAATTTAATCAACAACATTAGATAATGATTATAGGTGAACAAACTGCTATTGAGCATGGTCTAAAAAAAGATGAATTCAATAAAATTTGTAAATTATTAAAAAGAGTTCCCAATATCACAGAGTTAGGAATTTTTTCAGCAATGTGGAATGAACATTGTTCTTATAAATCGTCAAGACTTCACCTAAAAAATTTACCGACAAAAGGAAAAAATGTAATTCAAGGGCCTGGAGAAAACGCAGGTGTTATTGATATTGGTGATGATGATGCAATCGTTTTTAAGATAGAAAGTCATAATCACCCATCTTTTATTGAACCGTACCAGGGTGCAGCCACTGGCGTTGGTGGAATTATGAGAGATGTTTTTACTATGGGCGCTAGACCTATTGCCAATTTAAACTCAATCCACTTTGGTTCTCCGCAACACAAAAAAACAAAAAATTTAGTAAGAGGTGTTGTGCATGGAATAGGTGGATACGGTAACTGCATGGGTGTACCAACAATTGCTGGCCAAACAAGTTTTGATGAATCTTATAATGGTAATATTTTAGTAAATGCAATGACTTTAGGGTTGGTTAAAAAAAATAAGATTTTTTATTCTAAAGCTGCTGGTCTGGGAAAGCCAGTCATATATGTTGGTTCAAAAACTGGTAGAGATGGGATTCATGGTGCTAGTATGGCGTCAGCCATATTTGATGAAAAAATTGAAGAAAAAAAGCCAACAGTACAAGTTGGCGATCCTTTTACTGAAAAACTCTTGCTCGAAGCTTGTTTAGAATTAATGGCTGGTGACTCAATTATTGCCATTCAAGACATGGGTGCCGCAGGATTAACTTCATCAAGTATTGAAATGGCCTCAAAGGGAAATTTAGGTATAGAAATTAATTTAAATAAAGTTCCATGCAGAGAAGCAAAAATGACACCCTATGAAATTATGCTTTCTGAAAGTCAAGAAAGAATGCTTATTGTACTAGAAAATGGAAAAGAAGATTTGGCGAAGAAAATATTTGATAAATGGAATTTAGATTTTGCTATAATTGGGAAAACAACAAAAACTAAAAGTATTAAACTTTTTTTTGATGAAATAAAAGTTGCAGATATTCCTATAAATACATTGGTTGAAAATTCACCAACGTATGATCGTAAATGGAAAAAAACTAAAATTCCAAAAAAAATAAAGATTTCAAAAGAACAGTTTAAAAATCTCAAAATTTTAAATGTTTTAAATAAAATTTTATCTAACCCAAACATATGTAGCAAGGAATGGATTTGGCAACAATATGATCAAACAGTTATGGGTGATACAATTCAAAAGCCTGGTGGCGATGCTGGAGTTGTTAGAGTTCATGGAACCAATAAAGCTGTAGCTGCTTCAGTTGACTCATCTGCAGTATATTGTTGGGCTCATCCTTTGAGCGGAGGAAAGCAAATTGTTTGTGAAAGTTGGAGAAACCTAATTGCTGTTGGTGCAAAACCTATTGCTATTACAAACTGTTTAAACTTTGGTAATCCTGAAAATGAGGAAAATATGGGTGAGTTTGTAGAGTGTGTTCAAGGTTTAGGTGAAGCAAGTTCTTACTTGGATTTTCCAGTAGTTTCTGGAAATGTTTCTTTTTACAATCAAACAAAAGATATTGGAATTAAACCAACACCATCAATTGGAGGTGTAGGATTAATAAAAGATTACAAAAAGATGGTTACTATGGAGCTTAAAGAAAGTGATAATATCTTACTAGTTGTTGGAAAAACAGAAGGACATATAGATCAAAGTTTGTTTTCTAGAGATATTTTAAATGAAAAAAATGGCCCCCCACCTGAAATTAATTTATTTAATGAAAAGAATAATGGTGAAACTATATTAAAACTTATTGAAAAGAATCTTATCAAAAGTGCTCACGATGTCTCTTTAGGTGGCATTATTACTGCTCTTTCAAAAATGTGTATTAAAGGTAGAAAAGGTGCGACACTTAAAAAACCTAAATATCTAATAAATCTTTTTGAATATTTTTTTGGTGAGGATCAAGGAAGATATATAATAGAGATTAAAAATGAAGATTTTAAAAATGTTTGCCAGATTCTTGAAAAAAACTCAGTGCATTTCGATGAACTTGGTATTGTAAATGAAAAAGAACTAATTATTGATGAAAAGTCAAAAGTAACAATTGACGAATTAATCAAATCACATACAAATTGGTTAACAAACTATATGAGTAAATAATGGCAATGGATTTAAAAGAAATTGAAAAATATATTAAAGAGGCTCTACCTGACGCTAAAATAGAAATTCAAGATTTGGCAGGAGATGGAAATCATTACTCCGCTACTGTAACTTCATCTAAATTTTCAGGAAAAAGTAAAATTGAACAACATAAAATGGTATACAATTCCCTTAAAGGAAAAATGGGAAACGAATTACACGCACTAGCAATTAAAACAAAGGAATAATCATGGATCAAAAAATAAAAGAATTAATCGACAGTGAGATTACTAGCAATCAAGTTTGTTTATTTATGAAAGGTACGCCTGATGCACCTCAATGTGGGTTTTCGATGGCTGTTTCAAATATGCTAAAAATTCTTGAGGTAGATTATAAAGGAATCAATGTTCTTGAAGATCAGTCTTTGAGAGAGGGAATAAAAGAGTTTAGTGATTGGCCTACTATACCTCAACTTTATATTAAAAAAGAATTTGTAGGTGGTTGTGACATCATAAAAGAGATGTACGAAAATGGAGAACTAAAAAAAATTTTAGAAGATAAAGCGATAAATTATAAAAAATAAATATCTATTATCTAGAGTAATATTCAATTACAAGATTTGGTTCCATAACAACTGGATAAGGAACTTCAGAGAACTTTGGAGTTCTTACAAATTTTACTTTTTTGTTTTTTTCATCTAACTGGATGTATTCAGGTGTTTCTCTTTCTTTGTTTGCCAATGCTATGTCAATAAATGCTAGTTGTTTAGATTTGTCTCTAATTTCAATAGTGTCTTCTTCACTAACCATATAGCTTGAAATATTAACCTTTTTACCATTAACTTTTACATGGCCGTGGTTAATAAGCTGTCTAGCAGAAAATACTGTTGTCGAAAGTCTTGCTCTGTATACAACTGAATCAAGTCTTCTCTCAAGTAATCCAATTAAATTTTCTCCAGTATCACCCTTTTGCATTGCTGCTTTTTTGTAAATATTTCTAAATTGTCTTTCATTAATGTTACCGTAGTAACCTTTTAATTTCTGTTTTGCCTGTAATTGAATTCCATAATCAGAAGGTTTTCCTTTTCTACCTTGACCATGTTGTCCAGGTCCATAGTCTCTTTTATTAAAAGGACTCTTGGGTCTACCCCATAGGTTAATTTTTAACCTTCTATCTATTTTGTGTTTAGCGCTTATTCTTTTCGTCATTTTATAGTTGGGGTTATAAACTTACTCATTATTTTGTCAATCAACCTTTTTTAGCTAAACTAGCAAATACACTTGATAAAATACGTGTTTCTTTATCAGATAACTCCATTTTTGAAAAAATACTTCTTAAGTTTTCTAACATAATGGGTCTCTTCTCTGCTGGTTTAAAAAAGCTTTTTTCTTCTAATTTTTTTATACAAAGATTGGTCATTCCCTGAATATCTCTTTTACTTGCAAGAGACACTTTTTTTGATTTAGAGTACTTTGCTACTTTTAATTTAATAATACTTGCTACTGTGTGTGCTATTATAATGACACTGTGAGATAAGTTTAAAGATTTAAAATCAGGATTAGTGGGTATTTGCATGGTATAATTTGCATAACTAATTTCATTATTAGAAAGTCCAGACGCTTCTGAACCAAATAAAAAAGCAACTTTTTTAGTAAAGTCGATTTTGATTAAATCTTCTAACTTTATATGTTTTATATTTTTATTTCGAAATCTTGCAGAGGTCGCAATCACGTAATCTACTTTTTTAATAGCAGACTCTAATGTTTCATACACTTTGCTATTATTAATAACATTTTTAGCTCCAACAGATGTTGCTAAAATCTTATCATTTGGAAATATTGGTTTGGGTTTAACAACTACCAATTTCTTAAAATTGAAGTTTTTAATAGCGCGAGCACAGGCTCCAATATTTTCAGATAATTGAGGCTGATGTAAAATAAATGAAATATTATTAAAAGACATTAAAGACTTGCTGGAGCATTATCTTTGAATAACTTATAGTCTAAACTGTCTATCAAAGCTTTAAATGATGCATCAATAATGTTAGTTGAAACACCTATAGTAAACCAGTTTTTTCCTTTTGAATCTGTGCTTTCAATTGAAACTCTAGTTACTGCCTCTGTACCTGTGTTTAAAATTCTAACTTTATAATCAACTAATTTAAGATCTTTTAAGTATTTTGAATATTTATTTAATCTATCTACATTCTGTCTAATAGCATTATCTAAAGCATTTACAGGACCATTGCCTTTTCCTTCACAAACAATTTTTTCACCATCAACTTCCAGTTGAGCTTTCGCAGACGAAATAATTGTTCCTGAGGAATCTTTTTTAACAGAAACATCATATTCATTTATTAATATAAATCTTGGTATCTCACCAATGATCCTTCTAGCCAATAATTCAAAAGATGCATCTGCACCATCATAACTATAACCAATAAATTCTCTATCTTTTACTTCGTCTAAAAGTTTTTTAATCTTAGGGTCATTTTCTTTCACATCAATTCCTAAAGTTTTCAACCTTGATAGAATATTTGATTTACCAGCTTGATCAGAAACTACAATATTCCTTAAATTTCCTACATCTTCAGGATCTATATGCTCATATGTTTTGGGATTTTTTTGAACAGCAGAAACATGCAACCCTCCTTTGTGAGAAAAAGCTGCTGCACCAACGTACGGTAAATGTTTATTAGGTTTTCTATTTAAAATCTCGTCTAAAAGTCTCGAGCATTGTGTTAAATTCTTTATATTATTTTCTTCAATGTTTATTTCAAACTTTTCATAAAAATCTTTTTTTAAACAAAAAGTTGGAATTAAAGACATTAAATTAGCATTTCCACATCGTTCACCCAATCCATTAATAGTACCTTGAATTTGTCTGACCCCAGCCAAAACTGCTGAAAGAGAATTTGCTACTGCATTTCCAGTGTCATTATGAGCGTGAATACCTAAATTTTTACCTGGAATAATCTTTGAAATTTCAGTGACTATTTTGGTGACCTCATGAGGAAGAGTTCCACCATTGGTGTCGCATAAAACTATCCATCTAGATCCGTTATCATAAGCAGCTTTAAGACAAGATATTGCATACTTAGGATTTGCTTTGTAGCCATCAAAAAAGTGTTCTGCATCAAACATAAATTCTTTTTTTTCTTTTACAAAGTGTTTTGTGCTTTCACTAATATTTTCTAAATTTTCCTCATTTGAGATTCCAAGTGCTACATCAACATGAAAATCCCAAGATTTACCAACCAAACAAACTGAAGCTGTGTTTGAGTTCATAATGGCAGATAATCCCAAGTCATTATCTGCACTTCGGCCTGTTTTTTTTGTCATGCCAAAAGAAGTTAATTTGGCATTCTTAAAATTATGTTTTTTTTGAAAAAATTCAGTATCTGTTGGATTTGCTCCAGGCCAACCACCTTCAATGTAATCAACTCCAAGATTATCTAATGCAATTGATATTTTTTCTTTATCATCTAAAGAAAAATCCACTCCTTGTGTTTGTGCACCATCTCTAAGTGTTGTATCAAATATATATAATCTTTCTTTTTTGTTCATTTAATTTTCCATGATGTTTTACCATCTTTATCTTCTATTAAAACTCCTTTATCTAATAGTTCATCTCTAATTTTATCTGCTAATTGATAATCCTTGTTTTTTCTAGCTTTATTTCTTAATTCTATTTTTATAAAAATTTCTTCTTCTGAAATCAAAGATTTTTTCTTTTTAAAATCTAACCATTCTTCTTTCGTTTGGTTTAAAATTCCAACAAGATTACACGCCGAAATAAAAAAAATTTTATCCTTATCGTCACCCTTTAAAGCTTTATCGTAAAGTTGGTGTAAATTTGCTATATAGCCTGGTGTATTAATATCATCATATAAAGGTAAAAGCACCTCATTGGGAATTTTAAATAAAGTTTTAAAAGGAAAGTATACTTCGTACCATTTTTCTATAGTACTTTCACAGTCAACTAAAAGTTTATCATTCCAATCTAAAGGTTGCTTGTAATGTGCGCTCATAAGAGCAAGTCTTAAAACTTGTCCATTAATTTTATTTTTAAAATCTTTTATTTTCAATATGTTTCCTTGAGATTTTGACATTTTTTCATTGGACAGGGTTATAAAGGCATTGTGTACCCAATATTTTGCGAATATCTTAGTATCATTTGAACATCTAGATTGGGCTATTTCGTTTTCATGATGAGGAAAAAGTAAATCAATACCCCCTCCATGAATATCAAATTCATTTCCTAAAAATTTTTTTGACATAGCTGAACATTCTAAGTGCCAACCAGGTCTTCCTTTGCCCCAAGGTGATTCCCAAAAAGGCTCATTATCAATTGATGGTTTCCATAAAACAAAGTCTTCAGGGTTTTTTTTATTTTCTGAAACTTCAATTCTTGATCCTGCAATCAAATCTTCTATTTTTTTATTTGATAATTTTCCATAATCTTTAAATTTATTCACTTGAAAATAAACATGTTTATTGTTTTCATAAGCAAATCCTTTCTCAATGAGCTCGAAAATCATTTTAATCATTAAGTCAATATGGTCTGTTGCCTTTGGTTCTTCAGATGGTGTTTCACAGTTTAAAAATACACAGTCTTCAGTAAAGTTCTTAATTATCTTTTTTGTTAAATCTGTAATTGAAATATTATTTTCTTGGGATGATTTTATAATCTTATCATCTAAATCTGTTATATTTCTAATATAAGTGACTGAATTTTTTCCATATTTATATTTTAAAACTTTAAACAAGATATCAAAAATAACTAAAGGTCTTGCATTTCCAATGTGTGGATTGTCATATACAGTTGGACCACATACGTACATACCAATTTTTTTTTCATTTAATGGAACGAATTTTTCTTTTTTGTTACTTAAATTATTTGTTAAAAAAATATCTTTATTCATTGTTCTAGAAATATACTTAAATTATAGATTTGTGAATCTATTTGATTAGTTTGGAATTTTGCATACTGGAATAGGCTCCATTTTATGCAAATTTGATTTTCTTATTTTCTCATATTTTCCACGATTTGGAGAATTTAGATTATCCATTGCTTCTTCTAATTCACTGTACTTTAAACCTAATTGTCCTTCGTCTGTTCTTTCATCGTCCCAAAGTCCATCTGTAGGAACTGCGTCGATTATTTCTTTTAGTAAGTTTAACTCTCCACCAAGTTCCCAAACTTCTGTTTTGTTACAGTCTGCAATAGGAGATATATCTACACCTCCATCACCATATTTTGTATAAAACCCAACCCCAAAATCCTCTACTTTATTACCAGTACCTACAACTATGCCTTTGTTAGCTGCGGCTACTTGATAAAGAGTCGTCATTCTAAGTCTAGCTCTTGAATTGGCCATACCATGCTCATTGCTAAATTTGGAAAGACTATTTTCAAATGACTCAAATAATTTATCTAGGTTTAATGTGTGAGATTCCACATTATTAAAATTTTTAATTAGCCACTCTTGATGTTTAACACTTAAATTATGTTGTGTTGATTTTTGTTTTATGGGCATTGATAAAACAATTGTTCTCAAACCAGTCATTGCACTTAAGGTGCTTGATACGGAAGAATCTATTCCTCCTGAAATGCCAATAATTAAAGACTCTGCTTTACTTGGCATTGAATCAGCATAGTTTTTTATCCAATTACTTATATATTTAGCTTTTTCAGATACTTTCATAATTTTAAAATTTAAACAAAGCTGTATTTAATACAATAGTTTAAGATGCCGCTTTAATGTTATTTTTCGAATACGTAGCATTTTTTTTAATTTCATCTGAAATTAAAAATGCGAGCTCTAGAGCTTGGTTGGCATTAAGTCTTGGGTCACAATGAGTGTGATATCTTGCAGATAAATCTTGATCAGATATTTTTTGAGCTCCACCTGTACACTCAGTAACATCTTGACCAGTCATTTCTATATGTAGACCACCAGCAAAACTTCCTTCACTTTGATGACATTCAAAAACATTTTTAACTTCTTTGACCACATTGTTGAATGGTCGTGTTTTATAACCAGAAGTAGATTTTATTGTATTTCCGTGCATGGGGTCACATGACCAAATAACATTTAAGCCTTCTTTTTTAATAGCTCTAATTAATTTGGGTAAAAATTTTCCTACATTTTCATGACCAAATCTAGAAATTAATGTAATCTTTCCCTTTTTATTTTCAGGATTAATTTTATTACATAAATTAATTAGATCTTCACTTTTAAGTGTTGGGCCACACTTGATTCCAATTGGATTTTCAATTCCTCTACAAAATTCAACGTGTCCTCCATCCAATTGTCTTGTTCGATCTCCTATCCAAACAAAGTGAGCAGATGTATCATGGTGTTCACCAGTAGTTGAGTCTACTCTTGTCATTGCCTGTTCAAATGGCAGTAGGAGAGCTTCATGTGAAGTCCAAAAATTAACTGTTTTTAATCTTCTATTAAAATCTGAGTTAATTCCACATGCATCCATAAACGCTAACGCATCAGCAATTTTATCTTCTAATTCTTTAAATTTTTTTCCAGCAGTAGTTTTTTTAATAAATCCTAAATTCCAAGTATGTACTTTTTTAAGATCAGCAAATCCACCGTGAGAAAAAGCTCTTATAAGATTAAGAGTTGATGCTGATTGAGAATATGCTTTAAACAATCTTTTTGGATCTGGTACTCTTGATTTTTCTGTAAATTCTATACCATTAATATTATCTCCTAAATAGCTTGGTAGCTCTACACCATCTTTATTTTCCATTGAAGAGCTTCTAGGTTTTGAAAACTGTCCTGCAATTCTTCCCAATTTGATAACTGGTAACGATGCTGAGTAGGTCAAAACTAATGACATTTGTAAAATTAATTTAAATGTATCTCTAATATTATCAGGATGGAATTCCGCAAAACTCTCTGCACAATCGCCTCCTTGTAATAAAAATGCTTTACCATCTACTACATCTGCTAATTGTTCTTTAAGGTGTCTTGTTTCACCTGCAAATACCAAGGGTGGAAAATCTTTAATCTTATTTAGAACCCCATCTAATTCCTTTTTATCTGGATATTCCGGAATATGTTTTACAGGATAATTTCTCCAGCTATTTATTTTCCAATTTTTCATGTTCAACCTAGAAGTGTTTTAACAGAGTTTTTTAATTATTCAACTGTAACAGATTTAGCCAAATTTCTAGGCTTATCGATATCATAACCTTTTTTAAGGGCTGAATAATAGGCAAGTTTCTGTAAAGGGACTGTTAATAAAAATGGAAGTAAGTCATCATCTGTATTTTCAACTTCAATAGTTTCCCAAATATTTTCTGATAGAACCTCATCTTTACTCTTGTTGGTTATCAATAAAACTTTTGCTCCTCTAGCAATAACTTCCTGCATATTGGATATAGTTTTTTGATAATAATTGTCTCGTGGAGCTAAAACCACTACAGGCATACCATCTTCTATTAAGGCTAGGGGTCCATGCTTCATTTCACCAGCGGGATATCCCTCAGCATGAACATAAGCTAATTCTTTTAATTTAAGAGCACCTTCTAGTGCTATGGGATAAGAAAAACCTCTACCTAAGAACATTGAGCCTTTGGCGTCAGTAAATGTACTTGAAACTGTTTGAATTTTGCTCTCTGTTAACAGGGTTTGCTCAACAAGTTTTGGTAATTTTTTTAATTCCTTAATTTTATTTATATAAGTTTTCTTATCTAAATCATTTCTCAAAAAAGACAATTTCAATACCAAAATATACAAAACCAGCATTTGACCTAAAAATGCTTTTGTTGAAGCGACTCCTACTTCAGGCCCACAATGAATTGGTAAGACAAAGTTTGAATCTCTAGCTATAGAACTCTCAATAACATTAACAACACTACAAGTTTTCATACTATTTTTATTACACATATCTAAAGCAGCATATGTGTCTGCTGTTTCACCGGATTGAGAAACAAAAATATATAAAGTATTATCTTTAAATCTATTCTTTCGATATCTAAATTCAGAAGCTATATCAATAGATACATCAAGGGTTGTTAACTCTTCAAACCAATATTTAGCCATTAAACATGAGTGATAAGCTGTTCCACATCCTATTAAAATTATAGAAGAAATTTTATTTAAATCCCAGGGAAAGTTATAAATATTAATATCATTCTTAATATTATCAACGTATTCTTTAATGCAATTTTTTAAACTAGTAGGCTGTTCTTCTATTTCTTTAGCCATAAAGTGCTTAAAGTCACCTTTCTCATAGTCTTGTTCATTTGATGATAGTTCTAAAACTTTTTTATTTATTTTATTTCCAATTTGATCAAAAAATTCAACCTGATTTTTTTTTAAAATACAAAATTCTCCATCATTTAAGTATGATATCTTGTTCGTCATTGCTTTAAGCGCATAAGAGTCAGACCCTAAGTAATTTTCATTAGGGCCATAACCAACAGCTAATGGAGATCCTCTTCTTGCACCAACAATTAGATCTGGTTGATCTTTAAAGATTATACCTAAGGCAAAACTTCCATGAAGTTGATTAAGCATTTTTAATATTGAATCTTTTAAATCAAATTCTTTTAAATATTCAGTAACCAAATGAACTATTACCTCTGTATCTGTTTGAGATTTAAATTTATGTCCCTTGCTTATTAAATATTTTTTTAAAATAGTAGAGTTTTCTATAATTCCATTGTGAACAACCGAAACTGTTTCTGATGAATGTGGGTGTGCATTAACAGTATTTGGTATTCCATGGGTTGCCCACCTAACATGTCCTATGCCAACAGATCCCAACATGTTTTTAATAGCTAAGTTTTTTTCTAAATTTTCAACTCTACCCTCAGATTTAACTTCATTAATCATTCCTTCTGATAGAGTTGCAATCCCAGCTGAGTCATAACCTCTATACTCTAGTTTTCTAAGTGAATTTATAATAGCAGAAGAAACGGGCTTACTGCTAGTGATTCCTATGATTCCACACATTATTTTTTTTTCTTTCTCTTGTGATATTTAACTTCTCTTTGTAGGGATCTGGTTAATGCTAAGGTGTCTTGTTTAACATTTCTTGTTATTACGGATCCAGCCCCAACAATACTATTTTTATTTATTGTTACGGGAGCGACCAATGATGAATTTGATCCAATAAAAGCGTTATCTTTAATTTTAGTTTTATTTTTATTAACTCCATCATAATTACAAGTTATGGTTCCAGCTCCAATGTTAACTCCATTACCTATTTCACTGTCACCAATATAAGATAAATGATTAACCTTAGTCTTTTTTCCAATAGTACTTTTTTTAATTTCAACAAAATTACCAACCTGTGAATTTTCTTTCAATATAACACCAGGGCGTATTCTTGCATAAGGTCCGACGTCAACTTTATTTTCTATTTTACAATCCTCTAAATGTGAAAAGGAGTTTATTGTTACATTGTTTCCTATTTTTACTTTCTTTCCTATAACGACATAAGGATTAATCACAACATTTTTACCTATTTTGGTATCCTCTGAAAAAAAAATAGTTTCTGGACCAATCATTTTAACACCAGATTTAATAAATTTATTACGTATTCTAATTTGAATTTTTTGTGAATTTATTTGTTTCATTTAGAAAAATCTTTATAGTAAGAATTAAGTTATCTTAATTCACAAATTATTTCTTAAAAATACTTTATAAATGACACAAAAATACACAATTTTATTTGATCTAGATGGAACATTAGTAGACACAGCGCCAGATTTAATGAATGCTCATAACCATGTGATGAAAAAGTATGGCTACCCTACCAAATCAACTAACGAGATAAGAAACTTAGTTGGCCAAGGTGCTGGCGCACTTATTGGACGGTCCATCTGGGGTCAAGCCAAAAAAGAATTTCACAGTGTAGAGGATAAGAAGATAAAAGATCAAATGTCTAAAGACTTTGTTAATTTTTATGGAAAAAATATTATTAATGAAAGTACCCTTATTAATGGAGTTAAAGAATTTTTAAAATGGTGCAAAGGACAGAATATTTCAATGGCAGTATGTACAAATAAACAAGAACACTTAGCAATCGACCTTCTTAAAAAAATTGAGATTTATGAGTATTTTGAATATGTCGCTGGTTCAAATACTTTTGATTACTGCAAACCAGATCCAAGACACCTTACTAGTGTAATAGAAATTCTTGGGGGTGATTTAAAAAAATCATTGATGATTGGTGATAGTGAAACTGATGCTAATGCAGCAAAACAAGCTTTCCTGCCTGTAATATTACTTGAAAATGGCTATACAGAAAAAAATACCGATGAAATTTATCATAATCATTTAATAAAAGATTTTATTGGTATCGAAACAATAGTATCTAAATATCTTTAAGATTGCTTTAATTTTTTTTGTTATTATTAATGTATTTAAAATTTTAAGGAGAAGTTTTGATTATACATAAAGTAAAAGTTTACCCATCCAAGATTCATTTAACAAAAAAAAATCAATTTGCATGGAAAATTGCTGAGATAGCATCAGACAACGCTAAATTGAATAAAAATGCAATTGAGATGGTTATTAATAGAATAATCGATAATGCTTCTGTCGCTATAGCTTCACTTAATAGAAAAGCAGTTATTTCTTCACGAGAGATGGCACTAAAGCATCCTCGTAAAAATGGAGCAACTTTATTTGGAATAAATTCAAGATTTAAATTTGACTGTGAGTGGGCCGCGTGGTCAAACGGAACTGCTGTTAGAGAGCTTGATTTTCATGATACTTTTTTAGCCGCAGATTACAGTCATCCAGGTGATAACATTCCACCTCTTTTAAGTGTTGCCCAACAAAATAAAAAAAGTGGTTTGGACCTTTTAAGGGGAATTATTACAGCATATGAAGTTCAAGTTAATTTAGTAAAAGGTGTTTGTCTTCATAAACATAGAATTGATCATATAGCTCATTTAGGCCCCAGCGTTGCTGCTGGCTTAGGTTCAATGCTGAAATTAAATACTGAAATAATTTATCAATCTGTTCAACAAGCATTACATACAACTATATCAACTAGACAATCACGAAAAGGTGAAATTTCAAGTTGGAAAGCTTTTGCACCAGCTCATGCAGGAAAACTTGCAATCGAAGCTGTTGATAGAGCAATGCGAGGAGAAGGTGCACCGAGCCCAATTTATGAAGGTGAAGACAGTGTTATTGCTAGAATTTTGGATGGTAAAAAAGCTTTATATAATATTCCTCTACCTAAAAAAGGTGAAGGTAAAAAAGCTATTTTAGAAACTTATACAAAAGAATATTCTGCAGAATATCAAGCTCAAGCTCTCATAGATATTGCAAAAAAATTAAATAAAAAAATATCAAATCTTAACCAAATTAAAAAAATTGATTTATACACTAGCCATCATACACATAATGTAATTGGTACAGGTGCAAATGATCCACAAAAAATGGACCCAAATGCAAGTAGAGAAACATTGGATCATTCTATTATGTATATTTTTGCTGTAGCTCTAGAAGATGCAGATTGGCATCACATAAATTCCTATACAAAACGACGAGCCAACAAAAAAAGTACTATTAAAATTTGGAAATCAATTGTAACTCATGAAGATAAAGCATGGACTAAAAAATACCATGATCCTAACCCAAAAAATAAATCTTTTGGAGGAAAGGTGGTTGTTACCTTAAATAATGGTAAAAAAATTGTAGAAGAGTTAGACAGAGCAGATGCACACCCTTATGGAGCTCGTCCATTTAAAAGACAAAACTACATTCAAAAGTTTTTAACACTAACCGATGGTATTTTAGATAAAAAAGAAAGTTCAAGGTTTTTAAAAACCGTTCAAGATCTAAAAAACTTAAAACCTGGTGAACTAAATAAGTTGAATATCCAAATAAAAAGAAATCAAATAAAGAAAAATACAAAAAAAGGAATTTTTTAATGCACTTTGTAGATAAAGAGCCCAGTCAAAAAAGAGTAGATTTTGTAAACAAGCTAAAAACTAATAAGATTCTAAGAGTTCCAGGAGCATATAACCCTTTAACAGCTAAATTAATTGAAGAAATTGGCTATGATGCAGTTTATGTTTCAGGTGGGGTAATGGCAAACGATTTAGGATTTCCAGATATTGGTTTAACTACCCTGCAAGATGTAAGCACTAGATCTTACTTAATCTCAAGAGTTACAAGCTTACCTACAATTGTTGATATCGATACTGGTTTCAAATCTTGTGAGGAAACTATTAAAACTTTTGAGGAATTTGGAATATCTGCAGTTCACTTAGAAGATCAAGTTGAACGTAAAAGATGTGGTCACCTAGACAACAAAGAATTAATTTCAACTGAAGTAATGGTTAAGAAAATTAAGGAGTGCGTTGCTGCTAAACAAGATGAAAATTTTAAAATTATTGCAAGATCTGATGCCAAAGGAGTTGAGGGAATAGATAAAATGATTGATAGATGTAAGGCTTACATTGATGCTGGTGCTGAAATTATCTTTCCAGAAGCACTAAGTGATGAAAAAGATTTTGAAAAAGTTAGAAAAGAACTTTCTTGTTACCTATTGGCTAATATGACTGAATTTGGAAAATCTAAGCTTTTTAACTACAAAGAATTGGAAAATTTTGGATATAATATTGTAATTTATCCAGTAACTACACAAAGATTAGCTATGAAGAATGTAGAAGATGGACTAAAGGACATTTTTGTAAATGGACATCAAAACAATATTATTGATAAAATGCAAACAAGAAAAAGATTATATGAGTTAGTGGAGTACGAAAAATATAACTCATTAGATGAAAAAATTTATAATTTTAGTACAGAAGGACATGAATAATGAGTGATGATATAAAAAAAGGTTTACTGGGTATAATTGTTGATGAGACAGAAGTTTCAAAAGTGATGCCTGAAATTAATTCTCTAACTTATAGAGGCTATGCTGCTCAAGATTTATGTGCTAGATGTGAGTTTGAAGAAGTTGCATACTTAATTTTAAATAAAGAATTACCTAATAAAAAACAATTAAGCAAATTTAAGAAAGAGCTAACTAAAGAAATCACTTTATCAAAAAATTTAATAAGCATTTTAAAAAAAATACCTAAAAAATCTCATCCTATGGATGTTGCAAGAACTGCTGTTAGTGTAATGGGTCTTGAAGATAAAGAAAGTAAAGATAACTCTCCAAAAGCAAATTTAAGAAAAGCAATTAGAATACTTGCAAAAACACCAACTGCTTTAGCTGCTTTTTATAGATTAAGAAAGGGAAAAAAAATTATAGCTCCCAAAAAAAATTCTAGTTTTTCTGAAAACTTTTTCCATATGTGCTTTGGAAAAATTCCTAACAAAGAAATTGTAAAAGCTTTCGACGTTTCTCTAATTTTATATGCAGAACATAGTTTTAATGTATCAACTTTTACTGCCAGAACGATTACAAGTAGCTTGTCTGATATTCACGGGGCAGTAACAGGTGCAATTGCAAGCCTAAAAGGACCTCTTCATGGTGGCGCCAATGAAGAAGTGATGCATATGATGAAAAAAATCAAAACACCTGAAAATGCATTCAAGTGGATTACTAAAGCTTTAAAAAGAAAAGATGTAGTAATGGGATTTGGTCATAGAGTTTATAAAAGTGGAGATTCAAGAGTTCCTACAATGAGAGATTATTTTAAAAAAGTAGCAATTATTAAAAAAGACAAAACCTATGAAAAAATATACGATATTGTTGAAAAAGTAATGATCAAGGAAAAAAACATTTACCCAAATGTTGATTACCCTACTGGGCCCACTTATCACTTAATGGGTTTTGATACAGATTTTTTTACACCAATATTTGTAATTTCAAGAATTACTGGTTGGTCAGCACATATTATGGAGCAACATGCTGCCAATAAGTTAATTAGGCCTTTGGCAAGCTACAAAGGCAACAAACACCGAAAAGTTCTTCAACTAAATCAAAGATAGTTAATTATATTTTTTGGATCTGGCCTTTTTCTTTCCAGAGGCTCTTCTTTTTTACGACCTATATAAATAAAACCAGATATTTTATCGATACCCACTCTTCCCCCAAGAGTAACCAGCATTTTCTCATTGTAAGAATACCACTCAGTTAGCCATTGAGCCGCATAACCTTTTGATTGAGCTGAAGACAGTAAATTCATACATACCGCACCTGAAGATAGTTGCATTTCCCAAAGTGGTATACTTGGATGATCCACAGGCGTGGACAATACAACTATAATTGCCCCTGCTCTTTGTAATCTTTTAGATTCGATTTCCTGAGTACTTTTTTCAGAATCAGTTTTTTTTTTAATAAACTCAGCTAGAATAACTTCTTCATCTAATTTTTTTAATGCAGAACCTTGAATAACTGTCAACTTCCAGGGACTTAGAGCACCATGATCAGGAACTCTAATTCCTTCTAATAAAATAGCGTTTAAATCTTCTGCATTAATTGGGTTAGATGACATTTTTTTTGCCATCACAGATCTTCTTTTGGAAAAGAAATTATCTTGAATACACATAGGTGTTACTAACTTTTGCACATATGGGTTTAACTGAAAATTTAACTAAATGCCTCTACCCAAGTTCCTTGTGTTGATGCTTTAGAATATTCAGTTGCACGACCTTCAAAGAAATTCATATGCTCAACACCATTCAACATATCATCTAGCCATGTAAGTGGGTTTTTTTGTATGTCATAGATTGGTTCCAAACCTAATTGAGTAAGTCTCCTGTTGGCAATAAATCTAATGTAATTTTTAACCTCTTGTCCAGTAAGACCTTCCATTGGTCCCATCTGGAAAGCTAAATCAATAAAAGCATCTTCATGCTCTATAATTGTTCTGCAAGCTTGGTAGAGTTCTTTCTTAAATTCTGGAGTCCAGATTTCAGGATTTTCATTAATAAACTCCTTAAATAATCTGATCATTGAATTGCAGTGAAGCGTTTCATCTCTTACTGACCAAGTAACAATCTGACCCATGCCCTTCATTTTGTTGTGTCTTGGAAAGTTAAGTAAGATTGCAAAACTTGCAAACAATTGTAAGCCTTCAGTAAAAGCACTAAATACTGCAACCGTTAATGCAATATCTTTTTTTGAACTCATGTCAAAATTTTGCATATAGTCGTACTTATCTTTCATTTCTTTATATTTCATGAAAGCAGAGTATTCGGACTCTGGCATACCGATTGTATCTAAAAGATGTGAGTAGGCAGCAATATGAACTGTTTCCATAGAAGCAAAAGCTGTCATCATCATTAACACTTCAGTTGGTTTAAATACTGTTGTGTAATGTCTTAAATAACAATTACTAACCTCAACATCTGCTTGAGTAAAAAATCTAAAAATTTGTGTAAGTAAATTTTTTTCCGAAACTGTTAAATTTTTTTGCCAATCTCTAACATCATCACCTAAAGGTACTTCTTCTGGTAACCAATGAATTCTTTGCTGAGTTAACCAGGCATCATAACACCATGGGTATCTAAATGGTTTGTAAACTGGATTTTCGACTAATAATCCCATTTTTTGTGGTTGTATAACTTCTTTTTTTTCAGTTTTAATAATTTCAGTCTTCATTTTTTCTACTGACATGATAAACACTCCTCGTATTCTGGTTGTTCAGTTGTTTGTTTTTTTTTATAAACGTTAGCATTCACATCAGTTTTTGAAGCATCACTAATATTTTCTGCACGTTGAATTGATTTAGACCTACAGTAATAAAGGCTCTTTAAACCTTTTTTCCAAGCATCGAAATGGATTTTATGTAATTCTTTTTTATGTACATCTGCAGGTAAAAATAAATTAACTGATTGGGCTTGAGAAATAAAAGGGGTTCTGTCTCCACTTAACTCAATGATCCATTTTTGATCTAATTCAAAAGCAGTCTTAAATACGTCTTTTTCAATATCAGATAAGAAATCTAAGTGCGATACAGATCCTTGATTATTTGTAATGCCAGACCAAACTTCATCAGTATTTTTTTTATATTTTTCTAATACTTTGACCAGATATCTATTTCTTACATTAAAAGATCCCGACAAGGTCTTATGAGTATAACTATTCGCCGCAACAGGCTCAACTCCTGGAGAAGCTCCACCACAAATTACTGATATAGAGGCAGTTGGTGCAATTGCAGTTTTGTTAGAAAATCTTTCATTAAAACCATACTCAGCAGCGTCTGGACAAGCACCCCTTTCATCAGCTAAGTCTTTTGATGCTTGATCAACTCCTTCTTGAATTTTTTTAAATATCTTTTTATTCCAAACTTTACTCATTACAGATTCAAGTGGAATATTATTTTTTTGTAAATAAGAATGGAAGCCCATCACACCAAGACCAACACTTCTTTCTTTTTCTGCAGCGTAGGTTGCATCAGAAAATTGCTCTGGTGCTCTAGCAATAAAATCAGACAAAACATTGTCCAAAAATCTCATAACATCATTGAGCATATTTTTATCATCTTTCCACTCATCATATTTTTCTAAATTAAGAGAAGACAAACAACACACAGCTGTTCTATCTCTCCCATCTTTATCTATTCCTGTTGGAAGTGTTATTTCACTGCATAAGTTAGAGGTTTTAACTGTAAGGCCAGCAAGCTTGTGGTGTTGTGGAATTAATCTATTAACTGTATCAATATAAATAATATAAGGTTCGCCAGTTTCTATTCGGGCAGTTAATAATCTAATCCATAAATTTCTAGCAGACATTGTTGATTGGATAGACCCATCCGCAGGACTTTTTAATGCCCACTGTTCATCATTTTCAACTGCTCTCATAAATGAATCAGATAACAAAACTCCATGATGAAGGTTTAGAGCTTTTCTATTTGGGTCACCACCTGTCGGTCTTCTCATTTCAATAAACTCTTCAATTTCTGGATGATCAATTGGTAGATAACATGCTGCAGACCCCCTTCTTAAAGAGCCTTGACTAATTGCCATTGTCAAAGAATCCATGACTTTAATGAATGGAATTATTCCAGATGTCTTTCCAACTTTGCCAATTTTTTCACCAATCGATCTAAGGTTTCCCCAGTAACTTCCAATACCACCACCTTTTGCTGCTAACCAAACATTTTCACTCCATAAATCAAGAATTCCATTTAAACTATCTGATGCCTCATTTAAAAAACAAGAAATTGGTAATCCTCTTTTTGTTCCACCATTTGATAGAACTGGTGTTGCCGGCATAAACCATAAATTACTAATATAATTATAAATTCTTTGAGCATGTAGATTGTCATCAGCATATGAGCTTGCAACACGAGCAAACAGATCTTGATAAGATTCGTTTGGACCTAAATATCTATCAGTTAAAGTTGCTCTACCAAAGTCAGTTAAATTTTTATCTCTTGATCTATCGATCTTTATTATAATTCCTTTATCATTTTGAAATAACTCAGTATCATTGCTTAGTGAAAATAGATCTGGTCTGTTTTCTTTAGTAGAATCGGTAATGCTGGGGTTAAATTCGGAGACAGCTTTCTTTAGTGCCTGTGATAGTATTTTGTTCATAATATTTAATTTTTTAGTAATTTTAACATAAAACAACTATATGTTGTATGCTAATAGTGTTGATATACTATATAAATCATAAATCAACAGAACATTTATAGAACATCTAAAAAAAATATCAACAAAAATATATAAAAAAATATAAGTAATACAGTCAATGGAGAAAGAAATAAAAATAGATCCTTATGGTTTTAGGGAATACGACGCGAGATGGTTGTATGAAAAAGACGTAAATAAAGCAGGGATAAAGAATCTTGGTAAGGGTTTAGGAACTCAAATTATAAAACATACAAAAAAAAATAATCCAAGAGTAATAGTTGGTCATGATTACAGGTCTTATAGTGAAGAAATAAAGTTAGCTTTAAAAAAAGGATTAATTTCAACTGGCTGTAACGTAGAGGATATTGGTTTGTCACTATCTCCCACTGTTTATTTTGCTCAATTTAATTTAGATGCCGATGCTGTTGCAATGGTAACAGCAAGTCATAATGAAAATGGCTGGACTGGAGTTAAGATGGGAATCAAGAAAGGTTTAACTCATGCTCCAGATGAAATGAAAGAACTAAAAGATATTACATTAAATCAAAAATTTATAAAAGGGAATGGAAGTGAAAAAAGAATATCTAATTTTCAAAAAATTTATAAAGATGATTTAATAAATAAGAATAAAATTAAAAAAAAAATAAAAGTAGTTGTGGCCTGTGGAAATGGTACAGCGGGAATTTTTGCACCAGAGATTTTAAGAGGTATTGGTTGTGAGGTTATAGAATTAGATTGTAAATTAGATTGGACATTTCCAAAATATAATCCAAACCCTGAAGATTTAGAAATGCTTCATGAAATTAGTAAAGCTGTAAAAGATAATAATGCAGATATTGGTTTTGGTTTTGATGGTGATGGAGATAGAGTTGGTGTTATAGACAATAAGGGAAATGAGATTTTTTCAGATAAGATTGGGTTATTAATTGCAAGGAATTTATCTACTTCTCACAAAAATTCTAAGTTTGTGGTTGATGTTAAGTCTACTGGTCTCTATTCAAAAGATAAAGTTTTATTAAAAAATAACTGTAAAACCATTTACTGGAAAACAGGTCATTCGCATATTAAAAGAAAAGTTAATACAGAAAAAGCTTTAGCAGGTTTTGAAAAAAGTGGTCATTTTTTTTTTAATCAACCATTAGGCTTTGGTTATGATGATGGAATTAATTCAGCGATTCAAGTTTGTCACTTATTAGATAATCAGAATAAAATGATGAATAAAATCATAAATGAATTACCTAACACTTTTCAAACACCAACAATGGCACCATTTTGTAAAGATGAGGAAAAGTATCAAGTTGTTGAAAGTTTAGTAAAACAAGTTAAGGCGATTAAAGATAGTAAAACTAAAATTGATGATCAAGAAATTTCCAAAATTTTAACTGTAAATGGAATTAGATTTTCTTTTAACGATGGGTCATGGGGATTAATCAGAGCCTCATCAAATAAACCTTCTTTAGTAGTTGTCACTGAAAGTCCTACCTCAGATGAAAGAATGAGAAAAATATTTTATTTTATTGACGATTTACTAAAAAAAACGGGAAAGGTTGGTGAATACGACCAAAAAATTTAAATATTTTTAGTCCAATATCCATATACACATCTTGTTCCATTTCTAGAGCAGTCATAAATGTCATGAATAGCCCCACCCTTAATAACGGTTATGTGTCTTGAGCAAGATACTAAAACTGTACCACCAGGCAATTCATTTTTTTTTAAATGAACTTTACAACCTTGGCCTATAAACATTGTGGGTGTCCAATTCCAACCTAATTTTTCAAGATATTTTTTAAGAACAACTCGATGCGTGCCTGTTCTAGGACTATCGTTTTTTTGCTTTAGGCTTTTAGCAAGCTTAGTTTTTGAGGTAGTTCTAAAATTTTCATTAGCTTTGTAAAGATCTTCATAAATCCTTTTATAAGGAAGGCCTGTTACTATAGCAATAGATCTTACCACACAATCACCTGCTTTACCTTTATAACCTGCCGCAGCCCTGCCGCCATCATCTATTACTAAATCAAAATTACTTCTTGAAAAAAATGATTTAAAAAAACTCACGGTTTACTTTTGTGGTCTAAAATTTCTATCATGCATTGAGTCCCATATTCACGCCATTCACTCGCTTTTTTTCCCTTAAGGCTATAAAGATGTTTTTTATTATTATTGATATTTTCTTTATGTTTAATTTTGTCAACCCCATCTAAGCTAACTTCCATGTTAGATAGATTTTTTTCCATTGCATTAATCCAACTATTTCCAAGCTCAACACACTTGTTGTCATCTTTTTCATCACAAATTTGTTGAAAAAAATTAAAAATAACATCATCTGATTTAATTTCTTTACTCATTTTATCTTCCAAAAATACCTAATTTAACATCATAATCGACTGCAACCCCATAATCTGGATCATCATCACTATCCACAACAAGCTGGCCTGATTTACTTAACAATTTATGACAATCACGAGTTAAGTGTCTAAGTTTAACTTTTTTTCCTAAACAATTATATTTATCTGCTATATCTTCAATTGCTTTTAGTGCTGATTGATCAATTACCTTTGACCTTACAAAATCAATAATTATTATATCCGGATCTTTAGATGGGTTAAAAAGTTCAAGAAAACTATTAGTTGAACTAAAAAATAACGGTCCTTCTATTTCATAAACTTTTGCACCCTTTTCTGTTTTGGATGGTCTTTCTGTAGCTCTAATTCTTGAGGCTGATTTCCAAGCAAAAACTAGCGCAGAAACGATAACTCCTACAATTACAGCAACAGCTAAATCTTCTAGAACAGTTACTACAGTTACCAAAACTGTAACAAGCGCATCGCTTTTAGGTACAAAAAATAAAATTTTTAAAGAATTCCAAGCAAATGTTCCTATCACAACCATAAACATAACGCCAACCAAAGCAGCTATTGGTATCATTTCTATGTACGAAGATGTGTATAAAATAAAAATTAATAAAAATATAGCAGCTGCTATTGCAGCAATACGCGTTCTTCCACCTGATCTTACATTAATCATCGATTGCCCTATCATTGCACAACCTCCCATTCCTCCAAAAAAACCTGTAACAGTATTGGCTAACCCTTGTGCTAGACATTCTTGGCTGGCTCCACCTCTTTTATTGGTAATTTCTCCTACTAGGTTTAATGTTAACAGGCTTTCTATTAGCCCTATTGATGCTAGTATGAACGCATATGGGAAAATAATTTTCAAAGTTTCAATATTTAAGGGAACACTTGGTATTGAAAAATTTGGAAGCCCTCCTTTAACACTAGCCAGATCCCCAACATTAGGTATATCAATTTTTAAAGTTAAGGACAAAATAGTAGTAAATAAAATAGCTACCAATGTAGATGGTAGCATTCTTGTTATTTTGGGTAAAAACCAAATGATAGCCATTGTAAAAAAAACAAATATAATTGAATAGAGTAACGTATCACCTGAAATCCAGACCAAGTCTCCAAAAGAATTTAATGTTTTAAGCTGACTAAGTTGAGATATACCAATTACTATCGCTAAACCATTAACAAAACCAAGCATAACTGGTTCTGGAACCATCCTGATGAATTTACCAAGCTTAAATACACCACTAATTAGTTGTAATATTCCCATTAAAACTACAGTTGCAAATAAATATTCAGCACCATGATCCATAACAAGAGAAACCATAACAACTGCTAAGGCTCCTGTTGCTCCAGAAATCATTCCAGGACGACCACCAAATAAAGCGGTAATCAATCCAACTATAAAAGCAGCATAAAGTCCTGATAGTGGAGCAACGCCAGCAACAAAAGCAAAAGCAATAGCCTCTGGAACTAAGGCTAAAGCCACTGTTAATCCTGATAATATTTCAATTCTAAAAAGAGAAAAAGACACCCCCTCTTTTGGAATATAATTTTGTGAATTAAATTTAAAAGACTTTACAATACCTAAAATTGCCTGTGATGCTACCTCAGAATGTGGTTTAATTTTTTTCAAATTTCTAATTTTTATTAATAAATAAAGATCTCAATGTTTAACCTATTAAAGCAAGGATTTGATAAAGTCTAGTTTCAATTAATAAGTGTAGAACTATTTCAGACGAATCGCTTACAAGTAACTTAGGGTGGCGTAGGGAGACTGAAACCACCCCAAAGCAAGCTTTAAAATAAATTAATTTAAACCTCATTAAAATGAAAAAAAAAATTTTTTCTCTGTGTTTAATACTTTGTCTAACAATTTTAAATAATTGTGTGCAATCGACTGTATCTTTTTTAGGTCCAACTTTAACTGTTGCTAAAACTGGGAACGTTTATCAAGGAGGTATTTCATACGCTTCAAGCAAATTTGTTAAGGAAAAATTCGGAGAAAATCCCTTAAATTATGCAAAAAAAATTTTATCGCAAGAGTCTAAAAAAAATAATTTAATTATGCCGATTAAATCAAAAAAAATACCTAATAAAAAATTAACATTAGATTTTAAAAGTACACAGTCTGAACATAAAGATTTCTTAATAGCAGTAAAAAAAATGTTAAAATAATTTTTTTAACTTTTGTAAAATGGCCATTATTTTTTTTTTAGAATAAGTTTTTTTCTCAACAACCCAAACAGATAGTGGCCATGAGCTATCATTTTTAGATCTTGCAATAATATGAATATGTAATTGAGAAACAATATTTCCAATTTTTTCAACATTAAGTTTTGATGTTTTAAAAATTTTTTTCATTAACTTGCTGCAATGAACAATTTCTTTCATTAATAAAATTTGATCTTTTAAATTTAATTCTGAGATATCAGTAACTTTTTTTCTATTAGGAACCAATATAATCCAAGGAAATTTACTATTATCAATCAAGCGAACACTACACAATTTTAAATTTGTAATATGATATGAGTCTTTCAAAAAAATTTTGTTTACTTTATTTGTCATTTTTAAATTTTAAAGTATTCGTATAAAAATTTTGCAGAAATGATAAGTAAAAAAATTCCAAAATATTTACTAATTTTACTTTTATCAATTGTATGAACAGTTCTAGCACCAATTCTAGCCATAAAAGTTGTGATAGGTATAAAGATTAAGAATGCTGGAATATTTAAAAAACCAATGCTTAATGGAATATTTGTTTTTAAATAACTACCTGTTATCAAAAATCCTAATGTTCCAAATAAAGAAATTAGAAAACCAATAGCAGCAGCACTTCCTATTGCCCTATTAATTGAATAACCAAAAAACTTTAATATCGGTACATTCATTATAGCCCCACCAATACCCATTGGTGCTGAGATAAAACCAACTAAAAATCCTAAAATAATCTTTAAACGAAGTTTAATTTTAAGAGTTATATTTTTCTCATTCTCCTTTAATAATAAAAGATAAATACTTAATAAGAATATGATGATTGCAAAGAAAAGAACTAAAGTTTTAGTTTTAAGAGTTGCTGCAAAAACTGTTCCAGAAATTACACCAAGCACTACAAAAATTCCATAGCTTTTAACAATATCAAAATCTACCGCTTTAAATTTATGGTGAGTTAAAACTGACACGCTTGAGGTTGGAATAATGATTGCAAATGACGTTCCAACTGCAAGGTGCATGACATATTGATGATCAATCCCTAAAGAATTAAAAATATAAAATAAAAATGGAACTGTAATTAAGCCACCTCCTATACCAAATAATCCTGCAACAAACCCAACGGGAATAGCAGTTAGGGCCATCAATAAACTAAAGTAAATATATTCGTTAGATAATAAAGAGCTAAGCAGATTGGTTTACCAAAGTATCAAAGTTATTATATTTAATCTTATCCATTATATGATCAATTTTTTTAACATCAGCATCTCTGACACACATATTTTCACTTAAATATTTTTTCCAAAAGCTAGACCCTGTTTGACCATGAAACAATCCAAGTGTATGTCTCATAATCTGATTTAAACGTGTTCCTTTTTTAATTTCTTCCCTAACATACGGTAGTAATTGTTCAATTACATTCTGTCGGCTTGGTACATTTTCATTATTAAATATATCTCTTTCAATTTCAGCCAATAAATAAGGAGTGTGATAAGCAGCCCTTCCAATCATAACTCCATCAACTTTTTTTAAGTGATCCTTCATTTGATCTGTTGTAGTAATTCCACCATTAATAATAATTTCTTCATTAGGAAAATCTTTTTTTAATCTGTAGACAAAATCATACTTTAAAGGAGGAATGTTTAAATTTTGTTTAGGAGTAAATTTTCCAAGAATAGCTTTTCTTGCATGGATAATAAAAGTTTTAACACCAGTACTTTTTAAAGTTGAAATAAAATGATGTAAGTTTTCATAGTCTTCAGTGTCATCGTAACCAATTCTTGTTTTAATCGTAACTGGTAATTTTGTAACCGATTGCATTTTGCTCAAACAATCTGCAACCAAATTTGGTTCTTTCATTAAACATGCTCCAAATTTATTTTTCTCAACTTTTTTTGAAGGACAACCTAGGTTTAAATTTATCTCATCATAACCAAAGTCTTCACCTGCCTTTGTGGCTTCTGCTAATAATGTTGGGGAGGATCCACCAATTTGAAGTGCTATTGGTTTTTCATTTATATTAAATTCTAATAATTTTTTTTTGTCTCCTCTATGAATTGCTTCAGAGACAACCATTTCACTATAGAGCAATGTATTTTTGCTAATCAGTCTTAGAAAAAAACGTTCATGACGATCAGTGCAATCCATCATAGGAGCAACTGAGACTTTCCTATTCATGATTAAATTTTATATTATTTTTTTAGTTATTTGTAGTGTCTGAATCTTCAGAATTTACTTCAGTTTTTTCATTTTCCACTTCTGATACCTGTTCCAATGAAACTGCAGGCTCCTCAGAAGCAACTTCTACTTCAGGGTTAACATCTATCTCTGGCGCAGCTTTGGCTGTTAATTCTTCTAAATCTTCTTTTAAAACTTGAATTTTCTCAGGAATTTTTCTTGCTCTTTTTGATGGTAATATCGGTGTTCCACTTTTAGAAATTTCACCTTTGTACATGCTTTCAAACTCATCACCTACTACCTCATCGTCCTCTGAACCATCGTCAACTTGCTCAACATGTTTTCTTAGTTTGTAAACAGCGCTGTCAGTTAAATCTGAAACCTTAATAGTTCCTGAAGCAATTTCTCTTAATGAAATAACAGTGTGTTTATCGTCATCTCTATCTAGTGTTGGCTCTATACCTGAATTTAATTGAGTTGCTCTTTCTTTTGCTACCAAAACTAATTCGTAAGGACTTTCTACTTTATCTATACAGTCTTCTACAGTTACTCTAGCCATGGTGAGTATCTATACAGTGGTTTAAAGAAAATCAAGAGGAATTTTATAAATAATTTGGATTCAGCTTATTCTTTATTAAAAGTAATAGGATTATTGTAACAAATATATAAGAACCTGAAACTAAAGCAATTTGCTCAATAGTGAAGTCATTATCGATAAGAAGTCCAAAAAATGCAGTTCCAAAAGCTGTTGAAAAAACCATAAGACCTGTTGTCATGGCTTTTATCGAGCCAATATATTTAACACCATAGATTTCTGCCCAAGTAGCGGAACCAAGAACATTTGCTAGTCCATTAGATATTCCGATCAAACCAAGAAATACAAAGGATGAGATTGGGCTATTAAAGTAAAAAAGTACAAAAGCGGAAAATATTAAAGGTATATTCATATAAATTAGCAACTTTCTACTGCTATATTTGTCAATTAAAAATCCAGAAACAGATAAAGTGATAACGGATAAAATTGAATAAACCATAAATGATTGAGGTATCACATATGGGCCCCAACCTTTGGATAAAGATATAAAAGATTGATAAACAAATGTACCAGTTGCAATAGATGGCATAGCCAACATATATAAGCAAATAATATAAAACCTATAGTCTTTAATTACTTCAATTCTTTTCCATTGCTTTATTTTTTTAATTTTTTTACTTCCACTGTTGGAATCTTCTCTTGAATTTAAATCTATATTTTTAACTAAAAAAAAAGAAATTAAAGGAAGAACAACAATAACTAAGATTGAAATTGATAGCCAAATATTTCTCCAGTTAATTATTGTTAATAAAAAAACAATTAACAATGGAAGGATAAATTCAGCCAAAGATAATCCTAGCCATGCTGTACTTAAGGCTCGACCTCTACTTTTCTCAAAATATCTTGAAATAGTTGTGGTTGCAGTGTGTGACATCAGTCCTTGTCCTGAAAGTCTCATTAGAAATATTGAGATAAACAGAAAAACTATTGATGAAATCTTAGAAAATAAAAAACAAGAAATTGCTAATAAAATAATTACATAAGAGGCAAATTTTAAGATGTTTACATCGTCAATTTTTTTTCCAATCCAGACCAATATAAAGCTACTCAACAATGTTGCGGATGCATATACTGAGCCAAATTGACCATGCGTAATAGAAAGTGAATCTCTTATACTTGGATTAAATAATCCTAGAAAATAACTCTGTCCAAAACTTGAAAAAAATGTAAAAATAAAACCAAATAAAATTATTTTGTAATTCAAACTTTTAAACATAGGAAATAAAAATTATGAGCAATGTTGCATTTATAGGTTT
>Ga0209709_10000429_pt1 | contig 39941 bp, 39 predicted proteins | sample ArcticOcean_MG_C_2_FD_187435 | JGI IMG/M metagenome (GOLD analysis project Ga0209709, IMG submission 187435) | Marine microbial communities from western Arctic Ocean - ArcticOcean_MG_CB4_136 (SPAdes) (version 2) | ecosystem: Environmental > Aquatic > Marine > Oceanic | place: Arctic Ocean... | reverse complement strand
TTAACAGACGCCTACGTAATTTTGATATCTATGATGTCGTGCTTAACCATGTGCACGGCTAGGAGCCAAAGAGAATGAATATGATTAACCGAGCCTTACCAGAAGTGCGTCAAGAACTCATGCGGATTGCAGGTCGTAAAGTGCCTGGTGATACGGGTAAAACGTTAGATGTGCATTACCCATACACAAATCAGGTTATTGGAACGGTCCCTAGGGCCAGTAGAGCCCAGGTGGCTGAAGCGTTTGCTATAGGTGCAGCCTACAAGTCTGAATTGACACGCTATGAACGGCAACAAATATTATTTCGTACTGCTGTGGCACTTGATGCCAGAAAAGACGAAATTTCTGACCTCATTACACTTGAAACTGGGCTTTGTAAAAAGGACTCTTTGTATGAAGTAGGGCGGGCTTATGATGTGTTTATGCTCGCCGGGCAGATGTGTATTCAGGACGACAGCCAAGTCTTTTCATGTGATCTGACTCCCCATGGTAAACAACGAAAAATATTCACGTTACGTCAGCCTTTGAGGGTAATTTCTGCAATTACACCATTTAATCATCCACTCAATATGGTGGCTCATAAGATTGCGCCAGCTATTGCAACCAATAATTGTGTGGTTTGTAAACCGACGGAACTTACCCCTTTAACGCCATTGTTATTGGCTGATATTCTCTATGAAGCTGGTCTGCCTGTGGAAATGTTATCTATGGTCACTGGTTTGCCAGAAGACATTGGTGACGAAATGATCACCAACCAACACATAGAGCTGATTACGTTTACGGGTGGTGTGCCTGTGGGTAAATACATCGCACGAACTGCAGGATATAAGCGACATGTGCTTGAATTAGGTGGTAATTCGCCCTTGATTGTTATGGAGGACGCAGACTTGGATAAAGCTGCAGAACTTGCCGTAGCTGGAGCGACTAAAAACTCAGGCCAGCGCTGCACCGCAGTTAAACGTATCATTTGCATTGACTCAGTAGCTGATGAATTTGTGTCATTATTGGTACAAAAAGCCCGCAAAATTAAATACGGTGACCCCATGGATCCGGATACAGACTTGGGCACAGTTATTAGTGAAGACTCGGCTAAGTTGTTTCAAAAAAGAGTTCTTGATGCCATAGACCAAGGTGCAGATTTGCTTTATGGCAATGACCGGCAAGGCGCTCTTTACTCGCCTACGGTGTTGGATAATGTGCCCTACACCTGTGAGTTAGTGCAAGAAGAAACCTTTGGGCCACCCATACCTGTGATTCGAGTTAAAGACATTGATGAGGCCATTGCCGTGGCCAATTCAACGGCGTTTGGCCTATCAGATGGCGTCTGTACCAATCGTTGGGACTACATTCAACGCTTTATCGAAGAGCTTGATACAGGTACTGTGAATATTTGGGAGGTGCCAGGCTATCGGATAGAAATGTCACCTTTTGGTGGTATTAAAGATTCGGGTATGGGCTACAAAGAAGGTGTAATTGAAGCTATGAAGAGCTACACCAACCTGAAAACCTATTCGTTGCCTTGGTGATCAAAGTCCTAGGTCATTAAAGGGCCTAGTTGGGAGTATATTTATGCAGGTTGCAGACCTCAATAAGATCGAAAACCCATATTTGTTGTTAACCCCGGGTCCACTTTCTACTACCCACAGGGTAAAGCAACAAATGTTGCGGGATTGGTGCACTTGGGACAAAGATTACAATCAAATAGTTCAGCAAATACGTAACCAGTTGGTCAATCTTGCCACGGATCAGCCCGGTTATACTGCAACCCTAATGCAGGGCAGTGGCACCTTTAGTGTGGAAGCTACGATTGGCTCAGTGATACCGGCGAGTGGAAAATTAGTGGTTCTGGTCAATGGTGAATACGGCCGTAGAATCGCTCAAATTGCCAATAAGCTGGGCATTAGTACATTAGTCATTGATAGTGGAGAGTTGGCCGCCGTTGATCCACAAGCGTTGGCTAAGGTGCTGCAGGAAGATGCACAAATTACTCATGTTGCTATGGTGCACTGTGAAACCACAACGGGCATGCTTAATCCGCTTAAAGCCATTGGAGAAATTGCTCAGGAATATGATAAAGTTTACATTGTTGATGCTATGAGTAGCTTTGGCGGTATGGTCATTGACATGGCAGAGTTACATATTGATTTTTTGATAAGTAGCGCTAACAAGTGTATTCAGGGTGTGCCTGGTTTTGGTTTTATCCTGGCTAAACATTCAAGCATGAATTCCATAGCAGGTCTGTCACGTTCTGTTAGCCTTGATTTATATGACCAATGGCGGTGCATGGAAGATAATTTGGGCAAGTGGCGCTTCACGTCACCTACCCATGTCGTGCGTGCCTTTGCCGAAGCCCTAAAGGAACTCGATGGAGAAGGGGGTGTAGTGGCCAGGCAGCAGCGCTATGGCGAAAACCAACGCACTCTAGTGGACGGTATGCAGCGCTTGGGCTTTGAACCTTTGCTGGATGCCCAACTACAATCATCTATCATTACCTCCTTTCATAATCCTCAACACCCTAACTATAACTTTAATACTTTCTATGAAGTGCTAAAGGGGAAGGGCTTTGTAATTTACCCAGGCAAGGTGTCACAAGCGGACTGTTTTCGCATTGGTACCATAGGGGATGTATGGCCCAGTGACATAGATAGATTTATCGAGGCAGTTGAAACCTCGATGTATTGGAATGATGATTAGTTTAATTAATGACTGATATTATTAATTTCCAATTGCAGTTTTGTATTCGTTCAATTAAGTTATGGGCTGTACGAAAGATTACTGGCGACCTTACCAGAGGCGCAGGTTGCGCTTAAAAGGTATCAAGTAAGCAGGCATGTCAGCACTATATTAACAGTATTGCTACTTTGATAGATTGTTAACAATCCCTCATTGCTACTTTGACATATTGCTGTCATATTGTTCTGGCACAATGATTTTGGCGCATCTGGGCCTATTAATGCCGAACCTAACTTGGTTCAATGCTTTTATAAAAATAACAGTAGAGGAATAACCATGAAGACTTTCATTTATCCCGCAGCTACCTTGCTCGCTTTAGTAGTGAGTGGTGCTGCAACTGCGGCCAGTTGTCCGCCTGTCACAGTAGCTGACCCCATGGGTGTTGGCCAAGGTGCTTTTCCACAGCAATATGAATTAGCTGAATTTGAGTCCATCGGCAGCTGTACCATGTCCTTTAACGGCAACCCTCAAGCAGCTGCACTCAATGCCAGTATTAGGGGTAATAAATCATTACCTTCACTATCTCAGCGCTTACCTTCAGAGCCATTGGTAGTAGCTCCTTACGATTCCATCGGTTCATACGGTGGAACGCTAGATGCGCTGTCGAACGCGACAGAATCAGGCACATCTGACTTTATGTCAACCCGTCACGTCAACCTCGTGCGGTATTCTGACGATTTGACAACCATCGTTCCAATGATTGCCAAAGGTTGGGAATGGAACAACGATTTCACACAGTTGACGTTCTTCTTGCGCGATGGTCATAAGTGGTCTGACGGCGCACCGTTCACTGCCGAAGATGTGAAGTTCTGGTATGACAACATCGCTACGGACAGTAACGTTCGTGAAAAACCAAAGGATTACGTTCTTGTTGGTGGTGAAGTTATGGATCTTGTCGTGGTTAACCCGACAACAATTCAGTTCAACCTTCCAAGCCCAAAACCGGGTCTACTATCACATTTCGCCAACCACTATGCGCAGGGCTTCCAGCCTAAGCATTTCCTTGGTCAGTTCCATCCGGACATAAATTCTGGTGCGGATGCGCTTGCGCAGTCCTACGGCTTTGAAAACGGCTATGCTGCAATCAAAGGTTACTATGGTAACTCTGATTGGATGGATACTCCGACACCAATGTTGGCCCACCCTGATCTAGTTGCTGGTCTGCCTGCGGATACAGTTCCGACTCTGGAAAGCCATATTATCACCCGGGAAAACACGGAAGGACGTCACTTAGTTGCCAACCCTTACTTCTTCCAAGTTGATACTGCAGGCAATCAGTTGCCTTACATCAACGAGCAGGACGAGTTGTTTGTGGGTGAGCGCGAAGTTCGTCTTCTGAAGCTAGTCAACTCCGAAGTTGACTATAAGGCTCAGTCATTGAACCTAGATTATGCGCCGCTGCTTCTTGAAAATCAGGAAAAAGGTAATTTCACAGTTGACCTAAGACCTGAGATTGCCATGAGTACCTTCTCGTTCAATGTGACGTCGGAAGATATGGAAAAACGTAAAGTGTTTGGTGATATACGTTTCCGTCAGGCGATGTCAGTTGCAATGAACCGTGCAGAGATCAATGAAGTGGTCTACTTCGGTCTTGGTGCTCCTCAGCAGTATACTGCATTCGCGCCTTCACCTAGTTTCATAAGTGCAGAAACTGAGCAATCATACGCACAGTTCGATCCGGATATGGCTAATGCCCTGCTGGATGAAATTGGTATGGTTGACGTAGACGGTGACGGAATGCGTGAATTGCCAAACGGTGATACGCTAGTGCTGAATATGCAAATTGCTACGCAGGGTGGATCTCTCAAGCTGGTTGAGGTTGCGGGTCAAAACTGGCGTGATGTGGGTATCAACAACACGGTTAAAGAAGTGACAACGGATGAGTATCGTTCTGCTGCGTCTTCGAACAGCCTTGATGTTACCTATTACGCAAAGGGTCAGCCACTTGCTGTTATCCTCGGTATTTCGGAGCTATTCCAGCCACCGTTCGATAACTACTTTAACCACACATCAGGCATGTTGTGGGGACAGTATGTTGATACAGATGGTGCTTCAGGTGTGAAACCACCTCAGTGGGTCTATGACTCAATGGCGGGTATTGATGCCTTCCAGTCTGCAATTGCTGGCTCTGACGAGTCTAATAAAATTGGTGAAGCTCTGGTTGATACGGTTGTTGATAACCTGCTGTTCATTGGTACTGTGAAAGCAGTTGCACCAATCTATCACAGCAACAAGCTGAAGAACTTTGCTGATTTTAAAACTCAGTCCTATGCGTACTACCGGACCTATCCGTACCGTGCGACACAGTGGTGGTTAGACGAGTAGCCCGGTTACTCTGAAATAACACCCCCGCGGGCAGCCTCGACTGCCCGCGGCTTATTTATAAACGAGCTAAAAAAGCTCGAACGAATTCTCCGGGGATACAATCCAACATGTTGCAATTCTCCAAATTTTTCGCCATCAGAGCTATGCTAGCGATCCTCACCTTAGTGATGGTGTCATTTATAGTCTTCACTCTGATGGAACTTGTTCCAGGCGATTGTGCCGAACGGTATGTGGCATTTAAGAACTCTCAAGGATCCGTGATTACACCGGAAGACATCCAGATAGAGCGTGTCCGCTTAGGCCTAGACCAACCCTATGTTCAACGCTGGGGCTCATGGATTATCAATGCCTTTCAAGGCGAATACGGTAACAGCTGCATCCTCCGCGTCGATATCGCACAACTTTTGGGGCAAAAATTTTGGCTGAGTCTTGGCCTTTGCTTATCTGCTCTCCTGCTTGCTTACATCATTGCGATTCCTGTCGGTATCATTGCCGCAACGTCTAAAAATGCGGTTTTGAATAACTCTTTACGCCTGGTTAGCTACTTGGGTTTGGCATTGCCTAACTTTTTGTTGGCCTTGATGATTATGTTGTTTTCTACTGTTTACTTTGGTGACAGTTTGACGGGGCTATTTTCGAAGGAATACCGTGATGCGGCCTGGTCTACGGATCGTGTGATGGACTTTTTAGGCCATGCCTGGCTTCCCATCTTTATCCTTGGCTGGTCGGCAACGGCATTTGCAATTCAAACCGTGCGGGCATTAATGTCAGACGAAATTGGTAAGCTTTATGTGACTGCAGCAGCAGCACGAGGCGTCTCTGGTAGCCGATTATTAATGCGCTATCCAGCGCGACATGCGCTTAGTCCTATTATCAACTCGGTAGGATTTGATCTTAACCGCATATTTAACGAGCTGCCCATTGTTGCCCTCATTCTAACCCTGACTGAGGCTGGTTCTCTGCTGATTGAGGCGTTGGCTCGCTCAAACGACCAACAACTTGCTGGGGCTATCATTTTTATGCTGACGGCCAGTATTGTGGCGCTCAACTTTGTGACCGACATCATTCTTGCGCTGACTGATCCGCGTATTCGCCGCAGTATTGTAGGATAATGGACATGACCGATATTACAAATACAGCCCCGTCCACAAATCAAAAGCTCAAAGAAGCCTATTTCACCGCATCTCAAGGGCAGCTGATCTGGCAAAGATTTAAACGTAATAAATCTGCTTTGGCGGGTGGATGGGTGCTCATCATCCTGATACTTTCTGGTATATTTTCACCTTTTTTGACGCCTTATGACGCCACTATTGCAGGACGTGATAAGGATTACCTAAACGGCGCACCCCAAGTGCCCTCTTTTTGTGATGATAATGGCTGCTCTATCCGGCCGTTTGTTTATACCTACGAGCGAACTCGCTCCTTCAAAACCAACTTCCGCTGGGTAAGTGAAGAGAAAACTGGACTAGAGGACCGTCGCTATGTGACCTTCTTCAGTAAGGGTATGGAGTATAAGTTCCTTGGGATCAACTTTGACCGACACCTGTATGGTGTTGATAAGGGGCAGATCCATATCTTTGGCACCGACTCGACAGGCAAGGATATTTTCTCTCGGACTCTAACGGCGGTTAACACCTCGATGGCGGTGGGCACGATTGGTGTTTTTATTGCATTCTTCTTGGCTTTAGTTATTGGTGGAGTTTCTGGGTATTACGGAGGAAAAATAGATTCCGTTCTGCAAATGATAACGGATACAGTAAGGACTATCCCCAATATTCCCTTGTTTATGGCATTGGCCGCATTTATCCCTGACACATGGAGTTCAGAGGAAAGATTTTTCTTTATCTCGCTTGTGCTTGGGCTGATTGGTTGGACGACATTGGCACGACGCATCCGCACGCACCTGTTAAGTGAACGAAACCAAGAATACGTTTTGGCAGCACAGCTGTGTGGAGCCTCCCCAAGTCATGTAATCCGGCGACATCTGTTGCCCAGCTTCACTAGCTATATTATCGTCGATTTAGTGATTTCCTTTCCCTACATGATTTTGTCTGAAACAGCACTTAGTTTCATTGGTCTGGGTCTGAAAGACCCTGTGAACTCGTTAGGAGTCATGTTGCAAAACGTGACCAGTGCTGATGTTTTATTAAACTATCAGTGGTATTTTATCCCAGTCATATTTTTTATTGTTTTGGTGCTAGCGTTCGTTTTCGTAGGTGATGGTTTACGTGATGCTGCCGATCCTTATGCGGATACTAACAAATGAGCCGTTTACTTGATGTAGAAAACCTGACCCTTGATTTCGATACTGATGAAGGCCGTATAACTGCTGTTGATGATGTGTCATTTAGCCTAGAAGCTGGTGAGATCATGGGTTTGGTGGGTGAAAGTGGTTCTGGAAAATCAGTGACTGCTAAGGCCTTGATGAAGCTCAATGCGAGTAATGCAATATATGGGCAAAACACTAAAATTACCTTAAATCTGGCTGATGGGCCGGTGGATATAATGTCTTTGAGGACAGCCAAAGAGTTGCAAGTTGTGCGCGGTGGAGCTATCTCCATGATTTTTCAAGAGCCCATGGCCAGTTTTGCGCCAGCTATTACTATCGGTGCTCAAATGGTGGAACAGCTATTGATCCACACCAGCATGAGTGCCATTAAGGCTCAAGAAGTCTCTATAGAAATGCTCAATAGAGTTGGTATTTCGGATGCCAGCACCCGATTTAAGCAATATGCGTTCGAACTGTCTGGCGGTATGCGTCAAAGGGCAATGATTGCGATGGCGCTATCTACAAATCCTAAGTTACTCATTGCGGACGAACCGACAACGGCCTTGGATGTAACCATTCAAGCGCAAGTTATAGATTTAATGAAGGATCTAGTGAAAGATTTTGGTATGGGTATTGTGTTTATTACCCACGACTTGGGTGTCATTGCCCAAACTGCGGATACGGTTGCGGTCATGTACCTTGGCCGAGTGGTCGAAAAAGGCCCCGTTCGTCAGGTTATTGGTAATCCATCCCACCCATATACTCAGGGCTTAATCCAGGCCTTGCCTAGGTTAGATGATTTAGATTCTCCATTAACACCTATTCCAGGGGATATACCATCGCCTTTGGAACGTCCAAATGGCTGTGTTTTTAATACTCGCTGTAGTCGTTTTTTGGGTCCCCAGTGCAGTGTCACTATTCCAGAGTTCACTCCCATCTCCCATGACCATATGGTGGCTTGTCACATCTATCAGCAAGACCAGAAAGGAACTTGAAAATGAAGCGAGATACGTTAATTTCTGCTACCGATGTGTCTGTTCACTACCCTATTAACGGAGGTAAGCTATTTGGCCCTAAGCCAGTTGTGCGGGCGGTTGAGAACGTCACACTAAATATCACGAAGGGAAGTTTTTTTGGTTTGGTTGGCGAATCAGGTTCAGGTAAAACAACCTTAGGTAGGGCCATGCTAAAGGCCGCACCCATCACCAGCGGCATTGTTAATTTTAATGATGGTGAGGTTAACTATAGCCTGTCTAATATGGACGCGAAAGAGCTTAAGGATTACCGGGCTAGATCACAATTAATTTTTCAAGACCCCTATGCAGCTTTGAGCCCACGTATGACTGTCAGGGATATTATTGCTGAGCCTCTTGAGATTATGAAGCTTACTTCATCAAGAGAAGAAACAGACAGAAGAGTTCGAGAAATTGCCACTAAATGTCGCTTGAATCTTGAACACTTGCGCCGCTTTCCCCATGCCTTTTCGGGTGGTCAACGACAACGTATCTCCATCGCACGTGCGTTGGTGTCTGAGCCTAAATTTGTAGTCGCTGATGAAAGTGTTGCAGCACTTGATGTTTCCATCCAAGCGGATGTACTCAATTTGTTGAAAGAAATTCAGCAAGAGATGGGACTGACATTTTTATTCATTAGCCATGACCTAAGTGTTGTTGCACATATTTGTGATCACGTTGCAGTGATGTATTTTGGCCGGTTAGTAGAAACAGCACCCACTCGTGAATTGTTCAACAATCCTTCTCATCCTTATACCAAGGCTTTGCTGTCTGCAATTCCTTCCCTTGATCCTGATGCAAAGAACTTGGCACAAAAATTAGAAGGTGAAATCCCATCACCTACTAATCCACCACCGGGATGTAAATTTCAAACACGTTGCCCCCACGCCATTGATATTTGCCGGCGCGATGAGCCTCAACTAGAAAAAATAGGTGAGGAACATGATGTGGCATGCCATCGCTGGCAAGAATTGATGTAGCGAATCATATGCAGGCTTAAAGGGGCCTGCGGTGACAATTAATAAGAATTAAGCAGATCTAGGGCAGCTTGATGTAGTTCAGGCGTCGCTGCAGCCACAACTAGGCCACCCCAGCCATCTGCCAACTCCTTGCCTTCCCAATCGGTAATAATGCCTCCAGCGCCCTCTACCACAGGTATTAGCGCCATGATGTCGTAGTAGTGTAGGGAACCCTCCACTACCAAATCGATTTGTCCAGAAGCTAGCAAACCATAGCAGTAACAGTCACCGCCAAAACGACGTAGGTAAACCAAACGGCTCAAATTTTCAAACTTATCCAACTGGGCTGCATTAAACATGTCAGGCTCAGTACAATAGAGAGTGGCTTGTGCCAACTGTGTGACGGTTGACACGCTACAGGTCTCTCCATTGAGAGTGGTTTTTTCTCCTATAGTGCCAATCCAACGTTCATCAAGAATAGGCATGTCAATCACCCCCAGCTTAGGCCTCTCATGGTATGTGAGAGCTATTAAAGTGCCGAAGGTTGGCATGCCCGAGATGAAGCTTTTAGTACCATCAATGGGATCAATGACCCACTTGTAATCGGCTAAGCTTTGGTTAGAACCATGTTCTTCACCTATAATTCCGTGCTCGGGGTGACGTTGGCTTATGATTTGGCGAATCTGGCTTTCTACTGTGCGGTCTGCTTCGGTAACTGGGCTGGCGTCAGCTTTAGACTCAACTATAATGCGCTGACGATAATAGCGTTTAATGGTTGCTCTAGATTGGTGCAGAGCGTCTTCAATAGTGGTCAAGAAAAGGTTTATCATTATAGCTAGTCAATTGATTGGGCATCATTATTAAATTTCTAATAGGGTCTATTTTTTTTCTTGAAGGGTCAAACGTAAATATCTTATGATTCAAATTAGAATAGGTAATATATGGTGACAAGGCCTCCTAGAGGGTGGTTTTAACGTCCTAATAGCGCCCCTATTAGTATATTTCATCATGGGTATTATTAATGTTTGATTACGCAATGACAAATTGTGGTTTATATTTTGCGTCCTTAGCGATTATTAGTCTGGAGTGAAGCTAGGCATGATTAAAAATGTATTGTTTATTACCGCTGATCAATGGCGCGGAAGTTGTCTCTCAGCTTTGGGCCACCCAGTGGTTAAAACACCTAACTTAGACAAATTAGCGGCATCCGGGGTGTTGTTCTCTCAACATTACGCCCAATCTGCGCCTTGTGGTCCGTCTCGTGCATCCATTCATACGGGTATGTACTTGAAAAACCATCGGGTCTGCGATAATGGTACACCTTTGGATCGGCGGTTTACCAATATTGCCCAGGAAGCACGACAATGTGGTTTCGACCCAGTTTTATTTGGCTACACTGATACGGCCCTTGACCCACGTGACTTAGCCGACAATGATCCCCGGCGTAAAAGCTATGAAGCGGTACTGCCAGGGTACAGTTTAGGACAAGGATTGTTTGACGAGCCACTTGCTTGGGTCCAATGGTTAGCAGATAAAGGCTACGCGACCCCCGAAGATGCTCAATGTAGGGAGATTTACCGTCAGTTTGATGATCAACACAAGGAAGATAAACGGGGTGTAGGTTACCTTGCCGCACCTTACTCTGCCGAACACACAGAAACTGCTTTTCTCAATGAAAAAGTAATGCAATATATAGATGTGAAAGAGGATGACCCATGGTTTATACACCTTTCTTGGTTGCGTCCTCATCCGCCATTTTTAGTGCCCGAGCCTTATCATAGTATGTATCAATCTGTGGAGACAGAAGCACCTGTGCGGCACTCCAGTCTGGCTCAGGAACAGGCTCAACACCCCTATGTGAAGTTTGAAATTGATGAAAAGTTAGCGCAAAAACCACATCATGGTGAGTCTCTCTTGCCCACTATTAACGACGAAGACCTGCAGCAACTTAAAGCCACTTACTACGGCATGATGACTGAGGTTGACGCACAAATGGGGCGTTTATTGGATTTTTTAACCGCGCGTAACTTACTGGAAAGTACTTTAATTGTATTTAGCTCTGATCATGGAGAGCAACTGGGCGACCATTATCTATTAAGTAAATTAGGCTTTTTTGACCAGTCTTATCATATTCCTTTGATTGTTCGTGCGCCGGGTTCAGAATGGGATGACAGTCGTGGTAAACGGGTATCAAAATTTAGTGAAAATATTGACTTGATGCCCACCATATTAGATCTTTTAGGGGCCACGCCGCCGGTGCAATGTGATGGCTACAGTCTAAGGCCGTTCCTTGAATCCAACGCTGACTTTGCGTGGCGCACTTGTGTGCATTGGGAATATGACTTTCGTGACATATTGCAAGGCAAGCCAGAACAACGTTTTGGGCTGTCTTTAGACGAGTGCTCTTTGGCAGTGATTCGTGACTATAATTATAAGTACGTGCACTTTAATCAGTTACCTGCGCTGTTGTTTGACCTTCGAAATGACCCAGATGAACTCAACAATCTAGCAGAAAACCCTGATTATACTGAAGTTATGCTAGGTTATGCGCAAAAGATGCTCAACTGGCACATGCGTAATGAAGACCGCAGTTTGACGGGTTGGCTTTTCCATAAAGATGGCCCAACTCAGCGCCTTCCTATAGACCGCAATACGCAACCGCGTTAGTTTGGATGGCCAGTGCCGTTGCTTTTATCTGCATCACATTCTTGTAACAACCAGTCCTTAAAGTCAGCTACATGGGTGCAAGTAGTGAGGTCAGATTTAGTAGTGAGCCAGTAGCCACCTTGGCTTGGTAAACGGATGTTGAAAGGTTCTACCAGTGAGCCGTTGGCTAACTTTTGATTGACAATAGGGGACCTGGCTAGGGCAACGCCAGAACCATGGATAGCAGATTTTAAGGTGAGCATGGATTGGTCAAAGCGATGGCCTAGTTCGGAATTAACATTGCTAACTCCGGCGTGGGCTAACCACGTAGCCCAATCTTCTGGGTAAAAGTTGATATGTAGTAGTTTATATTTGGCTAAGTCTGATGGTTGTAGTAAAGGTTCTGGACCAGTGAGTAGTTCTGGACTGCAGACTGGAAATATTTCCTCTGCAAAGAGTAATGTGCTGTGACTCTTGAGGCTGGGCTCCAATAAATACTGGATTTCAATATCAAACGCATCCGGGAAAAAACTAATGTCGTTATCTTGAGCGGATAAATTCACATCAATATCCGGGTGTTGCTGCTGGTAGGCAGTTATTCTTGGCAGTAACCATTGCACAGAAAATGACGAAGGTGCTTTAATGTTCAGGTGGGTAGATTTTTTATCGGTGATGATTTCCTTGTAACCTAGGCCTATCAAGTCGAAGGACTTGGTCAACATAGGTAAGTAGGATTTGCCAGCATTGGTTAGTGAAAGACGTTGATGAGCACGATTAAAAAGGTTTAGGCCAATGTAATTCTCTAGCGTCCTTACTTGGTGACTAATGGCCGCCTGGGTTACATTTAGTTCGGCCGAAGCTGCAGTGAAGCTTAAATGGCGGGCAGCTGCTTCAAACGCTTTAAGAGCGTTTAATGGTGGCATTCTACGGTTCATATAGATGGTTATCGTATTAGCTGTAAAAACTTAAGGTGAACAATTACACATACTTTAATCAATACTTGTTTGTTAGTCTAGCAAGCTGGTTGTTGCACCTAACTCCTGCCGTACTAAAGTCACCCAATAAGCGGCCCCAGTTTCCAGAATGTCATCATTAAAATCATAGTGGGGGTTGTGTAACATACAGCCACCTACACTGTCTTTGCCATTACCCAAAAAAGCGTAGCAGCCGTCTTTAACGCGCAACATGCTAGAAAAGTCTTCAGAGATGGTCTTAGGGCGACAGGCTAAATCGACTAACTTGCCACCTAATAAAGAGAGCGCTGCTTTGCCTGCGGCTTGGGTTTCTTTTTCAGTGTTAATGGTAGCCCAGAATACGCGGTCGTAGGTGTATTCATGCTCGGCACCATGGGCCTGGCAGATACCAGCTACTAGTCGCCCCATGCGGGCTTCGATTAAACTTTGCACTTCCTCAGAGAAACTGCGGCAATCGCCAGTGATCGTGACTGTACTTGGAATAACATTGATGGCACCATCGGTGACAAACTCGGTAGCCGAGACCACGGCTTGCTGTTCTGGGTTTATGCTGCGGGATACGATCGTTTGTAACCCTAGTAGAATTTCTGCGCCGATGACTAAAGGATCAATGTGGTGGTGAGGTTGCGAGGCGTGACCGCCCCGGCCTTTAATTACAATCTTAAAGTTATCTTCACTTGCCATCACCCCACCAGAATTCATGGCCATGTGGCCAGCCGCCATGCCGGGCATGTTATGGAGGCCATAAACAGCCTGCATGGGGAAACGTTCGAACAAGCCATCATCTATCATGGCTTGGGCACCTGAACCGTGTTCCTCATCGGGTTGGAATATAAAGTAAACTGTGCCGTCAAAATCGCCATGTGCTGCTAACTCTTGTGCTGCACCTAACAACATGCTGGTATGACCATCGTGACCACAGGCGTGCATGCGCCCGTCATTTAAGGACTTGTGGGAAAACTCGTTAAGCTCTTGGATAGCTAATGCATCCATGTCGGCTCTTAATCCAATGGCTTTGTTGGAGGATCCCTTGGATAACTGACCAACGATGCCTATTTGGCCAATACCTTGATGCACAACAAGGCCAAACTCAGTGAGCTTTTGTACCACAAAGGCGGCCGTATCAAACACCGAAAATTCAGTTTCTGGGTACTGATGCAGATGACGACGCCAGCTTTGCATCTGGCTTTTGGAGGCGTGAAGGAGTTGGGTCATTAGGGTGCTTTAAAGGGAAATATAAGCGCCCATCATGGCATATTTATCCTTTGGCCACTAGGCCTACACTTTCGATACCTGCAACTGCAGCGAGCAAATCATTGTCTGAACTATCTCCCGTTACACCGAGTGCACCCAGGGTTTGGCCACGTCCGTTTTGGATCAACACGCCACCCGGTACGGGAATCATCTTGCCGTCTAAGGCAGCATTAGCAGTCACGATGAAATAAGGCTGAGCTTCGGCTCTAGCCATTTGAGCGCTACCTGGCATGCCCAGCATTACTACACCATAAGCCTTGGCTTGGGCAACGGCAAAGCGGCCTGGTGATGCACCATCTTGGCGTTCAAATGCTTTTACATGGCCACCCGAGTCCAACACTATTGCAGATAAAGGGTTTAATCCAAGCTCCTTACCTTTAGCAAGGGTTAAGTTGATGATGCGCTTTGAGCGGCTTAAAGATAGTTCGGCCATAAGAGGCTCCAAATAATTGTTGTCATTGAGAGCATCATAGCCGAGTTGTTTTGTAGATATTAGTCTGTATTCGACTTTAGTAGGGACTAAACGGTCATACTGATAATTTATAAACCTGATGCGCTGTCACGTATTTGGTTGAGGGTCTGGTTTGGCGTTAGGGCCTGTGGGTCCAGTTTAATGTGGATAAGGGCTGGTTTTTTGGCAGCTATTGCTGCACTCAAAGCTTGAGGAAATTGCTCGCTCTTAGTCACCCGAGTAGCAAAAGCGTCATAAGCTTTGGCCAGCGCACAAAAGTCTGGATTGACTAAATCTGTAGCGCTCACACGACTGGGGAAATGAAGTTCTTGGTGCATGCGGATGGTGCCATACATACCATTGTCGATAACCAACACAATAACGGCAGCCTTTTCTTGTACTGCGGTGCCAAATTCTTGCATGGTCATTTGGAAACAACCGTCTCCAGCGAAAGCCACTACGGTTTTGCCTGGGAAAGCTATTTTTGCTGCGACAGCTGCGGGTAAGCCATAGCCCATAGAGCCACTCGTTGGCGCAAGCTGGGTGCCGTATTGAGAGAACTTCCAAAAACGGTGAATCCACGTGGCATAGTTGCCGGCACCGTTGGTCATAATTGAATTAGAGGGCAAGGTTGCAGCAAGATGCGACATGATAGCAGGCATTTGCACGTCGCCAGGGTGTGCCTTAGTAGGCAAGCTAGACCAGAACTGATAGTTGCTATGGCACTGCGCCACATGTTCTAAACGATGCTGACTGATTTTATGTGCAACTGTTAGTTGAGAAAGGCCTTGCGCGAAGGCTTTAGGGCTGGCGTGAATGGCTAAGTCTGGGCGATATACTCGGCCCAGTTCTTCTGCGCAAGCATGGATATGAATGAGCTGTTGTTGAGCACCTTGTACGCCTAAAAGTTGATAATTTTGCGACGGTACTTCTGAGAAACGACCACCCATTAAGATGACTAAATCAGCATCGGTGATGGCAGATTTTAATTTAGGATTAATGCCTAAACCAACATCACCAGCGTAGTGGGGGTGATTATGGTTAAACAACATTTGGCGACGGAATGAGCAAGCTACTGGCACCCTAAACTGTTCCGCAAAGGCTTCTACTTTAGCCACTGAATCTGCGCACCAACGGCTACCACCCAATACTACGATAGGATTATTGGCTTGTTCGATCATATTAGCCATTTGTTGCAAATTAGCTTGGCTAGGGTAGGTCTCTAAAGTATTAAAAGGCTTGATTTCGGAGCTTGTGGCTGTGCCAGATAAGGTATCTTCTGGCAATACCAATACTACGGGGCCTGGGCGGCCACTGGTGGCCACAGTCCAAGCACGGCTGACCATTTCGGTGATGCGGTCTGTGGAGTCTATTTCCGCAACCCATTTAGCCATCGAGCCTAAATATTGGCCATAATCCACTTCTTGAAAAGCTTCTCGGTGACGTAGTTTGCTATTTATCTGGCCAATAAATAAAATCATCGGTGTTGAATCTTGCTGTGCCACGTGGATTCCGGCGCTGGCGTTGGTAGCACCGGGCCCACGGGTGACAAAACAAATGCCAGGGGTGCCGTGGAGCTTGCCCCATGCTTCTGCCATCATGGCAGCACCACCTTCTTGGCGAGCGCTAGTGGCGTTAATGGGGCTATCGTGTAAAGCATCGAGTACTTCTAGGTAGCTTTCACCAGGTACACAAAATAGTTGTTTAACTCCGTGGGCTTCTAAGGCGTCGACAACCAGTTCGCCACCAGATTTGATATAAGCAGTCATAAATGTTCCCTTATAGGAGTTACAGACGTTGTAAGGTTTTGTAATAAGCCTCTACGGCTATCAATCGACAGAGATCCTGATCTTGGAGTTGAAGGCCTCGCGCAGTTTCATGGCTAATGATAGCATTACCGCTTTCATCAAACGATACGGCTACAATGCTGCTGCGAAAGTTGTCTAGTTCGGTATTACTAATCAAAAATAATTCTGCATCATCGTTAGGCTGAGCTATTTTAGCATTGAATACAGCGCTGTTTTTAACAGAACTTACGTCTTTAAGCTGAGCTTCTACCGTAGGGCCTGCGTCAAAAATATCCACGTAACCGATATGCTGAAAGCCTTCTTTCTCTAGTAAACGAAGAGCTGGGCGGGTTTTTTCGTGTACATGGCTAATTACCGCTTGGGCCTCAGGGCTAAGTAGGTTTACATAAAGGGGGTATTTAGGCATAAGTTCAGCAATAAATACTTTGTTGCCTAAACCGACGAGGTAGTCTGCCTGCTTAAACTCCATAGAGAAAAAGTGCGTGCCTAACCAATGCCAAAAGGGAGAGTTACCGTTGGCATCATTAACACCACGCATTTCCGCAATGACTTTACTGCCAAATCGTTCGGCAAACTGAGCCATAAACAAAAAACGACTCTTAGATAAAAGGCGGCCATTGGTGCCTTTGCGGTGTGCTTCTTGTAAGAATAAGGTACACACTTCGGCACAGCCTGTGTAATGGTTGCACAAAGTGAGCACTTCCATTTTATTGTGCACGTCTAGGGTAGGCGAGGCATGAACCACGGTCTGGCGGTGATAATGGTAGAAAGGCGCGCGAGTGCCAACGCTGGCTTCCACCGCCGTGGTGCCTATCACTTCACCGGTTTCTGTATCTTCCAGAACAAATAAATACCCTTCGTCAAACGGTTGGGTAATTTGTTTGGCAAAAGAGGCAACGGAGCGAGCAATTTTGTCATTTAAAACATCGCGATTAATGGGTAAGGACGTAAAACCTACACCTGAATCTACGGCAATTTGATACAAAGCGTCTTGATCCTGTGGACCAATAGGGCGAACAACCAACATAGTGAGCTAGCCATTAATAACGAATAAAGGACTATTATACGGGGAGTTGCCTATATAGTGGCAAGATTTAACTTGCACATATGCGCCGTAAATCTTCGCAAACCTGTTTATGTCCTGCACAAGGCAAATGATACAGAGCACCTTGCTCAATAATGTAGCCATTGATCGCCTCAATTTCTGTTGGGCTGCCTGCTTGGCAGTCTTGCAGCATGGACGACTTATTGAGGGCTGTTTTCTGCAAAATGCGTAAAGCTGTGTTTAGCAACCCTTGGCCTAAGGGCACTATGCCTACTCGGGCCATAACATCTTGGGTTTCTATACATAGTTGCTGCAACCGCGGCCAACCTTGGGGATGGTTAATTAGCTCACCATTAGGGCATTGATAGATGGCGGTTAGGGCATTAATTACACTATTGACTGCTAACTTGTGCCACATAGGTGTGCGGATGTCTGTATGCCATGAGATGTTAAGTATTGGTGCAGGTGGTTTATGCTTGTGGTCATCACTGTCTTGGCTTGCCTGAAGTAGGCTTTGTATAGATGCCGGTATTTCAGCGTCAAATAAGTGGTCGCTAAAAATTCCTATAAACGTTTCACCATGACCAGCCCGTACTACATCAAAAGGGCCTTTGCGCCACGCACCGTCAGTACTGGTTGCACAATATATATTAGCTTTTGGCAATGCTCGTTGTAACTCTTGGGCGCTACCCATGCCGTTTTGTAGCAGCATAATTTGGGCGTCATGGGCTAAGTGTTGACGCCATGGCAATATGGCATCCAAGGTGGCGTAGGACTTGCAGCAAACTAACAGGTGTTTAATTTTTTCAGTGGGTGGGCTGTGAGGGATAAATGCCTTAGGGTGAATACAAGTATGGACATCGTCCGACAACACATTTACACCCCCTGCGGCTTGGTATTGTGCCAGTTGGGCCGTGCCTTTTAATAGCAAAGTTACGGTTGACCCTTGCGTGGTCAAAGCGCTGGCCCAAAGGCTGCCAATAGCACCGACACCACAAATGTGCCAAGGGTAGGATGAAAGACGAGTCATGGGTTACAATATTACCATTAAGTTTTGTCCAGTATTTTAACAAAGGAATTTACTAATGCCATCATTTGATGTGGTTTCCGAACTCGATAGCCATGAAGTGTCTAATGCCCTAGACCAAGCTAACCGTGAAGTGACCACGCGTTACGACTTTAAAGGTACTAATGCACGTTTTGAGCAAGGCGAGGATCTCGTCACCATGCATGCCGATGTGGAGTTCCAATTGCAGCAGATGTTGCCCATCTTGCATGAAAAACTAATTAAACGTGGTGTAGATATTCGTTGTTTAGAAGTGAAAGACCCAGAAACCACTAATATGAAAAGCCGTCAGGTAGTATTGATGCGCACCGGTTTAGATAAAGAGCTGGCTAAGAAAGTAGTGAAGTTCTTAAAAGAGAAAAAACTAAAAGTACAGAGCCAAGTTCAGGGCGACCAGGTAAGGGTGACGGGAAAAAAACGTGATGATTTGCAAGAAGCTATTGCGAGCCTGCGAGAAGGTGAATTTGATTTGCCGCTGCAGTTTAACAACTTTAGGGATTAATGATTATCCTCAGAGCCACTGGCTAGAGCTCCCGCTGCAAAATGGAATCATATATCAATGTCTAAAACTGTAAAATTACTTAGCTTTGCTGTCGTTTGTGCATGCGTACTGCTCGCGATTAACTTTGGTATGCGCGCATCATTTGGCTTTTTTATGACCCCAATATCCAGCGAGTTTGGTTATGGGCGTGAGATTTTTGCATTTTCTTTGGCGCTACAAAACCTCTGTTGGGGTTTGTTTCAGCCCATCGCAGGGGCTGTAGCCGATCGTTTTGGCACTGCTAAAACGATTTATGTGGGCTCAATCGCTTATGCATTAGGTCTTTATGTTACAGCGACAGCTGACAGCTTTTGGGGCCTACACATAGGCGCTGGAATTTTAGTGGGCATGGGTATTGCGGGTACAGGTTTAGGTGTGGTCTTGCCCGCTTTAGCCCGAATGGTGAGTGAAGAAAATCGAGGATTGGCCCTAGGCTTGGGCACTGCTGCAGGCTCTTTCGGCCAATTACTGGTGATTCCGGTAGCGCAAGAATTCATTTCTGCCTATGGCTGGCAAACCACACTAATAATTTTAGCAGGTGGCTCATTATGTATGTTGTTGTTGTCGAGGCCCTTTCGCAATGATGGCCAACAGTCTGTGGTCGTTAGTTCAGAGCAAGATCAAACCTTGTCTGACGCACTTAAAGAGGCCAGTGGACACGTGCACTATTGGTTGCTTATCGCTGGCTTTTTTGTCTGTGGTTTCCAATTAGCATTTATCACTGTGCACATGCCTGCCTACTTGTCTGACAATGGTTTTGATGCCCAAGTTGCCGTTATTAGTTTGTCATTAATCGGTTTTTTCAACATCTTTGGTTGTTTGTTATTCGGTTCTTTGTCTGGCAAGTATTCCAAGAAAAATCTGTTAGGTATTATCTATTTATTACGTGCCGTGGCCATTGCGGCCTTTATGCTAACACCCATCACCACCACCTCTGTGTACCTGTTTTCTATTATGACTGGATTCTTATGGCTTGCTACTGTGCCTCCTACTTCTGGTCTAGTGGCACAAATGTTTGGATTAAAGTACATGGGTACCCTGTATGGCATTGTCTTTTTAAACCATCAGCTAGGTTCATTTTTAGGGGTTTGGTTGGGTGGTTATTTGTATGATACAACGGGCAGTTATAATAATGTTTGGTGGGCAGCTGCAGCCATTGCGTTAGTGACTGCTGCTATTCATATTGTTATTGATGAGCGGCCAGTAAGCCGTCTTAGACTATTAGCTGCTTAAAGATTTACCCATTTATGATCCTTTTCGTCCAGGTGATGAATGCATTACCTATCAAATTAAAGCGCTGCACGAAATTTTTGCAAACGAGGCTCATGTAGCGAGTAGTTATTTATCCCGTTGATCTTGTTTTTCTTGTGCTTTAGCCTGGCGCCGTTGCGCGATTGTATCGATGGCATCAGCACCTATGTGGGCTTCGCCACGTTCTTGGGCCAGTTGCATTTGGCGCTGACGTTCTTGATAACGTTGACGCTGATCTGGGGTGTGTTTGTCAAAACAGTATGGGCAGCTAATACCTTCTAAGAATTTGTCGCTAGTTTGTTCTTCTTTAGTAATAGGTAAACGACAAGCGTGGCATTGGTCGTATTGGCCTTTTTCCAGCTGGTGGTTAACTGTGACGCGGTTGTCAAATACAAAACACTCACCTTGCCACATGGTATCTTCTTCTGGCACCTCTTCAAGGTATTTTAAGATACCGCCTTGCAAGTGATACACCTCGTCAAAGCCTTGTTCTTTTAAGTAGGCTGTAGACTTTTCACAACGTATACCACCAGTGCAGAACATGGCGACTTTTTTGTTGGCTTTAGGATCTAGGTTGTCACTCACATACTTTGGAAACTCACGAAAATTAGTGGTGTTTGGGTTTAATGCACCTTCAAAGGTGCCCACCTTTACTTCGTAGTCATTGCGTGTGTCTACCAACACTACGTCTGGATCAGAAATAAGGGCGTTCCAGTCCTTAGGTTTAATATAAGTACCTACCACCTGCTTAGGATCGATGCCTTCAATCCCCATGGTGACGATTTCTTTCTTCAATTTCACTTTAGTGCGATAAAACGGATTGCTGGCTTCAAAGGACTCTTTAGTGACGATGTTGCCAAGGCGCCCATCCTTCTCAAACCAAGCCATCAGCCTATCAATGCCTTTACGGTTGCCGGCTACGGTGCCGTTGATGCCTTCTGACGCAAGCAACAAGGTGCCACGAATATTGTTGTACTCCATGACTTTAAGTATGGGTTGGCGCAGGTCTTGAAATTTTTCTAGGGTGACAAATTTATAAAGGGCACAAACAACTATTGGGGACTGATCTTGAGTCATGACAGGTTCCTTAGCGAGCCGAAACGTAAATCCGGAGCTTCGGAGACTTTTGCATCTGTATTGTGCAAAGGCCTCCAATTTTTAAATGAGTTCTATTTTACTTGATAAATGGAGTGCGATTCAAATACTAAACTGCTGAATTACCTGTTGTTATGTGTGTTTTTAGGTTGAACCAGTAGTAAACCAATAAGCATGCAACCGAGGGCTAGCCATATTAGCGGGGTATGACGTTCTCCTAGTATCATCATGCCCAGAAAAACGCCTGATAAGGTAACAATATAAGCTACCTGGCTAGCAAATACTGCACCAGTTCGGCCCACCAACCAAATGTAGCCAGCGTAGGTGATCACGTGTAATACGCTGTTTGCCAAAATAGCCCATTCAACAGACGTCCAAGTTTGACTTAAATCCACCCATGAGTTGGTAGCCAAAGTAATGGGAGTGCAGATGACTAGGCCAATGATAGAAGCGCCGCGCACAGTGGTCAGAGCGTCTGTGTGAGGTGGGGTTTTAAGGGCAAGGTAATTACCCTCAACACCATAAAATAGTGGCGCAACAAGGGCTAATAGCATAAATAGGCCAATACCTTGGCGGCTAAAATCTGCTTCTGGACCGATGATTAATGCGATAGCTATGGCACCTAGCAAAATACCCAGCATACGTATGCCGTTGAAGCGTTCACTTTGAATCAGTAAAGCGACAATAAGTGTAAACATAGGCACTGTGGTGAGGCTTATGGCTAATAACCCTGCTGGGATGTGCGGAGCTGCAATGTAGGTGAAGGTATTTGGAATAATAGTGCCAACCACAGCAACAATTGTGTAAAAGCGGATGTGGGTCCAGCTCATGGGTAGGGGAGTCCCCTGCAAACGAGCAATGACGCTGAGCAACACCGCCCCCCATATCAGTTGCCAAAAGATTAAACCTAAGGGTTGGTGACCGGTAGAAACCACGTGTTTGGTGATGATGATGGTGCTGCCCCATACGCAGCCCAGTAACAGTAGGCAGGCTAAGGCAAATAGGTTTGCTGGGCGAGACTTTACAGGAGTGTTACCCACGTAATTGCTGGCCTGATTCGTCTTCAATTAAGTAGGGCTTGTGTTTGTAATGCTGCGTTTGCATAGACTCTAGCCTTACGGTTTCCACTGATACAGTTTCATAGACACTTTGTGGTTTTTTAACGGTACACCCTCTTGTTCAAGCTTTTCACACTGTCGCAAATAACCTGCCGTGGCTAGTGGAAAGGCCAGTTTGCCGCTGGCAGTGATGACTCGGTGCCAAGGTAAACTTGAATCCTTAGGTAAATGTCGCAGACACCAACCCACCCAGCGTGCAGCACCTGTGTGTCCGGCAAGGGCGGCGAGCTGACCGTAACTTGCTACTTTGCCGCGGGGGATGGCAGCAATGGTTTGGTATAGCTGTTGGCGCCCTAATAATTGTTGCTCTTTATGTTGTTTTTGGGGGTCTTTCATTTTTCTAGTATGGCCGCATATAAGAAGCACAGTTAACTTAACTAAGATTACATCATTATGCGTTTTCTTTTTGCCATATTTATCGCCGTACCTATTGTAGAAATGGTCGTGCTTATACAAGTGGGCCAACAAATTGGTGCTTTATGGACCATTGCCTTGGTGTTGCTCACGGCTTTTATTGGCATCAATTTATTACGTCACCAGGGTTTGGCGACCCTAAGCCGAGCCACTTGGCGTATACAGTCGGGCCAGATTCCTGCTAAAGAAATGTTAGAAGGTATCCTGCTAGCTGTTGGTGGTGCCCTACTATTGACTCCAGGGTTTGTTACGGATGCCATTGGTTTTTTGTTGTTAGTACCCTTTACTCGGCAATTTTTTGCGTCGCGTTTGATGGGTCGGTTTAAAGCCTTCTCTAGTGCGAATGGTGCCGCTGGCAGTTTTGGCCCTCAAGGTTTTGGCCAGGGTGGCTTTAACAGCGACGAAAGTATAATAGATGGGGACTTTGAAGCACCTAAAGATGCTCAGCCACGGGATAAAATTGAATAAAGTTTAGTTATCTAGACTTTATTTTGGGTTTGCTATTGAAAAGCGCACTTCACCCCATATCTAAGAGTTCGATATTAACAACAATTCCAGCTTAGCTGGAGACATACACTTTAGGAGTGCAAGCGTAATGAGCATCCGTCCTTTACACGATCGCGTTGTAATTCGTCGTCAGGAAGAAGAAGCAACTAGTGCTGGTGGCATCGTGCTGCCTGGTAGTGCTGCAGAAAAGCCAAACCAAGGTGAAGTATTGGCAGTAGGCCCTGGCCGTATTACTACCAATGGTGAACAGCAAGCAATGAGCGTTAAGGTTGGCGACACGGTACTGTTTGGTCCTTATGCTGGTAACAGCACCGCTAAGATCGATGGTGAAGAAGTGCTTATCGTTAGCGAAAGCGAAATCTACGGCGTCCTTGAAGCTTAATTTAAACCATTTTTGATACAGGAATTTTTGACATGGCAGCTAAAGAAGTAAGATTTGGTGATTCGGCTCGTAGCCGTATGATAAACGGCGTAAACGTTCTAGCCGACGCTGTAAAAGTAACCTTGGGCCCTAAAGGCCGTAACGTTGTGTTAGACAAAGCCTTTGGCTCACCGACTATCACTAAAGATGGTGTGTCTGTAGCTAAAGAAATTGAACTAGCAGACAAGTTTGAAAACATGGGCGCACAAATGGTGAAGGAAGTTGCTTCCCAAGCGAACGATGTGGCTGGTGACGGCACAACAACTGCCACTGTTTTGGCTCAATCGATCCTAAACGAAGGGCTTAAGGCTGTTGCAGCAGGCATGAACCCAATGGACCTTAAGCGCGGCATCGACAAAGCGTCTGCGGCCGTAGTAGCTCAAATTGAAGCCATGGCTACGCCATGTGCAGACACCAATGCTATTGCTCAAGTAGGCACTATTTCTGCTAACTCTGATAGCACTGTTGGTACGATCATCGCTGAAGCGATGGAAAAAGTAGGCAAAGAAGGCGTTATCACTGTAGAAGAAGGCACTTCTCTACAGGACGAACTAGATGTTGTTGAAGGCATGCAGTTTGACCGTGGTTACTTGTCTCCTTACTTTGTAAACAACCAAGATAACATGACTGCCGAGTTGGAAATGCCTTTCCTACTAATGGTAGACAAGAAGATCTCTAACATCCGTGACTTGCTCCCAATCTTGGAAGCTGTTGCTAAGTCAAGTCGTCCATTGTTGATCGTTGCTGAGGACGTTGAAGGTGAAGCCCTTGCAACGTTGGTAGTGAACAACATGCGCGGTATCGTTAAAGTATGTGCTGTTAAGGCACCTGGCTTTGGCGATCGTCGTAAGGCCATGTTAGAAGACATCGCTATCCTTACCGGTGGTACTGTGATTTCTGAAGAAATTGGTTTGTCTCTAGAAACTGCTACTCTAGAGCAGTTAGGCCAAGCGAAGCGTGTGACTATGTCTAAAGAAAACACCATCATCATTGATGGTGTAGGCGAAGCAGCTACTATCGAAGGTCGTGTTAATGCGATCCGTGCGCAAATTGCTGACACATCTTCAGACTACGATCGTGAGAAGCTACAAGAGCGTGTGGCTAAGCTTGCAGGCGGCGTTGCCGTAATCAAGGTTGGTGCTGCTACTGAAGTAGAAATGAAAGAGAAGAAAGCACGTGTAGAAGATGCATTGCACTCAACCCGTGCTGCCGTTGAAGAGGGCGTAGTTCCAGGAGGCGGTGTTGCTCTAATTCGTGCTCTACAAGGCATTGAAGGCCTTGAAGGTGCTAATCCTGATCAAACTGTAGGCATTAAAGTTGCCCTTAGGGCGATGGAATCTCCTATGCGTCAAATCGCTACCAACTCAGGTGACGAAGCCTCTGTTGTTGTAGACAAGGTTAAGTCGGGTTCTGGTAACTATGGTTACAACGCTAGCACGGGTGACTACGGTGACATGATCGATATGGGGATCCTAGATCCAGCCAAAGTAACTCGTACTGCGCTTCAAGCTGCAGCTTCTGTTGCGGGCATGATGCTTACTACAGAGTGTATGATTGCCGACGCACCTGCAGACGATGCTGGTGCACCTGGTGGCATGCCAGATATGGGTGGTATGGGTGGTATGGGCGGCATGATGTAATCATCCCCCAAGCTAACCATGCTTACTAAAAAACCGGCTCTTGTAGCCGGTTTTTTATTGGCTAAAATCAGTAAAAATGAGTATATTAAAACTTACTAAATCACATCCTTATAGGATATTAAAAATGATTGAAATCACCAATTTAGGCAAACAATATGCCAGTGGCTTTGTGGCCTTAAATAACATAAACCTGAGCGTTAAAAAAGGTGAAATTCTTGCTTTACTTGGCCCAAATGGCGCCGGTAAAACGACTCTCATATCCACCATTTGTGGCATTGTTAACCCAACCTCAGGCAGTGTTACTGTGGGTGGTTTTGATATTATTAAGAACTATCGTCAAACCCGCAGCCTTATTGGTTTAGTACCTCAAGAACTCACTACTGATGCCTTTGAAACACCTTGGAATAATCTCACATTCTCTCGTGGTTTATTTGGCTTGCCCAGGAATCCACAGGTGGTTGAAAAGGTTTTGAAAGACCTGTCCCTATGGGATAAAAAAGACGACCGTATTATGACTTTGTCTGGGGGCATGAAACGCCGTTTATTAATCGCTAAGGCGCTTGTTCATGAACCTCAGGTGTTGTTTTTAGATGAACCCACAGCGGGTGTAGACGTAACCCTGCGACAAGACATGTGGCGCATGGTAGATGAGTTACGCAATCAAGGCGTCACCATTGTATTGACCACCCATTACATTGAAGAAGCAGAAGCTATTGCCGACCGTATTGGTGTGATTAGCGGCGGTAAGTTGTTATTAGTTGAGGATAAACAATTATTGATGTCTCGAATGGGCCAAAAACAACTTAAAGTTGAATTGATGGAATGCCTTGATACCATGCCGACTGTGCTAGCAGAACAAGGCTTTTGCCTTGCTGAAGACAGTCTAAGTATTGTTTACCACTACGACAAAGATGCACCAGAAGTGGATATTGCAGGTCTTTTACAGTCTGTCTCCAGTGCAGGCTTAGGCGTGAAAGACATACATACACAAAAAAGTAGCCTGGAAGAAATATTTGTCGACCTAGTGGAGGACGCAGCATGAATGTAAGAGGAATGTGGGCCATCTATACTTTTGAAATGTCCCGTACAAAGCGCACTATTACTCAAAGTGTGGTCTCACCGGTGCTTTCAACGGTGCTTTATTTTGTGGTGTTTGGCGGTGCTATTGGGTCACGCATAGAGTCTGTTGGCGGCATTAGCTACGGTGCTTTTATTGTGCCTGGTTTGATCATGCTATCCATCATGACCCAAAGTTTGTCTAACGCCTCTTTTGGTATCTACTTTCCACGTTTCTCAGGCACCATTTATGAAGTGCTTTCTTCACCTATGTCCTTCTGGGAAGCGACTGTGGGTTATGTGGGTGCTGCGGCTACTAAATCGCTATTAATTGGTCTAATTACTCTTGCTACAGCAGGTTTTTTTGTGCCGATTCAAATCGCCCATCCATTTTGGATGTTAGCCTTCTTAATCCTCACTACCATTACCTTTAGCCTATTTGGCTTTCTCATAGGTATTTGGGCTGATGGCTTTGAAAAGTTGCAATTAATTCCTCTCTTGGTAGTTACCCCAATGGTGTTTTTAGGCGGAGCATTTTACTCCATAGATATGCTGCCAAGCGCCTGGCAAACCGTTACTATGTTTAACCCCGTGGTGTATTTAATTAGTGGTTTCCGTTGGAGTTTCTATGAGATTTCTGATGTCAGCGTAGGTATTAGCTTACTTATGGTGATGTTGTTTATGGGTATTTGTTTGGCATTGATCGCTTGGATCTTTAAGACTGGGTATCGACTAAAGCAATAACGGTATGGTTGTAACCTGCGTTTAAACAAGCACAAGCACAAGCATAAGGTGATGTTAATTCTTAATTGATATGTTCCTTCCGCAGCTACTTTAGTTTACATTACAGGTCGATTAATGATTGGTGTCACTAACTTTGAATAGCAGCATAAATAACCGAAAAGGGATATTGTTAATGCTCGCCGCGATGGCGGGGTTTACGATAGAAGATGCGTTTATCAAGCAGCTTTCTAGCACTATCTCTATTGGTCAAATTCTGATTAGTATTGGTTTGTGCAGTTCTGTGTTTTTTGCAATCGTGGCCCTCACAAGCGGACACAGCTTACTGGCATCTAACCTATGGACGCGAGCAACACTGACTAGGATGTTTGCAGAAGCTATTGCTGCCGTGGCATTTGTCACGTCACTATCGCTTGTCCCTATATCAACAGTTGCGGCGGTGTTTCAAATAACGCCTTTAACAATCACTATGGGAGCTGCTCTATTCTTAGGTGAACGTGTTGGGTGGCGCCGATGGCTGGCTGTTTTTGTTGGCTTTATTGGTGTTTTATTGATAATAAGGCCGGGATTTGGTGGGTTTAATCCATCAGTGTTGTGGGTGCTCGTCGCTGTTTTGGGCGTGGCTGTTAGAGATTTGGTGACTCGGGTTATTCCTTTTAATGTTGAATCTTCAATAATTTCTTTTCAGGCTTTTTCGTCTGTCGTTATCGCTGGGGCAGTAATATTACTCGTTAGCCCTCAAGATATTGCTCCCATCGCAGACAAAGAATTAGTTTATTTAGGCTGTACTATCGTTTTTAGCATTTCAGGCTATTACGCTGTCGTCTCGGCAATGCGTGTGGGAAATGCTTCTGTTGTGGCGTCTTTTAGGTATTCAAGGCTGATATTCTCTTTGTTGGTTGGCGTATTCATTTTCAACGAGAGCGTTGATATGCTTACTCTTACTGGATCTGTAATCATTATAGGATCAGGTTTGTATACTTATCTAAGAGAACACAGGACCCTTATGGAGAGCAGGAAAATCAGTGAGATGATATTGTAATGCCTTATTACTAGCATCGAAGTTAATTTACGGGGCTTACTCGGGCATGAGTAATTCATGCCCAACCACCTCATCCATTATGCCGTAGGGTACTCTAAACGTTTTGCCTTCTAACTTAATGAGGGCGTAATCCTTACACATTTTAATTATGGTGCAATTAACGATATTGCCCTTGTCATTAATCCTTATAATGTTGTAATTGTGCAGCGATATCGCCATTTTTTAGATGCCCTTTAGAGCAGCCAACTTGGTTACAACAGAGTCTGGAATATTACAGCTTTTAGACATTTTGAAATCATAATAAACGCCTACACCAGTACTCTTTGCTACTAAACAGTTTTGTTTGGTACTCCATAATTTGTGCTCTAGCTCGATCTTCTTGGCACCTGTTTGAGTGGCTGTGCTGAATACAATAATGGTATCAGGGTAGGTAACTGGTGCCAGGTAGTCACATTGGATAGAGGCCAATATGGCTGCAATACTTAAGTTTTTCATGTTACTGCTCATGTCCAACTTTTCAAACAGGTCAATGCGGCCATCTTCAATGTAGCGGATAAAAACGGTGTTATTAAGGTGTTGGTAGGCATCCATTTCACCCCATTTCACTCTAATCTCTGTGCTAATAGGGTATTTTTTTTCTAATGTTGCTAAATCCATGACGTTACTTCCTAATTAACCTCAAATCCGTGGGCATATGGGTCCCTAGGATCGACAATGATAGTGTTATAACCTGTGACTTGAGCCCAGCCTTGAACACTTGGCATAATGGCAGGATAGGGGCCAACTTGTGTAGTTGATTCCACACGGCCAATAAATTGGCTGCCGATAATGCTTTCATGGACAAACTCTTGCCCATCTTGCAATAAACCCTTGGTATGCAGTTGCGCCATGCGCGCGCTGGTGCCGGTGCCGCAAGGTGATCGGTCTATGGCACCACTGCCATAAAACACTGCGTTGGCGGCACTAGAATCTTGTTTGTGAGGTTTTCCAGTCCACATAACATGACTAATGCCATTGACACTTGGATCTTCTGGGTGCACACAGGTGGCTACCTTATTTATGGCTTCCCTTACTAATGGGCTGTAGCGCAGCACTTGGGCAGCGGAAAACTGCTCTAACCCTGGAAAGTTTGTTTGAGGTTCGATGATGGCGTAGTAATTGCCACCGTAAGCCACATCTATCTTTAGCTCGCCTAATTCTGGGCACTCTACCACAAGGCCTTCGTGGACCAAATAACTCGCCACGTTGAAGATACGTACGGAGTCTATTAAGCCATCTACGTCTTGTTGATATTCAATACGAATTACTCCTGCTGGCACTTCTAAGGTCAGTTGTCCTTCAATTTTTGGTGTCCACAGGCCTTCCTGCAAAGCAGTAGTAACGGTACCTATAGTGCCATGACCACACATGGGCAAACAGCCACTGGTTTCTATGAATAAAATAGCACCATCGTGCTCTGGATTGTTTGGTGGGTAGAGTATAGAACCAGACATCATGGCGTGGCCGCGTGGCTCAAACATTAATGAGGTCCGCACCCAGTCGTGGTGTTGCAAAAAATCTTGCCGTTTTTCGCTCATGCTGTTGCCATTGAGTTGAGGTCCTCCTTTGGTGACTAAGCGAACAGGGTTGCCACAGGTGTGGGCGTCAATACAGTTAAATGTATGTATGGTCATAAGGCATAGAAAATGAGAAGTCCGTATTACTGCATGGTACAATGCTCGAGCTTAATTAACTAACATTCTATGCACTTTGGCTAATCAGTCACAAAGTCTGAGTGAAAAAGAGAACCCCTATTGATGAAACTACTTGTCGACTTTTTACCGATCGTCATCTTTTTTATTGTTTATAAAATGACGGGTGATTTGATCCTTGCCACAGCCGTACTGATTCCTGCAACCATGTTACAAATGGCTTACACCTGGTGGGCTACAAAGAAAATAGAAAAAATGCAGTTGATCACCTTAGTATTGGTGATAGTGTTGGGTGGCCTTACAGTGGCCCTGCAAGATGGACAATTCATTAAGTGGAAACCTACCATCGTTAATTGGCTATTTGGTTTGGGTTTCTTAGGCAGTCAATTTATTGGCAAAAAACCCGTGGTACAGCGGTTGATGGAAAAAGGTGTACAACTGCCTACCCACATTTGGCGTCAACTTAATTTAGCTTGGGTGGTGTTTTTCGCTGCCATGGGCAGCATTAACTTATATGTGGCGTTTAATTACAGTGAATCTACTTGGGTCGATTTTAAACTGTTCGGCATGCTTGGCCTTACTTTTGTATTTATTCTAGCCCAAGGCGTTTACATGTCTCGTTTTATGCCTAAAGACAGCGAAACAGAGGATTAATTATGTTATTTGCTATTATTTCTCAAGATGTTGAGAATAGTTTAACTGCACGGTTGGAAGCACGGCCAGCGCATGTAGGACGGCTTAAGGTATTAGATTCACAGAATCGGTTAACGCTAGCTGGCCCTCACCCCCACGCCTCTGAAGAAGGTTTTACAGGCAGTTTGGTGGTGGCCGAATTTGCTGATCTTGCAACTGCGCAAGCATGGGCCGCAGAGGATCCCTATGTTGCTGCAGGTGTATACGCTGAAGTGACGGTTAAGCCGTTTAAACAAGCCTTTCCGGCACAAGGATAAACCTATGAAGCAACTATTAACGGCTATATTCGCCCTAAGTCTAAGTTTTAACTTATGGGCAGAAAACCCTCAGATTGAGTTAGAAACGACCCACGGTAGTATTATTATAGAATTGGATTCACAAGCTGCTCCCATAAGCGTAAAGAATTTTTTATATTACGTGGATGTTGGTTATTACAGTGCGACTATTTTTCACCGGGTTATCCCAGGATTCATGGTTCAAGGTGGTGGTTTTGGTGCTAACGAAAAAACCAAAGTGGGTACAATAAGCCCCATTGTTAATGAGGCTGACAATGGCTTGTCTAATCTGCGAGGCACCGTAGCGATGGCCCGCACTAGCGACCCTGATAGCGCCACAGCTCAGTTTTTTATTAATCACCAAGATAACCCATTCTTAGATAAAAGTGCCACCAGTGCGGGCTACGCGGTGTTTGGGAAGGTGATCAAAGGTATGGAGATTATTGACCTTATTGCGCAGTTACCTACTAAAACTAAAGGTATGTATCGTGATTGGCCGTCTGAGTCGATTCACCTTTATGAAGCTTATCACCTCAATAAATAATATTGAGGTATGCAAACCAGCCACCGCAAGAAAGCATTTTCTGATCCTCAAAGTTTGGCTGCAACACCTACGGTTGCGGCTGCTTTAAGCGCCAAGTTTCACAAAACTTCCACTCAAGTAGACCAACGGTTTAAAGAACTTAAAACTGTTTTTTTAGATTCACACTTATTTCCAACCACTCACACATTATTACCAAGCACTCTAACACCAAGCGATGCGGATTCGAGTGCTGCAAAGGCCACGGTTCAAGTATTAGATAAAGATTTTGGCGCTGGCTTAGATTTTCTACTCACATGGAAACTTTGGCTGCAAGCTAAGGAATACCAAAACCAAATTTCACAACTTAGCTACCTTGCTATTTGTGAGCAACCTCTGAACCTAGAGGACCTTAAGCAGTTACACCAAAATTGGCCTCAATTAAAAGTTTTAAGCCTACAACTTCAAGGCCAATACCCAGAAGCTATTAAAGGGTTCCATCAGCTTGATTTTGGGAATGTAAAGCTAATTATTGTACAAGCTGAGTCTGGGCAAGCCTTAGCACAAATTAAGGGTGAGTTTGATGTTTACCTTGGTGGCGAAGAGCTTGGCCCGGATCCGATTTATATACCGCCATGGCAGCGTCCGTATCTGGGTATCAGTCAAAATAGCAAGGTGGCTATTATTGGTGCTGGTATTAGTGGTGTAGCGACTGCGTACAGCTTATCTCAGCGCGGTTTTGATGTGACCCTCATAGAACAAGGCCCATTGCTAGCCAGTGGTGCTTCAGGTAATCGACTGGGTATGCTGTATGCCAAACTGCCAGACAATGCCACCATAGCGGGGCAGTTTCACCAACAGGGTCTTCAACACAGCATGGCGTTGCTAAAACGCATTGTAAGTTCTAAGTATTGGCAAGCTTGTGGTTTATTACAGTTAGCCACTAGCACCAAACAAGTGGCTCAAATGCAGGCAGTGATAAAGCGCCAATACCCTTCGTCTTGGTTGCAATGGTTAGATCAAACCGAAGCAGAAAAACTGGCCCTACAACCCCTTAGTGCAGGGGGGTTATATTTTCCCAACAGCGGGTGGGTATCACCGGTAGATTGGTGTGAGTCTTTGTACACACAAAGTGGCGCAAATTTGTGGCTTAATACCAACGTACAAGTTATGCAACAAACCCTCAATCAAGGCTGGCAACTTAACCTAAACGGTGACCATTCAGGCCAGTACGAATTTGATGCTGTAGTGCTTGCCAACGCCAATGGTGCTAAAGACTTATTATCTAAACAAGCTATACCGTTAAAGTCCATTCGTGGCCAAGTAAGCTATGTAGAAGCAGAACAAAGCCCAGCACTGGTGGTGTGTGGCGAAGGCTATGTGACACCAGCCCAGCAAGGCGTATTTGCAGTAGGAGCTAGCTATAATTTACAATCTGTTGATGTGGAGTTGTTGGTCCAAGACCACACTGATAATTTGGGTCGTTTAAGTGACGTTTTACCCAAAAATAAGGGGCTTGGGCTAAACTCTATCACAGGCGGCAGGGTGGGGTTTAGAGCTGTAACACCGGATTATTTGCCCATGGTGGGGCAGTTGGCTGATGAATCTCAGATATTAGATCGGTTTGCTAAATTACGCCAAGATGCTAATTATAAATTTGCTGACGGCATGCCTTATTTAACAGGGCTTTATATTAATGCTGGCCATGGCTCCAAGGGCTTCATTAGTGCTCCTTTAAGTGCCGAGATATTAGCCTGCCAGATGGCAAAACAAAGCCTGCCTGTGGCACAATGTGTGGCTTGGGGTTTAGATCCCAACCGTTTTATAATTCGCGACTTAATTCGCCGTAAACGCTAACCGAGATCCGTCCTGTGAACCCGACTAAGATTAAACTTCATAAAAGTAGCAACACTCTAGAACTTAGCTATGCAGAAAGTGCAGGGGAAGTTACCTACACCCTAACTGCAGAATATCTGCGCATTTCATCACCCAGTGCAGAAGTGCGGGGCCATAGTCCAGATCAAGCGGTGCTTCAGGTGGGCAAGAGCAAAGTTAAGCTTGTAGGCATAGAGGGAGTGGGTCACTATGCCGTTCAACTCAAATTTGATGATGGCCATGACACTGGTTTGTACACGTGGAATTACCTGTATGACCTTAGCATTAATCAGCAACAGCACTGGGCCGATTACTTAGAGCAATTACATCAGGCTAAACAAAGCCGAGACCCACACACGAGCGTGGTTCAGTTTGTTTAGCTGATAAGCTTATAAGATGACAAGGTGATTAGGGAGTTCGTCTTGATCATGGGTAGATGGCACATGCTCGGCGAGCAAATCGCCACAGGCTTTAATAGCACCAATGAGCCCAGCCTCGGTGCTGTTGGTTTTTATTAGGGTTAATAATGAAGGCCATTGCTAAATTTGCAAGCAAACAGGGTAATTAATTTAGTTTTGGCGTAATCCAATCAGACGGCCAGAATTGGCATCTCCTTGATATAAACTAAAATGTCCGTCCTTCCTTTCTTTGGCATGGCGCAGGAGCATGGTCTTTATAGCCGGATAGGCCAGTTGTTCTAAAGGCAATGTATGTTCGGTGAACCACTCCACAGCTAGGGACTCTGGTCCCATTTCATGGGTTTGTTGAACAAACTGAGCCCGATAAATAATATGCACCTGATGCATGTGCTGGACATTAAATACTGAGTAAAGCCCTAGTATTTTTACCTCCATGCCCGTTTCTTCCAGGGTTTCCCTCTGGGCTGCAAGCTCTGTGCTTTCACCCATTTCTAGATATCCCGCAGCAATAGTCCAGGTGTTCTTTTGAGGCTCAATAGCACGCAAGCACAAGGCGATTTTGTCATTTTGTTCGATAATACAACCGCAAATAATAGTCGGATTGTGGTAGTGCACATGGTTACACTGGACGCATACTAAACGCGTATGAGTATCCCCTATGGGTAGCTTTTTATGTAATTCACTAGAGCCACAGTGGCTACAATAATTCATATCAAGGTTATCTTATCTGCTGCAGGGCAATGGTTCCAACGGCTTGAACATGGGCAACGCCGGTTGGCCTAGCTGCATCACCATCACTATCATGGCTCCAAATACTATCCCAGCAGTACTCAGTGACAAGTTCCTGCAGGGCCCATGTAAAATGGTTTGCTATATCCATGTTTGAGTCTGACATCAGTTAATCCTTAGTCAATAGCATGGGGGTGATTACAAACCGCCCATCAACATATATTTGATTTCTAGGAAGTCTTCAATGCCATAATGTGAACCTTCTCGGCCTATGCCTGATTCTTTTACGCCACCAAAAGGCGCCACTTCGGTGGAAATGATACCTTCATTAATTCCTACAATACCATACTCCAAACCTTCGCCAACACGCCATACACGGCCTATATCACGGGTATAGAAATAGGCCGCTAAACCGAATTCGGTGTCGTTGGCCATAGCAATAGCTTGGGCTTCATCCTTAAACTTAAAGATAGGTGCTAAAGGCCCAAATGTTTCTTCTGTGGCGACTTTCATGTCTGTGGTGGCATTACCAATAATAGTAGGCGTAAAGAAGCTACCACCCAAGGAATGGCTTGTACCGCCACATATAAGGTTGCCACCTTTACTTAAGGCATCTGCTATGTGGTCTTTTACTTTATCAATGGCGCCCTGATTAATCATAGGGCCTTGTGTCACACCTTCGTCCATGCCGTTACCTACTTGAAGTTGGGCTACTTTCTCGGCGAACTTAGCAATAAAGGCATCGTACACGCCCTCTTGTACAATAAAGCGGTTAACGCAGACGCAGGTTTGGCCTGCATTACGATATTTACCTGCGATGGCGCCCGTTACAGCCGCGTCAAGGTCAGCATCGTCAAACACGATAAACGGAGCATTACCACCTAGCTCTAAAGACACTTTCTTTAGGGTTGGTGCACATTGCTGCATTAACAACTTGCCCACAGGAGTGGAGCCAGTGAAGGTGAGTTTGCGGACAGTGGGGTTGCTGGTTAGTTCTGCACCAATGGGGCGAGATTGACCAGTAATGACATTAAATACGCCAGCCGGAATACCAGCTTCTTCTGCTAATACGGCTAGAGCCAAGGCAGAAAAAGGAGTCTCTGCTGCTGGGCGTACTACAAAACCACATCCTGCAGCCAATGCTGGGCCACACTTGCGGGTAATCATGGCAGATGGAAAGTTCCATGGCGTAATGGCTGCAACTACACCAATAGGCTCCTTAGTGACAATGATCCGAGCATCAGCCTTATGAGTAGGGATAACATCGCCATAAGTACGTTTGCCTTCTTCGGCAAACCAGTCAATAAAACTGGCAGCGTAAGCAATTTCGCCTTTGGCTTCAGTTAAAGGTTTACCTTGCTCTAAGGTCATGATTTTAGCAAGATCATCTTGATTGGCCATCATGAGGTCGAACCAGCGGCGCAGGATAACCGCTCGTTGTTTGGCTGTTTGTTTACGCCAACTAATCATAGCTACTCGTGCTGCTTCGATTGCTCGAGCGGTTTCGACAGCAGTCATATCCGGGATGCTACCTACGATTTCTCCATTGGCAGGGTTAGTTACCTTAATAGTAGCGCTTGAATCGGCATCTAACCAAACACCATTAATATAAGCTTGCTGACGAAATAGTGCGGGATTGGTTAGTTGCATGATGTGGATCCTATTATTAGTAGTGGCAATGGGTCGTATGTGCTGTATTTTATATTAAAACGTTCAGAATATTTAAATTTTTTTAATGCCCCGTTTAAAGTAGTATATTAACTGAAGTGTGAGATTTTTTTCATTGAGTACATGACCAATGAATCAGCCATGGGCTTAAATCTAAACCTATGTCATGGATAAAGACCATAGGACTTTTGCTGGGTTATGGCTTATCTTATGCTTGGTAATGGGCGCCCACTAGGCTTGGGCTTCTGCTGTGGCTTTTTCTGCTGCAATTTCTTCCATATCCATATAGCGGTTGCCGATGCGAGGGTGCGCGCGGCCGCCATCTGATCCACCGAGTACAACGATGATTTCATCAGCTGATGGAGCATCTTCAATGTGCATTTCTAAAGTAATGTAGTGGGAGCGAAAGCCAGCGTCGTCTTTATGCATCATAGGGATTTGAATGGATGTTCCAGCTGGCCCACGTTTGTTGGTGAAGCTTAAAAAGCTTTTTGCGTTAACGGCATCTCGATAGTGGTTGCCAAAACGTAAAGTGTGAATGATGGCAGAGGCATGTTCAATTTCGCCGTTTAAGCCAATCACGGCAGCTTTACCGTAGGCCTCAATAGCGTCACCGCTAGGGAAGTGAGATAGCATTGCAGCTACCATTTCTTCACCTAGTTCAGAGCACCCGGCAGTGATTTTTGGGCGGAGGTTTTCTACAAAACCTTGGCCTGCCCATGGGTTTTTAATGACATACGCCACGCCCACCATTTTAACAGGTGTAGAGGTTGATTTACCGCCTTCAATGCGAATTTCTTCGATGCTAGTAACGACTTTACGTACTTCAAAATGCATGATTTATTCCTAATTAAAGCCAGTCATAACTGAAAGTTAGGCATAACTTTGTCTATAAATAACTGGAGAAACTTTTTCTTTTGGGTATGGCGTAGGCCTTTATCGCTCTATGTGGAGCAGCAAAGAAAATTTAATAATAACAACTTCCTAACCTATGCTTCCACAGTCAATAAACCTGCTGTTTGTATTATGGCACACAAAAAACATGACATGCAGTCTTCCACTGAGCTAATAAGATGTCAAGCTTCAGTATAGGTAGATATTATGTCCACAATTGTCTAACCTTACGTTGAGCACATGTATTTAATTTAAAACGTTTTATAGGCGGTCCCTATGTTTCAATCTTTTTTTCCTAATCCTCGATGGTTTTTTATAACACTCGTCGTCTGGGCAAGTTTATGTATTGGTGTTTGGTATGGCTGGGGAGATAAGTTAGGAACCTTGTTAGGTTTTGAATTGCCTGGTGAAGATGCTGAACCGGTGCTTGGTTTGGGCCATTTTATTAGCACTGATTTTATCTGGTTTTACCTTTACTTTTTCACTACCCTAATGCTGTTCGGTATAGTGTGGATGCGTGTTGCACCCCATGAATGGCAATTATGGTCTATTTTTGGCACAGCCCTCATACTGTTTAGTACCTATTTTTCGGTGCAGGTGTCAGTAGCAATTAACACTTGGCGGCGGCCCTTTTTTGATAGTATTCAAGAAGCTCTTGCAGAGCCAGGTAGTGTAACAGCCAAAGAGTTGTACGACCTGATTATCATCTTTGGTGAAATTGCTTTTTTGGCTGTCATTGTGTTTGTAATGACCCGTTTCTTCGTTAGCCACTATATTTTCCGCTGGCGTATGGCTATGAACGAGTTTTACGCCTCTAAATGGACTCAATTAAGGCAGGTTGAGGGTGCTGCACAAAGGGTACAGGAGGATACCATGCGTTTTGCAGGCATTATGGAAGGTTTGGGGGTATCGTTAGTTGACGCCTTTATGACTCTGATCGCTTTCTTACCCGTCCTTTGGTCGTTATCTCAATATGTTACTGAATTGCCTATTATTGGCAGTATCGCTTCTCCTCTATTTTATGCAGCTATTTTTTGGTCTATTTTCGGTACCTTTCTGATGGCCTTTGTTGGCATAAAGTTACCTGGTTTAGAGTTTCGTAATCAAAGAGTGGAAGCGGCTTATCGCAAAGAGTTGGTCTACGGTGAAGACCATGAAGACCGTGCACAGCCCTTAACTCTAAATGAGTTGTTCAGTAATGTGCGTAAAAATTACTTCCGGTTATATTTTCATTACATGTACTTTAATGTAGCGAGAAGTTTTTATTTGCAGGCGGATAATTTGTTTGCCTATATCATCCTCATTCCAACCATAGTTGCAGGCACCATTACCTTTGGTATCTTGCAGCAAATTCTCACCGCTTTCGGACAGGTTAGCAATTCATTCCAGTACTTAATTAATTCTTGGCCAACTATTGTTGAGCTGCTCTCGGTATACAAGCGTTTACAGTCGTTTGAACGAGTACTGCATGAAAAGCCACAAGTGGGTATTGACCAACAATTCCTTGAGAGTGGCGAGGATGTTTGATCCATCCAGGAGCACTTAATTGTCATTGCGCTTTTAACAGATGCCGCAGCCTTTGAGTATGATGTGTTTAATAGAGTCAGCTGCTGCTACAAATGCTGGCTCTGTTAAATGCTGTGTCTGTGTAGCAATGAGAATTTGTGGTTCAAAGTCAGCATAATATTGGGTGCTGGCCCAAATCATAAAAATCACATGGGCAGGATCTAAGTCATCCATTTTTCCTTGAGCTATCCAGCTTTCAAAAATACTCATGCGTTGCTTAAACCACAGGCGGTAATCCTGCTGCAGATATGCGCTCAAGTGGGGCGCTCCACTAATCATTTCTTTAGCAAACAGGCGCGACGCCGTAGGGTGGGTGCGGGAAAAATCTATTTTTGCATCGATATATCGGCTTAGTACATCGGCCGGTTCATCATGACTAGAAAGCTCGTTAAATACGGTATCCCAAAGGTTGAGAGTGTTTTCCAAAACTGCACCATAAAGGCCCAGTTTGTTAGAAAAGTAATAATGGATGTTGGCCTTAGGTACTTGGGCAGACTCAGCGATGCGTTGCATGGTTGCACCACGAAAACCATGACACGCAAATTCCGCTTCGGCGGCTTGCAAAATTAAGTCCCGGCTTTGTTCCCTAATGCGTCCAGGCTTATATGGTCCTCTTGAGATATTTGTGGTCATGGGGTGTGCCATTAATTACTAGAGCGATAATGCGTATTATACGTAATGTTAGGTTAAATGAAAAGTTGACTAAATAGACAAGTATTGAGAAGATGTTACTCTAACGAACTAGAGTACCGTAAATGCACCTGTTATTAAATCAAACTGTTATTGAGATAGTAGATCCAGCAGCAGACACTACCTTATTGCAGTGGTTAAGAGAATCTCAACACTTAACGGCCACTAAAGAAGGCTGTGCCGTTGGAGACTGCGGTGCCTGCACGGTTATCGTCGGCCAATTAGCGCAAGGTGCGATTGCCTACACCAGTGTGAACGCCTGTATTGCTTTATTGGGTAGCCTCCATGGCTGCCATGTGATCACCTTAGATACTTTGCAGGGCCCTAGATTACATCCGGTACAGAAAGCTATGTTGGACTGCCACTCGAGTCAGTGTGGTTTTTGTACCCCAGGATTTGTGATGTCTCTTGTGGTTTGGTGGCTCAATACGCCAGCAGATGCATTAGCTACGCCTGAGGCTTTTGCAAAGCACCGTCATGGTGTTGAACTGGCACTATCGGGTAATTTATGTCGCTGTACTGGTTATCATCCTATCCTTTTGGCTGCTGATC
>Ga0209709_10000428_pt1 | contig 40021 bp, 38 predicted proteins | sample ArcticOcean_MG_C_2_FD_187435 | JGI IMG/M metagenome (GOLD analysis project Ga0209709, IMG submission 187435) | Marine microbial communities from western Arctic Ocean - ArcticOcean_MG_CB4_136 (SPAdes) (version 2) | ecosystem: Environmental > Aquatic > Marine > Oceanic | place: Arctic Ocean... | reverse complement strand
AAATGGCTAAAAAATATTATGAAACAGAGGCTTCAGGCAACGTTAACTTGAGGTCAGTAAAAAAGATTGCAGCGACAGGTGTTGATAGAATTTCAATTGGCAGCATAACCCATAGCGTGCCAGCTGTAGATTTTAAGTTGGAAATTTAGTTTTTTTAGAGAGTTCAGCTTGAGCTGCTGCTAATCTTGCAATTGGAACTCTATAGGGTGAACAGGAAACATAATCCAAACCTACATTTGCACAAAAGTGGATACTTTTAGGGTCGCCACCATGCTCACCACAAATTCCAAGTTTAATCTTTTTGTTTTGTTTTCGTCCTTTTTGAACTGCAATTTCCACCAAATCACCTACACCATCATCAATTGAAATGAATGGATCTATAGAAAAAATTTTATTATCAAGATAATCATTTAAAAACTTACCACTATCATCTCTACTTAGACCAAATGTTGTTTGGGTTAAATCGTTAGTACCAAAACTAAAGAACTCAGCATGTTTTGCTATATCATCTGCTTTAATAGCGGCTCTTGGTAACTCAATCATAGTTCCAACTATATAATCAACCTTAACTTTCTTATCTTTTTGAACCTCTTTAGCAACCCTATCAACTAATTCTTTCATAATTCTAATCTCAGCCTCAGTTGAAACTAATGGAATCATAATTTCAGGGAATGCTGATTTAATTTTCTTTAACTTAAGTTCAGATAAGGCTTCAAAGATTGCTCTACACTGCATTTCATAAATTTCAGGAAATGAAATTCCCAGTCTGCAGCCTCTATGACCCAACATTGGGTTTTGTTCATGTAATTCATTAATTCTAGACTCAATTTCTTTTAAAGGAAGACCTACAACTTTTGCAACATCATTAATTTCTTTTTCAGTTCTAGGAAGAAATTCATGTAATGGTGGATCTAGTAATCTTACAGTAACTGGGAGATTGTTCATAATTTTAAATATTTCAATAAAATCTTTTCTTTGATGTGGTAAAAGCTTTTCTAAAGCTTTACTTCTATCTTCTGTTGTTTTAGATAAAATCATTTCTCTGACTGATAAAATTCTTTCCTCATCAAAAAACATATGTTCAGTTCGACAAAGACCAATACCCTCAGCCCCAAAATCTCTTGCTGTTTTTGTATCTAATGGTGTTTCAGAATTAGTTCTAACTTTTAGTTTTCTAAATCCATCCGCCCAACTCATTAGCTTTGAAAAATATCCCGAGATTTCTGGTTTAACTGTTGCTACTTCTCCTATAATAATTCTTCCTGTTGAACCATCAATTGTAATAATATCTCCTTCTTTAACTTCAATAGATGATGTTTTAAAAGTTTTTGCTTCATAATTAATATCAATTTCACTAGAGCCAGATACACAGGGTCTACCCATTCCTCTTGCAACAACTGCAGCATGACTAGTCATTCCTCCTCTTGCGGTTAAAATTCCTTTAGCAGCGTGCATTCCATGAATATCTTCTGGGGACGTTTCAACTCTAACTAAAATGGTATTTTGCATCATATCATTTAATCTCTCAGCCTCTTCTGATGAAAAAACAACTTTGCCACTTGCAGCACCAGGAGAAGCTGGCAATCCATTAGCTATAACATTTACAGAGCTTTTTTCATCTAACGTGGGGTGTAATAAAGTATCCAGAGATGTTGGGTCTATTCTCATTACTGCCTCTTTTTTAGAAATTAATTTTTCTTTAACCATGTCTACTGCAATCCTTACTGCAGATTTTGAAGTTCTTTTGCCCGACCTTGTTTGTAGCATCCATAATTTATTATTTTCAACTGTAAATTCTACATCCTGCATATCTTTATAATGTTTTTCTAAAATTTTTAAAATTTTATCTAATTGCTTAAATACTTTTGGCATAGATTCTTCCATCGAAGCCTCTTTTGCTTTTGCATCCTTTCTTGCTTTTTTTGTAATATATTGAGGAGTTCTTGTTCCTGCTACAACATCCTCTCCTTGTGCATTAATTAAGTATTCTCCATAAACTTCGTTAACACCGTCAGATGGGTTTCTTGTAAAGACTACTCCAGTTGCACAATCATCACCCATATTACCAAATACCATAGATTGGACATTAACTGCAGTTCCCCATTCAGCAGGTATTTGATTTAATTTTCTATAAACTTTTGCTCTATTACTTTCCCAGGATAAAAACACTGCACTGATTGCACCAAACAGTTGGCCATGAACATTTTGTGGAAATTCTTTTTTAGTTTGATCTTTAACAACTTTTTTGAAATCATTTATTAAACCTTCCCAATCGTCAGCATCTAGATCTGTATCTAAAAGAACACCTTTAGTTAATTTGTAGTTTTCTATCAATTCCTCAAAATGATAGCTTTCAACTCCCATTACAACATTTCCATACATTTGGATAAATCTTCTATAACTATCTTTTGCAAATCTCATATTAGAGGTTTTTTTTGCAAGTGCGATTACAGTTTTGTCATTTAAGCCTAAATTTAAAATAGTATCCATCATTCCAGGCATAGAAACTCTAGCACCAGATCTAACAGATAATAGTAACGGATTTTTTAAATCACCAAATTTTTTACCAACATCTTTCTCAATAGTTTTTAACTCTTTTTTTACAGTATTAACTATTTGTGAATTTAATTGTTTTTTGTCTTTATAAAATAATTCACATACTTTAGTAGAAATAGTAAATCCTGGGGGAACGGGCAAACCAATTCTACCCATTTCAGAGAGGTTAGCACCTTTTCCACCCAAAAAATTTTTTGGGTTTTTTATCTTGTTTGAATCTTTAGATTTAAAGTTTAAAATTAATTTATTCACTATTTAGTCTCAATATTTGAAAAGTTTATGTAATTATCAAAGGTTCTACATAACATTTGTAAAAGTTCCAATCTGTTTTTTTTGATATTTTTATCGTCATCATTAACCTTTACGTTGTCAAAAAAATCAAAAATTACTTTTTTAGCACCTGCTAAATTTGTAAGAGATTCTATATAGTTTTCGTCCTTATTTATATTTGTAAAATATTTCCTTAATTCATTAATCTTTTTTAGTAAGTTTTTCTCATATTCATTTTTAAAAATACCAGGGTCAGTTGTATTTGATAATTCAAGATCACTATTTTTTAATTCACTTTCTAATATGCTTGATGCTCTTTTGTAACTAGCCATTACATCTTCGCCAATTTCTTTTTTTATTTCGTTATTTAAAATTAAAGCTTTTTTATATATTTTATTCATGTGGTCTATTCCATGTGAGTTAATGGCAGCTTCAGTAATATCGGCTCTAATTTTCTTTTCTTTCATATAATACTTTAATCTATCCATTAAAAATTCTGCTAATTCTTTTTGTGATAAATCATTTGATAACTCAAAACCTTGGTCTCTATGCAGTGAAGTTGAATAGCTAATTAAATCTTTAATCTTAAATTCTTTATTGTTATCAATTAATAATTTTATAACTCCTAACGCTGATCTTCTTAGTGCATAAGGATCTTTTGAACTGGTTGGTTTTTGATTAATTCCAAAAAAACCTACTAAGGTATCTATTTTATCTGTTAAAGCTAAGGCAATACTAAATGGTTTTTTTGGTGTTTTGCTATCAAGACCTGTTGGCAAATAATGTTCACTTACAGCTAAAGCTATTTCTTTATCAAAACCTTGCACCTCAGCAAAATATCCTCCCATGATTCCTTGTAGTTCTGGAAATTCCCCAACTAAATCTGAAATTAAATCAACTTTACAAATTGATGCTGATAATTCAACTTGCTCCTTACTAATTAGCAGCTCATCCGAAATCATTCCTCCAAGTTTTCTCATTCTTTGAATTTTATCAAAATAAGATCCTAGACCTTTAAAATAATTCATAGTTTTTAATTTTGATACTTGTTTAACTAAGTTTTGAGCTTTATTTTTTTCCCAAAAAAATTGGGCATCACTAAGTCTTGCATCCACAACTCTTTCATTTCCTAATTTTATATAACCTTCTGTATCTTTATTATTTGCTACTACTAAAAATTCGTTTGTGATTTTCCCTTTTTTATCAAAGGTTGGAAAATATTTTTGGTGATATTGCATTGTGATTATCAAAATTTCTTTTGGTATATTTAAAAATTTTTCATCAAATTTACATACTAAAATATTAGGTTGCTCAACTATACTTGTAACTTCATTTAAAAGTTTGTTATTAGATTCAATAATAAAACTTTTTTTGTTAGATATTTTTTCAAATTCCTTAACAATGAACTCTCTTCTTAAATTATGATTTATTATTATTCCTGATTGATTAAAAAAGCTTTTATAGCTTTTGAAATCTTTAAATATTTTCTTCTTATCTTCAAATTCTTTATCAATAAATGTTGTATTAGAACATTTTAGATGATGGAATTGAAAACTTAAGCTTTTATCACCAAAGATAGCAAGGATAGACTTTAAAGGTCTTGCCCAATTAAGGCTATAGTCTCCCCATCTCATCGATTTTTTCCACTGAAGTTTATCAAGAATTAAGGGTGTATGTTCTTCTAATAAATTAATCGTATTAATTTTTTTTGAAGATTTCTTGAAAAAATAAAACTCTCCTTTTTCAGTCTTTTTTTTAAGTAGATTTTTTTTATCTATTTGATTTGACCTTAAAAAACCCTCTATAGCTTTTTCTGGAGCATTAACACTTGGTCCTTTTATTTCTTCTATTTTTTGAGTTATTTCTTTAGATAAACCCTCGAATAGAATTATAAGACGATTTGGTGTAGAAAAAGATGAACTTTTTTTAAATGAGATTTCTTTTTCTTGAAATAATTTTTGAAAATTTTCTAATAAAGTAATACGAGCATTTTGCTGTAAACCAGCTGGTATCTCTTCACTAAACAGTTCTAAAAAAAATTCTGACATTAGTCTGTTTGGCTATTTAACCAACTTTCAGCAGCAGCCTTAGTAATATTTCTGATACGCCCTATATATCCTGCTCTTTGAGCAACGCTTATAACTCCCCTTGCATCTAAAATATTAAACACGTGACTGGTTTTTAAACATTGGTCATAAGCTGGTAATGAAATTTTTTTCACAATTAATGATTTTGCTTCTAGCTCGAACATATCAAACATTTTAAATAAGTTATCAGTGTTAGCGTGTTCAAAATTATACGCTGAGAATTCTTTTTCTGCTTGAAGAAATATATCTCCATATTTTACATCTTCGTTATTCCACAATAAATCATAAACATTTTTCTTTTGTTGTGTGAACATACAAATTCTTTCAAGACCATAGGTAATTTCAACTGAAACAGGTTTACATTCTATTCCTGCCATCTGCTGAAAATAAGTAAACTGTGTGATTTCCATTCCATCACACCAAACTTCCCAACCAAGCCCTGCCGCACCTAATGTTGGACTTTCCCAATCATCTTCAACAAATCTGATATCATGTTCTTTATGATTAATACCAATTACAGCTAAACTATTTAAATAAAGTTTTTTAATATTATCTGGAGATGGCTTTATTAAAACTTGAAATTGATAGTAATGTTGTAGTCTATTTGGATTTTTACCATATCTTCCATCTGTGGGTCTTCTTGAAGGCTGCACATATGCTGCCTTCCAAGGTTTAGGTCCTAATGATCTTAAAGTTGTTGCTGGATGAAAAGTACCGGCTCCTACCTCTATATCGTAAGGTTGAAGAATAACACATCCTTGTTTACCCCAATATTTCTGAAGATGCAAAATAGTATCTTGGAAAGATTGAAATTTAGGTTTTATAATTTTTTCTTTAGATGCCATATCTTTGCCAGATAGATCTTTCCTCTAAAATATTAGCTAATTGATCCACTTGATTAATAGAAGAAGAAAACTTTTTACTAAACCATCCTTTAGGTTTTTCAAATTTTTTGATTACTACATCTTCACCAAATTTTTCTTTTAAAATTTCATTAGCATTACCTAATCCATCAATAAGACCAAGTTCTTTTGCTTTGCTACCTGCCCAAAACTCTCCTGAGAATAATTCAATACCATCTGTTTTAAGCTTAGCTCCCCTGCTTTCTTCTACAACTTTAATAAAATCTTTATGTAAGTCTAATTGAATATTTTTAAGTCTTTCAATATCTTCAGATTTTTCTTCTTGAAATGGGTCCAGTGAACTTTTATTTTTTCCAGCGGTGTGTACTCTTCTTTCTACACCAATTTTTTTAATTAATTCTGTAAAACCGAATGATGAATAAATAACTCCTATAGATCCAATAATTGAACTAGAATTTGCATATATTTCATCTCCTGCACAAGCTATTAAATATCCACCTGAAGCAGCAACATCTTCTGCAAATATCATAACTTTCATCTTATTCTTTTTTGCTTGGGCTCTGATAAATTTATAAATTAAATGTGATTGCACGGGTGATCCACCTGGAGAATTTATAGTAATTGCTACTGCTTTTGCTTTTTTTAAAGAAAAAGCTTTTTCAATGATTTCTTCTTGTCCTGCAAAATCTATACCTTGTTTAAACTTTCCAGCATTACCAATCACCCCATTTAGCTTGATATGGGCTACTATTTTTTTCTTTTTAAAAAAAGAGAACATTGTTAATCCTTATAGAATTTTTGATTTAATATAAAGCCTACTTATAGTTGAAGATTAAGGTGCGTCAATTGATAAGTAATAAATATAACTTAATTATACTAACTTATTTTTTATGGGAACTGTAGTTCAGCTAAGAAACAAAATAAATAATTCTTATTTTCAACTCAAAGAATCTGTTGATGAAAAATTAGTTTTAGTTGAGGAAAAAATTAAATCAAAACTCTTAAGTGAGGTTGATTTAGTTCAAAAAATGACTGACTACCATATAGATACTGGTGGAAAAAGATTGAGGGCTCTACTAACTCTTGGGTCTGCTAAATTATGTGGCTACACCAAGGGTGGTCGAGATATCAATCTAGCTGCTTGTGTAGAAATGATACATAGTGCAACTTTAATGCATGATGATGTTATTGATCTTGGAAGTATAAGAAGAGGAAAAAAGACATTAAATTCAATTTGGGGAAATCACTCTTCTGTTTTAATTGGAGACTATCTCTTAAGCAGGTGTTTTGAAATGATGGTAGAGGATGGAAACTTAGAAGTTCTAAAACTTTTATCCTCAACTTCTTCAAAAATTGCACAAGGAGAGGTATTACAGCTTCAACACAAGGGTGAAGTTGACATGTTAGAAGAAACTTATTTAAAGATTATAACAGCCAAAACAGCTGAACTTTTTTCAGCTGCTACTAAGGTAGGTGCAATTTTATCTAATAAAGAGATAAAAGAAAAAGAGGCGCTTGAATTTTATGGAAAAAACTTAGGTTTAACATTTCAAATTGCTGATGATACCTTAGATTATAATTCTGATCTAAAACTTTTTGGCAAAAATATTGGTAAAGATTTCTTTGAAGGTAAGATTACTTTACCTGTAATTTTATTATTCCAAAAAACAACTTCTATTGAAAAAAATAAATTAAAAGATATTTTTAAAAAAAACATTAGATCAGATGAAGATCTAAACTTTACTTTAACGCTTATTAAAAAATATAATATTATTAAAGAATGTTACAAAAAAGCTGAACATTTCATTAACCTTGCATCAAATTCTTTAACAGTATTTAAAGATAGTGATGAAAAGAAAAATTTAGAAAACCTTACTTCCTTTAGTCTAGGAAGAAGTTTCTAAGGGCTCAATAAAGACTTAATCCAATTACCTGTTTCATCTTTAATATACTTGAGTCTCTCATGAATTCTGCTATCTCCATCTAACCAAAATTCTATACTTGAGGGAGATAAATTCCATCCAGACCAATAATCTGGTCTTGGAACATCATTTTTATTATCATATTTTTTCTTATATTCTTCTATTGACTTTAAAAGTTCACCTCTATTATTTAAAATAGAACTCTGTTTCGATGCCCATGCACCAATTCTACTTTCATAACCTCTAGTATTGTAATACTCATCTGCCACCTTATCAGAAACTTTTTTCACTGCTCCATTAACCCTCACCTGTCTTAAGAGGCTTTTCCAATGAAAGCACATTGCAGCCTTTGGGTTATTCTTTAACTCATTTCCCTTTTGACTGTTCAAATTTGTATAAAAAACAAATCCATCTTTATTAAAGTCTTTTAGTAAAACCATCCTAATTGATGGAGAGTTATCATGATCAGAAGTTCCTAATGCAACCGCATTTGGGTCATTTGGTTCCTTCCTTTTTGCTTCATTCATCCAGATTTCAAATAAATCCATTGGATCGTTTTTATCTAAAAAGCAGTTATTGAGGCCTAATGAGTTTTTTTGATTCATAATTTTAACAAAATAATCTATATAATATAGATAATGTCATTTAATACTTTTGGAAAGCAATTTCGTTTCACAACATGGGGAGAATCTCATGGTCCTGCTATAGGATGTGTTGTTGATGGTTGCCCACCCAATATAAACTTAAAAGAACAAGATATTCAGGTAGAGCTAGCCAAAAGAAAACCTGGGCAGTCAAAATTTACTACGCAGAGAAAAGAAGACGATAAAGTTCAAATTTTATCAGGAGTATTTGAAGGTAAAACAACTGGAACACCAATTTCTTTAATTATCTACAATCAAGACATGAGATCAAAAGATTATGGAAATATTAAAGACAAATTTAGACCAGGACATGCTGATTTTACGTATTTTAAGAAATATGGAATAAGAGATTACCGTGGTGGTGGAAGATCTTCTGCAAGGGAAACAGCTTCGAGAGTTGCAGCAGGTGCAATTGCTAAAAAAGTTTTAGAGAGTAAATTAGGTAAAAAGTTTAAAGTGTTAGGTGCTGTTACTCAATTGGGAATATTAGGATGCGACACTAATAAATGGAATGATCAAATAATTAGTAAAAATCCATTTTTTTGCCCAGATAAAAATATGGTTAAACTTTGGGAAAAATATTTATTAAATGTAAGAAAATCAGGGTCTTCATGCGGTGCAGTGATTGAAGTAAGAGCTAGAGGAATTCCAGTTGGCTTAGGTGCTCCCATTTACTCTAAATTAGATATGGATATTGCTTCTGCAATGATGAGTATCAATGCTGTTAAGGGAGTTAATGTTGGTTCAGGTATGAACTCTGCACAATTAAGTGGAGAACAAAACTCAGATGAAATTTCTCAAAAAGGTAAAAAATTAAAATTTAATTCTAATAATGCAGGTGGAATTCTTGGAGGAATTTCAACAGGTCAAGAAATTGTGGTTTCATTTGCTGTTAAACCAACCTCGTCTATTTTAACAACCAGAAAAACTATAGATAAGTTTGGAAAAAACACCACCATCTCAGTGAAAGGTAGACATGACCCTTGTGTGGGTATTCGTGCAGTTCCTGTAGGAGAGGCAATGATGAATTGTGTTTTATTAGATCACTATCTAATGAACAAGGCTCAATGTAGCTAATATTTTAAGTTTAATTTTTAACTACTTTAATCGATTCTTTCGTAAATAAAATATCTAGTATTTTTTTTGAAATCTGAGACGCATTAAGACCAGCTGTATCATACATTTTTTTTGGATTATCTTGCTCTATAAAGCTGTCTGGTAATGACATAGATCTAAATTTCAAACCTTTATCAAATATTCCTTTTTCTGATAATAAATTTTCAACATGAGAGCCAAAACCACCTATGGACCCCTCTTCTACGGTAACCATTATCTCATGTTCTCTAGCACACTTTAAAATAAGCTCTTGATCTAGAGGTTTTACAAACCGTGCATCAACTATTGTTGTACTCACTCCTTTATTTTTTAATTCTTCAGCTGCAATTTTACATTCTTCTAATCTTGTTCCTATGCTTAAAATGCAAACCTGTTTTCCTTCTTGAATAACCTTTCCTTTTCCAATTTCTAATTTTTCTTCAATAGATGGTAATTCCAATCCAGCACCAGTTCCTCTTGGAAATCTAATGGCACTAGGTTTATTATTAATATCCATTGAAGTATTAATCATTTTAATTAATTCTGCTTCATCACTTGGAGCCATGACTATAAAATTAGGTAGAGTTGACAAATAGGTCATATCAAATGAACCAGCATGAGTTGATCCATCAGCACCTACCAAACCCGCTCTATCAATTATAAACCTTACAGGTAAACTTTGAATAGCCACATCATGAACCACTTGATCATAGGCTCTTTGTAGAAAAGTTGAATAGATTGCGACATAGGGTTTGTAGCCTTCTGTTGATAATCCAGCAGCAAACGTAACTCCATGCTGTTCTGCAATACCAACATCAAACATTCTTTTTGGAAACTCTTTAGCAAAAATATCCATACCAGTTCCTCCTGGCATTGCAGCGGTAACCCCTACAATTTTACTATCTCTTTGAGCATGTTTAACCAAAGTGTTAGCAAAAACTTTTGTATAAGTTGGCAGATTAGTTGTACTTTTTACTTGCTCTCCAGTTACAACATTAAATTTTGATACACCATGATAATGATCGTTTGCTTTTTCGGCATATGAATAACCTTTACCTTTTTGGGTTTTAATATGAATCATGATCGGACCTTGATGCTTTGAGTCCCTTGCATTTTTTAAAATTGGCAGAAGAGTTGTTAAATCATGTCCATCAATTGGACCAACATAATAAAACCCTAAAGAATTAAAAAGAGTCCCACCGGTTACAGCTGAACGTAAAAAGTCTTCAGCTTTTCCTGCTTTTGCACTAAATCTTTTTGAAAAAGCGGAGGCAATTAATTTAAATGTCTCTCTTAAACTAAAATAAATTTTTCCTGTTAAAAGTTTTGCTAAATAGGTTCTCATAGCTCCTACTGGTTTTGCAATAGACATGTCATTATTGTTTAAAATAACAATCATTTTTGTTTTTGAAGCACCTGCATTATTCATAGCTTCATATGCCATACCTGCACTAATTGCTCCGTCTCCAATAACAGCAATTACATTATTCGTTTTATTAGATAGCTTATTTGCTTCAGCTATTCCTAATGCCGAAGATATAGAAGTTGAGCTGTGCGCAGCACCAAAGGGGTCATACTCACTTTCAGTTCTTTTAGTAAATCCAGACAGTCCTTTACCTTGTCTCAAAGTTTTAATCTTAGACTTTCTTCCTGTTAGAATTTTATGAGGATAAGTTTGATGACCAACATCCCAAATTAATTTATCATTGGGAGTGTCAAATATATAATGAAGAGCAACAGTTAACTCCACTACACCCAACCCCGCACCTAAATGTCCACCTGTTTCAGAAACAGCCTCAATCATCTCTCTTCTAACTTCATCAGATAGCTCTTGGAGATTACTTTCAGATAGCTTTCTTAAATCTGAAGGAAAATTAATATTTCTTAAAAATTTATAATCTTGTGTCATTTATTTCTTGTTAAAATATAATCTAAAGTCTCTTTTAAATTATCAGAGTTTGAAGCATATTTATTTAAATCTTTGATTATTTTAAATTTGATTTTATTACTATACTTAATAGCATTTTGATATCCTAGCAAACTGATTAGGGTAGCTTTACCTTTTTTCTTATCTTTACCTGTTATTTTTCCAACAATTTTAGAAGAGCCTTTGAAATCAATTAAATCATCAGCTATTTGAAATAAAAGGCCAATTTCTGAACCGATATTTTCAAAAAACTTTATGTCTTTATTGTTTTTTCTTTTAATAATAGCTGGTACAGCACAACAAAAGCTAAATAATTTTCCAGTTTTTTTTATTTCCATATCTATAATTTTATTTTTAGAAATTTTTTTCTTTTCAAAACTTAGATCTAAATATTGACCACCTGCTATTCCAAGGTGTCCAGAAGTTTCAGATAATTTTTGAACTAAATCTACCTTAGTTTTTTCAGTAATTTCTAAATTTGAACTAGTTAAAATTTCAAAAGCCATAGTCAGTAGTGAGTTTCCAGCTAGTACAGCAGTAGACTCTCCAAACTTAATGTGTGTAGAAGGTTTTCCCCTTCTTAATTTATCGTTATCCATACAAGGTAAGTCATCATGAATAAGAGAGTACGCATGAATACATTCTACTGCAGCACCTACGGCAATTAATACTTTATAATTAATTTTAAATAAATCTCCCACATCTAATAAAATTTTTGATCTAATCTTTTTTCCTCCAGGAAATAAACCATATTCCATAGCTGTAACTAATTCTGTTTTTTTTTGTTTCTTAATAAAATTTTTTAGAAATAAATTAGTATCATTTGAAATTTTAATAAGTTTATTTTTCATTTTTCTTAGATATTATATTGTTAATTTTTTTTTTTGTTTCTTCATTAATTTCTTTAGTATTTTTTTGAAATTTTTTTTCAATAATATTATTTAATTTTAATAACTCCTGATAAATATCTATAGAATTTTGAAGGTTTTTTTCTCTCTCTAATGATTCAATAATATTATTAGCTTCATTTGTTAACTCTTCGAGAGATAGCATGTTATTATCAGGTGGTAAAATTTTATCTTTCATATAATAATAATTATTAATACATGAAATCTAATCAATCAAATATCAAAAAAGCAAAAAAATACCTTGATAAAAATTGCTGTATAGCAGTTCCAACTGAAACTGTTTATGGTTTAGCTGCAAATGCATACTCAAATTCAGCAATAAAAAAGATATTTAATCTAAAAAAAAGACCAAAAAATAACCCTTTAATTGTTCATTACCTGGATATAGATTCTCTTAAAGATGATTGCTTGATAAATGATAATTTTATTAAACTTTATGAAAAGCTTTCTCCTGGACCAATAACCTATATCTTAAAATTAAAAAAAAATTCTAGAATTTCAAAAAATGTAACTAATAATAACAAAAATTTGGCAGTCAGATTTCCTAACCATAAAATATTTAGAGAATTATTAAAACAATTAGATTACCCGTTGGCAGCTCCTAGTGCTAATATATCCACAAATGTAAGTTCCGTTAAGGTGGCAGATGTTAAAGAAGAATTTGGTAATAAAATTAAATATATTTTAAACGGTGGTAAATGTAACATTGGCATAGAGTCTACTATAATTAATCTCACAAATAAACCCACGATATTACGATTGGGTGGCTTAGATATTTCAGAAATTCAAAAAATTTTGAACTGCAAAATAAGTACAGATATAAATCCTAAAACTATAATTGCTCCAGGTCAATCACGCCTACATTATTCTCCTGGCATTCCCTTAAAAATGAATGTTACTAAACCAAAAAAAGACCAGGCTTTCATTTTAATTAATAAAAGAAAAATTAAATTAAAAGATTATTATTATCTAAGTAAAAAAAATGATTTAGATGAAGCTGCAAAAAATTTATATTCCTGTTTAAGATCAATTAAAAATATGGGATATAAATCAATTGCTGTAGCAAAGATTCCAAACAAGGGAATGGGGAAAGCTATTAATGATAGATTAAATAGAGCATCTAAATTTTAGAAGATTGACTAAAGTACTAAAATATATTCTTTTTACTTATTTTAAAATGCAAAACTTTATAAATAAATATTAAAAACTTATTTAACCCAATAAGTCTTAAAAATTTATTACTTTTTTTAAAAATTGCATAATTGGTAAAAAGATCTTTTTTTAATTTATCTGTTGCGTATCCTTGAAGAAATTCACTTTCTACTACTGAACTTCTAGTGTTATCTGGAGTTTGATAGGTAACCCTTAACATAAGTCTATTATGCAGTTTACAATACCCACCCCTATGGTAAGTGCTGATAGAATCTATAAATAAAGCATCTCCAGAGTTTCCAGTTAATACACCAACCTTAGACTCTGGATAATATTTACTAAAAACATCGATATCCACTTTATTTCTCTCACCAGCTCTAGCATTATGAATAACTTCTTCAATTTTTGAAAATGAACCTAGTTGATTATACTCTTTTAAAAAATATAAGGGTCCATTATCATAATTTATATCATTGATTGCCAGAAATAAATCCAGACCTTTAAAACCATAATCATCTTTATGCCAAATCATTGAACCTCGTTCTACATTACCATGAACAGGTGTATTTATATGTAAAGAAATTAAGCTAATAGTGGGAAATACTTTTAAATAATTTGCTGCAGTAGATAAATTTTTTTGTGATAATACAAAACTTAGTATTTTTTCTTTTAATTCTAAAGATATTTCATCATTTATATTAAACTTAAAATTACTAAGCTCATCACTTATGTTTTTTTTTTTCAATATTGATTTTTTTCTTTCATTAGCAATATATTCAATTTTAGAAGCAGGATATTGATAATTAATTAAATTTGCTAATTTTACAAACTCTGGGTCACTTTTAACGACTAAAGAAAAGTTATCTTTAAAATCAAATTTTTGTCTTTTTTTAAAAAACCATAGATAATATAGAAATTTTCCATGAAAATTTATTATAAACTGCCAAATGAGATTGTATAAAGGATGAATTAAAAAAAATAATAAATTATACCAAGTTTTTGTTCTTTTAAAATTATTTATTAAACTCAATAAGTATTTCATATTTATACTAATTTTTTATCATTTCTAAAAACTTACTATTGTAAATTTTTTCGCCATAATACTTAGCTCCATAAAGTGACCAATGATCTTCGTCACTATAAAGTAATTTTTCATTTTTAAAAGCATAACATTTATTTTTTGGACAGACTAATTCTTCTATATCAAACAATTGAACATCTAGTTCCTTAAAAATTTTTTGCATTTGTCTATTAAAGATATTGATACTCATATCTTTGTTAATATTTATAGTTTCATTAATAGTATTTTTAGATTTTAAGTATAGTGTTGGTATATGATAGAATTTTGGTCTTCTATTAATATATATAATTTTTTTATCGCCCGTGATGTTAAATAAATTATTCAATTTTTTAAAATCAATCAAACTTTCCCATCTTGAAGAAACAATTATTATTTCAGCTTTTTCAAAGGCTCTTTGATTATTAAAAATTGCAATTTTATTTTGACAGTAATTAAATAAATTAAAAAAAGATTTTACTTCATTTAAAATATTATCTTTAAAATTTTGTTTTTTAAAACAGTTTAGATCGTTATTAATTAAGTATTCAAAATCAAAATCAACAAACTTGTTAGTATTTAACATTGCAACGTAGAAATCACTTGCATGACTATCCCCTATAATTAGCACTTTTTTTACTTTTTTACTGTTTATAAAGTAATTATTATTTTTAATTTTTTTTATTGCTTCATCCTCTATTCTTATCATCTCCTCTTTTCCTTTATTAAGTTCTCTTAAAATTTTAGTATTCTCTTCACTCAAAAAATTATTTAATTTTAAATTTTCTGTTATTTTTAATGTGATCACTACTATAATAAAAAAAGTTGTTAAAAATAAAAGTAATATATAGTTTTTAATTATTGGTTTATTATTTTTGAATTTTCTAAATGGTAATTCTATAAACCTGTATAAAAAACTAGAAGCACATAAGGTCAGAATAATTAAGAAAAATTTTTCTATATTTGAAACAGGGTTCAAAATATAATATTTATAAAATATCAGTATTGGCCAATGGAGCAAATATATTGAGTAACTTAATTTCCCCACGTGAATGATATACTTATTAATAAAAATATTTTTAAAATAATTAATATCATTAAATGAAATTAAAACTAAAAACGCACCAATACATGGTAGTAAAGCGTTTAATCCTGGATATATAGTTCCCTCAGTGAATAACAGCGCACTACCTAATATGATAAATAATCCTGATATAAATAAATAATCTGCATATTTTTTTGTATCAAATTTATGTAAAAAAATAAAAGCACCCAGTGCAAATTCATAGAGTCTAAATCCTGTAAAATAAAAAAAACCAGACGCTCTTCCAGAATAAATAAATGATGCTGTCAAGCTCATTAAGAAAATTGTAAAAACTATTATTTTTAGATGTTTTTTTAAACTTGATTTAAAAAAATATATTAATAATGACCAAAATATATAAAATTGAATTTCTACAGATAAGCTCCAGGTATGCAATAGTGGTTTAAAATGTTTTTCAAAATCAAAATAATCACTTTCACTCCAAAAAAAAATATTAGCAATTGATAATGATGAAAATAAAGAAGATTTGGATAGTCTTACAAGGTGTTCTGGACTAAATAATAAATAACCTATCAGCAATGAAAGTAATATAACGATACTTAATGCTGGTATAATTCTCCTAATTCTTTTTAAATAAAAACTTACTAAATTAAGCCTTTTCAATTTTATATCAGTCCATAAGATTTTTGTGATTAAGTAGCCACTTATAACAAAAAAAATATCTACTCCTACAAACCCACCTTTTAAGAACAGAACATCAAAATGAAATAAAACTACTAGGCTAACTGCTATCGCTCTTAAGCTATCAATCTCAGGTCTGTATTCTGGTGTTATTTTGCTTACTTCTCTATTATTGTTCATTTATATTTAACTAATTATCAAAATTTATAGACAAAATAAAGTTTATTGGTGCGCCACATAGGAGTCGAACCTATAACCCCCAGATTCGAAATCTGGTGCTCTATCCAGTTGAGCTAGCAGCGCATATAGTATTAATATTACATTTTATGGAAAAAAACATTAATTTAATAGTCGAAGAGGAAGATAATAATCTTAGACTAGATGTATTCATCAATAAAAGAGAGAAGTTAATAAGCAGAACTAGAATTAAAAATTTAATTTTAAAAGAAAAATTAAAATTAAATAATTTAATTGTAAATAGTCCTTCTAAAAAAGTCTGTACAGATGATAAAATAAACCTTCAAATCCCAGAACCTAAAGAAGCCTCTTTGAAACCTTATGATTTTAAGTTAGAAATTATTTATGAAGATGATCATCTATTAGTTATCAACAAGCCTGCTGGTATAATCATGCACCCAGGAGCTGGTAATTATGATGAAACAATTGTTAATGCTTTGATGCATTACGATAAAGATTCATTGTCTACAATTGGTGATGAGCTTAGGCCAGGTATTGTTCATCGAATTGATAAAGATACATCTGGATTGATTGTTGTTGCAAAAAATAATGAAACTCATGAAAATTTATCTCACCAATTTAGTGAGCATACAATTACAAGAGTTTATCAACTTTTAATTTGGGGTAAGCTTAGACCATCTTCTGGAAAAATTAATACATTTATAACTAGGAGTTCAAAGAACAGACAAATGATGGAGGTTAGCAATTCAAAAGGCAAGAGAGCAATAACTAATTATAAGACTATAGAGATTTTTGAAAACGAAAAAACACCCACACTTAGCTTGGTTGAATGTAGATTGGAAACTGGAAGAACACATCAAATTAGAGTTCATATGACTCATATGGGTAATAGTATTATGGGTGATGGCAAGTATAAGAAAAAATATAAAAAACTTAAAAATATTGACACTAATTTAGAAAACTTAATTTATAAATTGGATAGACAGTTTTTACATGCTCAAACACTGGGCTTTATTCACCCAAAAACTAATAAAGAAATGCTTTTTATCTCAAAATTGCCACAAGAACTTGAGAAAATTCTTCTATTACTAAGAAATACTGGCAAATAAAGCCTTGATATTTTACTATTGTTAATTAAATAAATACAACTTATGAGTACAACAATGAATAATAGTCTTCCAGCTCTTTCAAATGAAGGTGGTTTATCTGCTTACCTTGAACAAATTAAAAAATTTCCAATGTTGGCTGCTGAAGAGGAATATATGTTAGCAAAAAATTGGCGAACAACTGGCAATGTTAAAGCAGCAGAAAAACTTGTAACCAGCCATCTTAGACTTGTTGCAAAAATTGCAATGGGATACAAGGGCTATGGTCTTCCAATTAACGAAATGATTTCAGAGGGTAATGTTGGTCTAATGCAAGCAGTAAAAAAATTTGAACCTGAAAAAGGATTTAGATTAGCGACATACGCTATGTGGTGGATTAGAGCCTCTATACAAGAATATGTCTTAAGATCTTGGAGTTTGGTAAAGATAGGAACAACTACTGCACAAAAAAAATTATTTTTTAATTTAAAAAAAATTAAAAACCAGATAGCACCACAATCAGAAGGTGATCTTAGACCTGAACATGTTAATGAAATTGCAAATAAACTAGACGTTAGTGAAAAAGAGGTAGTTTCCATGAATAGGAGGCTTTCAGGTAAAGAATTTTCTTTAAATGCACAAGTTGGTGAGGATGGTGATGAGTGGCAAGACTGGTTAGTGGATAAAGAATTAGATCATGATCTTAAATTTGCACACCAAGAAGAAATGGAGCAAAGAAAAGATTTATTAAAAAATTCAATTAAAATTCTTAATGATAGAGAGCGAGAAATTTTATACTCTAGAAGATTGAATGATAACCCTATAACTCTAGAAGACTTAAGTAAAAAATACAAAATTAGTAGAGAAAGAATTAGGCAGATAGAAAATAAAGCTTTTGAAAAACTTCAAAAACATATGCTAATATCAGCTAAATCTAAAAATTTACTTCCAGTAAACTAAACTTCAAAAGGGTTTTCTAAGAGAATTGTATCTTCTCTTTCGGGGCTTGTTGAAATACTTGACACCTTTGTGCCTATGAATTCTTCTAAAGCATAAATATAATTTTTTGCATTTTCTGGCAATGCATTAATATTTTTAATTCCTTGCGTAGAGCTTTTCCATCCTGGGAAAGTTTTGTAAATTGGTTTTATTTTTAGTTGGTCTTCAACTGCAGCTGGGAGGTAATCCATTTTTTTTCCATCTAACTCATATTCAATACACATTTTAATTTCATCTAGTTCATCTAAAACATCCAACTTCGTTAACGCAATTCCATCTATTCCTGAAATTTTAATTGTTTGTCTAACTAAAACTCCATCGAACCAACCACATCTTCTTTTTCTGCTTGTCACTGTTCCAAATTCTTTTCCTCTTGAGCCAAGTAACTCTCCTATGTCATCGGTTAATTCAGTAGGAAATGGACCTTCTCCAACTCTAGTTGTGTACGCTTTTGTTATGCCAAGTACATAGTGAATAGAGTTTGGTCCACACCCAGTTCCTGTGGCAGCGGCAGATGCAACAGTATTGGATGATGTCACAAAAGGATATGTACCATGATCAACATCTAACAATATTCCTTGTGCACCCTCAAATAATATTTTCTTCTTTTGTTTTTTAAATTCATCAATTCTAAGCCATACTGGTTGGGAGAACTTTAGTATATCTGGAGCAATTTTTAATAACTCTTCTTTAAGTTTTTCTTTTTCATATATCTTTTTTCCAAGGCCTTTTCTAATTGCATTATGGTGAAGAAGTACAATTTCTAATCTGTGATCTAGGTTTGTTTTAGATCTTAAATCCATAACACGAATAGATCTTCTTCCAACCTTGTCTTCATAAGCTGGGCCAATTCCACGTCTTGTAGTGCCAATTCTTCCCTTACCTGCAGCATCTTCTCTTATTTCATCCATTTCTCTATGAAAAGGTAAAATAAGATTTGCAGATTCAGAGATAATAAAATTATCTACATTTACCTCAACACCTTTAGATTTAATTTCTTCAATTTCCTCTAGCAATGCCCAAGGATCAACCACTACTCCATTTCCAATAATAGAGATTTTATTTTTTCTTACAATTCCAGATGGGAGTAATCTTAGTTTATATGTGGTCCCATCAATTACTAACGTGTGTCCTGCGTTATGTCCTCCCTGAAAACGAATAACTACATCTGCCTGGTCTGATAGCCAGTCAACAATTTTTCCTTTTCCTTCGTCTCCCCACTGCGATCCTACAACTACAACATTTTTCATTATCTAAATTTTTTTTCTATAATTATTGAACTTAAATGGTTTATTGGACCATGGCCTTTACCAAAGTTAAGGTTAGATCTTATGGAATTATTTACATACTTAGTTGCTAGCTCACAAGATTTCTTTAAGGTTTTTCCACATGCAAAGAATGTGGATATGGCTGATGACAGAGTACACCCTGTACCATGTGTATTGTTGGTTGTAATTCTTCTATTGCTTATAGTCATAATTTCATTTTTATTAACAAAAATATCTTGCACAATTTTAGATTTTAAGTGTCCACCTTTGATAAAAACATTTTTAGCACCTAGACCAATCAATATACTTCCTGCAAAAATCATATCTTCTTTTGTTTTTATTTTAGTTTGAGTTAAAATTTCAGCTTCAGGAATATTTGGTGTTATTAAACTAACTTTTTTAATTAATTGATCTTTTAATAATTGAATAGCTTCATCGTCAATTAATTTAGTACCACTCTTTGCAACCATAACAGGGTCTAGGATTATCTTCTTAACTTTAATTTTATCTAGTGAACGAATTACAGACTTAATTACTTTTGTAGAATGTAGCATTCCAATCTTTATAACATCTGGTTTAATATCTTTGGAAGTGAACTCTATTTGATTAGAAATTTCTTTAGGATCAATAGGTACTATTGATTTAACACCAGTCGTATTTTGGATTGTTACCGCAGTTATAGCAGTCATTGCGTAGGAACCCAATGCAGTAACAGTTTTAATATCAGCTTGAATACCAGCTCCACCTGAAGAGTCAGATCCTGCTATAATTAATACTTTAGATTTAGGTTTCAATTTATTTAATTTTTTTCTTTATAATATTGATACACTTTTGGAGTAGTTTCTTATTGTCACTTTCACCCATAATCCTAATTTTTGACTCAGTCCCAGATTTTCTGACTAATATTCTTCCTTTTCCTTTCATCAGTATTTTAGCTGCTTTTATAGAATTTTTTATTTCACTGCTAACAATTATATCTTTATTTTTTATCTCAATATTTTCTAAAATTTGTGGTGTTTTTTTAAATGTATTAAAAAAAATACTAGCTTTTTTCCCTTTTCTTAAAGAAAACAAAACCTCCAATGCAACTAACAAACCATCTCCTGTCGTTGCAAATTTACCTAAAATAATATGCCCTGATTGTTCTCCACCTAAGTTAAAATTATTTTTTTGCATTTTTTCTTTTACATAACGGTCACCTACATTTGCTCGTATAAAATTTATTTTCTTTGATTTAAAAAATTTTTCCAGACCATAATTAGACATTAGAGTTCCAACAACACCTCCTTTTAACATTTTTTTATTTTTCCATCTTTGTGCTAATGCAGCTATGATTTGGTCACCATCAATTATGTCACCTCTCTCATCGCACATAATAATTCTGTCTGCATCTCCATCAAGGGAAATTCCCAGATGTGCTTTATATTTTTTTACTTCAGATTTAATTTTACGAGGATAGGTAGAACCACATCTTTCATTTATGTTAATACCATTTGGTTTAATGCCTGTTGCAAATACTTTTGCACCTAATGATTTTAATAATTCTGGTCCAGCCTTATATCCAGCACCATTAGCACAATCTATCACAATTCTTAATCCTCTAAGATTAAAGTCTTTTGGAAAGTTTTTTTTTATTATCTTAATATAATCTTCATTACCACTTTCTAATCTTTTGACTGTTCCTAATTTTTTTGGCTTAGCTAGATTGTTATTAATATTTCTGTCAATTAAACTTTCAATTTTTTTTTCAATTTTGTCAGACAACTTTAATCCATCAGGACCAAACAGCTTTAATCCATTATCATGATGTGGGTTATGAGATGCTGTAATCATAATTCCCATATTTGCTCTCATAGCTTTTGTTAACATTGCAAGACCATTTGTTGGCAAAGGTCCTAATGTATAAACATGCATTCCAGCCGAAGTAAGTCCAGAAACCAAAGCGGGTTCCAGGGTATAACCAGATAACCTGGTATCTTTAGCAATTATTGCTATTTGCTTTTTTTTTTTTTGAGTTTTAAAATATGTTCCTGAGGCTAAACCAAATTTGAAAAACATATCACCATTAATATATTTGCTATTTACAGCCCCTCTTATTCCGTCTGTTCCAAAATATTTTTTTACCATTAACTTTTAATCAATTCTTTAAATACTTTTACACTTTGTATTAACTCGTTAACATTATGAACTCTTAAAATTTGAACACCTTGCTTCATTGAATATAATGAGGAAGCAATTGTTCCTCCTAGCCTTTCTTTAGTATCATTTTTTCCAGACAAATCCTTTATAAATTTTTTCCTGGAAAGTCCAAGTAGTATAGGAAAACCAAGAGTATGAAAAATAGAAATATTCCTAATTACATTCATATTATGTTTCAAGTTTTTTCCAAAACCAATACCTGGATCAACTATAATGTTGTTATGTTTTATGCCTTTAGATCTTAAAAATTTTATCTTTTCTTCAAAAAAATCATAAATATCTAATAATTCATTTTTATATTTTGGATTTTTTTGCATATTTTCTGGAGTTCCTTGTGAATGCTGGATTACAAATGCAGATTTATTTTTCTTTAAAACATCAATTGTTTTAGAGTCATAACTTAATCCTGAAACATCATTAATCAGTTTAATTCCAATTTTAATTCCTTTATTCATGATTTCTGCTTTTCGTGTATCAAGTGATAATGGAATTTTTTTACTAACTTTTCTTATAATTGTTACAATTCTACTCCATTCTTCTTTTTCACTTATAGGTTTAGATCCTGGTCTTGTAGATTCTCCACCCACATCAATTATATTTGCACCAGATTCAAATAAATCAAATGCATGTTTTAAACCTGTTTTTTTTTTGTTAAATTTACCACCATCAGAAAAGCTATCTGGCGTTAGATTTAATACTCCCATTATATTGGGAACTTTTTTAAAATTTAACTTCGAAAAGTTGTTATTTTTTTTGATAATCGTCTTAAGATCTTTGTCAATTTTTTCTCTTAGTGATTTTGGTAATTTTTTTATATCCTTAAGCTCAATTATCTTTTTTGAATCTCGTGTGATAATTTCAATCTGACTAAAAGAAAATTCTTTATTACCATTTAAAGGAAGGTTCTTTTTTTTATTTATTAGCTTTATAGATGATTTACCGTACGCAAAATTACACACTCTTGTGTAATATTTTTTCATTTATTTTAATGAACTATTTTTGGCTTAAGGCCCATTGAGCTTAAAGCTGAACCTTTATCTGCATCCTCAACTTTTAAATCATCTTTATTACTTGGATATATATTTTTATTTATTAGATTTTCAATTTCTTCCCCAGATAAAGTTTCATATGTTAGTAGAGCTTTTGCTAGTTTATGTAAGTCTTCTATTTTTTCTGTTAAAACTTTTCTTGCTCTTTCATATCCTTTGTCTACAATTTTTCTAATTTCAGAATCTACTTTTTTTGCAGTTTCTTCAGACATATTTTGAGTTCTGGCAACAGATCTTCCTAGAAACACCTCTTCTTCATTTGCACCATAAGCAACTGGTCCCAATTCTTTACTAAGACCTGCCCTCATTACCATGGCTCTTGCTCTTTGAGTTGCCTGCTCAATATCGCTTGATGCACCAGTTGTAACTTTATCTTCACCAAAAATAATTTCTTCTGCCACTCTTCCACCCATCGCTATAGCTAATTGAGCATGAAGTTGTTCTCTTGTTTGAGATAATTCATCTCTTTCTGGCAATTGCATAACCATTCCTAAGGCTCGTCCTCTTGGAATAATTGTTGCTTTGTGAATTGGGTGTGCTGCATCTTCATTAATAGTCACTATTGCGTGTCCCGCCTCATGATAAGCTGTTAAAGTTTTTTCTTCTTCAGTCATAACCATAGACCTTCTTTCTGCACCCATCATTACTTTATCTCTTGATTCTTCAAAATCAGTTAGAGTTACTATTCTTTTATTTTTTCTTGCAGCAAGTAATGCTGCTTCATTAACTATATTCGCTAAATCTGCACCTGAAAAACCTGGAGTTCCCCTTGCTACAATTCTTAAATTTACATCTGGTGCCATTTTTATTTTTTTAGCATGTACTTTAAGTATTTTTTCTCTACCAATAATATCTGGAAGTCCAACTACTACTTGTCTATCAAATCTACCTGGTCTTAATAAGGCTGGATCTAACACATCAGGTCTGTTTGTAGCTGCAATAATAATTACTCCTTCATTAGTTTCAAAACCATCCATCTCAACTAATAATTGGTTTAAAGTTTGTTCTCTTTCATCGTTTCCACCACCTAAACCAGCACCTCTACTTCTTCCTACCGCATCTATTTCATCAATAAAAATAATGCAAGGTGAATTTTTTTTACCTTGCTCAAACATATCTCTAACTCTTGAAGCTCCAACACCAACAAACATTTCAACAAAATCTGAACCTGATATGGTGAAGAACGGAACGCCCGCCTCACCTGCTATAGCCCTCGCTAATAAAGTTTTACCTGTTCCTGGTTGACCAACTAACAAACACCCTCTTGGTATCTTTCCACCAAGTCTACTAAATTTTTTTGGATCCTTCAGAAATTGAACAACTTCCTCAACTTCTTCTTTTGCCTCTTCAATACCAGCAACATCATCAAATGTTACCTTGCCTTTTAATTCATTCATCATTTTAGCTTTAGATTTACCAAAGCCCATTGCTCCACCTTTACCACCTTGCATTTGTCTCATAAAAAAAATCCAAACAGCAATTAGTAACAACATAGGAAACCATGATAATAAAACTCCAAACAGCGATGGCATTTTATCCTCAAGTGGAGCGGCTGAAATACTCACACCTTTGCTAGATAATTTTTCAATTAAGTCTGGATAATTTGGAGAGTAAGTTGAAAAAGAGTTTCCATTAGCAAGGACACCTCTTATCTTGTTACCTTGTATATCTACCTTTACAACTCCACCATTATCAACCTCGGTTAAGAATTCTGAAAATATAATTGAATTATTTTTACCCACATTGGCCTGAGGGTTTTTAAACATATTATAGAGACCGATTGTTAAAAAAACAATTACAGCCCACATTGCTAAATTTTTCATATTCATACCTATAAGATAATAATTTTTATGAATTAAACAAGTGTCAAATTGATACAAAATTTAGACTTAATACTAATTTTCTTTAGATATTAATATGGTTTCATTAACTCTGTCAATAAAGCACCCACCCAGAGTAATTTTTTTAAATGCCTTGTCATTAATTCCTTTGATTAACTCATTGAGACTTTTGCCTCTAACTGGATAATATTTCTTTCCTAGCTTTTGTATAATCTGCGACATAGATCTAAAAATTATCTCATGTGATTGATTAAAAAAATTTTGATTTAAAATATAGATATTTTTTATTTTTAAAAATACTGTATTTTCTTTTAGATTTCTATCCACATAAAACTTAATTGATTTATCTGAGTCTTTCAAATTATTAATAGTTAGTATAAGTTTTTTCTTATCAAGGCCTTCTTTTTCAAGTAACTGTAATAAATTTCTAACTCTAGTTCTTTTATAATTTTCGTTATCATTTGATGGGTCTTTAATAAAAAAATTAAACACTTCTTTTGCCACATAGATTAAATCTTTTTTTTCTAAATCTAGTAATGGTCTTAAAATTTCTAAGCAGTTGTCTTTGTATTTTGTCTTTTTACTAAATGAAATTAACCCATTTAACCCACTACCTCTAACTATTCTTATTAAAAAATTTTCAGACATATCGTCTAAATGATGACCTAATAATAAGTTTTTAATATTATTTTTTCTACATTCATTTGCAAGCAGTGAATACCTCTTGTCTCTAGCTAATGATTGAATATTTTTAAATGGTTTTTTACCATTCCATATTAAAATTTTACATTGAATATTAATACTTTTTAAAATTTTTTTAACAATTTTTGCTTCAAATGAAGACTCTTTTCGAAGTTTATGATCAACTATAAAACATTTAAGTTTTACTTTATTCTGTAAAGCATAGCATTTAGCCAAAAATGCTAAAGCCAGACTATCTGGACCTCCTGAAACTGCTACAGCTAAATTTTTCTTCACTCCTAAAGAATTAGAAAATTCTTTAAAGATTTTAAATATTCTTTTTTTATTTAAGTGACTAAGAGTTATTTTATGAGTTTTGTTTTGAGCACTCAAATTTTTTAGATTCATACTTTGCTTTTTGAAGTACAGATTGATTTGCTTTAGGGTATTGTTTTTCAACTCCCTCAATCATTTTACAACCTTGTTCTTTTTCTCCAATCTGTACCATTGATACACCAAGTTTTAATAAATTTATAGGAGCCTTCTCACCTTTTGGATATTTTTGATACCCTTCAAGATAAGCAGTAGCTGCATCAGTATAAAGTTGTCGTATTCTAAATGTTTCAGCATACCAATATTGAGCATTACCTGCTAGTTTATGTTCTGGGTTATTTTTAACAAACTCTCTAAATGCCCTCTCTGCTGTGCTGTAATCACCAACTTTTAAAAAACTAGTTGCAAATTTATATTGTTTTTCAGGATCTACATTAGGAAGTATATTTTTTTCCATTTCAAATGTTTCTGTTACTATTGAAGAGGTGGTTTCTACTGATTGTATTTTTTGAGTTGTCTCATTATTTTCTGTATCTTTATATGAAATTGACCCTAAATCCTGGGGTTGCGAAGAACCCGGTAGAATTTTTTCTAACTGTTTTTTTTTTTTTGAAGTAAACTTTTGATTAACCTCTCCTGAGGATAAAACATTTTCAATATCCAGAAACCTTATTTGATTATCAGCCTGTACTTTGGAAAGTCTATTAGATAATTTGTCTAGTTTAAAATTTATTTCTTCAAACTTATTAGTAAGTTCTTGAAATTGACTTTCAATTTCTGATAGTTTTAATAAATGCCTCGTTAAAACATCTTCTGAATTTTGATCAAAACCTTTTTGACTATTAGAGTTTTCTGTAATGATCGACTCAGAATAAACCGCTTTTTCCAAAGTTTTTAAATCTTTTTGGATTAATTTTAAAACTTCATTTACATTATGGTTATCTGCTAATGAAATATTGGAAATAAAAATAAATACTAAAGTTAACTTTAAATAAATTATTTTTTTATAATTAAACATAATATAATGAGTAATAATTATAATGATGGCAAAAAAAAGACCCTAATCACATATGTGTTTAGGGTCTTTTATAAATTAGTTTGACTAATTAGCTTTAACTGTAACGGATCTTCTATTTTTTGACCAAGCTAAAGGATTAGATCCTGAATCTACTGGTCTTTCTTTACCGTAACTTAATACAGAAATCCTGTCTGAAGAAATTCCATATGTCATTAAATAGTCTTTAGCTGAATTTGCTCTTCTCTCACCTAATGCTAAGTTGTACTCTCTTGTACCTCTTTCATCGGCATGACCTTCTAATACAACATTAATGTTAGAATTTTTTCTTAACCAAGCTGCTTGTTTTCTTAAAGTTTCTCTTGAAGCAGTTGTTAATACTGTCTCGTTAGTTGCAAAGAAAACTCTATCTGGAACACCAGAAGCTAAATACTCAACAGAATCTGTTCCAGTATAAACATCACCTTGCATTTTTCCTGTGCTTACTTTTTTTTGTGTTGCACAAGCTGTTAGTACTAAGCTTGCTATCAATATTAAAAATCCATTTTTTAAAATTTTACTTAAGTTCATTATTGCTCCTTAATTCATTGATTGAATTACTTATCTTACTTTTTCACAAGTAATTAGATGTTTCAAGTTAAAAAATCAAGCTAATTAGGTCTTAATTACTTAATAATGATGACCAAGATGGGTCGGATGCATCTGTTTTGGTTTCAACCATTTTTTCATTGTATCCTGTTAAATCAATAGACCATAATTTAGCAGAAAAACCTTCTCCTTTAGAGTTGGTTTTGGTTTCCCTATAAAAAATTAATACTCTTCCATTAGGGGACCACGAGGGTGCCTCTTGGTAAAAATTTTCTGTTAATAATCTTTCACCTGTTCCATCCGCTCTCATTACTCCAATATAAAATTTGCCTTTATGCAACTTTGTAAATGCAATTAAATCACCTCTAGGTGACCATACAGGTGTTCCATATAAACCATTTCCAAAAGAAATTCTTTTCACATTTTTACCATTGCTGTCCATAACGTAGATTTGTTGATATTTACTTCTATCAGAATTAAATGTTATTTTTTTTCCATCTGGAGAAAAAGATGGTGAAGTATCAATTGAAGGATGATTAGTAATTCTTTCAACAATTCTATTTTCAAGATCCATTGTATAAATATCTGAATTTCCATTTTCTGCAAAACTCATTATAATTTTTTTTCCATCAGGAGAAAACCTTGGAGCAAATGTCATACCTGGAAAGTCACCAACAACTTCTTGCAATCCAGTTTCAATATCTAGCAAATAAACTCGAGGTAGATTTCTAAAGTAAGAAAGATATGTAATCATTTGATTCGTCGGACTAAACCTTGGTGTTAAAACCAATTCATTTCCAAGTGTTAAAAATTTATTATTAAATCCATCTTGATCCATAATAGCTAATTTTTTTATTCTATTTGTTTTTGGACCTTCTTCAGCAACATAAATTATTCTAGTGTCAAAGTATCCTTTTTCACCAGTTAATGTTTCATAAACCTTATCTGTAATTATATGTCCAACTCTCCTCCAGTTGCTTGGAACTGTTGTAAAAGCTAATGCCATCATTTCTCTTCCAGCCAAAACATCCCATAGTCTAAACTCAACTCTTAATTTTTCATCTACAAAACTAACTTTGCCTGTAATTAAAACTTGAGCTTTAATTAAATTCCAATCTTCAAATCTTGGTTTTAAATTTGCGATATCAGGTTTTTGAAGAAATGCATCTTTATCAAGAGAGTTAAATAAACCAGTTTGTTTTAAATTATTTTCTACAATAGTAGATATTTCCTCTCCTATATTTTCTTTTTTTAAAATTTTCTCAAAACTAATTTTTGACTTTTCATCTATAGACAAGGGGGAGACCGCAATAGGAAGAGGGTTTAAATTTCCCCTAGTAATATCAACCTCTACTAAAGCAAAAGCTTTAATGGGTAATAAAATTAATAATATAATTAAGTGTCTAAAAATCATTTTATCCTTCTAACATTTGTCTTGCATCAAAGTTTAGCTGTAATTCTTTCCACTTCTCATATCCTTTGCTTGGAACTCGAAGAGGCTGGCAAAGCTTTATAGCTCTTAATGCGCTTTGTGCCAAAACTTTATAAAATCCCTGTCCTGGCTTATTCATTCTAGCATGGTCAAGTATTTCAGTTTTTATAATAGAACCATCTGGTTTTAATTGTAACTTAATTCTAACTAATAAATCTTCGTTATATGGCAAACCTAAGGGAATACTCCAACATCCAAAAATTTGTGCTTTTAAAGCATCTTCTTCACTTAGAGATAATCCAGAAAAATCCATATTTTTGTCTTGATCTTGGGTTATTTTGTCTAATTTTTTGTTTGTTTCTGCGCTCTCGACTTTTGATTTATCAATTAATGCTGCAATACTATTTGTGTCGAACAGTTCTTTTTTTTCAAATTCTGATACCTGCTTAACTTCAGTTTCTACTTTTTTAGGGTTCTGTTTTTCATCTTTAATTTTTTTAACTTTTTCTATCTTTTCATCTGGCAATGGTACTGAGTCTGGTTTTAGTTTTTTTACTTTTTTTGGTGGCGCTTGTTCTGAAACTAATTTTTTCTCTTTTTCTTTAACTTTTTCTATTATTTTTTTTGCTTTAGGTGCAAATGGAATACTAGTTTTGTCTGAGATTTGAATAAGTTCAACCGAAATAATAGGTGGAAGATCGATGGGTTTTTTAGATAAAAAAGGTAAACTCATGGCTGTTATAATAACAAGTATAGTATGAAGACCAAAAGAAATAGTAATATTTCTGTTCATCTTATTACCTTTCTTTATATGGTTCAGAGATTAATGCTACTTTAGTAAAGCCAGAACCAGATAACATTCCCATTATTTCTAAAACTCGGCCATAGTTTATTGATTTATCACCTCTAACATAAATTCTAGTGTCTGTTCTATTTTTTGATACAGCTAAAATTTTTGCAATTATTTTATCATACTCAACTTTAGATTCTTGAATAAATATTTCACCTTTAGAGTTAATAGATAGGGTTAATGGTTCCATTTCTTCAGGTAATGAATCTGCAGAACTTTCAGGTAAGTCAACTTGTATTCCAACTGTTAATAGTGGTGCTGTTACCATAAAGATAATCAATAATACCAACATCACATCCACAAAAGGCGTAACATTTATTTCACTCATAGGTTCTTTGGATGAACGATTGAGTTTAAAAGCCATTTTAAATTATTGATAAAAATCTTTTAGAAAAGTTTTCTAATTTTTGTAAATATTTTTTTGAGTCGTTATTGTATTTATTATATGCAACAACTGCTGGAATTGCAGCCAATAAACCCAGCGCTGTAGCAAACAGAGCCTCTGCTATTCCTGGTGCTACAATTGCTAAACTTGTATTTCTTGAAATTGCAATCGATTGAAATGAATTCATTATTCCCCAAACAGTTCCAAATAAACCTATAAATGGAGCAGTGGATCCAACTGTAGCTAAAAAAGTAAAACCTTTTTCAAGCATTACCATTTGTTTTTCAATATTAACTTCAAGCATGCTACTCATTCTATCATTAAGATTGGATTTACTTTTTGCTTTTAATAAAGTTTGCATAGAATCTTTAAATAATAAAGCCATAGGGTTTTCTAAATTTTCAGGCAAACTATTATAGAAAGTTTCTGCTGATTTTGACTTCCAAAACTTTTCCTCAAACTCTTCTGATTCTAAATTAATTTTTTTGAATAATCTAAATTTTTCAATAATGATTGCCCATGAATATACAGAACAGCCAATTAGCATAAGTATTACAGATTTTACAATAAAGTCGGCTCGAATAAATAGACTCCATAATGAGAAATCTGTATTTGATGCAAGTCCTACTGCTTGAGATGTAATATCAGCTTCCATAGCTAAGATTTCACACTTAAATGTGTCATGAATTTGACCTTATTAAACTTAATTTACTCTTCTAATTTATAGGTTTCGTAATAAAAACTAGCAATCAAGATTGCATCAGCTTTATTTGAGTCTTTTTTCCTTAATAATTGTGATGAAAAATATGGAAATATCTCTATCGCTTTAGTTCTACTGGCGTCTTTTTCAGAATTTATAAGATTAAAATATTTTTTCCATTTTGTGGGCCTTACAAAGTACATTGGTAATTGCATTGCAGAACATATTCCTTTTAAAATTCCAAATGATTGACCAAAATTAAACATACTAGTCACTCCTTGACCAGGCATGGCTGAAACTTGTTCTATTACGACTTTAACTTCCTCTTTTTTTAGGTTCTTAATTCTTAAGGATATTTCATGGTAAATTTGTGCTCCATTGACTTGCTTCTTATTTTTTTTACCTTCTGCCATATTTGGCATTTCTACTACATCAATTATTTTTCCATCTTCAAAGAAACAAATAGAGCCTGTTATACCTGGATCAATTCCAATTATAAGCATTAATTATTTCCAAAGTTTATATTTGAATAAACGTTTTGAACATCATCATCATCTTCAAGAGCTTCTAAAAATTCAATTGCAGCTTCCACTCTATCTTTTGCAACATCAGCACTATTTAAGGGTACCCATTCAATTTCAGTTGAAATAAAATTTGCAATCGTTTTCTCTAAATTTTTTTTTACATTATAAATTTCATTCATTTCACATTGAATCTCATGATAATCATCATGTGAGATACATTCGTTAGCTCCTGATTCAATTGCTAATTCAAAAATTTGTTCATCTGATATTTCTTTTTTATTAATCTTAATAATACCTAGTTGATTAAAATTATGTGATGCCGAACCCTGTGTCCCTAGGTTTCCACCACTTTTTACAAATATAGTTCTAACATTAGAGGCTGTTCTATTTTTATTGTCTGTTAATGCTTCTACAATCACAGCTATCTTATCTGGACCAAATCCTTCATATCTTAAATTCTCATAATTGGTTTCGGTATTAGCAGATGATTTGGCAATTGCTCTTTCTATATTATCTTTTGGCATATTAGCTGACTTTGCAGCTTGAATTGCAGATCTAAGTCTTGGATTCATGTCGGGATCTTTGTCACCTAATTTTGCTGCTACACTAATTTCTTTTGATAATTTAGAAAATATCTTAGACCTTTGCTTGTCAGCTTTACCTTTGGAATGTTTTATACTTGCCCACTTTGAGTGACCTGACATAATAATTAATGAGAATTTTTTAATTCCCCTCCATATATAAAATTTTCTACGTTTTTTGCTAATCCTGTTTCTACATCACATTCTACAATCACACCACATAAACTAGCTTCTCCAGTCGCTGGAAAATGTTTGGTAGATTTTTTTTTTAAAAATCTGTTAAGTGAATTATCTTTATTCATTCCAATAACAGAATCGTAGTCACCACACATACCTGCATCAGTCTGATAAGCAGTGCCTCTCTTTAATACTCTTGAGTCATTTGTTGGTATATGCGTATGAGTACCTACTACTAATGTGGCTTTACCATCAAAAAAATGCCCAATTGCAACCTTTTCACTTGTTATTTCTCCATGAAAATCGACTATTAGAAAGTCATAATCTTCTTTTAACTTATATCTTTTCATAAATTTTTCAGCACATTCAAAGACATCATCACATTTTTTCATAAAAACATTTCCCATCAAGTTAAGCACACCAACTTTCATACTATTTTTAGCTGTAAATATTCCAAACCCTTTGCCTGGAGATGGTTCAAACAAATTTTTAGGCCTTAGAAGTCTATTTTCTTTTTCAATATGTGACATTGTTTCTTTTTGGTCCCACACATGATTTCCTGTTGTAACTACATCTACCCCACAATTAAAAAAATCTTTACAAATTTCTTCTGTAAGTCCAACACCTGAATCAGCTGCATTTTCACCATTAACAACTACGAAGTCTATTTTCTCATTCTTTACTTTTGGAAGTAGATTATTCAAAACCATTGAACGACCAGAAACACCCACTACATCTCCCAAGAAAAGTATTTTCATTTTATAATATATTTGTTTGTTATAATGTAGTCTAGTTTTTGATCATATACATTAACAGGAACTTTATCTATTTTTTGAACTGAAAGAGCTAAGCCTATTTTGATGATTTTTTTCTTTTTAGAAAGTTTTACAATTAATCGGTCATAATATCCTCCACCGTATCCAAGTCTGTTCAAATTTTTATCAAATGCAACTAAAGGGATTAATAAAATATCTGGGTAAACTATATTTTTAATTTTTGGTTCAGGTATTCCATATTTGTTTATTCTTAGTGGATCAGAAAATGACCACTTATAAAAATCCATCTTAAATTTTTTTTTCATAACTGGTAAGGAAATAATAAATTTCTTTTTTTTAAATTTTTTGAGTAAATTCAAATCATCAACCTCAAAATTCACAGGAAAGTATCCACCTACAATTTTTTTAGTTATTTTTTCTTCTTTAAGAATTTTAATGATTTGATTAAAATTAATTTGTATATTCTTTTTATTAGTTTTTTCTCTAATTTTGATAATTTTCTTTCTTAATTTATTTTTTAACACAAAATTATTGAACTGGATTTTCTAAATTTGCTTTTTCAACGAAATTTGAAATTTCATTTGTAGCTTCTTCGATTATTTTTTCATAATCTTCTTTATTTTTTTCTATTTCTTTTTTAAAATTTTCATGGTCTTGAGATAGTTGTTTCATCTCTTCTTCTTTTTTATCTTTATAATCATAAACTAAAGATTTTAATTCTCTAAATTTTTCTGATAAATTTTTTATTTCATTTTTTTTTTGTTCTACTTTTTTTTTTGTTTCAAAATATTCATCTAATACTTGAATTGACGTAATTAACAAAAGTTTATTCTCACCTATATTTCCTAAATTATTTTTTAAATCACTGAATTTTTGATTAATATGAGTTAGCAACTCCTCTAAATGCTCTTCTTGTCCATCATCACAAGATAAGAGAAAATTTTTACCATTAAATTTAATATTTACATTTGCCATTTGTCTATTTCTTCTAATAAGGTATCTGTTTCTTGATTTAATTCATCAATTTTTTCTGAAAACTCTGTCTCTTTTTTTTGTTCATCTGCCTTTTTCTGATTAATATCCTCTAATTTTTGATTAAGATTCGTGTGCTCACTTAATAAATTTTGATACTTTTCCTCTATTTCTTTTTTTTCAATTTCTAATTGATTTTTTTGAGCACTTAAATTTTCTAAGTTGCTTTGTAAGGTTGGATTTTTTAAACTCAAACTCTTCAATTTATTAAGAGCAAAAGTAAGTTTTTTTTCTTTTTCACTGTCTATTTTCATATATATATATTTATATTATTAAATTGAGTCTTCTAAGTCTAGATAGGATAATTTTGAACAAACTACATAAAGATTTATCAAACGCAATAAGGTTTTTATCGATAGATGCTGTCCAAAGAGCAAATTCAGGGCATCCTGGTATGCCCATGGGAATGGCAGATGTAGCAACAGTTTTATTTAAAAATTTTCTTAGATTTAATCCAAAAAATCCCAACTGGTTAAATAGAGATAGATTTGTTTTATCAGCTGGTCATGGGTCTATGCTCCTTTATTCTTTACTACATTTAACTGGGTACAAAAGTATTTCCTTAAATGACATTAAAAATTTTAGACAATTAAAATCTATTTGCGCAGGTCACCCCGAGTATCACCCTGGTACCGGCATTGAAACTACAACAGGGCCCCTTGGGCAAGGAATTGCTAATTCAGTTGGGTTTGCTATTGCAGAAGAAATTTTAAAGAAAAAACTAGGTAAAGAAATAATAAACCATAAAACTTATGTTTTAGCAGGAGACGGATGTTTAATGGAGGGTATTAGCCATGAAGCAATGAGTTTGGCTGGGCACTTAAAATTAAAAAATTTAGTTATGCTTTTTGATAATAACTCAATATCGATTGATGGACCAACTAGTTTAGCTGTTTCAGATAATTTCAAAAAGAGATTTGAAAGTTATGGATGGGATTACATGCTGATTAATGGTCATAATGAAAAAGAAATTTTTGCAGCATTAAAAAAGGTTCAGAATGCAAAAAGACCAACAGTCATTTCATGCAAAACAAAAATTGGTTATGGCTCACCTAATAAGTCTGGTAAAGCCTCTTCACATGGAAGCCCTATTGGTATGGATGAGATTAAATTAGTTCGAAAAGTGTTGGATTGGAAATATAAACCTTTTGAAGTTCCCAAAAGTATTTTGAATGAGTGGAAAAAAATTGGCAACAAAGGTTCAAAACTTGAGTCTGCATGGAATAAAATTTATAAAAGAAAAAAAAATTTAGTAGATAGAGTATTTAAAAATAATTTCTCTAAAACTTTAAAATCAGAAAAGCAAAATTCTCTTAAAGAAAACCAAAGCCTAGCTTCACGTAAAGCTTCTGAGTTAACTTTAAATGCACTTACTAAAGAAAATAATACTTTAATTGGTGGTTCGGCTGACTTAGCTGGATCTAATAACACTAAAACAAAACATCATAATGTTATTAAACCTGCTAATTTTGATGGTGATTATATTCACTATGGTGTTCGAGAACATGCAATGTCTGGAATAATGAATGGACTAGCACTTCATAGTAAATTTATTCCTTATGGTGGTACTTTTTTAATATTTTCTGACTACTGTAAACCTTCAATTCGTTTGTCTGCATTAATGGGACTACGTGTTATTTATGTAATGACCCATGATTCAATTGGCTTAGGTGAAGATGGACCAACACACCAACCAATAGAACAGTTATCTGGATTAAGATCTATACCTAACTTAAATGTGTTTAGACCTGCAGACAGAATGGAAACTATTGAATGTTGGGAAGTAGCGTTAAAAGATTCTGGAACACCAAGTGTGTTATCTTTAACTAGGCAAAATCTTAATCCTATTAGAAAAAAATATTCGAATATAAATAGATGCTCTTTTGGTGCCTATGAAGTTTTAAGAACTAATAAGAAAGTAAATTTAACAATATTTGCTAGTGGTTCTGAGGTTAATTTAGCAATTGAGACTAGTCATAAATTGGCCAAAGATAAAATATATGCTAAAGTTATATCAGTACCATGCCAAGATATTTTTGATCTACAATCAAAATCATATAAGAAAAAAATTCTTGGTGGAACAAAATTTAAGATATCGATAGAGGCAGCATCAACTGATTGCTGGAGAAAGTACATTGGCACTGAAGGTTTGGCTTTTGGGATTGATACATTTGGTAAAAGTGCACCATATAAAGAAATTTACAAATATTTTGGATTAACAACTGAAAATATTTCCAAAAAAACTAGGAATCTAATAAAGAGTTAAATATGACAATAAAAGTTGGAATTAATGGAATGGGAAGAATTGGCAGAATGGTAATTCGTGCAATTATTGAAAGCCAAAATCAAAATATCGTAATTAAACATATTAATAATAGATCTAATTCCGAGGCAAGCTGTTCTTTAATTAAATACGATTCTATTCATGGTAAATTTAATGCAGATTTAGATTATGATGAAAAACACTTAATTATTAATAAGAATAAAATTACATTTTCACAAGAATCTAATATTGAAGATATAAATTGGAAAACATTTGATGTTGATTATGTTTTTGAGTGTACTGGAAAATTTAATTCTAAAGAAAAATTGTTAACTCATATAAAAAATGGTGCAAAAAAAGTTATAGTTTCCGCACCTTGTAAAAATGCAGATAAGACCATTGTCTATGGGGTGAATGAAGATATTTTAACAAAAACTGATCAAATTATTTCTGCAGCCTCTTGTACGACTAATTGTCTTGCACCTGTTGCAAACGTTTTAAATGAAACTTTTGAGATTGAAAAAGGATTTATGACTACAATTCATGCTTTTACTAGTGATCAGAGAATTCTAGATAACTCCCATAAAGACCCTAGAAGGGCAAGATCTGCTAGCCAGTCAATTGTCCCAACTTCTACAGGAGCCTCAAAAGCTATAGGTGAAATTATTCCTTCTTTAAAAGGAAAACTTGAAGGTGTGGCCATGAGAGTTCCAACTCCCAATGTTTCACTAATTGAACTTGTTTTCTGTACAAAAAAAGAAATAACAAAAGAAAAAATTAATGAAGCTTTTACTGCTGCTTCTAAAAAGCAGTCTAAAAAAGTTTTAGAAATTACTCATGAAAAACTAGTGTCAATTGATTTTAATCACAATCCCGCATCAGCAACCATCGATGCTTCATTAACAAGTGTTGTTGGTAGTAATATGGGTAAAATCTCAGCATGGTATGATAATGAATGGGGTTTTTCAAATAGAATGTGTGACATTGCTGAACATCTCGATCAAATCTCTTAATGAGAAATATAAAAGACGAGCACAATCTTAATAAAAAAAAAGTGTTACTTAGACTAGATTTAAATGTTCCGTTGAGTAATGGAAAAATTACCGACACAACTCGAATAGATAAAATTTTACCCACTATCAACTTTTTATTAAAAAATAATGCCCAGATTATAATACTGTCTCATATTGGTAGGCCTAAAGGTAAAATTATAAATGAACTATCTCTTAAGCCAGTATGTGAAAGTTTAAAAAATAAATTGAACCAAGATATAAGGCTTATTTCCAAAAATATAAAAGAAGTCAAATCTGAAAATTTATTTGATACTCACGATGAAAAAATTGTAATACTTGAAAATCTTAGATTTTATGAAGAGGAAGAAGAAAATGACAATGTGTTTGCAAAACATTTGGCAAGTCTAGCAGATATTTATGTTAATGATGCTTTCTCATGTTCACATAGAACACATGCTTCAATTTTTGAAATTACAAAATTTCTTCCTTCTTATGCTGGTCTTCAATTAAATTTAGAAATTAATGCTTTAACTAAAATTACTTCTGAAATTAAAAGACCTATAACCTGTATTATTGGTGGTTCAAAAATATCAACTAAAATCAATATTATTAAAAATCTGATTCCTAAATTTGATAATATTGTAATTGTTGGAGGAATGGCGAATAACGTCCTTAAATTCAAGGGCTATAATATTGGAAAGTCTATACAAGAAGATGATTGTGATAAAATAATAGAAGAGATATTTTCACTTTCAGTAAAAAAAAATTGCCAAATAATTTATCCTGAAGATGTCACTGTAGGGAAAGACCTAAATGGATCACCAAAAATAAAGGAGTTAAACGATGTCTCTGAAGATGAGTTAATTTTGGACATCGGTCCTAAATCAATAAAAAGTATTAACAAGATTATTGAAGAAAGTAACACTATTTTGTGGAATGGTCCCGCTGGTTACTTTGAAAATCCAAGTTTTGCTAAAGGTAGTCTAGAAATTATGAAAAAAATTATTAAAAAAAATAAAGCTAATACTATTTATTCTGTAGCAGGTGGTGGAGATACTGTTGCTTTATTGAATAGTATGGGTGCGATTAATGAGTTTGATTTTGTTTCAACTGCTGGTGGCGCTTTTTTAGAATTTCTTGAAGGAAAAGAGCTTCCTGGTATAAAAGCTTTAAATTAATATGTCTGAATTAAATAAAATTGCTTTAAGAATCTTATCCAATGGTAGAGGTATCCTTGCGGCTGATGAAAGCACTGGAACTATGACAAAGAGACTTGAGGCTATAAATGTTCCATCGTCTTCAGAAAATAGGCTTTTATTTAGAGAAACCCTTTTCTCCTCTGAGGGAATGAAGAATTGTATTGGTGGGGTAATTTTATATGACGAAACAATTAAACAAATCTCAAATTCAAATAAAACTATACCTCATCTAATCTCTTCATCTGATACCATTCCAGGAATAAAAGTAGATACTGGTGCAAAGGTTTTAGCAGGTTCACCTGAAGAAAAAATTACAGAAGGCCTAGATGGCTTAAGAGAAAGACTAAAAGAATACTACAAACTTGGAGCTAGATTTACAAAGTGGAGAGGAGTTTATAATATTTCAAATAAATACCCGAGTAAATTATCGGTTCACTCAAATGCACATGCTCTTGCAAGATACTCTGCATTGGTTCAAGAGTGTGGAATGGTTCCAATAGTGGAGCCGGAAGTTTTGATGGATGGAAACCATTCAGCAGAGGATTGTTTTAATAAAACTTCAGAAGTAATTAAAAAGTGTTTTGAGGAACTAATACTTAATAATACCGACTTAACTGGTATGATTTTAAAACCAAACATGATTCTTCCAGGAAATAAATCTGCTCAAAAGATATCAAGTGAAGAAGTTGCTAAACTTACTTTAAAATGTCTTAAAGAAAATGTACCAACAGATGTACCTGGAATTGCCTTTTTATCAGGGGGTCAAACAGAAATACAAGCAACGGAAAATTTAAATTTAATTAATAAGCACAACGATACAAATTTTATTATGACCTACTCATATGGCCGGGCTTTGCAGCAAAGTGCTCTCAAATTTTGGTCAAAAGATATTAAGGATATCAGTGGTACTCAAAAAGTTTTCAACCACAGAGCTAATATGTGTACACTTGCGGCTCAAGGCAAATGGTCAGCAGAACTTGAAACAAAATAAAATAAACAAAAAATTTATTTATTTAATTTCTCCAAATAAAATAAAGAACGAAAACTTTTATACTAATCTAGTACTTGTATTAAGCTCAGGAAAAATAAGTTTCTTTCAGTTAAGACTTAAAAAAGAAACAAGTCTAAATAAATTAATTATTGGAAAAAAAATCAAGAAGATTTGCAAAAGATACAAAGTTAAATTTTTAATCAATGACGATCCTCTACTTGCTAAAAAACTTAATGCAGACGGTTGTCATTTAGGTCAAAAAGATATGGACGTGATAAAAGCCAAAAAAATATTAAAGAACAAAATTATTGGTGTTACTTGTCATAATTCCATTACTTTAGCATATAAAGCCATTGCTGCTGGTGCTGACTATTTAGCTTTTGGAGCATTTTACACGTCTAAAACTAAGATAATTAAATATAGAGCTAGTTTGAGAATATTAAAATCTGTTAAAAAAATTACATCCCTACCAATTGTAGCTATTGGTGGCATAAAGCTTAATAATTATAAAAAACTTTTATTGAATAAAGCTAACTTTTTAGCTATTTCAGGCTACATTTGGAATAATAAAAAATACAAACCATTAGAAGCTATTAAAAAATTAAAATGAAATTATACGCAAGTGAAATTAGAGT
>Ga0209709_10000427_pt1 | contig 40027 bp, 44 predicted proteins | sample ArcticOcean_MG_C_2_FD_187435 | JGI IMG/M metagenome (GOLD analysis project Ga0209709, IMG submission 187435) | Marine microbial communities from western Arctic Ocean - ArcticOcean_MG_CB4_136 (SPAdes) (version 2) | ecosystem: Environmental > Aquatic > Marine > Oceanic | place: Arctic Ocean... | reverse complement strand
ACACCAGCCTCGCCTCACGGCTCGGATACTTTTGTATCCTGAGTTGAGTCCCTTACCCTTCGTTCCCACTCAGGGGGATGTGGGCAAATAGGGTTGTGCAGAAAATAGATTATGGTTTGACCCATATGGAATCTGACTTTGATGGGTATGCCCTTCGACTTTGTGTTTAGGTTTAGAGATTATTTCCATAGATACAATTATTTAATGTGAATACTGTATTATTTTCGGAGTTCAAAAAATTAGATTTTAGTGTAAGGGTTATATTGAAAGCATCGCAATCGTCTGCCCTACCTTCCTTCCCCTTAGTCAAAATTAAATCAAAAGGATTTACTCCCCTAAACCCATCATCAGTTCCCTTCTGTTTAGTAATCGTGTATGAGGGTCTTGTGATGCCTCCAATTTCATTTCCTCGATGATAATTCTTATTTTTCAGTAATTCATCAACATCATCTCTAATGCTAACTATTTTTATATTTCTTAATCTCCACCCAAACTGTTCTGTTTTAGTAATATTGAGGAGGAGTGAGATTGGGTATTTATCCTTCGTTTTTTCACTATCGTAGGGTTCGCCTAATATTCCATATTTTATGTTCATAATCATGATGGCTTCCTTTTTCCTCTCTAATTCCTCGACTGCAAAATATACACCCTCTCCTTTAGCCGAAGAAAATGATAAATCAGTAGGTGTGAAGAAATCATCTTCACTAAATAATACATTACTAAATGAGATTATGGTGGATTCAGAATTATACTCATTTAAAAAATTAGGTATTAGTGATAATTGTTTATCTGCCCCTATAAGGTTTGTAGTTGGGTTCACACCACTACCTTGAACGAGATATGATTGGATACTTATATCTGTTGCCCAATCCCAATTGCCTAATCTAATCATCCCCGATGAATATAGTAGTTCCATCAGATTGACAAACTCTATTTTCCCAATCATACTATCATAACTTTCTGAAGGGAGGGCTGTTCTCTGAAAAAAAACTTTGGTAAAATATCTTTCCAATAATCCTACCATATAAATTAGTGATACTTTTTGATTGTTAAACTTTTAGAGAGTCATCTGCATTCTGAGTTCAACGCTAAATGTCCTCGACCCCCCCCTATTCAACTCTAATGGGTCTGATTAGGTAATTTAGGTGATAATTATAGAGGACACTTTCGGAGATAACTTTAAATAATAGACTCTAATGAGTCCTCCCAAATGCTTATTAGTATAGCCGTATTATGGTGAGTTATGGAACGGTGGCTTGGCAATGGAGCAGTTCAAGGTGCTATTGCAGATATTCTAAGTGATAGGGAAGGAATATGGATGCAGAGTAGTCCGAGTAAGGACAAACCCTTTTGGTGTAGGAGGACAAGAATCACTTCTGCTAATTCTGTATCCTATTGGTTGGATTCACTCCAATGGCCTTATTATGCCGTAGGGACTTTTATGGGAACTAATGTAATCAAGTGGGATAGTATGGATATGCAGCCCCCTCCATTAAGGGCTAAGGGGAATGCTAAATATCTCCACAAGGAGGCATGGAATGATTATTTACTTCCTAAAAAATGTGCAGAGAGAGGTTTAGATTGGAATGATGTGTGGGTGGGCAAGTCTATGCTTTTTGATTTCGATGATAGGGATAGGCCAATGAAAGCATTTGACCTTGCATTAAAGACTGCAACCTATTTAGCAGATGAGTTATCTTGTAATCCTATGATGGTATTCTCAGGGTCTAAAGGTTTTCATGTTCATATAAATCCTGAAGAGGCATCATTACTTACTGATTGCGTTCTCTCTGATTATTCTGATAATAAAGACCCACTTAGGGTAGTGGGGAAACTTTATGGTTCCGTAGTTGAGGATATTGCCAAATCCGCTACAAAGATGAAGTTCCCACTTGAGGATAGGTCGTCTAACTTCAGACAAGGAATAGTGAGGTGTCCGTATTCAATACACCCTAAGACGGGTCAAGTAGTGTGGCCGTTAGATGATAGGAATATAGAGGGATTGCAGATGTTATCTGAGGAATCATCTATTGAAGATATTGCGAGGCAACTCCATGCGTGGGATATTCCATCACAAAGTTCATTGACTGATGATGATAGTTTAACCTATATTTCGCCTGAATCAAGAGTAATAGGCAGAGGATTACCTTTATTTAAATTGTGAAATTGGGCGAAATAGTATTTAAGGTTTGCTCAGTTTATATTAAATGTTTAACCTATGGTCTTATGTCCTCTTATGATTTGAACATCCCTATTGTCAAAATGATGGCTGAAAGTAGTAGCCCCCCAAATAAGAATATATCTTCATCAGTATATTCATCATCATCTTGTTTTGCATTCTCCCAATCTATGATTAAACTCATTATATCAGGGGGCATCTCTTCAGTCCCTCTTACTGCTTCTATTTCATCCTCATCAATCTCAAATGAATCAATGACTTGTCTATACCAACAATTATTTATTTCTCTTTCGTCATAACTCCCCCACAAGGCTTCTAACATTGAATCAGTATAGGTTGTTGAGCCTTCTTCGCACTTACCTCCTGAACATTCACCTGTTTCAAGGTTAGAAACCATTATACTGTAATGACCTGCTGTATTGATGTCAATATACTGTATCCCTCTTCCCTTAGCCTTGCCTTGTAAATCATAGGTCGAGATTAGTTCATTATCTTTAATTATCTCAATTCGAGTTTTGTGCGCTTGAGCATTTTCTCGGACATAATTGCTCTCATCACCTGCATACCAATTAGATTGGTCGAAGGCATCTAATCCTATCCACATCTTCCTTCGCCCTTCTGCTTTCGGCGAGTAAATGAATCCTGATGTAATTATATGTTTTGAACCGCACACTCCTTTCTTTATTTTTCTTGTGAACCCATTTCGGGATACTTCAACAATTCTATCTCTATCACTCTGTCGTATTGGTGTGCTTCTCCCCATTAATCTCCACCTACTGTAATATAAGTTATTAGTGCTGCTAAGGTTAGTCCTCCACCCAACATCACATTCTTACTAAACCAATCAAATGTGGTATCATCCTTTAGTATTTTACCATCATCACCGAATATGTAGTGTGGTGCAACAGTTGAGCCGTATATGTGGATTATGCTTGCGGGGTCACCTTCAGAATCTTCAAACACACACCCATATTTGTTCTCACCTACGCTTATGTTTCTTGTATATCCTTGGCAAGCATTCATAAATTGTTCGGTTGCACCGAGGTTGCTATCTAACCACCAAAGGAATGCGAACTCAGCCGAATAAACTGCGAATGCTGCAAAACCTGACAATGTCAACTTAGCGATAATTACTGCCCCTACTCCTGTATTTAACCCGATGCCTCCTATGCTTACTGCACCTCCACCTAAACCTACATAACCTGCTCCCGCAGTTGCTAACCATACTATTGCGGCAAAGCCATACCATATAATTAATATGGCAAGAACTACCAAACTAACTGTTATGGCTGCTATCAATAATGTATCCCAAAATGACATAGCCTTAGAATCAGTCTGCTCCCGATTGGATTCATCATAGCCGTAGGAGATGAGAAACGCATATTGTCCGAAAACTCCTGTATCGGGTAATGTATATGTGCCTTCATATTTACCTTCATCATTAGTATTGTGAACCATTGAATGCACATTACCAATTGTTCTTTCAATATCTATTTCATCAGAACAAGCCGTTCCAAATATGGGTAATGAATCTATTTCCTTATTCAAATAGGACACTATTTCAGCATCAAATATTGTTTGTTGTTCAGTTGTTGCCTCTTCATAAACTCTATCTGAAAGTTGTTTCATATATGTATAGTCTTGTCTTAAAACACTAAATGTGAACTCATCAGGTTTGCCTATTTCGTTTCCTTCGGGAAATGTTTGGACTCTATATTTAATGATGGACTTAGGGAAAATCCATTCCCACACCAATTTACCATCAAGATTTATGGGGTGATTTACAGTCCCATCGGGATTCAAGACTGTTATTAATGAGGTCATTTTTGCTTGACAAGTCAATCAATCACCTCGTTTGGACTATTATATATTCTTCAGCAGATTTTTTATTCCCTTTACCCTTTAATATAACGACTAATCCCAACAAACCTGCTACTGCGAGTCCACCAATTAATAAAGACTTTTCTTGTGCGGCATCCTTACATTCCTTAACGCAATCAGGATTTTCTGCTTCTGCACACGACTCTTCACAACAATCCCCTGTTATGCTACATCCGAAGTCGTTGATTACATCTCCTACTTGGTCAGGGAGCATTTTGGCGACACTATATGCGACATATGCTACACCTGCACCTACAACATACACGGAGCCGATAGCAACATTTTTAGCAGCCCCTCCTATACTTTGTCCTCCGAATATTTTTCCGAAGCCTGAAACATCATCCATTTTTGAAAGTTTAACTATCGTATCTCCCTTTGAAAGTGTCACTTTACCTATTTGGACTGAGTTATCTGCCCCCCTTACCACAGCCCAACCGGGCTTCAAGGTTGTCTCAACACTACCTCCTACATTTTTTACTCCCTTTGCGCCACCTACGAATGCCTCATCAGCAATCGGCAATTCCCCTGCCTTACTCGCCTTTGAGACTGTTCCGCCTATTTGTATAATTTCCACAACTTCTTCGGTTCCTTCTATCGCAACATCCATACCCCTGACGGGGAGTCCATCTAATTTTGTGAACGCAACACTCTTTCCTGTGCCTGAGACTGCACCTTTTCCTTTTGTTATGTTCCTTAGAGCAAGAAGTCTTTTTCCAACTCCAATCTTGAATCTCTTAATTAGGGATAGTTTGCTTGCATTAAAACTTATCCACTCGGCTGAAGAGGTCAGCGTTGAATCATAATCAGGGTTTAGATATGCTACATCCACTAATTGTATAGTTACTTCATCATCAGGGTTCTCCTCAGTAGTAAATAATTCACCATTAGTTCTTATTTGAAACTCTGCTACGCCTGATTTCCCTTCATTATCAATGTCAACATGAAGGAAATCCCCGTCAGGGCTATCTTGATATTCGTTCTTACCATATAATACCACTCTAACTGATGAAGTGCTGTTCCATCCCCAAGTATTCTCCTCTTCTCTTCCTTGTGCAATTACAAACTCTGCTAATGTTTGTCCTGAACTATTCGTCACAGCGTCATGAAAATAATTGTGGTTCTCAGTTCGTATTTCTAATATAATTCTATAATTTGCCTTAACAGATAGTTGCAGCCATCCTGAAATATCGCAACAACCTAAATAACAAGATGCACAATCATCATCGACAAGGGTTAGAGTTCCAACCCCTGCTCCACCACTCCATTTTGTCATCCCGATTGGCCCATAATCAGTTATGTTTCTAATGAATGGATTCCATTCTTCATTAACTTCTCCATTCAACATTTTTCTAAACTTTTGTCCTTGAAGTTCATTGGGTAGCCATTTCAATTCAGGTAAATATTTAGTCGATGCTGTCTGCCCATCAGTCTGTTCACCTAATTCTTTTTCTAATTCTTCAACTCTTTGTTGTGAAGGGCTTTTTTTCCCTAAATAATTAAATGGCATAGTTACAGTCTTAGTATTTGTGGAGTCAAGTTGATTTATAGTCAATGCGGCTATACCTACTAAACCCAATAATGGAATTAAAGCATTTTTAGCCATAACAGTATCTTCATCTTTCTGATAGATAAAGCATTCGCTCATTCATTATCTAATGGTAATGTGTTCCCTACCTCAATAAGTCTTCTAAGTTAAGCCCTCATATTCAATCCTGTTAGTTAAAGCAATTAAAGGTTAGACATCGGAACATTTATTTAGTATGTTGTATGATTTATTGTTATGGGGTCTGATTTAACGAAAAAGAGATTAACAATTTGTAACGGATGTCCTCATAAGGAATCTAAGTTTCTTGCCCCTACTCAATGTGGTCTGTGTGGGTGTGTATTAAAAATCAAGGCCGCATTAGAGAATGAATCTTGCCCTGCTGGAAAATGGTAAAGTTCATAAGGGTGTTGTAATAATTCATTCAATATGGCGAATCTATTATCCTCACCTAATGAAGCCTCAACAATAATTACTACCTTTGATGGCGTAAAGCATGATTGGGAAGAAATCATTGAAAAAATGCACGATGATGGTTTCTATTATGATTATTTAGGTAAGCAAGCCCTTAGTAGTAGTATTATTAAAACAATTCTTAAATCACCTAAAGAGTATAAGAAATATTTGGAGACTGATGGGGATAATGATAGTCAACCACTTCGGGATGGAAAATTGTTCCATTGGCGAGTATTGGAGCCTGATAAGTTTGATAATTTAAATATTATTGATATTGCTTCAAGGAATACTAAAGCATATAGGGAGGCAGTCATTGAGATGGGCGCAGTTTTTACAACTAAAGAAGTCAATCAAGCAATATGTCTTGCAGATATTATGCACAATAATAAAGAGGCTATGGAATTGATTGAGGGTGCAGATTATGAAGTCCCTCAAATACAAATGATTGATGGAATCGCAATCAGAGGCAAGGCAGATATTTTATTGAATGGAAATCATATCATAGACATCAAGACAACCGCAGATATTAGTGGATTCCAATGGTCTGCAAAGAAGTTTGGTTATGATTTACAAGCCTACCTCTATCTTCAATTATTTCCTGAAGTTGATAAGTTCACATTTCTTTGTATTGATAAAAAAACACATGACATTGGGATTTATGAATGCTCTGATGAGTTTCTCCAAAGTGGTAAAGATAAGTTAGAGCAGGGTATAGCGCAGTATCGAAAGTTCTTCGGCCATGAAGGTAGTGATGATATTATTCAACAATATGTAATTAGGAAAACAATTTGAGGGAATATTTTGGAGGATACGCTACCCAAAGCAATCACAACCATCAAAATCGGTGAAGGTGCTAAAGGCAATGACATTATCCATCCTGATTCGCAGCCTATGACTTATTCAAAGGAGAAGGGGTCAGGAGTTTGTTTTTATCCCTTAACCGTTTTTTGTCCTAAGTGTAGTCGAACTCATGAATATAACGCTAAGTTTAAAGAATGGCGACAAAAATGGCTGATTAATGAAGATGATTTTTCATTCACAGTTGATTATTCCTTTGATGATGATGGTGAACGGTATCCATTATGTTCTAAATGTGGATTTGATTTGAGGACAGATTTTATTTATGGAGTTAATAATGATGTCAAGACTAAGGAGTTTCAAGAACATAATTTTTCCTTATCGACTACTAAGTATGAAAATGGTTTTTTTGTAATATCTCTAAATGAGTTTAAGGGCGTAGTCCGAGAAGCCTATAAGCGGAGGGGGAATCTTCTAACTTCAATTAATAGTTCATCCTATAAATTAGGTTGGGATGTCTATTCAAATCCGAGCAATATTATTTCCAAAGATGGTAATGTTTATTTAAGGAGGACACTTTGGAGTCAAGCGTGAACTTTATTAGGGAAAAGAAACAAGAGTATATTATGGAGTTTAATGCGAGGGAGCGATTATCTGAAATCGCAGAAGAAATTGGGGGGGAATCCGTATTGAGGGAACAAATGAGAGATAGTGGGTATAAAAATTGGTCAACAGCCACATTTTATCCCGTAGTAGCATGGTTTCCACAATATATGACCGAGCCTGATATTTTAGGGATAGCAGTAAGGGATGGATTTTCATTTAAGGTATTGTATGGATGTTTAACTACACCCCACGAAGGTATTGATGAGTGGTTTAAATATGTATCCTTACATGATGAGTATGTGAGTATTACTGAGGCATTATTAGACCACCATAAAGCCTTTATTGCTACTGAGTCTGATATGGAGGATGTAGAAGAAAGTTCATGGGCAGAGATGGGTGAAGAAGTCATACAAGGGTTGAGGCCAACTAAGTTTGATGTTCATGATGATGATTTTTTAATTCAAGGAGAATATGTATTTAATTTTCCTCTTGGAGATAATTCAACATTAGATGCACTTAAGACGCTACTTGATTCGATAAAGGAATTAGGTATTGGTCAGGGTTTATCAACTAATGAGTTTTCACGCTATGGTGGAGAGTCAGAAATAGTGGCTTCAACTTCTGAGGAATATTCAGAAGATTTCAAAAATGATTGGGCTTAACCGATACGCTTAAGTATCAAATTGAGTATAGTGTCAATATGGTTCTCAGTAGTGGCGTTAATGTCGAATTAACTTCCTATGTCGAGAGTAGGTATGAGTTAAGGCTTGATAAGAGTAAGATTACTCGATTATTTACCTCTATGCGACCTGCATACACCGAGGCTGAAGAACATTTTGTTCAAAAATATCTGATGTGTGATGAGATGGTAGCGCAAGGTATGGCACAAGATGGTTATGGTAATTGTCTAATTAAGGTGCAAAATGCTGATGGGTCTGATTCAAAAACTTTATGGTCATGCCATACTGATTCAGTCCATAGGAAATCAGGAGTTCAAGAAGTTCACTTTGACCCACTAACTGATAAGTTCAGCACACCTGATGGTTCATGTCTTGGTGCAGACGATAATTCAGGGACTTATATTCTGTTAGAATTATTACGAAAAAGAATACCCGGATTATACATTTTTCATAGAGCAGAAGAAGTAGGTGGTTGTGGTTCCTCATGGATTGCACAACATAGTTCTGAATTATTGGAGCAATATGATAGAGCCATAGCATTTGATAGGAAAGACATATACAGTATTATCACTCATCAAGGCTCTAAACGATGTTGTTCTGATGAGTTCGCAGATGACTTGGCTGAAAAATTAGGGATGAATCACAGGACAGATAGTGGAGGGTCATTTACAGATACGGCTAATTATGACCATATCATTCCTGAATGCACCAATCTGAGTGTAGGGTATTTCAATGCCCACTCAGCAAGGGAAACTCAATTACTTGATTATTTATGGCAATTAAAAGATGCTTTTGCGAATATGGATTGTGAATCATTAGTAACTCATCGGAACCCCGATGCACCTGTGGAATATAGTAGTGGAGGATATTACGGTTATGGAGACACACTATTAAAACCACACAAGGCTGCTCGGAGTGCAATGGGGTGGAGCAAGTCAGACGATATTAAATGGAAAGAGGACACAAAATCTCGAAAGGATACTAAATCTATTAGTGACGAGGTTATACTTGATGAAGTTATACTTGATGAGATTTTAGATGAAGATTACGGCCCAAAGGCAACCAAAGGCAAACATAGTCTAAATATTAAGGACAAAGATGAGCCGACTGAAGACTCATGGCGAGACTTCTTCGGCCAAATAAGTGATTAGAAAGCCTTAAAAGGGTAGGGGTATCAGGGGATAATATGAGTCGAAAGAATGGGTGGAAAGTAAGAGTTTATGAGTTGTTGAATGATAGGGCTATGAGTAGCACAGAATTATCTCATCGACTTAAAGAGACTCATAGGTATAACCCTCATGCGAGAAAGGTAACACTTGTATTAAGGTCTGATAAAGAAAAGTTTAGAGAATTAGATAGAGTATCAGTTGAGTCTTGGACTCGGAGAGAATCTCATCAAGTTGTATTATGGGGTCGAGTGGATAAGAATTATGAAGACACTTACCCACATAGGAGCATAATTTAACCACAACGGTTAAATAGGTGATTTTGAGAGAAGAGTAGTTGAGGGGTAATAATATGGATATAGAGATTGTAAGATGCCATGAATGTAATTCAACAACATTTGAGGAAAATACGCAAGGGGAAGAAAGTTGTAAAATGTGTGGCTTAGTGCTAACAGGGCTAATTATTGATGATGGCCCTGAGTGGCGAAACTATGGTGGTGGCTCAGAGGAGTCGGGAGAGCGAGTTGGTATGCCCTCCACAGAACTACTACATGATAAAGGACTAACCACAGATATTGATTGGAGAAATAAAGATTTTGCAGGTGCAGGGATAACCTCTGATAGTGCAAAGATGTTTAGGCGACTACGAAGGCAACATTCAAGAACAAGAATCAGTAACTCCAAAGAGAGAAATCTATCTGTTGCGCTTGCTGAACTTCAACGATTGGGAAGTCAAATGGACTTACCGAGACAAATCCGAGAGCAAGCAGCCTATATTTACAGGAAAGCAGTTGAGAAGGGACTTGTAAGAGGTAGGTCGATTGAAGGGGTTGTCGCTGCTTCAATTTATGCTTCATGTAGGATGGGTAGTATTCCTCGAACTCTTGATGAGGTAGGGGCATTCTCAAGAACGGGGCGAAAAGAAATTGGGAGGACATTTAGGGCAGTTGCTCAAGAATTAAAGTTGAGAGTTAAACCATCTTCTCCTCAAGATTACATACCAAGATTCTGTTCCATACTTAAATTACCTCAATCTTCACAGGCACAAGCCTTAACGATTCTTGCTGATGCGGAACGGATTGAATTAACCGCAGGTCGAGGCCCAACGGGTATCGCCGCCGCTTCAGTATATTTGGCGAGCCTTATGACGAGGAATGCACGAACACAACGAGAAGTATCTGATGCCGCAGGGATAACTGAAGTAACTATTAGAAACAGATATAAAGAATTGTGTGGGGCATTAGATATTAACCCTCATGATTATTGAGGGATGGCTTTATTAGGGTCATAGATTAGATTGTATAGTGAGTGATATATAATGAGTCGTAATATGAGTGAAGAATTAGAAGGTTGGCTTGACGAATGGTCTGCAAAATTGGATTCTGTTGAGGATGGATTAGAGAAGGAAGTTTTCGATTTTAATTTATTGGAAAAGTTCACATCATTCGTGATGAAAATTGGCAGTTTTCCTAAAAAGCATTTTTTTATAGAAGTCGATTCAGAAGAGTGATTATATGGTTAAAATTAGTTGTAGCAAAGGATTCCAAGCAAAGGAGTGGAACTCTAAAGCGGGAGATAAACATAATGTTTATGTTAAGTCCTCAGATGGAGATATAGGATGGCTTGATTTAGCCACCGCTAAGTTCCACAATAAGTCTGATAGCAACTTTGGGTTCGTAGGTGAGGCTGAGGCGATAATTACTATTACAGGGAAGGAAACAACTGTATATCTTGGTTTTTTAGATTCAGATATTATTGAGGATAAGGTTGACAAATATAGAGAATCATTGAAGGATGCTGTAATGAAATTAGGGTCGATGAAGTTTGACGGTATGGATTTAGAAATTAATATAGGCCCATCGAGGGAGATAAGGCAAAATGGAAAGTCAGGGTGGGCTAAGGCAAACCTTACAGTTAGAGTTTCCAATCCTGATGATATTGAGGGATTGTATGATTCTGTTTCAGATTTAGCGGCTGCAATGTTGGATATAGAAACTGAAAGGCTACTAAACCGACAGAGTTAAGTAGCATAAGGCATCATCTAAAGGCATGACTCTAATTGAGTTTTGTCAGTCTGAATTAGGGGTGGAAGTTAAACATGGCCTAATCCAAAACCCTGAACCTATTACATTTAATCGGGCATTAATGGTAAATCATAAATATTTACTCCGGTGGAAATTAAGGGTTTGTAAATATTGTAATGCAACCTTTAATATAGGTGAACAAGGATTTGCATATAATTGTGGGTGTTATTAATGGATAGAGTAGGAAAGGTTAGACTTGGTATGGATAGAGAGATGACTGTGCTGATAGATAGTGAAGTGTTCATGAATGGTAAAGAGGATAGAGATGATTTATATTTCGTTATGTTTAATATTATGTATGAGCCATTGAGATTATCCATTATTACTATTGGAGATTTACTTAGTCTTGCTATGGCTTGCACAGAACTGTCCAAGGAGGAATTGATTTCTCTATTGGAGACTGACCCTGAACAATATGTATTTAATGCACTTGGAAATAGTGAGTTATTGATGGAGAGGGGTGTGGAAAAAATTAAGATACCTCTTGATTCTCAGGAAAATGCTGACAAAGCAAGAATCATCATAGCATCAATGATTGACAAGGGCAGATTCATTCAAAAGTCTAACTATATTATTGATGGTGAAAGCCAATTTAAAGAACAAGATGTAGATACTGCAAATATGGTTCCACAATTAAAATTAATGTTAGAAATCATCAAAAAATGGGACACCATAGATTTAGATGAATTGGCTACATTGCTGGATGAATAATAAGTTTCATATACCTAACCGATTAAGTGATTATTATGAGAGAGTTATCAACTAAGAGCAAAGAAGAAATAGAGGCAGTCTATCATGAATTATTTTGTGTTGCGACTACAATATCCAAAGACGGAGTTAAGGTGGCTAAACACCTTGAATCTTATTTACTCGGTGAGTAAGAATATAGCCGCCCATGACTACTATTTTCAACAAGAATGTAGTTAGGACTCAATTTAAGGTAAATGCCTAATTGCCGTCTTGTCGGTGAGGCTCGACTAAAAGTTCCATGCAGCCTATTGAGTATATGTCTTGCACCTAATGGTTCTGTGCATTGTCTCATATATTCGTCTATTGTTTTAGCATGGATACTAATAAGCCCATTTATCTTAGCCATGTATATCGCATAGTGCCACAGTTAATAACATTTACGGTTTAATGAGTAAAGCATAAATACTTCATAAAGGATGGATAATTATGAAAACAGTCCTAATTGGTGTCTCTGATGAGCCACTTTACTCCGTTGATAATGTTTTTGAAGGTAGTCCTTTCCCTAAGCCAAGAACTGAGCAATCACAAGTGATACCTCAAATTATTGAGCAATTAAATCAAGGTCGAAGAAATATTATCATTGAGTTGCCAACAGGTTCAGGAAAATCAGCACTTTCATATATGGTTCCTAAAATGACTAATAAGGATGCCTATGTTGTTACACACCTTAAGGGATTACAAGAACAATATCAAAAAGAGTTGCCAATGATGGATAATATGATGGGTAAGAATAATTACAAGTGCAAGTTAAATATACCTCAAGGGTGCATGGATGAGAAAGTCATTGAAGAGGCAATTAAATCGTCAGAAAATGGTGCGGCAGATTCGGATAGATGTTCAACCGATTTAGCCCCTTGCACAACAATGGAAAACTTCAATTGCCCATTTAAGTTTTCAATTGGAGAATTAGTTGAATCAGAATCAGATTTTTCGGATATTCCGTCTAATTTATGTGGTTATTATGGTTCATTAAAATCTGCTTTTTATGGGCAATTTTTCTTAACTAATGCAAGTTATTTAGTATCTATGTGGCCCCTTGGAGTATTACCTCAGCGAGATTTGATTATAGTCGATGAGGCACATAATTTAGCCCATACCTTGATGAATCACTACTCAGTTGAAATTAACCATAAGGCTCTTGAGGCATTATTCAATATTCCGAGTTGGAATGAAATCAAAGAAACTAATGGAGAGGTTAAGTCAAGACTATTATTGAGGAGGAATAACCTTCTGAAAAATTGGAATCCTAAAGATGGAGAGAAGGCAGGTTTTGGGATACCATCAGTCCCATCTATCACAAATCAAACAAGTGGGAGAGTATGGCAATTAGGGGCAAAGGTTTATGCAGCATACGCAAATCACTTATCACAGTTATTAACAATTAATTTGAAGAATAAAATATATCAAGGTGAGCAATTAAAGGTCGCAAGAAACTTTGTGGAGAAATTGAACGGGATACAATCTAAGTTGCTAACATGGAAAAATTGGGTGTGGACTAAAAATGATGAACTATCGCCGTCTAAGGTGGTTTTTAAGCCCCTATCTATTGGCGATGATGCAGAACATCTAATTCATAGTTCTGCACAACAGAGGATATTCATGAGTGCAACAATCGGTGATGTGGATGTATTTTGCACAGAATTAGGTTTAAATCCTGATGAGACAACTTTTATTAAAATAGATTATTCTTCTTTCCCTATTGAAAACAGACCGATATATACTCATTTAGTTGGGGGGAATCTAAATTACAAAGGTAAAACTGAAGATGATTTTTTTCAAACTGCAAAAATAATTGCTGAAATAAGTTGGAAATATAAAGATAAAAAGGGACTAATTTTGCCATATTCTAAGGAGATTCAAAAGAACATTATAGAGGCTGTAAATAAGTATCACCCATTCGTAGCGGGGAGGTTGAAATCACATAATGATAATGCACAGGAAAGAGATGAGGTGTTTAAATCATTCACCAACTCATTAGACAATGATATTTTGATTTCGACTTATGCGAATCAAGGATACGATGGCAAAGATGTTGATTTCTGCATCATCGTCAAGTTGCCATTTGGTTCTATTGCGGATATTCAAGTAAAGAAAAAGATGGAAACTAATCCAAAATGGTATAGGGCTAAGGCCGCAACTGAATTAACTCAGATGTGTGGGCGAATAGTTAGGAGTATTGATGATGTGGGACACACATATATTATTGACCCAAGTTTTAACTTTCATTACAACAAAGGCATAGCAAATAAGCCACTAATGACCGAAATGCCTAAATATGTCTGCGAGAGTATTGAGAATAATAGGTGATTAATATGTATGATATGATTGTAGTAGGTGGTGGGCCAGCAGGTTCTTCTTCAGCCTTTTTTAATGCTAAACAAGGAAAAAAGGTATTGTTGATGGATAAAGCAACATTCCCAAGAGATAAGTTTTGTGGAGATGGGATAACAGGTAAGGCATTGCATCTTTTAGATGAGATGGGCTTGAGTGAGTCTATTTCTGATGTGAAGAGAATCTCCTCTAATGGTGTTACTATATTTTCACCAAATAGGACTGAATTGAGGATTCCTATTGATTCGCCTGATGACCCATTTAGTGCATTTTCCCTTGAGAGGAATGTCCTTGATAATCTGATTTATGAAAGAGCAAGTGAGATGGTGTTGGAGAATGGGGGGGAGGTAATTACGGCAAAGGCCAAGAGTGTAATCACAGAAGGTAAAAACATAGTGGGAGTTTTAACTACTGAGGGTGAATATTTCGGTAAAATAGTTATTGGTGCAGGGGGATATAATTGTCCCATATCAAGACACATATTGGATAAAGACCAAACTCTAAAACAAGATAGAAAACACTATTCGAGTGCCATTAGAGAATATTGGGAAAACATAGAGGGTAGTAATGGTGATTTTGAAATCCATTTCATTAAAGGAATCATGCCGGGTTATTTTTGGATATTCCCGATTTCAGAAACCAAGTTTAATATTGGAGTGGGGATGCTTTTGGCCGATATGGATAATCAAGATATTAAACTTAAACAAATGTTAGATTATATTGTGAATGAATCATACTTGAGTGCGAGGTTTAGTAATGCTAACCTCATTGAGAACACAAGAAAGGGATGGCTATTGCCATTAGGTTCACCAAGGAAGGGACATCTTCAACCGAGGAAAAACTACGATAATGGTTGCTTATTAGTTGGTGATGCGGCAAGCCTTATTGACCCCTTCACAGGGGAGGGAATAGGTAATGCCCTTGTGTCAGGGAAACTAACTGCGAATTACGAGGCCATCAATGATGAAACAGGAATCAAATATCAACAAGAGTTATGGAGTATGATTGGTAATGAACTAACTAATTCACATAAATTACAAAAAATGTTGAAAAGAGAATGGTTAATAAATTGGGTCATTAAAAAGGCAAGTAATAAGCCTAACCTTCAGAATATCTTGACTGATATGCTTCATAATAGAGAGTCTCAAAACAAAATACAATCAAAGTGGTTCTTATTCAAAACTTTGTTGTTTTGAGCATACATACAAAGGTAGCAGTTAATGAGATGACAATTAATACCGAAATGCCTAAATATGTCTGCGAGAGTATTGAGATTAATAGGGTGTAAGTATGAGGATAGCATTATGTGGAAAAATGGCTTCGGGAAAAACTACTGTTGCAGAATACCTTGAGGCAGTTAATGGATTTGAAAGGTTCAGTTTAGCCAAAGCAGTTAAGGAATATGCTAATTTTTTGTTTGATATACCTGAAGGACATAAAGATAGAGTAGCCTATCAGAAGGTAGGTGATGGTGGCCGAAAGAAACTCTATGAGAATCTTTGGATTGACACATTATTGCACCAAGTTAAACTCTCTAATCCTAAATTAGCAGTAGTTGATGATGTAAGGTATTTAAACGAGGTGAAGATACTCCAAGAAGCAGGTTGGAAAATCATTAAGATTGAAATTGATGATGAACTTCAGGTGGAAAGGTTAAAAAAGACTTATCCCCTTGATTGGAAAACTCATGCGAATGCACGAACTCACGCTTCAGAGTCCGAAGTGGACTCCATCACGGCAGAGATGGTTGATTTAGTGATAAATGCCACAGATGATGATACACCTATAAACTTGATACAAGAGGTCGTTTCAATACACTTGGCTGAGATGGTTGAATCGAGAGTATAGATTAATCAAAGTGGTGTCCTTGACACTCGGCTCCAAATCCCTCAACTACTTCAACATTAAATAGACTGCTTCCTTTAGAAAAGTTCATAATTCGTTTAAGAGTAAAAATACCGATTCCAATAGTTAATACCATACCAAATAAGTTAGATGAATCGAATAGTGCTTCACTATTGAACTTCTGTGAGCCTCCATTTGGCCCTTCAATATCCACAATTCCCATGAATCCCATTCGACCAAGTGATTCTTGAAATGCGAACCAATCTATGTCAAGTTGGTTTTTTAAGGTTGTTGAGCCATCATCTAATTTTACACTTTGGTTTGTGGCATTCTCAACCGATATAGCATTAGGGTCTGCTTGCGGGTTGGAATCATTCATGGCCCTCACAATAGTTTCCCTGTTTGGGAATACTAATGTCCTACATCTATTGTGCATTACTTCTTTCCCTGTGGTGCTATCCTTTTGGTTATGGGGAAACACAAGGAATTGAACTACATATTCATCATTATCTCGGCTCTTTACGAACTCTCTGCAAATATCTGTGCTGCTAAAATATTGTCTGCCTGTATAAATCTTTCCATCCTTCAATGGATGCCCATGAATAGTCCATTTCCTCTGAATCTCTTCAAATCCATGTTTGGCTTTATCTTCTGAACCCTTTTTTTCGGGTGATACTTCAATTTTACTTCTGCCTCCATAAGAGGGGAGGCCAAGTTCATACACACCATTAACATCATAGACATAACACATCCATTCTTTTTGTTCATTAGTATTGTCTGAGTATCGTTTAATATCCTGTATTGCAGTTTCAGAAAACCTATCCCATTCCTGTTGCCATACCTGCATAATATGATTTTTGGCAGTTTAGATATTTAAGGTTGCCTATCGGGACTCAAAACAATAAGGAATAATAAGAGGTGTAGGGGGCAAGAGCGTGAGGGGGGAATCAAGGACTCCACCCCCTACAAATTATATTGGTTTTTCTTCTATGTTAAAGGTTCTGTTTGCTAAAAGCCATAACCTTAAATACCTCACAGCAGCCACTTCAAATTACCCAACCAATAATGGGACACAAAATGGAGATGAAACAAATGAGTGAAAAAATGAGTGAAAGTAATGAAATTGAGGCGTTTTTGGCAGAAGTTGAAAGCGAACAGAAGGAGAATCAAGGGCCACGAACCTATGTAAATAGAGACACACTTAAGGTTGCCATTGATGAAGATAGTGGATACAGCGAAATGTTTGAGGGATATATTCTCGAAGGTTATACTGAAGGTATAGAGGGACAATACGGTGTTTCAACCGCAGTCAGACTCATAGACCCTTCTGATGGCCGAAGAATGACTCTTTGGCTAACAGGGTATGAACAAGAGCATCTTAAGAACTTTGTTCAATCCTCATTAGATAATGACGCATCATATCCAATGACTATTAAGTTTGTAAGACACAAGGTTGATGGGCGAAACGGTAGGAGATATAATAGATTTTCAGCCAAGTTGCTCGCTTCAGGTGAGGAAGTAATTGTCCCGCCTGTCCTTGATGAACAACTTGACTCTCAAGAGGAAAAAGTAATTTCTCAAGAGGCTTGAGGCCGAATTGGTTTTGTAATCAACAATTGACTCACACTCTATGGGGTGTGAATCGTTCCTACCAAGGCTATTATGTAGGGGAGATGTTTTTATTCTCAGCGTCAGATACACCAAATAGATAATTCACACATCAGATTCGGTAGGTGAAGTTAAATACATCACAGGGGGAGTAAATAATATGGTTGCAGATATGCCGAGCGAAATAATGGACTTCGTATCTAAGACTGTGGTAAATTATAGTGATATGACAATTAGTATGAAAAATATTCACGATAGGAATGTTTTTGGTAGTTCTCAAACAGGTTCGGGATTTTGTATTAAGTATGGTGTCAAGGCGATTAACCATAAAGAAGCAGGGGCCAATAAGATTCTTTTGGAGTTCACTATTTCGGATGGTGAATACTCAGTAAGTTGTTTCGGCCATAATGCTAATGAAAAGTATTTGTCTGAGGGATTAGAGGATGAAGAATTGGCAGACATGATACAAATTATTTCAGCAAGCCAAAAAGAAGGTAAAAGGGTGGAAGTTAAGGGCCATTATGTAAATTATGGAACGAAGCGATTATTTCTTGTTGATGATTTAGTTCTTGATGATGGATTCCAAGTATCTCAAATGACTGAGAAAGATTTTGATAACTTCAAAGGATTATGTTCCAAGTATGATACTAACCCTCTTGAAATTATGATGAGGGATGATACCTTGTGGGCTGAGATATATGCTATGGATTGGCTGAAACAAGCCATTCTATTGTTTTGTTTATCTCCTAAACATAAGCAAGATATGATTCATATAGGAATCGTATCAAGTCATGGTGAGGGTAAAGACCATCTTATTGAACGGGTGATACAACCACTTGTCCCATGTCGAAGGGCAGGGTCAGGAAAAATGGCTACAATACCCGGCCTTTTTGGGGCCATGAGTGGAGATGATTTGAACTCAATTGAAGTAGGGCTATTACCTAAAATGAATCATGAGAGAGTCGCAATTAGTGAGTTTCAAACATGGAGTGATGAAACCTTTGGCGAACTAATGAACATGATGGCTAATGGTCAAATTGAGATGCAAAAGGGCGCACTTGATGTTGAGCGAGAAACAACATTAAATCTGTTATTTTTAGGCAATCCTCCTAATTATTATGATGAAACTGAGGATAATCCTGATAAAAGAAAGATGCTTGATGCCTTCGGAAAATATACCTTTCAAATAATTTCAAGACTTACTTTAATTTTCACACAATTATCTCTAACTAATGGGGAGGCGACAGGGAGGATTAGGAACTCCATTATTTCTGCTATGGATAGAGATTTTGAAGCGTCAGAAATCGCAGAACAGGTTGCTAAATGGAGAAAGTTCTTTAGGGAGTATTTAAGGTTTGTGAGTAATATGACACCTAAGTTGAAAAATTATGTAGGGTCGATTAATGGCACATACGATGATTTAGAACAGAAGCCTCAGTTTAAGGATGCTTTTTGTATCCGAACAGCGACAGATAATCGAAAATATCAAGAGTTTGCTAATCTTGTTAGAGGTTATGCTCGATTACAAGGTGATGGTGAAATTAATTTTGACCATTTGATGAAGGCCGCACAGATTTTTGAATATTCATTAGAGACATTAACTGAGAAGTTCCCGACTAAGGCATGGTCGCATGGGGTTGACGACAAGTTATTATCTCTGTATGATTGTATTCTTGATAAATGTCCTGTCGGTCATACAAAGAAAGAGATACAAAAGGAATGTAAAGTTAGTAATGACGATTTGAATGAATTAACAAAGTTAAATGCCTTGACCCGATTTGATGATGGGACATATTTTGTTAATGCAGATTGGAAAGAGGGGTTGGACTTATGAGTGGAGAATCAAAGGCAGAGGCCCACACTTGGGCTTATTTGAGGGCATATTATTATCCACGATTTGTGGAAGGCATAACAAAATTGAGTTGGGATGAGAGGTTTGAAGTCTTGTCTGAGATTCATGATGCTTGGAGTCCCTTGCCCCCTGACCCTGTGGCGGCTATGATGCACTATGTTGCTGAGAATGGATATTTCAAGTTTTTTATCAAGGGGGCATATGTTGAAAGTGATGGTTATTTTAGACTTCACAGGTTAATTTCTGCCAATCTCGGCAGAGTAGGAATATTTGAAGATTAACGATACCCTTAAATATCGGTTTAATTAGATAGGGTTTATGGATGTTCTATCGGGTTCACTTTATGCAATCGCAATAGTTTCTGCTTGGAGGGGGATTACTATAATGGAGGATGTTTTGTTTAAAGAGAGTGATAGCCCTATTCAGAGTGCATTTATCTCACTCGCATTGGCGGGTGGCATTTTAATTTTCAAACATGAGGATGTTTCAAAACTATTCAAGCCCGCAACCTCTAAATAGGTCTGCATTGATTTACTATCATGCGAGAGGAGGTTCAGCAGAGGGCTTTAGAGGCCATCAATAGGATGATGCGAGATAGAATAGGCATCATGAAGGCAAGTAGGCTCGCTCGGTCAAGTCGGAGAAGTGTAAAAAATTACATGGCTTTAAAGGGTATTAGGTCAAAAATCATTGGTGGGAATATGAGGATTGTTCCAAATATGACTCAGAGGATTAATTCATTTATTATGCACATGAATAATGGTTATTCTGCTACTGCATCTGCAAAAGCCGTTGGAACTACCGTTAGGACAATGGCAAGAAAAGATGTGAATGGCACACCAATCATCCTCAAAGAAGGTAGGAGATGGAAATTAAATGTGGTTCCATTATACAGACATAGTATTGTAGTGTATGGTAGGATTGTAGGTCTTGGAGATAATATTCAAGGTTCAGGTGAAGTTCCTACTTCATTAGATACAAATAAGCCTGATTCTCAAGAGGGAGTTTCAGAAGAAGATATTAAGTCTCCTGATGCTGATACCGCAATTTGGTTTCAAGTTGATTTTGATGATTTTATTACTACTCTATCAAGAGATAAAGTTGGTGCTTATTATAGACCATTGATTATGGATGCTTTGAGGGAGCAACTTGAAACTCCTAATATTTCTGATGAGTCCTTAGCGTTAAGGTTTTTGAATAATGATGATGTAAGGCAACATTCAGTTTCTAATGGTAGGTTAGAGAACCAAGAAGTATCGAGGCTTGAGCAAATCATGAGCCGATATAATGTGCGGTTGTATAGTCCACCTAATTATGGTGTTGATGATAATATGATGCCAAGAGATATTGAATTGATACCGATAACTGAACTTGGTAAAGAGGTATCATTTGGTGATTTCCAAGTCTTTATGCTAAGAGATGATGAGCCTTCACTTTACCCCCCTGATGCACCTGTTGAGATTCGAGTGGATTATGATTTAGCAGATGAATCAGGTATTTGATTCCCGAAACACTTATTAGTCGGAACGCATCTAATTATACTATGAGTAAGTTCTCACTTAAGAATACTTCGATTGCCCTAAGTATTCTTTTCGTAGGTGGTGTCGTATTAAGGAAGGTTAAAATGGCTGAAACTAAGGATACTGACCCATCAACATATAGGCGACTGAAGGATGAACAGAGGAGTAGGAAATTAAAACATTTGGGCTTAGAGTCAGAATTGGAGATGGGCGACAGAACCTTGTGCCAATGTAATGTTCCAAAATCAAGACATGCTGGTATTCATCCTTTAGTATGTAAATCTTGTAATCTGATTATTGATGCAGAAACCTTCAATGCAGAAAACCAAAACAAAGACTATAATGCGGCAAAAGCGTTTGCAGAAAGGCACAATTTTAGAGGAAGTTTTGAATCAAAAGACCCATCAGATAGTGATTCACGAAGGGCTGAATGGTGGGATGGTTATTTTGAGAAACTTGGTTTTGAATGCTATATCCAAGGTAATTATATCAATCTATGGTCGGAACAGTATGATGAGTGGTTAGACTTCAAAGAAGATAACCCCCAACCCTATGAAGATTCACGACCATTTTTCCCAATTTCCGATGATGCACCTATCTATTCTAAATGGGATGTAGCAAAAACCGTAGCATGGGCAAAAAGGTGGGCAGATTCTCATAACATTCCTTATACCAAGATTGATGCTAATACTCCCGAAGGTGGGCGATTAGTGTCAATCACCAATGATGAATGCTACATATCCCATACTTTTGTGAAACCAAAGACGGAAGAAGTGTTTCCTAATTGTAAAGTGTGTGGAATCCCTAATCCCGATTATGTAGCCCCTAAACCGCCCGAACCTATTTGTGGTGTTGATATGCCCCACGAATGGTCTGAACCTAAAGCGATTTATACAGAGGACACGGACAAGGAGTTAATTATGGTTATCAAATCAATATGTGCCAATTGTGACAAAAGAAGAGAGGTGGATTTCCGAAAGGAATGGTCAGCAGACTCAGAAGATTCAGAGCCGATTGAATACTTCAAGAATCCTCAAGTTTTGAAAAAGGATGGCAAAGATGTCGCCTTAGTTGATGGGAGCATCCTTGATGGGTCGAGAGAAGATGGCACATTTGGAGGAGTTTCTATTATGTCTCCATTAGAAGGGGGCAATAAACAAGATGGGTGGTATGGCCCAACTACGAACCTTACTTATTCTCCTGATGGTAAGTTATCCTCAGTTGAGTTTCCTTCGGGCGAAGTATCTGATAAATGGTCTAATCCTGAATACTTTAGTGCAGAATCATTTGCAGCATCCACAAGGCCATACAAAAGTGCTTGGATTGTAGCCAAAAAAGGTAGTAAATCATTCTCTGTCGGTCAAGTAGGTGAATTACGAATGTATGAAAATGGAGAGATACTGATTTATTTAGATACTAACCTCATGATTCCATTCTATGATAATGCTTTAGCGAAGGCATACTTGGATAGGCATTTCAAGGTATATCCAAAAAGACCTTATAGAGAATTAACAGTTTTAATGGCCGAAGACGACCACGACCACGACCACGAAGACATAGATGAGTTAGTGGAAAGGATAAATCGAGTAACCGACTTCGCAATTACTTTTATTCATGATGGTGGATTTGGTGGTGAACCAAAAGGAACTATTGTTGACGAGGAATTAGGTTTAAGGACTGAAATCGTTGAATATGTTGAGGGTTCACTTGATTTGAGGATGGTTAGAGATATTAAGACTGATGAATTACTAAGTGTAAGGTTTGCCCTGACAGGTAATCCTGACGAAACGCCAATACTTTATTTACCTTTGCCTGAAGAAATTGCTACCACTCCTAATGAGGAACGAGCAGTATTAAAGGATTGAGGGATGGTCGTGGAAAAGGTTGATGCCGCAGGTGGGATATTCTTATTCACCACACCTGAACATGAGACACTACTTGGATTACAACTTAGGTCAGATACTAATGAGTGGGCAGCAACGGGGGGCATAATCGAGGATTATGATGATTTAGGCTTAGGGATTCAAAACACCATTTATAATTGTATTAGGCGAGAATGCTATGAAGAATTGGGAGCATGGTATGATGATGATGAAGTTGAATCAGCAAAATTATTGCCTTATCATGTCAAACAGAAATTAGAATCACACGATGGATTTTATTACACAAGGTTTATTCAGATGGTTGAACCGTATTATGGAACCTTTATTGATGAGTTCGAGTTTAACCCTTCTGAAGTGAATGATTTCGATTTTAGAACGATTGATGAGTGGCTTATAGATAAATCTCTTCATCCAAAAGTCAGAGAGCATTTTGAAAGGAAAATGGGCAACATCTTATGATGGCCCTAATGCTCTAACTATCATAGTGGGTCTGATGCGTTGATTCAATTCAGCAGATTTAGCACAAAGTTTAATAGTCATAACGCTTGAATCAATTGTATGAGGTCAGGATTACTCAAAGAGGCTACATTAGTCGGTGGCTCAGTTTTCGTGATTGGGGCGGCTTTAATGCAATTTCAAATGAAAGGTGTAACTAATAAGAAATATTGGCCTTATCTTGGGGTGTTCATAACAGGATTCTCCGCACACTTGCTTTTTGAGGCGTTTGGATTGAATAAGAAATATTGTGATGTTGTCTTTGATGCTGACCCTGATGATTGGGGTGAAGAGATTGATTGGGAAGATAAAGACGAAGATGATAAGGAGGAGTGGGAGGATATTGAGTGGTCTGCTGAAACCTTTGCAGCCGAAGATGAGGCACAAGCCTATCTCATGTTGAATTGGGATAAACAAGTGCCTTATGAACTCCATAATGCAGGGTGCAAACATGGGAACTTTGCGAGCATAAGGGATAAGGACATAGATGTATTCCCCCCTAAATCAATAAAAGGAGTCTGTCAGGATTATATTCAAGCATGGGAAGAAAATCTCGGAGGTTCAGGAGATTACATTAACAATGGTGATTTAGATGTTATCACTAATATGACATTTAGCCAATTCATGCGAAGCGACTATACTAAACATACTCTCCCCATTAAACTATCTCCTTGTCACAGGGATAATCTGAGAATAAAAGAGTTTTGTGATACCACTTTAGTTGGGGATATTTCACCATTAACTTATTTGAGGCATGATGCAGAATCCTTTGAAGCCGAAGGAAAGCCGACTTCAGTTGAAGTCAAAAGAAGCACAAACGATGAGAAGAAACTTATGGCGGTTTTTTCCTATCCCGATGGAGGAACTAAAACGACTCACTTTGGGCAAAGAGGCGCAAGCGATTACACTAAACATGGCGAAAAGGAAAGGATGCAAAGATACCTTGAGAGGCATGGAGGTGGAACTACAACAAGCACTAAAGAAGATTGGAAAGACCCCACAACCGCAGGTGCGCTATCTCGGTGGATTCTTTGGAACAAGCCGAGTCTAAATGCAAGTTTCAATGATTTCAAGAAGCGATTCAACCTCAAGGGAGAATTGAAAGTAAGTAAATCGGCTGAAACTTTTGAATCTGAAACCGTTGCCTTTGAATCGTTTAGAGGCCGATGGAATGTGGGTCAAACAAGAGAGATTGAAGGGGTAAGAGTCAAGAAAATGAGAAATGGGGCATTCAAATTAGACTTTCATGGAGAATCCATAATTATTTATGACGGTCAATTCCATCAAATAAACAGAAATGATAGTGGTGGATTTTCAATGGGGCGATACGATAGTGCCTTGAACGGAGAACTATTGAGAAGCGGTTATAGCGAAAAAGATGTCCCTGATAATATGGAGGCAATCATCCGATGGAAACATAGAGTGGGCGGAGGGCGATTAGTCATAAGAAGTCCATTCAAAAAGGCAAGGCACATTTTTGCGGGCGGATTGTATCATTTCACCTTACCCGGTCAGGCGTATGGGGGTGTTTTCTATCCAACAAATCAAGGAAAAACATACAGATTCATTAGAAGGAATGGAGAGCCAATAGTAGGGAGATTCCCGAAGAAAAATGAAGCATGGTTGGATATTCGGTATGATGCGGAATCCTTTGAATCGGACACTTACATTACAAGAAAAAACAGAAAAACAGGCCACTATATTAGTCTTGTAGCACCCGGTATCGAAGCACATGAAGATGAAGGTTGGATGCTTATTTGTGAGAAGCACAGTAATGTTTGCTCATTCCCAACAAGAACTGAGGCAGAACAATTCTTTGCATTGCCTAATGAATGGTGCGAAATGTGTATGGGGTGAACTTCATGATACCTCAAGAAATATATCACATAATGGATACTCTTGAAAATCGAGGGTATGAGGCTTTAATCGTTGGAGGTGCAGTAAGGGATAAGATGTTGGGATTCGTTCCTAAAGATTATGATTTAGCCACAGATGCCACTCCTGATGAAGTTCAGTTAGTTATTGAGTTGATGGGTGGATACAAATACATTATGAGTGCAGATAGTGAGCAAGCAAGGAGGGCATTAACAAGCCTTGTTTTAACTCCGAGTGGCGAGCAAGTGGAGATAACTACTTATCGAGCAGAGTTAGGTTATGAGGGTGGTGATAGGGCCAAACCAATTGCCATACCTGCTAAAACATTTGAAGAGGATTCATCACGGCGAGATATAACAATTAATTCAATGGGTATGGATAAGGGTGGAAAGATATATGACCCAATGGGCGGTCAGATTGATTTAGATAAGGGGATTGTGCGAGCAGTAGGAAATCCCTCAGAACGATTTCAAGAAGATGCTCTCAGAATGATTAGGGCAATAAGATTCACAGTAAGATTCGACTTTACGCTGGATAGTGAAACCGAAAAGGCTATAAGGGATAATGTAAAGTTGGTCACTTCTTTATCTCCAAATAGGCTTAGAATTGAAGTTGGTAAAGTTTTGTATTATCCTAATGGATTTAGGATGCTCATGGAAACAGGTATTTTACCTGAACTTATGCCTGAGATGCGAAACCTCAAACAATACAAACATAATTTGAAATATCACCCTGAAGGTAATGTTTATAATCACTACATTAAAACCTTTGAAACATTTACCACTCTGCTGAGTAGGACTGAATTAGGTGGGTGGGCCACATTATTCCACGATATTGCCAAGCCTGAAACCGCATATTGGGGGGGCGAGTTTCATACATATCACGGACACGATAGGGTGGGTCGAGATTTAATATTAGAGAGATATAAGTTGAAGCCATTTCAATTCTCCACTAAAGAACTAACTGCTCTTGCTTGGACTACGGAAAAACACCTTCAACAGTTTTGGGAAATGATGAAGCCAACAAAATTGGCTGAGATGGCAAATAATGAATACTACTCTCTATTGCTTCAAGTAGTGTATGCTGATAGTATGGGCTATCACGATGAGCAAATGGCTGAAAGGATAGATTATATTGAATCTATTAAAACTCAAGTTAATGAGAGGAATGCAAATGCAGGTCAAAGACCTAAAGATTTCGCCATGAGGGTTTTTACTGAACTGAATATACCTGTGGGTAAGGCAAGAGGTCAAGTTATGAATGAAATTGAGGATTTAATTTCATCAGGACAGGCACTAACTTACGATGATGCGTTGCGCTTTGTGAAGGGTGAGGGTGTATCCTTTGAAGCATCTTGTGCGGCATCCTTACATTCCTTAACGCAATCAGGATTTTCATCAGTTCCCGAATGGTATTTATCTGCAAAATATGGCAATCAAATAGAACCCGATTTCGGCATAGAGCAAGAATCTATTCTCAGGTTTAAATATACAAAAAAGAAGTCCCGATTTATTATAACAACTACTATTTACCCTCTCAATTTTTCAAGGGAGGGATACCGAATGAAAGGTAAAGAAATTGAACTTACTGATAAAGTTAAACGACTTATCCCTGCCTATGAGGATGAGGGAAGGAGAGCAATGGAGGGGCAAATAATAAGGCCCGCACCTACATTGGCTGCTGAAGAACACTATACCGATGGTAGGCCGATGTCTTGCCCAATTTGCATCCGAGAATTAAGTAGTTATGATAGTCCAAGTGCTGATGTATAGTTAAAGAAGTCTTCTGTTAAATCTCCAAGTTTATCATTCAATTTATAGTATAGTTCCTTAGTCCAATAGAGTAATAGTGGGCCTGTCACCAATGTTGCTACGAATGAACCGATAAGAATGACCAAATTACTTTTAATCATTTTCCCGTTTTTCTTTAAGTATGCCCTGACTCCTATATCTGTGATTGTAAATAGTGCCGCCATTCCTAATGGATTAGTCTTTATAGTTAATACTAAAAAAGAAGTAAGGCTCATACCTTTTTGCATAGTAAGAGGTAGTATTGACATAATTTTAGTTGAGTCCTACTGTTTGTTAAATGTTTGGGTGGATAATTTGATATAGGTGTGTTTAGTAATGATGTTGTATGGGGTATCAAGATTACATTGATAATTTACAATTAATGTGTGATGAAGTCTATGCTATTGCGAATACTGCAAGGAGTAAGGGTATAGACCCGACCTTAACTGTGGAGATACCTCAAGCACATGATTTGGCTGACAGGACTCAAAAACTTTTAGATTTTTTACACAGTCGAAATACCTCAGAACAAATAAGGGAATTAACTTTGCATTTTGAAGGCAATAGGGAAATGGTAGCCATAGAGATAGGTAAAATTGTGGCCGCAGAAACCTATCTTTATGGGGTAGCCAAAAAGTGTCCGTTGTGTAATGGTAAGGGATTCATTAAACGGGGTGAGTGGAAAACCGATGATTGTTTCGCTTGCAGTCAAAAGGGCCGAACTTATGAATATCTTAAAATGCCTGAGTATGGTGAAACTCTATCGGCATTTAATGAATTAACGGAGTTTAATAATAAACAACAAATTGCTGATTCCATATATCATGGTGTTTGTGCGGGCCTCGCAGTATTGACTGAAGGCATACTTGTAGCCCCCCTTGAGGGTGTAGTTTCAGCCAAACTCATGACTAATTCCGATGGCTCAGAATGTGCAGCCATATCTTTTGCAGGGCCAATTAGGTCTGCGGGAGGAACGGGTCAAGCACTTTCAGTTTTAATTGCCGACATTCTTAGGAGGATGTTTCACCTTGGAACACCCATAATGACCTTTGAAGAAGTCGAGAGATATAAAGAAGAAGTGAGCATTTATAGTAGGGGGCTACAATTTAGGCCAAGCAATCATCAACTTGAGGTTATTGCTCAACAATGCCCTATCTATATTGATGGTGAAGGGGTAGGTCAAGAAGTAACAGGACAACGGGATTTAGAGCGAGTTCCCACGAATAAAGTCAGAGAGGGTAGTATCCTTGTGATGTGTGAAGGTTTAGTGCTTAAAGCACCAAAGATTCTTAAATATGTGGATGCACTTAACCTTGATGGTTGGGATTGGTTGAGAGATTTCACTAAAAAGAGTAAGGCTACTGATGATACAGATATAGTTAATCCTGATTTTAAGTATATTAGTGATGTGTTAGCAGGGCGACCCGTTTTCAGTCAACCCATGTCAGTAGGAGGATTTAGGCTCAAGTATGGGAGGAGTAGGCTCGCAGGTTTGGCCGCTACTTCAATTCACCCATTGACTATGGGTGTTCTGAGTGCATTCATTATCATTGGGACACAAATCAAATACGAAAGACCCGGAAAGGCTACCGTATTAACTCCTTGCACCGATGTTGATACCCCCTATGTTCAATTTAAAGATGGTTCAGCAAAAAGACTTACGGATGAAGATAAGTTAATGGAGGGGTATGTTACTGATTCTGATTGGCCGATAGAAAAGGTTTGGGATTTGGGGGAGATTTTAATTCCTGTGGGTGAGTTTATTGAAAATAATCACACCTTAATTCCAAGCCCCTACAATTCAGACTATCATGGGGCTGTCCTTGATAGTAAATCATTAATTGAGTGCGATACATTTATAGAGACAATAACGCAGATGAGGGAAAATGATATTCCATTAAATCCAAAATATGTTCCATTTTTATCCGATATTACTGCTGAAGAATTGATGGTCTTGAATAGGAACCTAAGCATAAAGGTCTGTGGTGAAGGGTCATTAAAAGTTAAGTCTGAGTATTTAGAGTTGGTATATAGGTTATGTATTGATGTTAAATTATTGGATGGAGATTATTATTTAGTTGGAGATAAATCGTTCCTACTACTACATTTGCATAAATTACTTATAGATTATAGTGGCAATAGTAGTAATAAGTCAGCCCTTGATTTAGCCAATGAAGTTTTACCCTTTGACATACGAACTCCTACAACCTACCGAATTGGTGCAAGGATGGGTAAGCCTGAAGGTGCAAAATTGAGGGAGATGAAACCCCCCATTCATTCATTATTTCCTGTTGGATTCAATGTTGGCTCGCAGAGAAAAGTATCAGATTTAGTTTCATTAGATGAGGAGATTCATATTGGCCTTAGAGAGACAGAAAGTGGAGAGGAAACCCTACTCGGAGTAGTGGATGGTAAGGAAACTATTTTTAAGGATGTTGTAAAGAAGAGGTGGAATTGGGGTAAATTATGGCGAGATGCCAAGATTGCCACTCAGACTCCTAATAATCCATCTATTAAGGGTGTCAAAGGTATGACAAGTGCAGAAAAGATACCTGAAAATCTCGCTAAGGGATTACTCAGATTTAAAAACGATATTTCTGTATTTAGGGATGGAACAATTAGGTTTGACATGGTGGATATTACTATGACTCACTTCAAGCCTTCCGAGATAGGATTAACTCTTGATAAGGCAATAGAACTTGGGTATGAGGTTTCAGATGATGAACAGATTGTGGAACTAAAGGCACAAGACATTGTTCTTTCATCTTATGTGGCTGAGAAATACTTAAATACTGCAAAGTTCATTGATGATTTATTAGTTCAAGTATATGGATTAGAACCATATTATAATGCTGTGAAGGTTGAAGATTTATTCGGACATTTGATGATGGGTCTTGCACCTCACACATCAGGTGCTATTTTGTGCAGACTTATTGGAGTGGCCCCTATCAAGGGTCATTATGGTCATCCATTTTTCCATGCAGCAAAGAGGAGAAATTGTGATGGAGATATAGATTGTGTAATGTTTTTAATGGATGGATTGATTAATTTTAGTCGAAAGTTTTTAGCAACAACGAGGGGGGGGCAAATGGATGCACCATTAATCTTAACCACTAAAATTAACCCTTCAGAGATAGATAAGGAGGCACTTAATGTGGATATTGGATGGGAATATCCTCTTGAGTTTTATGACGCTACACAGAGATTTATTAAGGCAAAAGAGGCTAAAGATTATGGAATCATTACAGTTGAACAGATGCTCGGAACGGATGCGGAAATGGAAGGCTTTGGATATACACATGAGACAAGAGATTGTTCAGAATCCCCAAGAGATAATCCGTATAATACTCTTGAGTCAATGAGGCAAAAAACAATGGCTCAGTTTGCTCTCGGTGAAACATTGGTTGCGGTGGATAATACTGACCAAGCAAGTAGGTTGATTGATAGACATTTAATTAGAGATATGAGAGGCAATCTAAGGGCTTATGGGCAACAGAAGGTAAGATGCACCCTATGTGGAGAATCATACCGAAGGCCACCAATTGCGGGAAAATGCAGAACCATAGTTGATGAACGAATAGACTCATTTAGTGGTAAGCCGATTAAAGTATTATGCCCCGGTAAAATTATCCTCACCGTATCAAAAGGTTCGGTTAAGAAATATGGTTCACTCATGGATGACCTTGTGAATAAATATGGGTGCAACACTTATACTAAAGAATTACACAGGCTTGTAGGTGTGTGGGTCAGCCAATCATTTGATGATGGTGAGAAGGTTCAAACTAATTTATTTTGAAACTCTCTCAGTAAATACCCTACAACAACTAATGCTCCACTTTTGAGTGTTGGTTTCACATAAGGCTTTATCGAAGGCAATCGAATCCTTTTTCTAATCATATACTTTATTTCTTCTGTATCCTTATATTGACCAACATTTGTCTCGGAGAATCCTAACTTTGAATATAATTTTCTTGCGATTTTATTGCTTTCTCTAACATGACCATAAATCATTTCAACATCACTTTCTTTTGCTTCATCAATTAATTGCTCAACTAAGACTGACCCTAATCCATTACCCCTTGCTACTGTATCAACAGTCATAGAAACAAAGTTTAAATAAGTGTAGGGTGTTGTATCATCAGTTATTATTTTATATTGTCTTCTTGCGGCTAAGTAGGCAATAACTCGGTCATACTCATCAACAATAACTAATAGGAGACTACCTTTTCGTTTCATAATTCGGGCAAAATATCCATAATCCTTTTTCGCACTAAGGTTATCATTATGCAACCTCTTCACCCTACTCAGGTGTTTATATGTTGCTCTTTCAACTCTGAACTGAGTGGATAATTTATCCATATCAAAGTTGTAGGTCATTCTAATTTTTGTTTCTCCGTCTTTATATTTACCTTTTGGTTTATTGTCAAACCCATATTCTGTCATTATTGCTATGCTTTCAGTTTGAGACTCCCTGAAGTCTGCTTGTAAGTAGGCATACCCACCAATTCTTACTTGCACTAACAGGGCATCAATAAGTAATTCTTTAATTGCTTTAATCTCATATTTATTCTCAGTCTCAGAATCAGCCTCATTGACTGCTAATGCAGCAACAACGAGGTGGGGAGGTATAATCACCGTATTGAGTTTTTTATATTGCGGGTATTGAGTAATATATCTTGTCGCAATATACCCTACCACTTCATCATCATCATTCAGGGCAACATAAAATGGTGAATCCTTTACTCCCATTAAGTTTTCGTAATATCGTGGCTGTGCGGCTAAAGGAAACACAGTTTTATGGATTTCATAGATTTCAGGTAAGTGCTTTATCTTCACTTGTTTAATCTGAATGCTACCCATACTGTTAATTTATTCGACTTGATATATTAACTTAACTAATTCATTGATACATATTACTATCTTCATCTTCTTCGGAAGATTCAGTTTCAGTAGTTTTTTTGAGTAAGATTTTTCGTATTGCTTCGATTTCAATTTTCATATTAGATACCTCTTTATGCAACATATCCATCACATCAAGAATATCTGCCATAGATTCCTTAAGATACTCTAAAGTCTCTTCATCAACCATAATAATCGTTCAGATGTCCCGTATGTTAAGGTTTGTGTGATTACAGAAATACATCATATTATCCCTTCAATATCCATACTACAAGTCGCCGAAGTAGTTGTCCCGTCATCATCTTCCACATCAAGGAGTATATCCACAGCCCCTAATGGGCCAAATGCCTGAGCCTCCGCCGTGAACTCTCCGGGGTCGCCTGATGCTAAGGTTGTTATTAAGTCTATTTTGGGACTCGATGTTGTAAAAGTCCATGTAATAGTGTAAGGGGGAGTGCCTCCAACTACTGTATAGTTTCCTCTCCCTACACTTAGCGAATAAGTATATACTCCATTTATTACGATAAAATCAACATCCCCGCAATTAACATTATACCCATCTGTATCGTTAGAGACATCCGAAATGGCTGCGGCGAGAGATACACCACCACCACCTTGTTGATTACAAGTTCCATAGACTGCTGGTAACATGATTATCCACCTCAACCAATTGCATAGTAATTAGAGGTTCCACCTGTTCCATCACTCACAACAGTTAGGGCGTTGTATTGAGTGTCAATGGTTTTACTCGGCCCACCATTGATTGTTGCCAAAGTGGGGGCGATTATTACATTGTTTGACGCATCAATACTCATGAATACCCATTGTGTTCCCGCCGCAGTTTGTTGAGGGATGGTTACAGCAATTTGATTACTTGAGCAATCGAGAATATAAATGGTTCCCGAATCAGTCGCTAAAGGACTCAAGGTAGCCGCAGAGGACTGAACCACAGTTGCGGTTTTTGGTAAGCCGCCAAGATTACTCAATGCAGTAGCGGCAGTTGAAGCCCCTGTTCCTCCTTGAGCAACAGTTAAATCAGTAGTCAATCCTGTTATTGAAGTAATATCTGAGTTTGCGCCTGAACTTGCCGCACTTAAATTGGTTCTTGCATCACCCGCAGTTGAAGCCCCTGTTCCTCCGTTAGCAACGGCAAGGTCAGCCCCACTCCAATCTGTATTGTTTATGGCTAATGTGCCACCCAATGTGATTGTTCCTGTTGAGGTGATAGGGCCACCTGAAACTGTTAGCCCATTCACCAACCCTGATGTAGCCACAGAGGAAACAGTTCCCGCTAAGTCGGCATTAACTGTAATAGTTGTGCCTGAAACGGATGTTGTGATATTTGTTCCACCTGCAACATCAATCGTGCCGCTTGTGGTTATGGCTGTTCCTGTTCCTGAATCGCCATCAGGGGTAATTGAAGTAACAGTTCCGCTTCCTCCACCTCCACCCCCTGTGGAGATAGTGATTTCACCATTCCCTGCGGCAGAAGCAGTTCCCGCCGAAACATTGATAGTGTTAATTCCATATCCTGTGGTAGTTCCATCTGTTATGGTAAGGTCAGCATTTCCCGCATCCGTTCCTGTGAATTGTCCTGACATTTTTTACACCTCAAGTATTTGTTGGCGTAAGTTGTTGGTAGGAAACATCTGTATAGCCTGTGAATTGTTCAGTCCACCCTGCGAAACAAGCCTCAATATTTCCTTGTTGAGTTCCTGTTGCGGCGAGAGTATTGAATACTCTAAATACGATTTGTTCAGTTACCGTAATTGGTTGGTCAAACTTCCATTGATTAATTCTTGGCACAATGGCTGACCATTGAAAGTCCTCCCATTCCATAAATAGTGAACCATCAATCCAAATCTGATATTTGACTCCTGTTCCTGTCCCTTCAGTATGTCCGAAGGTTGAGATTCTATAAATCTCATCAGCACTAATTTTCTGAACAGTAGTTGTGGCGACTCCACCAACTGAACTGCCACCTTGATTTGGGAATCTTTGGTTTCCACCTGTTGCATTATCATTACTTTGTGGTGCAAGTGGAATAGTCGATAGAGCAGGTTGTGGTGCAGGGGGAGTTCCCGTTCCTGTCGTAGTTTGGGAACCTGCAATACCTGATACATTCACAACAAGAATATCATACCAATCGCCTACGGCTAAGTTTCCTACTCCTCCTCCTATGATTGTATCGAAATTAATCTTTTGTCTCGCAATCAAGTTTGACGAATCAGGTTTTGGAACTGTATTCCAAGGGTATCGTGCAGTATCGAGTGAATGGGTGAACTCAAGACCTTCAACTGAAGGTCGAGTCATCTTTTGGTATGTCTGAGGGTCAATTCCCGGCCTTACGGGAACAGTTGCCTGTGTTTGTGTAGTTGAATATGAACTCGGAGGTCGGGGTGTTGAATCCGTAGTATCTGTTATGAGTGAGTATCCTGTTTGAAACGCCTTCTTTCTATAAGGTCGCTTCACATCTCTTTGTTTATCATTTTGTGTCATTGATAATCACCTTAAGCCATTACCACCAATTCACCAATTAGATTCACAAGAACAGTAATGTCAGCCGCAATCACAGTCGAATCTGTTCGTTCTAAGTGAATCTGAAGTGGTTGCCTGTGAGTCACAACTATTGGACTTGAAAATGCAAGTGTTTTATCCTGTCGGTTGTATATGTATTCAAAGTCAAAATCGTTAGTAGGGACTGAGTTTGGCCCACTTGTAATTTGAATATCCCATCTATCATCGGTTGCCGCAATACCATCTCCTCCTGTATCGAGTAGTGCTTGCACATTCAAACCATAAACATAAATGATTTCATTATAAGCCTGTTGGGTGGTAATTGTTTGTGTAAAGGTAGTTCCAACTGCAAGTGTAGCGGCTGTTATGTTGAACCTTCCGGTTAGCATTGATGGTTGTGGATTTTGATTCGCCATATTTATTCACCCAATTATTTTTTGCACTCCAATTTCTCCAATTAACTTAATTCTAACATTTGTTGCCGCACCTAAAGCCTCAGTATCATTTTCAGGCGACCATCGAACATTTACATTCAATGGTTGCTTGAACTTAATAACAACAGGACAAGTCAATTCAATCAACTTAGTTCGTGATAATGCAGTTGCCCCTATGTCAAAATAATTCGTTGGAACGGGATTAACACCTGCTTGTATTTGTAGGTCAAAATTATTATAGGTAGCGGCTACATCAGTTCCGGTGGTTGAAAGTATTTCAACTGCAATGGCATATATTCTTAATTCTTCATTGGCTGCTTGGAATGTATTAATGTTAGTGCTGATTACTGAATTAGCCGCTAAACTGCCCCCTGTGAATGCAGAAGTTGAGGAATAGATTTCAGGTTGTGGGTCTTGATTTACCATATTTAAGCACCTCTTGGGAATTGAGCCTCTCCCGGCAAACAATTAACTTGTTGTAGGGATAGTTCTGCATCAAAACTGACCTTCACGACAACCGTAGTAGCCGCATTACCTCTTTGTGTAATCTTAATAGAGATGGGTTGGTTGAATAATACGAGGATTGGGCAAGCAAAGGTAAATGATAGTGTGTCTGTCGCAATTACGGGGGCAATCGTAAAAGCCCCGTATGGAACGGTTGAGTTTCCTACTTGGATAGTCATGTCAAAATCACTACCTTGTGCGGGAGTCACCAAAGCGAATGACCCTGCTTGCGTTGCGACAACTGCTCTAAACCCATATAGCCTAACTTCTTCATTATTGGCCTGTTGAGTAAAAATTGTTTGTGTATTCTGACTTCCCTCCGCAGTCGCAGCAAAGGCGTGTTTTGTTGTGTAAATCTCAGGTTGTGGATTTTGATTAGCCATTAAACTTCACCTTCTGATTCTAACTCGTTGCGCTGATAGTTAAGGCTTTCGGTTTCTTTCTTTCGTTTGATTCTCCACCAAAGCACGACAGGTAATAGGATACCGACATCTATTAGTATCCCCCACATACCTAATTTTTTGCCGTCTGTTATTGCATCCATTGGAGAGTAAGGCCAACTCCAAACCACATAAATTAGTGAAATAGAAAATAATAGATAAATGTATAATGAGAGGGTAAGTTTAGACTTCACAATTTACTATTTATGCAATCAGATTAATTAACCTTTGGGTTATTCGTTAAATAACTCTGACTCATCTTCGTAGGTGGGAGTAGAAATATCCCCTTCGGTTTTCACTTCATTTTCAGACAGGTGGTAGTGTTCAGCAAATGATTTCATATAGCCTCTCAAGACTGAATAAGAATCCATACCAAGATTATCAACCTCTTGTTGTAGTGAGATTCCCTCTCGGTCTGCTTCTCGCTCGATGGCTATTTTAAAAGTAGTAAGGATGTGCAGGGTATGGTAAAAATCAGCATTGAACGCTAATTTATACATATCCCTTATTTCGTCTGCGGATTTCTGAGCATGAATGGCTAAAACGACTGCCCCAAGATTAGTAGCAATTATGAATGTTAGGGCATTCCAAATAATCCAATCATTCGGTTCAATCAGAAGGCCAATTATTTGAACAAGTAATGCTATTACTACGATATATGAGGCAATTTGTTTAGCAGTTAAGAACTGCGCCGAATTAGTTGCGAAGTCCTCCCAATAATCTCGGCCTTTCATTTTATTCTTGTCTTGAGATGACATAGTGTTTCTCTCCCTCTAAAATTAAACTTTGTTTCTGTTCATACCCATAGTCTTTAACCGTTTTCGCAATCTTTCGTTTCCATTTGCTCTGAGGGTCAATGATGAAATGTCTATCTCTAAATATACCTTGGTTAGAGAGCATAAGGAAGTCCTCAAATGTATATATTTTTAATTCCTTCTGAATCTGACCTAATTTAACTGTTGTGGATGCAAGGTGCGAGGTCATTTGCATAATTTCATTTATGAGTTCACTCTCATGCTTAAAAAATCTCTCACCAAAGTAATGCTTCATATCAGGCTCAACTCCTACTCCACCTCTTAATCTCTCCTCAATTACCATCCACTCCCGACTGATAATTGCATCCCATGACCTTTTATTGGAATCATATTCCCACCCAATAATCTGTCGCCGTTCTTGGCTGTGTCTTTCTCTTCGACTTAATATATAGGAAGACCATTCATCTAATAATGGATGTTCCTCTTCAATGTAGGTTTGCACATCCTCATTCATCCTATTTTTCCCCTCAAGTTTGGTAGGCATACTATCAGGTTATTTTTCTTTGTATTTAATCGTTGTGCTATTATTTACCGTCAGGGTGGTCTTGAAGCCACCTATGAGACAATATATTTCCAACAAATGTTGAGACAGTTCCAACCATTAATCCAATTCCTAATCCTAAGATAAAAAACTTAGCATCATCGTCATCTCGTTTATTGAACTCCTGTTGAGTTCCACCATGTAGTTTCACTTCAAAGCCTCCGCCTTATGTCCGTTCTTAACAGACTCATGCAGAGTTAAAGGTATAATTAAAAATGGAAGTGATAGTAAGAAGTAATCGGATAGGGTGAAGGCTCTGTTAGGCCAACCATATTTCTGATATGTCCTCACCACACCTGACAATGACGATGAAAAGAAAGCCGCAGAACCTACAAGGGGAACTAAAAGATTCCTCCATGCCATCCTACTCATATCTTCTTCGGGAGTAGCATCCATACTTTTCCCTCGGCCTTTCAGATAGATAAAGAGTTCGTTCACCGCTTGAACATATCTCTAAGGTTCTGAGGTGCTAAATAAGCAGCCAAAGCCCCAACCCCAAGTAGGATACCAAGAGTCTTAATCGGAGCCTTCTCATTCGTATCTGTTGCTTCAAATAGGTGCGAATCTAAATGGCTACCTTCAGGCTCATATACATCAACTTGAACTGAGTCATGACCTTTAGGATATACTGCCAATCTGCCTTTAGGAACATCATTTCTTCTAACTATAATATTGTCAGAAGTTAATCCTTTTCCACCCTCGACATCTAAGTTCCATTCGGCATCAAAGGATTCAGCCGTCATTGAATCATCAACACATTTACAATTACCGTAATTGGGCTTAACAGTATTACAACCATAGCAATATCCAACAATTGTAGGGTCTATCCCCTCATCAGCCCAATCATCATCCGATTCTGCGCCCATATTTTCCGAGTTTAATACTTTCTTAGCAATTCGGTTCATGTATTTGATTTCTTTTGCGTATGCAGGTATAACATTGTAAGACTGATAGTATTGTTTTGCACCTTCTATCGCCATATTATTTGTATTCCAACATTGTGAGCAATACTCATCATGGTAAGGTTCATCATCATAGGCAACAATAGCAACAGGATTAGTTTCGCATTTTTCACATTTAGCACCAAAATAACAGGCAGGGAATGTTGATGCTCCATGCTTTGCCTTTATATGATACCCTTCATGTTCGGGGTTATCATACCAACCATCACATTCGCTATCCTTACATTTTAATCCGCAATCATCTTCGCCATAACCCAACTCCCAATCATGTTCTTTATTGCACACTTTACAATAAGCCTTCATAGAACTATCAGCATTGAAGGTTTCAGCCCCGTAGGGAGTTGAGTTTGGGCCACCCATATCAAAATTATCTTCTGCGATATTGTGATAATCACTACCCACACCAAATAGAGATTCAACAAGTTCTTCATCACCTGTGGCTTCAGCCTCATTTAATTCTTCAATGAATTGTTTGTAGTCTTGCATGAATAATTCCTTACCATCATTATATTCAATGACGACATACATTCTTTTTGGGCCATAATTGAGGGAGAAACTTCTCCCCTCTTCTGCCGCCAATAGTGCTTCTGCTATACCCATAGTTGCACCTGTTGATGCACCTGTCAAGATTGCCTTTTCTGCCGTCTTGTTTGACTTCTTCTTGGATTCAGCCTCAAAATCAGCATCATCATCATCATAAACAATATAATCTCCGATTTCATCCCCTAAGTCAGTTTTGATTTGTTCAAGGTTTCTGCCTTGATAGGGGTGAACTATAACTGAAACTTCACCCCATCCGACTCCGTATGCACTATACTCAGGGGTGTATCTTTCTATTATTTCCTTTACCTCATCCCAAGAAGCGTTTCCTTCGTCAAAGGTAAAGTCAAGTTGTGTGTCAGCACCGAAGGATTCTGATTGCGACTTCTGGTATGCTGGATTAGGTTGACCCATGATATTAAACTCTTGGGGTTCTTCGAGTATATTCCCGTCTTCGTCTATAAATCCTACAAACTCAATACCTGCACTTGACCCATCTTCATGTTCATCAGTCCTTACTGCTACATACCATGAAAAATCACATTCAGCACATGAGAAGTAGTAGTCCGACAATCCTATTTCTCCCCCATCCATCTCACTCAAGGGTATTTCAATACTACCACATTCAACACACTTATCATGGCCTTTAAACTTAGGGGTTAGTAGTTCAGCCCCAAACATAATATCATTTACTTGTGCCTCTTTACTTTCAATGACTTGATTCACAGCATCAAAAGTTTCAGCATTATTTGATGTAACGCATCGGTGTCCTTTACAATACCAACATATAGGCGTTCCCTTGCCCCTTGCTTGATGATACCAAGGGATGTTACCCCACTCACTTTCTCTCCAAGGACTTACCTTGTATCTCCGATATGTTTTACCATTGACATTACACACATAGCCTTCTTCAAAGGATTCAGCACCGAAGGTTTCAGCCTCAAAATCAAGGAGGGAATCACACATTCCATTTGTTTCAGGCCGATGATTGCTATAAGAAGCAATCCATTCACCATCTCCTGTAAATCTAAGT
>Ga0209709_10000425_pt1 | contig 40135 bp, 37 predicted proteins | sample ArcticOcean_MG_C_2_FD_187435 | JGI IMG/M metagenome (GOLD analysis project Ga0209709, IMG submission 187435) | Marine microbial communities from western Arctic Ocean - ArcticOcean_MG_CB4_136 (SPAdes) (version 2) | ecosystem: Environmental > Aquatic > Marine > Oceanic | place: Arctic Ocean... | reverse complement strand
GAAAAAAATTGATTTCTACATTAGAAAAAGAAATTACGTTTAGATATCTAAAAACGAGAAAAAAAGATGGCTTTTTAAATATAATCTCTATCTTTTCATTTATTGGAATAAGTTTAGGTGTTGCGGTACTGATTATTGTTATGTCAGTTATGAACGGTTTTAGAACTGAGCTAATTAGTAAAATTGTTGGATTTAACGCACATGTAACAGTTAAACCTTATGAAAACTCAATTAGTTTAGATAAACTTGATGACAACAACTTAAAACTAATTTCAAAAGATTTAATTTTTAGCAATTCTGGTGAGGCCATTATTATTAGTAAAGATTATACCAAGGGATTAGTTTTAAGGGGGTATAGCAGTAAAAATTTTCCGAAACTCGATGTTGTTAAAAAAGGTAAGTTAATTGGTGGATCAAATCAGTTATTAGAAAACTCAATATCAATAGGTGAAGAATTAAGTTTTAATTTAGGACTTAACATAGGTGACAGAGTGTCAATTATGTCTCCTGTAGGCATTGAAACAATTATTGGGAGTTTACCTAAGCAAGAAACTTTTATTATAAGTTCAATTTTTGATAGTGGTTTGGCAGATTTCGATGCCAACATAGCCTTTATAAACCTTGATACGCTGGAAAGTTTTTTTGATCTAGATAAAGGAAAAAGAAATTTAGAAATTTATTTGAATAATCCATCTAATATTGACGAAATCAAATACCAGATTCAGAAAATATTTAATAATGAATTTGTGTATACCTGGGCTGATATGAATAGTTCCTTATTTTCAGCTTTAAAAGTTGAAAGAAATGTAATGTTTATAATCTTATCTTTAATCATTATAGTTGCAGCTTTTAATATTATTTCAGGACTTACAATTTTAGTAAAAAATAAAACAAGAGATATAGCGATACTAAAGTCTATAGGTGTCTTAAATAAATCTATTATAAAAATATTTTTTTTAGTTGGCATCATCATTGGAACTACAGCAACTTTTTTTGGGATTTTTTTAGGTGTAATGTTTTCTTTATATATTGAAAATCTTAGAGAATTTTTAAGTCATACCTTTAATATCAGTCTTTTTCCTGAGGAGATTTATTTTTTAAGTACTATGCCCTCTGAAATCAACGCAAAATCAATTTTTATTATTTCAATATGTTCAATTTTTATAACTATCATCGTCTCAATTTTTCCAGCTATAAAAGCGTCAAAATTAGACCCTGTTAAAGGCCTAAAATATGAATAATTTGATATCTATAAAAAAAATTTCTAAATCTTTTTCTAATAATAAAAAAGTAACTGTTTTAAAAAAAATTGATTATTCATTTACCAAAGGTAAAATTTACTCCCTTATGGGTCCATCAGGATCAGGAAAATCTACCCTACTTAATATACTCTCAATGATCGATAAGCCCACAACTGGCTCATTGATAATTGGAAATAATACAATAAATTTTAATGACAATACTAATAATGACAAAATCAGGTCAAAAAAAATTGGGATTATTTATCAACAAAATAATTTACTTCCTGATTTCACAGCATTAGAAAATGTTTATCTTGCCGGTCTTGCTTTTAGTAACGATAAAAAAAATTCAATTCAAAAAGCAAGGAAAATGATCAAAGAAATGGGCCTTTCATCTCGAGAGCATCATTACCCATCAGAATTATCAGGTGGAGAAATGCAAAGGATTGCAATGGCTAGAGCACTTATAAATGAACCCGAAATTATACTGGCTGATGAGCCGACCGGTAGCCTCGATCATACAACAGCTAAAGAAGTTTTTAATGTTTTATATAATTTAAAAAATAAGAATAGATTGATAATCTATGCAACCCATAATAGATTTTTTGCTAATATGGCTGATTGCAAATTAGAAATGATTGATGGTAATATCAAAATTATCAATGCCAGAAGCAAAAAATAAATTTAATCATCTTAAAATACATACACAATATTCAATTTGTGAAGGAGCAATTAAAATTGAAAATTTAAAAGATTTTTGTAAAGAAAATAAAATACCTTGTTTAGGTCTTTCAGATACATCTAATTTGTGTGGTGCGTTGGAGTTCGCAGAAAATATTTCTAAAGTTGGAACACAACCAATAATTGGGACTCAAATTTATTTCAAATTTGAGGATACAACGGGCCTGCTTCCCTTGATTGCTTTAAATGAAAAAGGGTATAAGCGCATTATTGAACTTTCTTCGAGATCATATTTAGAAAATGACGCTCTATCAGAACCACATTTAGATATAAAAGAACTTTTAGCAGATATGGATGGAGTAATTCTTCTTTCGGGAACAATTCATGGCTTATTTGGTAAGTTATTTGAAAAAGGCAGATCAGAGGAAATTAAAAAATTGTATAAAAGCCTTGCATTAAAATTTAAAGATAGATTTTACTTAGAAATCCAAAGACATGGTGATCAAAATGAAATTACTTTTGAAAAATTTAACTTAGAGTGCTCTTTAGAAATAGAAATAGCCATTATCGCAACTAACGAAGTTTACTATTTAAACCAAGATATGCATGAAGCTCATGATGCTCTAATTTGTATTGGATCAAAAACTTATGTTAATGAAAAAAATAGAATTAAATATTCCAATCAACATTACTTTAAATCTGATCTGGAGATGTCCACATTGTTTTCAGATCTTCCTTCAGCATTAGAAAATAATTTTAATTTACCTTTTAGATGTAATTTTAGACCACAATTTTCTAAACCAGTATTACCAAATATTAGTTCAGAAAAAGACGGTAGTGCTGATGAAATACTTAAAAAAGATTCTATAGATGGTTTAAAAGAAAAATTTTTTAAAGTATTTAAAATTGAAGAAAAAAATTTAGAGGGTAACAAAGATTTCTTAATATATAAAGATCGATTGGATCATGAATTAAAAATAATTATTGAAATGAAATATCCTAGTTATTTTTTAATTGTCTCTGACTACATTAAGTGGGCTAAGAATAATGATATACCAGTAGGACCAGGTAGAGGTTCTGGAGCTGGTTCTCTAGTTGCGTGGTGCTTGTCTATTACAGATGTTGATCCAATAAAATTTAATTTAATATTTGAAAGATTTTTAAATCCTGATCGTGTGTCAATGCCTGATTTTGATATAGATTTTTGTGAGGAAAAAAGAGATCTTGTTTTTAAATACCTAACAACAAAATATAAAGACAGTGTTGCACACATAATCACTTTTGGTAAATTAAAGGCTAGAATGGTTATTAGGGACGTAGGTAGGGTATTAGGTTTGCCATATGGTTTTGTTGACAGTATTTCAAAAATGATACCATTTGACCCTTCAAGACCACAAAGTTTAATTGAATGTATTAATAGTGAACCACGACTTCAAAAATTAGTTAACGAAGATCCTCGTGTCAAAAAATTAACTGATCTTTCTTTAAAATTAGAAGGCTTGAATAGAAATGTGGCAACTCATGCAGCAGGTGTCGTAATTTCAGATAAAAAATTAACAGAAGTTGTTCCTTTATATAAAGATGCAGCTGCAGATTTATTATTACCCTCCACACAATTTGATATGTACTCGGCAGAAAATGCTGGCTTAATTAAGTTTGATTTTTTAGGCTTAAAAACGTTAACTGTAATTAATCGAACCCAAAAATTAATTAATAAGAAAATTAAAGAATTTAAGATTGAAGATATTGATTTTGAAGATAAGAAAATTTTTGAACTTTTGTCATCAGGTAACACCGTTGGATTATTCCAAGTAGAGAGTGCTGGTATGCGTGAAGCATTATTACAGATGAAGCCTAATCACATTGAGGATATTATTGCATTAGTTGCACTTTACCGTCCAGGACCTATGAGCAACATACCAGTTTATAATGACTGTAAGCATGGCAGACAAACACCAGATTACTTACATCCATTACTTGAGGACATCCTTAAACCTACCTATGGTGTTATTATTTATCAAGAACAGGTAATGCAAATTGCTCAAAAACTATCTGGTTTTACAGCAGGAGAAGCTGACATTTTAAGAAGAGCAATGGGTAAAAAAAAACGAGCAGAACTTGAAAAACAAAAACAAGGGTTTATAGCTGGTGCTCTTAAAAATGAAATTAGCAAGGATGTTGCTGCAAGTATTTTTTTAAAAATTGAACCATTTGCCGAATATGGTTTTAATAAAAGTCACGCTGCTGCCTATGCAATTATTTCTTATCAAACAGCATTTTTAAAAGCATATTATCCTAAAGAATTTTTTGCAGCCTCAATGACAATGGATCTGTCAAATCAGAACAAGCTAGGTGAATTTCATGAAGAACTTAAACGAATTAATATTAAAGTTATACGCCCAGATATTAATAGATGTTTCGCAGACTTTCAATTTGATGAAGATAATTTTTATTATGCTTTGGGTGGTATTAAGAGTGTGGGGTATGAGGCGATATCAAACATCGTTAAAGAGAGAATAGAAAATGGTAAATTTGTATCAATAAATGATTTTTTAAATAGAATTAATCCAAAGGATATTAATAAACTACAATTAGAGGGATTAGTAAAAGCTGGAGCTTTTGATAATATCGATAATAATAGACAAGCTTTATTTAATTCAATTCCTAGTTTTATTTTAAAAACAAAAAGTATTTTTGAAAATAAAGCAGCAAATCAAATTGATCTATTTGCTTCCGATGAAGAACAGGACAAAAAAATAGTCCTTAATATTGAGGATTGGAAATTTGAAGACAGATTATCAAGGGAATTTGAAGCTATAGGCTTTTTTATATCTGATCACCCTCTAAACCAGTTTAAGGAAATCTTTGACGATTATAAAATAGTTGATTACGTAAAGGTTAATTTGGATGACAATATAAAAGAAGCAAATATTGCCGCCACACTCTTAAAAATTACAGAAAGAAAAACAGCCAAAGGAAACTCATATGGAATTATTAAATTTACAGATTTAACGAGTGTTTTTGAACTTTTTATTTTTTCTGATATATTAGAGCTTAATAGAGATGTTCTTGTTGAGGGTAGTTCGTTGATTATAACCTTAATTAAAACAATTTCGAATGATGAAAATAGATTTAAAAGAATAAATGTTCAAAAAATATCTTCACTTAAAGATCTTTTTAATAAACCGGTGAATGAAATTATATTCGACATTAAATCCACGAAAGAACTGGATAAAATATCAGATTTAGTAAAGGAAGAAGGCACAACAGCAGTCAAGATTAATATTATTGATAAGAATAACCATATTAGCTTCAAACTTAAAAACAAACGGCTTATTGACAGAAAAGCAATAAATACCCTAAGAAATGATCATATTTCAACGATTATTCATTAAAAAAAGACTTGTTTTTTTTTCAAATAATTTGTAAATAACATCTAAATTAAATTAACACGCACACAGTTTGTGGTTTTATACCTCCGGTCCTTAAGTGGAATTACTGTGGTGGCTTAACCGGGAATAAATATGAAAATACCAAGTTTAACTATTCAACAATTATTAGAAGCAGGTGTTCATCTTGGTCACAAGACCTTAAGATGGAATCCAAAGATGAAAAAATACATTTTTGGCAAAAGAGATTCAATTCACATTATTGATTTAACTCAAACATTAGAATTAACTAATGTAGCTTTAGAAAAAGTTTACAATACGATTGCTAATAATGGAAAAATTCTTTTTGTATCTACTAAAAAACAAGCATCAGAAGCTATTGCAGAAGTTGCAAAAGATACCGGACAATTTTTTGTAAATTACAGATGGTTGGGTGGAATGCTTACTAATTGGGGAACAATTTCTGGGTCGATCAAAAAGATGAAGAAATATGAAGCTGATTTAGTAGCTGAAAATAGAGGCTTCACAAAAAAAGAACTACTCAAAATGAGTGTTAAAAAAGATAAACTTGAAAGATCACTTGGTGGAATTGCTGAAATGAAAAAAGTTCCTGATCTAGTTTTTATTATTGATACAAATTATGAAGCTCTGGCTATAGCAGAATCCTCAAAATTAGGTATTCCGATTGTAGCAATTTTAGACAGTAACTCAAATCCAGATGGGATAGAATTTCCAATACCAGGAAATGATGATGCTAGAAGAGCAATAGACCTTTATTGTAATTTAGTAAAAGAAACTATAGAAAATGCTAAAAAAGCTGCCCCATCGAAATCTGAAGAAAAACTAGAAGCTGAAGATGCTAAGGTAAAAGAAAAATCTACTAAAACTGTTCAGGAATTAGATAGAGAAAAATTAGATGCTAAATTTTCAAAAAAAGAAAAAGAAAAGCTAAATTAATATGAGTGATATTGAGAAAATAAAACAACTAAGGGAAGCAACAGGTGCTGGTTTTAAAGACTGTAATTTAGCTGTTAAAGAATCTGGTGGAGACCTAGATAAAGCTGTAGAGATTTTAAGAGTTAAAGGAATTTCTAAAGCTTCTAAAAAAATGTCTAGAGATGCAAAAGAAGGTGTAATAGCTACTTCTGGTAATGAAAAAAAAATTTCTGTTATTGAAGTAAATTGTGAAACTGATTTTGTTGCTAAAAATGATGATTTTGTTTCTTTTGCAAAAGAACTTAGTGAATTAAACAATAAAAATGATTCTGATTTAGATAAATTAAATAAAACCAAAATGTCAAACGGCCAAACCGTTGAGGACAACCTTGTTTCTTTGATTGCAAAAATGGGTGAAAAAATAACAGTCGGTAAAGTAAAAACATTTAATCAATCAGGTACTAAAAATTTTAACTATTTACACACTGTAGTTAAAGATAATTTATCTAAATTATCTGTTATATCTTCACTTGAGACTTCAGACACTAGTGATGCTGTTAAAACATTCGGGAAACAACTTTCAATGCATATAGCTGCATCTAATCCGTTAGCATTAAGTTCAGATTTAATTGATAAAGATGTACTTCGGAAAGAACAAGATCTAGTTACAGAAGAGCTTAAAGAATCAGGAAAGCCTGATGAAATAGTTCAAAAAATTAGACTAGGTAAAATGAATAAATTTAAAGAAGAAAATGCACTGTTAACACAGGCATGGGTTATGGAACCTAAAAAAAAGGTGCAAGATATAGTAAAAGATCTTAATATATCAGACTTAAGGATTAATGATTTTTACAGATTAAAAATTGGTGAATAAATGTTTAACGATAAAATGTACAGCCAGAAAATGGATAAAACCATTGAGGTTTTTACAAAAGAACTAACATCTCTAAGAACTGGCAGAGCCAATGCAGCAATGCTTGATCTCGTTAAGGTTGATGTTTACGGTCAAGCCATGCCTATAAATCAAGTTGGAAGTATAACAACTCCAGAAGCAAGAATGATTAATATTCAAGTATGGGATTTGAATAATGTTCCGCTTGTAGATTCTGCTATTAAAAAATCAGAATTAGGTTTAAATCCACAGATTGATGGTCAGTTAATTAGATTACCTGTCCCAGATTTAAGTGAAGAGAGAAGGGGTGAAATCAAGAAATTAATAAAATCTATGGGTGAAAAATGCAAAATTTCAATCAGAAACATTAGGCGTGAAGCTAATGATGAACTAAAAAATTTAGTTAAAGATAAAGAAATCAGTGAGGATGATGAGAAAAAAAATGAAAAAACGGTACAAACATTTACTGATGAACATATTAAAACTATAGACCAAAAAGTTGAAGCAAAAGAAAAAGAAATAATGACCATATGAACCCAATTAGACATGTTGCCATCATTATGGATGGAAACGGTAGATGGGGTCTCAAATATAAAGGTTCAAGAAATTTAGGGCACAAAGCTGGTTTAAAAACAGTTGAAGCTATAATAGAAGAAAGTATAAAGCTCAAGATAGAGTATTTAACTCTCTACACTTTTTCAACAGAAAACTGGAAAAGACCAAAAAAAGAAATTATTTTTTTATTTAATTTATTAGAAAATTTTCTTTCTAAAAAAATAAAAGAATTAGTTAATAATGGTATTCGCTTAAAAATTATCGGCGATAAAAAAAAATTTTCATTAAAATTAAAGAAATTATTAAAAAATTCAGAAGTAAAAACATCAAAAAATAAAAAACTTCAAATAAATCTAGCGTTAAATTATGGTTCAAAAAGTGAAATTATTAGTGCAGTAAAAAAAATAAACGAAGATAAGTTAATTTTATCAGAAAAAAATATTGAAAATAATTTATACACTAAAAACATACCTAATCCAGATATCTTAATAAGAACTGGCGATACACATAGGCTTAGCAACTTCCTTTTATGGCAAATGTCATATACTAAAATTTTTTTTGTAAAAAAGTTATGGCCAGATTTTAATAAAAAAGATTATGAAAAAATATTAAATAAATTTAAATCACTAAAAAGAAATTTTGGAACAATATGATTAGTAAAAATTTATCAAAAAGAATATTAACTTCTGGATTATTATTTTGTCTTTTATTTTTTATGTACAAATATACATATATATTGATAGTTTCATTAATACTTATCTCGATAATTTCATGGATAGAATTTTATGCACTTTTATCTAAAATATTTTATCATGATAATTTAAATGATCATTTTTGGAGATTTTTTTCTAAAAGTTTTTCGTTAATATATTTAACAATATTTACTTTTTCAATATTTTATATTAAGTCAAAAAATTATGGAACGGATATTTACATTATTTATTCATTATGTATTTCGATTGCTACAGACATAGGGGGTTTAATATTTGGAAAAATAATAAAAGGTAAAAAATTAATAAAAATAAGTCCAAATAAAACTATCTCAGGTTCTATGGGGTCATTTATTTTCTCATTACTGCTAATTCCATTTTTTATAGATCACATAGCTACTAACGAAATTTGGTCACTAATTATAATCACTGTATTAATTTCTCTGATTTCACAAATAGGTGATTTATTTATTTCATTTTTAAAGCGTAAAGCACAAGTCAAAGACACTAGTGATTTATTACCAGGACATGGTGGTGTTCTTGATAGAATTGATGGAATACTTTTCGCTATACCTGCTGGACTATTTCTCTTCACAATTTTTGATATATGAAAAAAAAAATTGCAATATTAGGTTCAACTGGTTCTATAGGAAAATCAACAATTGATATCCTTAGAAAAGATATATCATCTTTTGAAATTGTTTTACTTACAGCAAATAAAAATTATAAAAAGTTAATGAAGCAAGCCGAATTATTAAATGTTAAAAATTTAATCATACATGACTATAAGAAATATTTAGAATTTTTAAAAAATAATAAATCAAAAAAAATTAGAATTTTCAATACCACAAAAGAATTTAGAAAATTTTATCATAAAAAAATTGATTATTGTATGAGTGCCATTACTGGAATTGCTGGCCTAGAATCAACATTGCATTCAATTTCATTTAGCAAAAAGATAGCAATAGCAAATAAAGAATCCATAATATGTGCTTGGAACCTCATTGAAAAAAAACTTAAAAGATATAAGACAAAGTTTATTCCAGTAGATTCTGAACATTTTTCCATTTATGAATTAATTAATGGATTTGATACATCCAATGTAGAAGAGGTTATTTTAACAGCTTCTGGAGGACCTTTTGTAAATCTCCCTCTCAGTAAGCAAATAAATATACAACCCAAAGATGCTATAAAGCATCCAAAATGGAAAATGGGTAAAAAAATTTCCGTAGATTCTGCAACATTAATGAACAAAGTTTTTGAAATAATTGAAGCTAAAAAAATATTTAATTTGAAATATAGTCAAATCAAAATATTAATACATCCTAATTCATATGTTCACGCTTTAGTGAAATTTAAAAACGGAATTACTAAAATTTTATTACATGATACCGATATGAAGATTCCAATTTTTAATTCTATTTATGAAAAAAATCAAACTACATTAAAAACAAAAAAAATAGATGTATATAAATTGAACAATCTTTCATTATCAAATGTGGATAAAAAAAAATTCCCTGCTGTAAATTTAATTAAATATTTTCCAGCTTCGGATACTCTATTTGAAACTGTGATGATAGCTTCTAATGATGAGTTAGTGAGTTTATTTCTTGATAAAAAAATAACTTTTCCTGACATTATGAAGTACCAAAGGATTATGCTTAAAAATAAGCAAATATTTAAATTAAAAAATAAAGCACCATCTAATGTTAAAGAAATAATCAATCTAAGCAAACTAGTTAGATTGAAAATTAGATCTTTATGTATATGATATCATAATGTTAAAAATATTTTTTTTAGTTAATATTATATCTATACTTTTCTTTAATTTACTTAATGCAAAAAATTTGACTAAAATTATAGTTGAGGGCAATGAAAGAATTAGCACTGGAACCATAAAAGTGTTTGCTGATATTAAATTAGGTATTGATATTGATGATAATGATTTGAATAATATATTAAAAAAATTATATGAAACTAATTTCTTCGAAGACGTTAAAGTTAATTTATCAGATAACACATTGATAATTAATGTTATAGAGTTACCTATCGTACAAACTATTAATTTAAATGGAATTAAAAAAAAAAGTTTAGAAGAGGGAATATACAAGATATTAAAACTTAAAAATAAATCTCCTTATCGTGAACATTTAGTTAAAAATGATATTGCGTTAATAAAAGATTCACTTAAAACCGTAGGTTATTACTTTGTTACTGTTAAAGTAAATATTGTTAATAATACCAACAATACAATTGATTTAGATTATAATATAGATCTTGGTGAAAAAGCTAAAATTAAAAAAATTACTTTTTCTGGTAATAAGATTTTTAAAAATAGAGAATTAAGAAATATAATCATTTCAGAAGAAGATAAGTTTTGGAAATTTTTATCTAATAAGAAATATTTAAATAAAAATTCAGTTAAATTTGATAAAAAACTTTTAAATAATTTCTATAAAAATAATGGTTATTTTAAAGCTGTTGTTTCAAATTCATCTGCAGCTTTAACTGATAACAAAAATTTTATACTTAACTTTAATATAGACGCTGGTAATAAATATAAATTTAATGAATTAAACTTAATTTTACCAAGAGACTTTGATGAAGAGAATTTTTCAGATATCATTGAAACGCTTATGTCACTTAAGGGTAAAATCTATTCAATTTCAAAAATTGAAAGAATTCTAAAACAGGTTGATAAGATAACACTTTCAAAACAATATGAATTTATAAAAGTTGAAGTAAGTGAAAACACCATTGATGACAATAAAATCAATTTAGATTTAATAGTTAGTGAATCAAAAAAATTTTATGTTGAAAAAATAAATATTATTGGAAATTCTATAACTGAAGAAACTGTGATCAGAAACAAGTTTGTTATCGATGAAGGTGATGCCTATAATGAGATTTTACACAATAAATCTATAAATAATATTAAAGCACAAGGTATTTTTGGAAGAGTTGAATCTAAAGTTTATAAGGGTTCGACTGATCAAATGAAAATTATCACTATTAATGTTGATGAAAAAGCTACTGGAGAAATTTCGGCTGGGGCTGGATATGGTACCTCTGGTGGTACTTTAGGTTTCACTATTAGGGAAAATAATTATTTAGGAAAAGGAATAAGATTAAACTCAAGTTTAAACATTGCTGCTGATTCAGTCCAGGGTTCATTAAAATATGTTGAACCAAATTATAAAAACTCTAGTAGGGATCTCAATACATCCATACAAAGTACAGCTATCGATAAACTAAAAGTCTCCGGGTTTAAAACATCTAAAACTGGAGCTTCAATAGGTACTTCTTTTGAAAGATACGAAGACTTCTATTTCTCCCCAACTATTTCTGTTTTATATGAGTCATTGGAAACTAATAGTGATGCCTCGGCATCTCTTACTAAACAAAAGGGAAACTACTTTGATACAGATTTTAAATATGGTGTTTCGTACGATATGCGTGATCAAAAATTTCAACCAAAAAGTGGATATCTAACATACTTTAGTCAAACATTGCCAATAATTTCTAAGGATTACTCAATAGAAAATTTATTTACTTTAGATAAGTACGTAGCTATTTCGGAAGATGTGGTTACAAAATTTTCATTTTTAGCAAATACTATTAATTCAACAAACAAAGATGTTAGAATATCAAAAAGATTAAGAATACCATCAAATAGACTAAGGGGATTTGAATCAGGAAAAGTTGGACCAAAAGATTCGGGTGAATTTATTGGTGGTAACTATGTATCAACATTAAATATTTCAACAAATATCCCTCAACTATTACCTAATACAGAAAGTTTAGCGTTTAATCTTTTTTTTGATGTAGCAAATGTTTGGAGTGTTGATTATGATTCTAAAATTGATCAATCTAATACTATCAGAAGTTCTACTGGAATAGCTATTGATGTTTATACTCCAATTGGCCCATTAGCCATTTCTTTTGCCAAACCAATAACTAAAAGTAAAACAGATATATTAGAAACATTTAGATTTAATATTGGTACTAATTTTTAGATGAATTTTTTTTTAAAGTTTTTTATAACTTTATTTATCTTTTTTTTTATTGTTAATGCTCAGTCTGAGGAAAAACTTTACTATTTAGATGTAGATAAAATTCTCAATAATTCTAAAGCAGGTATTAGTATTAAAAATCAACTAGATCAACTATATATTGAAAATTCGAATAAACTAAAAAAACAACAAGATGTTTTAAAAAAAAGAGAATTAAGTTTAAAAACACAAAAAAATTTACTTAAAAATGATGAGTTTAATAAAATCTTACAACAATTAAAAGTTGATATAAATAATTTTAATAAAGTAAATAAAGAAAAATTGAATTTAATTGAAAAGATTAAATTAAATGCAACTAATAAATTAATGAATGAGGTAAAAATTATATTAATAGAATTTTCAGATAAAGAATCAATATCAATAGTTGTGGAAAAAAAAAGTATTATAATTGGAAAAACTGAACTTGATATAACTGACGATGTATTAGTTATTATTGATAAAAAGATAAAAAGTATTAAACTAGATAAATGACAGATTCACTAAATAAACAACAAATTATTGATTTACTTCCTCATCGTGATCCCATGTTATTAATAGATAAATTAATCAATATAAAAAAACTTTTTTCAGCCAAAGCAATTGTAAATGTTACAAAAGAGAGTTTTTTTGTACAGGGTCATTTTCCAGGCAACCCCGTTATGCCAGGTGTATTAATTGTTGAAGCATTTGGTCAAGCAGCAGCAGCGTTAACTGCTCAGGGTATAGATAAAAAAACTTATGAAAATAAATTAGTTTTTTTAATGGGTATAGAAAAAGCAAGATTTAGAAATCCAGTAATACCTGACTGTAAACTTGAACTTAATATAGAGGCAATTAGATCACATGGTAGAGTGTGGAAGTATAAAGGTGAAGCTTTTGTTAAAGGGAAAAAAATGGCTGATGCTCTATGGTCTGCAACTATTGTTGACAGAAAATAATTAGTAACAATTATTGATAAGTAATTATCAATAATTTTGATAAAAAACTAATTAATGATTAATCCTTTTTTTAAAAATATTGGTCCTTTCGGTATCAAAAATCTTTTGAAATTAAACAATATTTCCAATCCTGATGGTTATGATAATTTTGATGTTTCAAATATAAATGATCTTATAACTGCAAAAGAAAATGATATTAGCTTTTTTCATTCTAAGAAATATGAAAATTTTGCATCAAAGACCCAAGCAGCATTTTGTGTTACTAAAAAAAATATCTCACACATATTACCAAATAGTTGTAAACCAATTATAGTTGAAAACGTTCTAATGAGCACTGCAAAAATTACTGAACTATTTTATCCCAATTCTACCATAGACGATTTTGACAAAGATGTACTTAATATCAAAGAGACTTTATTTAATGAAAAAGTTAAATTTGGTAAAAATGTTTTAATTGGAAACAATGTAAAAATAGGAAATAATTGTTCCATAGGGCACAATTCAATTATCGAAAGTAACGTAATAATTGGTGATGATTGTTCAATTGGTTCTAATGTTATTATTAGAAATACTATAGTTAAAAATAATGTAATGATTCTTGATAGTTGTGTAATTGGAAAAAAAGGATTTGGCTTTTTTCCAATTAAAAATAAAAATTTAAGGTATCCACACATTGGAATAGTAATAATAGAAGATAACTGTGAAATTGGATGTGGCTCTACTATTGATAGAGGTTCTTTGTCCAATACCATAATCGGTAAGAATACCTATATTGATAATCAAGTGCATATAGCCCATAATAATAAAATTGGTGAAAATTGTATTATTGCAGGACAGGTTGGTTTTGCAGGCAGCTCTACGTTGGGAAATAATGTAATGATTGGTGGTCAAGCTGGAATTTCTGGTCATTTAACCATTGGTAGTAATGTTCAAATAGGAGGCGGAAGTGGTGTGATCAATAATATCCCTGAAAAATCTAAAGTAATGGGTTATCCCGCAAAAAGTTTAAAAAATTTTATTAAGGATAATAAATGATTCACAAAACAGCAGTCATCAATACTAAAGCAATTATAGCTAAAAATGTAAAAATAGGTCCTTATTGTGTAATAGGTCCAAATGTTCAAATTGATGAAAATACTATAATTCACTCACATGTTAGTATTTCAGGAAATACAATTATTGGAAAAAATAATAAAATTTACCCATTTGCATCTATTGGAAATGACCCACAAGACCTAAAGTACAATGGTGAAGAAACAAAACTTATAATTGGTGATAATAATAACATTAGAGAATATGTAAGTATAAATCCTGGAACAAAAGGAGGTGGGGGAAAAACTATTTTAGGAAACAATTGCTTGTTAATGGTTTCATCACATGTAGCACACGACTGTATTTTAGAAAACAATGTTATTATAGCTAATAATGTTGCAATCGCTGGGCATGCAAAAATTTGTGAGGGTGTTATTATTGGTGGTAATTCAGCTGTACAACAATTTACTAGAATTGGTAAAATGGCTATGATTGGTGGTATGACAGGTGTTGAAAAAGATGTTATTCCATACGCCCTATCAGTTGGTAATAGAAATTATCTGACTGGTTTAAATTTAATAGGATTAAGAAGAAAAAATATATTAAATAAAGAAATTCTATCGTTATCAGAAGCTTATAAAGAAATTTTTAAAACAAAACAATTAACTGATAATTTAAACAAGTTAAACGGTTTGTATAAAAGTAACTCACTAGTTAATGATATAATTCAATTTATAAATGAAGATAAAAAACGTCCTATTTGCACACCTTTATTAAAATAATATGGTAGGTTTATTTCTTGGTTCTACTGATTTCCCAAAATTAATTGTTAAAAATTTAAAAAGAAAAAATATAAAATATTTTATTATTGATTTAACTAATGATAACAAATTCATAAAAGATAATAATTCATATCATATAAGCATAGGACAATTTGGAAAAATCCTTAACTTAATAAAAAAAAAAAAATGTAATAAAGTTTTATTTGCAGGAAAAATAGAAAAACCTAAATTATCATCACTAAAATTGGATTTCAAAGGCTTATATTATATACCAAGAATTATAAAAGCATCTAAACTTGGGGATGCAGCTATATTAAAAGAATTAATAAAAATATTAGCTGAACAAAAAATTGATGTTATTAAATCAAATTTCTTTAATCTGGACTTAACTTTAAATAAAGGTAATCCCACAAAGTTAAAACCAAATAAAACTGAAATAATTCAAATTAAAAAAGGAATTATTTCACTAAATAACCTGAATGCCCATAATCATGTTCAAGGATTAATTATTAGAAACAACAACATAATTGCAAAAGAATCTCAAAAAGGTACGAAAAAAATGTTGCTATCTATAAAAAAATTAAAAAATTCAAAAGGCATATTAATTAAATTTCCTAAAAAAAAACAAGATCTTAGAGTTGATCTGCCAACTATTGGATTAGACACTTTAAAAGACTGTAAGAAAGTAGGTATAAACGGTATTGTATTAAAGGCAAAACAAAATATTTTTTTAGATAGAAAAGAGTGTATTGACTTTGCTAATAAGAATAAAATTTTTATAACTGTTAAATGAAAAAAATATTTATAGTAACTGGAGAGCCTTCTGGTGACAAGTTGGCTTCAACAGTCATATCGCAATTAATGAAAGATATTCCTGACATTGAGTATTTATGTGTTGGTGGGTTACATCTCAATAAAATAGGTATAAAATCAATTTTTGATCTTGAGGAAATTACATACATAGGTTTTACAAGTGTTTTACTTAATATTTTTAAAATACGTAATAGAATTAACACAACAGTAGATCAAATTATCAAGTTTAATCCTGAAATATTGTTTAGTGTTGATAGTCCTGACTTTACACTCAGAGTATCTGAAAGAGTTAAGAAAATTAATAATAAAATTAAAACAGTTCATTATGTAGCTCCTCAAGTATGGATATGGCGTAAAAATAGAGTCAAAAAATTAAAAAAATTCATCGACCACATTCTTCTATTATTTAACTTTGAAAAAAAATATTTTGATAAGGAAAATATAAATAATACTTTTGTTGGTCATCCGTTACTTGAACACAATAATAAATCTAAAGTCGACCTATCTTCTATAATTGATAAAGAAAAAAAAATTATATCTATTTTTGCTGGAAGTAGAAATTCTGAAACTAGTGTTCTTTTACCTATATTATGCGATTTTATTAAAATTATGAATGAGAATTCTCAAGATTATATTTTTATATTTCATGCTACGGATGAAAATAGAATTTTAATTGCTAATTATTTAAAAAATATAAGTTTAGATAATATTCAAGTTATTTCTGACGAAAACATTAAATTTCAAATACTATCAAATTCTATTTTTGCTATATCAAAATCTGGAACAGTATCGTTAGAAATTTGTAACCTAGAAATTCCATCAATTATTATCTACAAGATAAATATGATTAATTACTTAATTATGAAATCTTTAGTCAATGTAAAATTTGCTAATATAATAAATATAATTAATGGCAAGGAAGTTATCCCTGAACTATTGCAGAGTGAGTGTAATGCAAGAGAAATTTATAAGTCTGTAATTTATTTATTAAAAAATCCAGTAATTATGAAAAAACAAATTGATACTTGTCGAAACACAATTAATGAAATTAGATCTAAAACATCATCTAGTAGTGAGGCCTCTTCTATATTATCTAAGTATCTTATTTCCTAGCCGTTCAAGAGTTTCGGTTTTACCTAATGATATAATTATATCATAAATACCAGGTCCAAATTTTGACCCAGTTAATGCTACTCTTAGAGGTTGGCCAACACCCTTGAAGTTTGTATCATGTGATTTAATTAAATTATTAACAACAGGTTCAAGGGTTAATTTACTTAAATCTTGTAGTCCTTTAACCATAGATGCAAATTGAGCTAATATTTTTTTTGCCTTATCATCTATGAGTTTTAAATCCTCTTTATTAAAATTAACCTCATCAAAAATAATATATTTTGAGTTGTTATAAATATCCTCTAACGTCTTGGCTTTATTTTTAAGGAACATTAACGATGATTTAATTTTTTCTTCTTTTTCTAATTTAATTTTTTCTTTAAATAATTCACAATATTTAACAAAGTGTTTATAAAGTTTTTCCTCTTTAATGGTTTTAATATAGTGCTCATTCATTGATAATATACGACTCATATCTAATTTAGATGGAGATTTTCCAATACCTTCTAAATTAAAATGTTTAATACTTTCATCTAAAGTAAATATTTCCTTATCCTTATATGACCAGCCAAGCCTAAGTAGGTAGTTTCTTAATGCAGCTGGCATTATTCCTATTTTTGAGTAATCATCTAGTGTTGATGCATTATCTCTCTTTGATAATTTTTTACCCTCTAATGTATGAATTAATGGTATGTGGGCAAAAGATGGTAAATCCCATTTCATTGATTTATATATCTGAATTTGTTTAAATGTATTTATTTTATGATCATCACCTCTGATTATGTGTGTCATTTTCATTTGATAATCATCAACTGTAGCAGATAAATTATATGTTGGTGTTCCATCATTTCTTAAAATAATAAAATCTTCTATTGTATTATTTTCTATCTCAACATCTCCTTGTACCAAGTCTTTTAGTAATGAGGAGCCTTCAATTTTACTTTTAAATCTTACAACTGGTTTAATATCTTTCGGAGCATCACTTTCGTTCAATTCTCTACATTTTCTACTGTAAGTATAAGGAAGTTTTTTTTGTTTAGCTCTTTTCTTTTGATCTTCTATCTCTTCATTAGTGCAATAACATCTATAAGCATGATCACTTCTAAGTAGTTCATTAGCAACTTTTATATGATCTTTTATTTTGGTGGACTGAATGTACAAATCTCCATCATGTTCTATACCAATCCAGCTTAATGATTTAATAATTTGAATTTTATGCTCATCTTTAGATCTTTCTTTATCCGTGTCTTCAATTCTTAAATGAAAAGTTCCTTTTTTATTTTTTGAATATAACCAGCAAAACAAAGCAGTCCTAACACCACCAATATGAAGGGCTCCAGTAGGTGAGGGAGCAAATCTTGTTGCAACATTAGACATGTTTAATTTTTAGACTATTTTCTTAGAAGTTTCTATATAAAGATACAAGTACACCTTGAACTTTTACTCTATCAGGGCCAAATATTTTAGTTTCATAGTTTCTATTGGCACTTTCAAGTGCAATTGTTTTGCCTTTTCTTCTAATTCTTTTTAGCATGGCTTCATGCTCATCAATTAAAGCGACAACAATCTTACCATTATCTGCAGTATCAGATCTTTTAATAATAACCGTATCACCTTCATTGATGCCAGCTTCAATCATTGAATCACCTTGAACCTTAAGCCCAAAATATTGACCATTTTTCTCAAGGTTATTTGGAAGTGGTATTCTAGAAACTTCATTCTGTATAGCTTCAACAGGTGTTCCTGCAGCAATACTGCCTAAAACTGGTATTTCCATTTCATTTATATTATTATTCTCAATATCCAAACCACCCTTAATAACACTTGGTGAAAAGTTATTATAAATATCGTTAGCAGAAGCAGTTTCGGGAAGCTTTATCACCTCTAAGGCCCTTGCCTTATGAGGAAGTCTTCTAATGAATCCTCTTTCTTCTAAAGCACTTATTAACCTATGAATTCCTGATTTGGATTTTAAATTTAGCGAGTCTTTCATTTCCTCATAAGAGGGGGATACACCAGAAGCTCTCAACTTCTTGTTGATGAATAAGAGTAGGTTTTTTTGTTTTTTAGTTAACATAAGAACAAATAAAGTACAAAATCTGTTCTATAAGTGTTCTTCTATTTTAACAATAGCTAAAAAGTGTTTAAAATAGAGGTTTATTAGACTAAAGCACTGAAAAAATTGAATTATTATTCAAGTTTTTCAAAAGTGATTCACCGATTAAAAAAGTTTTGATATTTGTTTTTTTACATATTTCCAAAAGTTCTTCTTTTGATTTAATTCCACTCTCTGAAATTAATGGTCCAGAGTGATTAACTAGGACATCATGAATATCATAAGTTGTATTTATATCAGTCTTTAAAGTTTTAAGATTTCTATTGTTAATACCAATCAAAGCTTCTTTAAAATTAAGAGCTCTTTTTGCTTCTTCAACCGTGTGTACTTCAACTATTATTGACATATTAAATTTTAAAGCTTCTTCGTATAAATTAAAAGCTAGATTATCAGAAACTCCAGCTAATATAATTAGTATTGCATCTGCTCCATAACTTTTTGCAAGTGGTACTTGAAATTTATCTATAAAAAAATCCTTACAGAGGATAGGTAGATTTATTTTTTCTTTAACTTTACTCACATGAATTAAATTTCCTAGAAAGAAATCTTCTTCAGTTAAAATCGATAAACATGCTACTTTTTTTTTATAATAAATTTCTGCAATTTCTAAAGGATTATATTCTTTTATAATGATGCCTGCAGATGGACTGGCTTTTTTTATTTCAGCAATTATTGAAATTTTTTTATCATTTATATTATTTTGAATCTTTTCCTTAAAATTAATAAATGATCTATTTTCATTAATTTTTTCATTTATTAATTTTAAAGAAATAGATTTTTTTAATAAATCAATTTTTTCAATTTTTTTTTTAATTATCTTATCTAAGGTATTTTCAGACATTTTGTATTTTTTTTAAATCTTCATATGTTTTTCCTGAGAGTATATGTTTTCTTGCATCTTCATAGGCACCACTAAAAGAAGGATTTTTTTCTGCAACAATCAATCCTGCTGCAGCATTTAGACAAACAGCCTTAGAAAAATCACCATCCTCACCCTTAAATATATCAACCATTTTTTTTGCATTAAATTCAGCATCATCTCCTAATAAATCTTCAATTTTATTTGCTCCCACATTCAATTCATTAGGATTAATAATAATTTCTGAAATTTTACCATCTTTTAATTGAACTACATTTGTTTTTGCATAGGGTGATACCTCATCTAAACCATCTTCACTATTAACAATCCAAGCAAATTTTATATCTAAATTTTTTAAAGCCTCTGCAAAAATTTTGAGTAATCTTTTATCATAAACACCAACAACCTGTCTCTCCACAAGGGCAGGGCTACTTAGTGGGCCAATCATATTAAATATTGTTCTTTTACCAATCTTTTTTCTTGTTGGCCCAACAAACCTCATTGCACTATGATAGTTAGGAGCAAACATGAAACCAAAGTTATTTTCATTTATTTGCTTTTCAATATCTTTGGGCTCTAAATCAATCTTGATATTTAAAGCTTCTAAAACATCACCAGATCCACATTTAGATGAAACAGCTTTATTTCCATGTTTTGCAACTTTAATACCCATACTAGCCAATAATAAAGCTGAAGCTGTTGATACGTTTAGTGTATTCATTCCATCCCCACCAGTGCCACACGTATCAATACAATCCTTAACGTCAACTCTTTTAGACTTATCTCTTAAAACATAAACACCACCAGCTATCTCTTCCGAGACTTCACCTTTTGCTGAAAGTAGAGTTAAAAAATCGAATATTTCATCATCAGAAGCTTTACCCAGCATTAGTATTTCAAAAGCAGCTTTACTTTCATTAAAAGATAAATTTTTTTTATTTTTTAGCTTTTCTAGAAACTTTTTCATAAGTTTTTGTAATTAATAAAATTTTTTAATATTTTAATGCCAATAATAGTTTTTATACTTTCAGGGTGAAATTGAACACCATGAATATTGTACTGTCTATGTTTTACACCCATTATGATTCCATCATAAGTTTGAGCAGTAATTTCAAGCTCTTTTGAGAGTGTTTTTTTATCGATAATTAAGCTGTGGTACCTTGTAGCTTCAAATTTTGATGGAAGGTTTTTTAATATTCCAATTTTATTTGATTTAATTATACTAGTTTTACCGTGCATTAATTTTTTTGCTTGAATTATTTTTGAACCAAATACTTGCCCAATTATTTGATGACCTAAGCATACCCCTAGAATTGGAATTTTTTTATATAAAGCTTTAACTATCTTAATACAATTTCCAGATTGATTCGGGTTACCTGGACCTGGTGATATAACAATTTTATCGTACTTTTCTTTAATTATTTGTTTATCGGTAATTTTATCATTTCTAATAACATCTACTTTAACTTTTAGAGATGAAAGATAGTGGTAGAGGTTAAATGTAAAACTATCATAATTATCTATTAATAAAATTTTCATTATTTTAAAGCATTCAACAAAGCTTTTGCTTTGTTAACAGTTTCTTCATATTCTTTAATAGGATTACTATCAGCTACAATACCTGCACCAGCTTGAACATAAAATTTTTTATTTTTTGTAACAGCAGTTCTTAAGGCTATGCAGGTATCAAATTCACCATTAGCTGAAAAATATCCTATGCCACCAGCATAAACTTTTCGTTTTGTTTGTTCTAATTCATCAATTATTTCCATGGCACGAATTTTGGGTGCACCTGAAACAGTTCCGGCGGGGAAACCTGAGAGAAGTGATTTAAATTTTGAATATTTCTTATTATAAATTCCCACTACATTTGAAACTATGTGCATTACATGAGAGTACTTTTCTATCATAAAACTTTCTGTAACTTTAACGGTACCAATTTTAGAGACTTTCCCAGCATCATTTCTCCCTAAATCAAGTAACATTAAATGTTCTGAAAGTTCTTTTTTATCTTGTAATAAATCTTTTGCAAAAAAATTATCTTCTTTAGAGTTTTTACCTCTAGGTCTGGTTCCCGCTATTGGTCTAACAGTAATTTTGTTGTCTCTTAATCTCACAAGAATTTCTGGGCTAGCGCCAATTATTTGAAAGTCATCGAAATTGAAGAAATACATAAATGGTGAAGGATTTGTAACTCTTAATTTTTTATAAATTTCCAATGGTTTTTTAGACAACTTTGCTTCAAATCTTTGACTTAAAACTACTTGAAAAACATCTCCAATTTTTATGTATTTTTTAGCTTTATTTACCATTTTTAAAAATTTATTTTTACTTGTATTAGATTTAATTTTAACTTTAGAGTTAGTTTTAATATTTCTGTAGAAGTTATCTTTTTTTAACGAAGACTGAATTAACAAATCGTTTATTTCACTCTTAATTTGTAAATACTTTATTTTATAATTTGAAATTTTTTCATCATTAAAGGTATTTATAATATAAAAAATTTTATTCTTTAAATTATCATGAATAACTAATGTTCTTGGTCTTAAGAGTCTTACGTCTGGTAGTTTTAAATCATCCTTACATTTGTTAGGAATTTTTTCTATGTATCTAATAGAATCGTATGAAAAATACCCAGATATTAACGAGCAAATAGGAGGTAGTCCGGATGGAGTTTTGAATTTGAAATCTTGTATAATTTTTTCAATAATCTTATCAGGATCACCCTTAATTTTTTTTTTAGTTTTATTTGATATTAAATAAGAGTTTTTATTATTAAACTCCCAAATCTTATCAGGGTTTTTACCAAAAATAGTATATCTGCCTCTTATCTTGCCTTTCTCAACAGATTCAAAGATAAAGCTATTTTTTTCATTAAGGAAATTATTAATTAGATTTAAAACTTCACAGTCGTTTTTAGTCTTTTTAGAGACGTAGGTAATTTGATTTTTTTTTCTTTTGTGTCGAAACTTAAAATCTTTGAAGCTTCGATTTAACATCATCTAAAATAATTTTTTACTCTATCAAGAGTTTTTTCATTAATAATTATGTTGTACTTGTTATTTAAAAAGTAGTCGTATGATTGTAAAATACTATTTCTGTTTTGTGCACTCGCTTCATTAGAAATTTTATTAAACTCATCTGAATTTTGAGAAATATTTGTATCTTCATAGCTTATAGTTTTTGCTACAAAAATGTTTTCTTTGTTATCAGTAATTAATGTAAATGTATCGATAGGTAGTGAGTAAAGAATTTTAATAGAATTAATTTCAAATTTCTCATTATCCTTGATAGAGTTTAGTCTAATTTTTCCAACCTCTCCATTACCAAGTTTATCAAAATAGGCTTGGTTGAACTCTTTTTTGTTTATTTGTTCTAGGATTTTTTTATTAAATTCATATTTTTCTTTTTGAAATAGTAGGTTTTTGATTTGTAATTTAAATTTATCAACTTTTAAACTAGGTAATTTTGAGCTAACTTCATCTATTTGATAAAAAATATAAGATCCTTTGTCTTCTAAAATTTCTATTTTATCTTTTCTTAAGTTGTAAATTTTATTTTCAATTGTTTCTTTATTTTCTATATTTAAATATTCTTTTATTATAGTTGGTTTAATACCAAGTTCACTAATGATTGTTTTAAAATTAATATTTTTAGATATTTCATTTTCAATTTCGTCTATTTTTTCAAAAAAAGTATGATTATATTCATCTAATCCTGTTAAATTTTTTGGTGTGAGAACGACATATGAAAAGTTTATATAATCTTGTTTTAAATTTTCCGAGTTGTTATCTAAAAAAATTTGAATTTCTTGATCAGTAAATTGATCTTTTTTTTTATAAAACTTATCCAAATTTATAAAATGAATATCTAATTTTTTATTTTTCTCTTTATAATATTTATTTACCAAGAAATTAGGTGATTTAGCTCCTCCACTTATGTATGTAAATAATTCTTTTTGTAAAATATTATTTTTTAATTTAATTTCATAAATTGGTGCATTCATATTATTTGTTAATAAAAATTTTTCATAAAGAGTTCTTTGAAATTTTCCATTTTCATCTTGAAAGTTTTTATTCTTTTTAATTCTTTTAATTAGTGCTTTCTCAGATATCTCTAAGTTTAAGTCATCTATTTCAAGCTCAAGTAACATCATAGAAACTAGAGAGGATAAAAGCTCTTCAATTATATTTTTATCAATATTTTCTTTTATTACCTTTTGGCTTAAACCTGATTGGTTTAAGTAATCCATAAAATCTTGAGTTGTAATATTTGTATTATTTATCTTTGCAATATTATTTTTATTTCCAGTGTTAAAGCCTCCACCAAATCCACCAAAACCAAAAGCTATGATAATGACAAGAATTAGTAATAATCCACCAATTTTTTTTTTTGTAAAATTTCTAAAGAATTTAATCATTAAGTTATTAATATATTGATCTGTAAAATACAAAGCTATAGATTAAATTTTTCATTATGACAAATAAATATATGTATTTTATAGCTAATTGGAAAATGTATGGGAATTTATCTTCTTTAAATACATTGGATAAAGTTATTAAATTTTCAAAATCTAAAGAAATAAAGAGAGGTAGATTAGTCTATTGCCCACCGTATACTTTAATCAACTCATTCTCAGAAAAGTTTAAAAATTGTCAAATAGGTATTGGAGGTCAGAACTGTCATGAAAGTGAAAGCTATGGTCCATACACTGGCTCTGTCAATTCTCGAATGCTGAAAAATATAGGTGCACATTTTGTGATTATTGGACACTCAGAAAATAGAGAAAAAGGTGAAAATGATAAATTAATTAATTTGAAGATCAAGAGTGCTCTGGAGGCAAAATTAAAAGTTATTTTTTGTATTGGTGAAACTTTAAATGAAAAAAGAAAAAAAAAGACACAATCAATTTTATCTAAACAAATTAAAGTTGGTTTGGATAGGGTAAAAAATAAATCAAATATCTTTATAGCTTATGAGCCTGTTTGGGCTATAGGTACTGGTATTATTCCAAAATCAAAAGACCTTTTAGAAACTGTAAAATTTATTAAAAGTAAATTTAAAGATAAACCTCCAAAAGTTTTATATGGTGGTTCCGTTAACCCTCAAAATATTCAAAGCTTAAAAGAAATTAATAATATTGATGGTTTTTTGATTGGTGGTGCATCTCAAAATCCAAAAAAATTTATTGATATAGTCAAAAAAACATATAGTTAATTCCCATGGAAAATATTTTATTAGTAGCCAACTTAGTTCTTGCTTCAATACTTGTGCTATTGATACTTCTTCAAAAATCTGAAGGTGGGGCACTTGGAATAGGTGTATCTCAAGATAATTTTATGTTTTCTAGAACAGCGGGAAACTTTATGACCAAAGCTACAGCAATAGTTGCAACATTATTCATAATTTGTAGTCTTGCCCTTACAATTATATCCAGAAGTGAATTAGCACCAACTTCCTCCGTATTAGATAAAATTGAAGAAAATTTGGATGATACTCCATCAATTCCTGAAAATAATAATTAATACTTTTCAATTTGTTAATTAATCGCTATAAGATAATTCCATGGCGCGATATATCTTTGTCACCGGCGGTGTGGTTTCTTCTTTAGGAAAGGGTCTTTCTTCAGCATCTCTAGCATACTTACTTCAATCAAGAGGTTTTAAAGTTCGTTTAAGGAAATTAGATCCTTATTTAAATGTTGATCCAGGAACCATGAGTCCATTTCAACACGGTGAAGTTTTTGTAACTGATGATGGAGCTGAAACAGATTTAGACTTGGGTCATTATGAAAGGTTTTCAGGTATATCAGCAAAAAAATCAGACAACATTACAACAGGAAAAATCTATAGTGATGTTTTGCGAAAAGAACGTAAAGGACAATACCTCGGAAAAACAGTTCAGGTTATTCCTCATATTACAGATCGTATAAAAGATTTTATAAAAAATGATACTTTTAAAGAGGATTTTGTAATTTGTGAAATTGGAGGAATTGTTGGAGATATTGAAAGTCTTCCCTTTGTAGAAGCCATCAGGCAATTTTCAAATGATGTGGGGAAAAAAAATGCTTTATTTATTCACTTAACTTTAGTTCCATACCTTAGAGCATCTGATGAAATTAAAACAAAACCGACACAACACTCTGTTAAAGAACTTAGAAGCCTAGGTATTCAACCAGATATTATTATTTGTAGATCTGAAAGATCCATCCCACTAGAACATAGAAAAAAAATATCTTTATTCTGTAATGTTGATATTGAAAATGTAATTCAAACTGTTGACGTTAAAACTATTTATGAGGCACCAATTAGCTTTAATAGGGAAAATTTAGACAGGCAAGTTCTTAAATATTTTAAGATTAAATCACGAAAAAAAGTTAATTTAAACCCTTGGAAAAAAATTACAAAAATTGTTCTTCACACGAAGAGGTCAATTAATATTGCCATTATTGGTAAATATGTTGATCTTAAAGATGCTTATAAGTCATTAGATGAAGCACTAACGCATGGAGGAATTGTTAATAATTTAAAAGTTAACTTGGTGAGAATAGACTCTGAAAATTTGAAAATTTCTGAAATAAAAAAAAAATTAAAGGGAGTTTCTGGAATTTTAATACCAGGAGGATTTGGTAAAAGGGGTACAGAAGGTAAAATTGAGGCAATTAAATATGCTAGAGAAAAAAAAATTCCTTTCTTTGGAATTTGTTTTGGAATGCAAATGGCAATAATTGAATTTGCTAGAAATAAATTAAAGATAAAAAAAGCTACCTCAAGTGAATTTGGAAAAGGTGGCATACCAATTATTGGCTTAATTACTGAATGGCGTAAAAATGGTAAAGTTATAAAAGGAACTGACAAAGATCTAGGTGGAACTATGAGACTGGGTCTTTACGAAGCAAAATTAAAAGAAAATTCATTAATTAAAAAAATTTATAAATCAAAATCGATTCAAGAAAGACACAGACATAGATACGAAGTAAATATTAACTTTAAAGAAAAATTCGAAAAAAATGGCCTAATTTTTTCAGGATTGTCTCCTGATAGTCAGTTGCCTGAGATAATTGAGTTAAAAAACCATCCTTGGTTTATAGCTGTTCAGTTCCATCCTGAATTTAAATCTAGACCTTTGGCACCACATCCTTTATTCTCATCATTTATCAAGGCGGCTAAAAATCATTAATGAAAAATATAAAAGTTAATTGTGGAAATATAGAAATTTCAAATAATAATAAGATTTGTATTATTGCTGGCCCATGTCAACTTGAGACTGAACAGCATGCTATGGATATGGCGGGTCAAATCAAAGATATTACCAAGAAGTTTAATATGGGGTTCATTTATAAAACTTCATTTGATAAAGCTAACAGAACAAGCCTAAAAGGAAAGAGGGGGGCTGGTCTTGAACAATCTTTACCAATCTTTGATAAAATTAAAAAAGAATTTGATGTTCCAATATTGACAGATATTCACAATGCTGAACAATGTTCTGTAGTGGCACCCCACGCAGACATATTACAAATACCAGCATTTTTATGTAGGCAAACAGATTTGCTAGTTGCCGCAGGTAAAACAGGAAAAATAATTAATGTTAAAAAAGGACAATTTCTTGCCCCCTGGGATATGGTTAATGTCACTAAAAAAATTGCTGACTCTGGTAATAATAATATTTTAGTTACCGAAAGAGGTGCTAGTTTTGGTTATAACACTTTAGTCTCTGACATGAGGTCTTTGCCCATAATGGCAAAAAATGGTTACCCTGTTATTTTTGATGCTACTCACTCTGTGCAGCAACCAGGTGGACTTGGTGAAACTAGTGGTGGACAGAGAGAATTTGTAGAGCATTTAGCAAGAGCTGCTGTTGCTGTTGGTGTTGCTGGTGTTTTTATTGAAACACATCAAGATCCAGATAATGCTCCATCTGACGGACCCAATATGGTTCGTTTAGATAAATTAGAAAATTTATTATCTCAGCTATTTGAAATTGACAATTTAATTAAAAAATAAATGAGTAAAATTTTAAAGGTAAGAGCACGTCAAGTTTTTGATAGTAGGGGAAACCCAACAATTGAAGCAGAAATATATACAAAACATTTAAGTGCTTCTGCTATTTGCCCATCAGGGGCATCTACAGGATCATATGAAGCATTTGAAAAAAGAGATATAAATAATAAAAAATATTTAGGTAAAAGTGTTTTAATCGCTGTTGACAAAGTCAATACAAAAATTTCAAAAAAACTTAGAAACACAAATATTCATGATCAAACTCGCTTAGATACAACTTTGATTAACCTTGATGGAACAAGACAAAAAATAAATTTGGGTGCCAATGCTATTTTAGCAGTATCAATGGCTGCTAAAAAACTTTCAGCAAAGATTAAAAATATTCCTCTTTACAAAACATTTTTAGTAAAAAATAATTTTAAATTGCCTTACCCTTTAATGAACATTATTAATGGAGGGGCCCATGCAAACAATGGTTTAAGAATTCAAGAATTTATGATTAGACCCGATAAAGCTAAAAGTTTTTCAGAAGCTATGAGAATTTGTTATATTGTAATTAGTAATTTAAGAGACCTAATTATAAAGAAAGGCTTATCAACATCAGTAGGTGATGAAGGAGGTTTTGCTCCAATGATTAATAGCAACGAAAAAGCTTTAGACTTAATTGTTACAGCAATTCATAAATCTGGGTTTACTAATGGTAAAGATGTTTCGATATGCTTAGATGTAGCAGCAAATGAATTATCTAAAAATAATATGTATTCAATCCATTCAAAAAAATATATTTCTGTAGATAGGTCGATCAAAAAATACCAAAAAATAATAGATAAATACAAAATTAAATCTATTGAAGACCCATTTGGAGAAAATGATTGGGTCTCGTGGAATAAGATGATGAAAACCATTAAGAATGTACAAATTGTAGGAGACGATCTTTATGTCACTAATTTAGAAAGACTTAAAAAAGGTTTTTTAAATAATTCATCTAATTCCATATTAATTAAACTCAACCAGATTGGTACAGTTTCAGAAACACTAGAGGTTATTAAATTTGCTCAAATTATTGGTTATAAGACTATAATTTCCCACAGATCAGGAGACAGCGAAGACACTTTTATTGCTGACCTTGCCGTAGGTACTAATTCAAACCAAATTAAAACTGGTTCTTTAGCAAGATCTGAAAGAGTCGCTAAATATAACCAATTACTACGAATTGAAGAAGAACTTGGAAATAAATCTACAATGAATAAAATTTATTAATGTTCAGCAAAATAAAAAAAAATTACTTTTTATTAATATCTACTTTTCTGATACTTTATTTTTTTTTTAACTTTTTAGATGGAGAAAGAGGTCTCTTTTCTTACTTTAAAAAGAAAGAAATTCTAATAAAATTAGAAAATGAAGAAGCAGATCTTTTAGGAAAGATTAAAGACCTTGAATTTAAGAATTCATTATTAAGCAACAAATTAGATTTAGACTATGTAGAGACATTAATTCGTGAAAAGTTTTTATTTGGAAAAGAAGGTGAGACCCTTTATATAATTAAAAAGAATGACAATTAGACATCCAGAAAAAGTTAACAAACCTATAAACCCAATTAAAAAAAAACCTGATTGGATCAGATCAAAACTTATTAATAGTAAAGAATTTTTCTTAACTAAAACCATTGTTAATAGCAATAATTTAGTAACCGTTTGTCAGGAAGCAAATTGCCCAAATATAACTGAATGTTGGAGCAAGAGACATGCTACCTTTATGATTATGGGTGATACCTGTACAAGAGCATGTGCATTCTGCGATGTTAAAACAGGTAAGCCCGGTAAACTAGACCCATTAGAGGCTGTTAAAATTGCTGACGCAGTTCTGAAGCTAAATCTAAAACACGTGGTTATAACCTCTGTTGACAGAGATGACTTGGAAGATGGTGGATCAAACCACTTTTATGATGTTATCAGTCAAACTAGAAAACTAAATCCCAATACATCAATAGAAGTTTTAACTCCTGATTTTCTTAGAAAAGGGGAGGCTTATAAAAAAGTATTAGAAGCCAACCCAGACGTTTTTAATCACAATATTGAAACTGTACCAAGACTTTATTTAAAAGTAAGACCTGGATCTAGATATTTTTCATCTTTAGAGCTTTTAAAAAATGTGAAACTTATTAATAAAAATGTTTTTACTAAATCAGGTTTAATGGTTGGACTAGGCGAAACAAAAGATGAAATTGTTCAAGTGATGGATGATTTAAAAGCAGCTGATGTAGATTTTTTAACTATTGGGCAGTATTTACAACCCTCTGTAAGGCATCACCCATTAGATCGTTACTATCATCCGAGTGAATTTAAAGAGTTAGAAACTATTGCAAAATCAAAAGGTTTTTTATTAGTTTCCTCAACACCTTTAACTAGATCCTCCTATCATGCAGATGAAGACTTTGCACAGTTACAAAAAAATAGATTAAATAATTAATGCCAAGAGCTTCTGTCAAGCGTTTAATTGAATGTAAGAAAAATCAACTTATTGATTTAGTTTTAGATATAGAAAAATATCCAACTTTTGTACCATATTGCATTGATGCAAAAGTGCATCAAAAGAATGATACGGGTGATTTTCTCAACATCATTGCAGACTTAACAATTGGTAAAGGTCCCTTTAAAGATACTTATAAAAGTGATGTAAGATTTAATAAAAAACATAACTCTATTCATGTAACAAATATTGATGGCCCTCTTAAGCATTTGGATAATAAGTGGACATTCAAAGACCATAAAGAAGGAACAGAAATTTATTTTGATGTAGATTTTGAAATTAAAAATAAATTTTTAAATATTTTAATGATAAAATCCTTTCAATATGGACTAGATAAAATTGCTGATGCTTTTCAAAAAAGAGCTAATCAATTATTTAAGAGTTAATACAGTCTTTAAAACTTTAAGTGTAGTAGCCTTTTGAATTGAAATTCGGTTTTTACTTTTAAATAAATTTTTTTGAACACTGGTCTTATTTCCTTTTTTTATCCCAATATAAACTAATCCAACTGGCTTTAATTTAGTACCCCCATTCGGACCAGCAATACCAGTGATTGATACTGATATATTCGCCTTACTAATCTTGCTTAAATTTTTAACCATCGATAAACAGCACTCTTTGCTTACTGCACCATATTTGCTAATTATATTTTTGGGAACCTTAAGTATATCTATTTTTGCTTTATCAGAGTAAGTGATCAGTCCTAAATTAAATACTTTAGAAGAACCACCTATAGATGTAATTGCACTTGATAACATTCCACCAGTACAAGATTCAGCAAAAGAAATTTTAAGTTTTTTTTGTATTAGCTTATTAACAAGTTTATTGGCAAAATTTTTCATTATAAAACATAACTTTTAACAATCATAAAACAAACAAGAGTTATAACAACATATAACCCAGCACAAATGTCATCCATTATTACTCCAAAGCTATTTTTAAAGTTTTTATCAAAGAAACTAACTGGAAAGGGCTTCATAATATCAAAATATCTAAACAATATAAAAAATAATACATAATAGATAATTGCCTCACCACTTTCTTTGTTTGTTCCATGGGATATCTCATAAAGATAAATCGGTATAGATTGACCTAAAAATTCATCAATAATAATTTCTCCTGGATCTTTATTTTTATCACTTTTTATGTAAGTTGAAATAGCATAAAAAGAATAAATAAAAATAGTTATCCAAATAATTAAAATGATATTGGGTGAGATATTGAGTGAATGAAATAAATAAAAAAGAATAACCGTCGTTGCAAGCGATCCAAAAGTACCTGGCATAAAATTGATCTTACCAATGCCAAACATTGTTACTAAAAGAAAGTTAATAGTTTTAATCATAATTAATTACAGAAACTATTACTTCACAAGCTATTGCTTTTTCTTTACCTATTATACCTAGTTTTTCTGTTGTTTTACCTTTAATATTCACCTGCGTTTGTAAAATTTTACATATTTTTGCAATACATTTTATAATTTGTTTTTTGTATTTTTGAATTTTAGGCTTTTGAGTAATTATATTGATATCAATATTATTAATTAAATAACCTTTATTTCTAACCTTTTCAATTATTTTACTTAATAAAATAGTAGATCGGATATTTTTAAATTTTTTATCTTTGTCTGAAAACATTTCACCAATATCACCCATGTTGCATGCTCCAAGAATTGCATCAGTTACAGCGTGTAAAACTGGATCTCCGTCTGAATGACCTAAAGTACCAAGAAGTGAAGGTATCTTAATTCCACCCAAGTAAAGTTTTTTATTATGAACCAACCTATGTACATCAAAACCTAAACCGTACTTAACTAAATTATTAATTTGGATATCTGAATTTATTGTAATTTTTTTATTATTGATTTCACCTTTAATAATTTTTATTTTTTTACCAGCTCTCACAAATAAATTTGCATCATCAGTAATATCAGCGTCTATATTACTTTGTAGTTTGTATAATTTCTTATAATTAAAAGCTTGAGGCGTTTGAATTAGATAAATATTTTCTCTTTTTAAGTTAATAACTTTATTGATAGATTTTTGTTTAATTGAATCTGTTGATTGAATTGCCGGTATAACACAATCATTTGACTTGAGCCCCTTATTTAATCTATCTAAAAGTTTTAGAGAAAAATTAGGCCTTGCTGCATCATGTATCATTACATTTTTAATATTATAATTTCTAATACTTCTTAAACCTTTGTAAGCTGACTCTGCTCTAGTCTTTCCACCAGTAATAATCTTTACATTATTGATTTTAAGTTTTTTGATATAAACTTTATGTTTTTTGTTAATAACCAGAACAATTCTATTGAATTTACCATAGTTTTTAACTTTATCTATTGAATGTAACAGTAAAGGCTTCCCTTTATATAGATGGTAGGGTTTTGCTGTATTTGAATTAAATCTTTTACTTTCTCCTCCAGCAAGTATTATAAAACAGTTATTCATGATAAAAATATTTATTACTTTATTTATCTCATAATGATCAATTTTATCAAAAAAAATATATTTATAGCTGTAATATTTATAATCACATTATCATTAGGGTTTCTTACCTTTTTAACATTTATTGATAAAAGCTTTATTAAACTTAGCGATGAAAACCTTCAATTCCTATTAATTATTAATATAATATTATTATTACTTCTTTTTTTTGTAATCTTTATTGAAATAAAAAATTCTTTAAGAGCCGAAGTTGACATAAGGGGCACTCATGCAAATAAAAAGTATATAACATTTTTTGCATTATTTACATTAATACCATCAATATTAATTGCTGTATTTTCATTATTTTTGTTATCTTTTGCTCTTGATAAATATTTAGATAAAAAAATTACAACAGCTGTTAACAACTCATATGAAATAGCAAAAAGCTATACTGCAGAAATTAAGAGCAAGACTCAATCAGAAATAATATTAATTGCATATGATTTAAATAAAAGTATTAATTTTTTAAATACAAATATAAATCAATTTAAAAGTTTCCTTAATACTCAAAAATTAATTAGAGATATTGATGAAGTTCATGTTATTGAGAGTAATGGAAGTATTTACTTAACCACTCTAAAAGATAAAACTATCTATTCTCCACCGTTACCAGAAGCTTTGGAAATGGTTTCAAATGATAAGAGGCCACTTAAAATAATTAATGCATATGAAAATCAATCTTCTTCAATTATTAAACTTGAAAATTTTGAAGGTAAGTATCTATACATTGTAAAATACTTAGATAAAAAAATTTCTCAATATTTAATTGAATCTGAAGAAGCTGTTAATTTTTATTACACAGTTTTGAATAAACAAACCGGAATAAAAATTTCGTTTATTTTTATTTATCTTGTTATTGTTTCATTGTTATTATTTTTATCAATATCAATAGCAATTAGATTTTCTTCAAGATTTTTTAGATCTATTAACAATTTAATTGTTGCGTCATCAGACATAGCAAAGGGGAATTTAAATATTAAGGTTCCAGAAATTATTGCAGACAAAGATATGGAAATTTTGAATAAAAATTTCAATTTAATGATTGATAAATTAAAGACTCAACAAGAAAAATTAATTTTAAATGAAAGACATGAAGCTTGGGAGAGTTTAGCAAGAAAGTTGGCTCATGAGATTAAAAACCCATTGACTCCAATCCAACTAACTGTAGATAGGTTAAAAGATAAATATTCAGATAAATTAGAATATGATGAAAAAGAAGGTTATATAAAAAGTCTAAAAATCATTAATAAACAGATTGATCAAATTGAAAATTTAGTTAATGAATTTTCAGATTTTGCTAGAATGCCAAAGCCTACATTAAGTGATAGTAACTTAGTATCCACAATTAGAGATAATATTAATTTATTAAAGGAATTAGATACCAATATTGTTATTGAGCTTAATTCTAACAAAGAAAAAATTATACTAAATTCTGATAATGAGCAATTAAGCAGAGTTTTTTTTAACTTAATTAAAAACTCTATAGAAAGTATACAAGAGAGGGTACATGATAGTTTAAAGGGAAAAATTGATATAATAGTTAATGAAAATCAAAATTATATTGATTTCACAATTATTGATAACGGTAAGGGCTTTGATGAATTACAAAAGAATATTAGGGATATTTTTAACCCTTATTTTACAACTAAAAAAAGAGGTACTGGATTAGGTTTGGCAATTGTTAATAAGATTATTAGTGATCATAATGGAACTATTAATTTAATACCTTTAGATAATGGAGCAAAAATACATATTCAATTTATAAAATAATGACTACAGAAATATTAATTATAGATGACAATGTTGACATACGAAGCATCATTAATGACTTGATTGTTGATGCGGGATATAAAACAAGAATAGCCGCAAATTATAATCAAGCATTAGTAGAGATTGACAAAAAACTTCCTGATGTAGCAATCATCGATGTTAAATTAGACAAAGGTGATAATGATGGATTAGAATTATTAAGACATATAAAGACAAAAGATAAAAATATTCCAGTAATTATCATTACAGGTCATGCAAATGTGGAAATGGCAATTAGAGCACTTAAGGCAGGAGCTTTTGAGTTTATTGAAAAACCATTTAATCAAGAAAGGTTACTAAATTTTATTGATAGGGCTGTTGAAAATATTAATTTGAAAAATAAGAATAAAGAATTAGAAAATAAACTTTTCTTTTCGTACGATTTAATTGGTAATAGTGTCAATATTCAAAATATAAAAAATCAAATAGATAAAATTTCAATTTCTGAGAGCAGAATTTTTATTAATGGACCAACTGGCTCTGGTAAAGAATTAATTTCTAGAAAGATACACAAACAATCAAAACGCCAAAAAGGTCCATTTGTTGTTCTCAATGGAGCTTTACTAGATATTAAAAAATATGAACTTGAATTATTTGGAGAAGAAAAAAATAATGGTTCAATTTCATATGGTGCACTTGAAAAAGCTACTAGTGGGATACTATTAATTGATGAAATTTCTGAGATTCCACTTGAAACACAGTCTAAAATTTTACGTGTATTAACGGATCAAAAATTTAAAAGAATAAATGGCAACCATGATATTAATGTAGATGTTAGGATTATATGCACTTCTAGTAAAGACATTAAAAAAGAAATTGAAATAGGTAATTTTCGTGAGGATCTCTATCATAGACTAAATGTATTTGAAATTAATATAGAACCACTTAAAAAAAAAATTTCTGATATCCCTCATTTGGTGGAATATTTTTCCAATAAAATTTCATCAAACTACAATTTAAAAAAATTAAAAATTGATACAAATAATAAATACTTAATTCAATATGATTGGCCTGGTAATGTTAGAGAATTAAGAAATTTAATTGAGCGTATAGCAATACTTTCTCCTAATAGTGAAGAAAAAATTTCAGATATTATAAAGGAATCTTTAAAAACAAGTGATATTAGTAGCAAATCAGCAGAAAACTCTCTATCTGTGCCACTAAAAAAAGCTAGAGAAAATTTTGAAAAAGAGTATTTAGCTACTCAATTAAAAAAATTTAATGGCAATATTTCAAAAACAGCTGATTTTATTGGAATGGAAAGATCTGCTTTACATAGAAAACTAAAAGGTTTTGGTATTAAGGAGTTAAATTAAATGAATATAATTATTTGTGGTGCAGGCAGGGTTGGTTTTACTATAGCAAAGATTCTAAGCGACCAAGGTCATTCTATAACAGTAATTGATCAATCAAGTGATGATATACAAAAAATAGATGACTCACTTGATGTTAAAGCTATTGTTGGAAAAGCCACATATCCGTCAATTTTAGAAAAAGCGAATGCTTCAGAAGCAGATATGATTATTGCTGTAACCCGTAATGATGAAATAAATATGCTTATATGTCAAATTGCATTTTCAATTTTTAATGTCCAAAAAAAGATAGCAAGAATAAGATCGCAAGATTATTTAAATCCAAAATTTACGAAAGTTTATAACAAAGAAAATTTACCTATAGACGTTATTATTTCACCTGAAATTGAAATAGCTAAATCTTTACAAAGAAAATTAGAGGCACCAGGTGCCTTGGACAATGTTCCTTTTGCTAATAATAATATTAGATTACTTGAAATTTTAATTAATGACAAATGTCCATTAATTGAAATTAAGCTAAATAATTTAACAGAAAAATTTCCTAAACTTGATGTTAATATTATTGGAGTTATTAGAAATGACAAATTTACCATCCTCAAAAAAAATGATGTAATGATTAAAGGTGATAAAGCCTATGTTATAATTAATGCATCTCAAATGCAAGAAACTCTAAGTGCATTTGGTCATAACGAAAAAATTTCTAATAAAATTTTAATAATTGGTGGAGGGAATATAGGTTTTAATCTAGCGAAAAACCTTGAAGAAAGTTTTGACTCTACAAGAGTAAAGATTATTGAAAAAAATAAAGAAAGAGCGGAGCTTATTGCAAGTCAATTAAACAATACTATTGTTATTAATGGTGATGCTTTAGACGAGGAAGTTTTATTAGAAGCTAATTTAGACGAGGTACAAACAGTATTAGCACTTACGAATGACGACGAAGATAATTTAATGGTAAGTGTGTTAGTTGAAAAATTTACTAAAGATAAAAGTGAATTAAATGACAAAAGAACTATGGCTTTAATAAATAAACCAAATTATTCATTGTTGCAATCCTCTTTAAAAATTGATGATTTTATTGATCCTAGAATGAATACAGTTTCAAGTATATTGAAGCACATTCATAAAGGAACAATTGAAAACGCTTATAGTATATTAAATGGAGAATATGAAATTATTGAAGCTGAAATTATTGAAACTTCAGAGTTAATTAATAAAGAATTAAAAAATTCAAACCTCCCTGATGAAATTAGAGTGGGTGCAATATTAAGAGGAAAAGATGTTGTTGTCCCAAGATCTAATTTTGTATTTAAAAAGGAGGACATTGTTGTCCTTTTGGCTAAAAAAGATTTTTTGCATGTAGTTGAGAACATGTTTCGTATAAGCTCAATTTAATTTAATGAATTATTTTAAACTCATTTATTTGAGTGGCTTTTGTGGAATAATTTCAATTCTATCTTTTTTTAATATTATTTACTCATATTATTTAAATCTTTATCTTAATTTAAATACTTATATTTATACTTTTTTTATATCTATATTTTTAACATTTTTATTTTACTATGCAAAAAATAATAATAAAAATAAAATTTCACTTTATGAAAAGATAATAACAATTCTATTTGGCTATTTTTTTCTACCTTTAATTATTTCAATACCATTTTATTTTAGTATCTATAATTTAACCTTTATTGATTCTTATTTTGAGGCAATCTCTGGTTTTACTTCAACAGGTTTTACAATTTTTGAAAACATAAAATATATCGATCAAGGCTTGATACTATGGAGATCTTCCATCCAATGGGTAGGTGGTTTATATTTTTTGTTTTCTATAATTCTTTTGATAGATATTTTTGACTATAGTTTTAAAAAATCATTAACTAATTTTATCTCATTTAATAAAACAGAAATTTTAAAACAATCTTTTAAAATTTTTTTACTATATTCATCCATAACTTTGGGTATCTTTATTATTCTTAATATTTTTAATGTTAGAGCTTTTAATTCATTAAATTTAGCAATGACCATAATTTCTTCTGGTGGTTTTTTGCCAACTAATTCATTATCTAATATTCTCATAAATGACTCTCAAATAATAGCTGCTTCATTATTGATGCTTACTTCATTTTTTAGCATTTTTTTAATTTACAATTTAGTGTTTACCAAGAATCATAACTTAAATTTTTTTAATGAAGATATTCATTTACTATTTTATTTTTTCACTCTTTTAATTTTATTTTTATTCTTTTTTAATTTTGACAATAGCTTTATTGAATTATTTTTATCCCTTACAAGCAGTGTTTCAAATATAGGTTTTTCTCTTAATAACAATACTACCAATCTTTCCTTTGTATTATTAATCTTAGTAATAATTGGTGGGTCCTTTTTTTCTACAAGTTCGGGTATTAGATTTTTAAAGATTTATTCACTATTTAAATACTCGGTCAATGAAATATTATCATATAGTAGACCCAAAAATATTTATATTAACAAACATTTATTTTCTAAAGAATTTTTTCAATTAAATGAAATTCATAAATATTTTTTATCAATAATTATATTTATTATTTCCTTATTATTTTTAACTTCTCTGCTAACGTTTAGCGGAATTGAATTTGAAAATTCTTTTAAGCTTTCTGTATTAACCTTAATGAATACTGTTAATTCATCTATGTATGGCTTAGCTGACTTTAGCTTCTATGAATTGCATTTTTTCACTAAATATTATCTCATTTTCTTTATGATTATGGGAAGACTAGAGCTCTTAACCTTATTGATTATTTGTAAAAAATTTCTTTTTAAAAATTAAATTCGTACTATAAATATGTTTAATATGATTATATGCACTCTTAGCTCAGCTGGATAGAGCATCTGTTTTCTAAACCGAGGGTCGGTGGTTCGAGTCCACCAGAGTGCACCATTAACAAGATATATTAATATTATTTTAATTAACACAACATGTGGTAAGAGCTACTTTGATATGACAAATTTTTCTTTGATCAGAATAACATATTAATAGATAGTCAGCGTGATTCAAATTTATTTGAATTATTTGTTAACAAATAAATAATAAAAACAGAGGAATAAAATATGTTTAAATACGTAAAACAATTAACTTCTCTAGTTGCTATGTTTGCAGTTTTGATTTCATTCTCAACTGAAACTATGGCTGCTAAGAAGTCTAAAACTCTTAAAAACACTATGAAAAAAGGTTTTGTAAGATGTGGTGTATCTCAAGGTTTACCTGGATTTTCAAATGCTGATGCAGCTGGAAATTGGACTGGTGTTGACGTTGATGTATGTAGAGCAGTTGCTGCAGCAGTATTAGGTGATGCGAACAAAGTTAAGTTCACTCCACTAAGTGCTAAAGAAAGATTTACAGCTCTAACTTCTGGTGAGATTGACATCTTATCAAGAAACACAACTTGGACACTTTCAAGAGATGCCGACCTTGGTGTAACTTTTGTTGGGGTAAATTTCTATGATGGTCAAGGTTTCATGGTAAGAAAAGACTCGGGAATTACTTCTACGAGCCAATTCAAAAATGGAATTTCAGCTTGTACTAACATCGGAACTACTACTGAGCTAAACATGAGAGACTTCTTTAATTCAAAAGGAATTTCTTATGAGCCAGTTGCTTTCGAAAAAGCTGATGAAGTTGTTGCAGCTTATGATTCAGGTAGATGTGATACTTACACAACTGATAAATCTGGTCTAGCAGCACAGAGAACAAAAATGACTAACCCTGATGACCACATAGTGTTACCAGAGACTATCTCTAAAGAGCCTCTAGGACCTGTTGTACGTCAAGGTGATGCAGTTTGGGAAGACATCGTAAGATGGTCTCTAAACGTAATGATCGAAGCTGAAGAATATGGAATAT
>Ga0209709_10000424_pt1 | contig 40168 bp, 43 predicted proteins | sample ArcticOcean_MG_C_2_FD_187435 | JGI IMG/M metagenome (GOLD analysis project Ga0209709, IMG submission 187435) | Marine microbial communities from western Arctic Ocean - ArcticOcean_MG_CB4_136 (SPAdes) (version 2) | ecosystem: Environmental > Aquatic > Marine > Oceanic | place: Arctic Ocean... | reverse complement strand
TTATTTATCTACTTTTTTTTGGCGGCAGCGGTGCCGTGATGTATGTAGCAAAAATTTTTGGCTATGATGGGTATATTGAAGTTAACGCTTTTTTAACTGGAGCAATATCGATTGGAATAATTTCGGGAGCATATTCTACAGAAGTATTTAGAGGAGCTATTCAATCTATAAACGAAGGTCAGTTTGAAGCATCTAAGGTTTTAGGTCTAAGAAAAAAAATTTATTATTACAAAATAATAATACCACAAATGTTCAGATTAGCTTTACCAAACATAAGTAATGTTTGGCAAATAACTTTAAAGGATACTTCTCTAATTTCAGTTACAGGACTTGTTGAGATAATGAGACAATCATATATTGCTGCTGGATCAACAAGGGATCCTCTATTTTTCTACTCATTTGCTGCAGTTTTATATCTACTCTTAACATTTTTAAGTCTTAAACTATTTAATAAATTAGAAAAAAATTACAGCAGGGGTTTTTAAATGGAATTAATGATAGAAAGCTTTCCAAGATTACTTAATGCCACACTGCTAACAGTTGAATTAACATTACTATCTTTATTTTTTGGAATGTTTGTCGGGGTATTTTTTGCAATACTCAGAACAAGTAAAAATAAAATTCTTTACTACCTTTCTTATTATTATTCATACGTTTTTAGAGGCACACCCTTATTGGTTCAAATTTTTATAATATACTTTGGTTTAGGACAAGTAGAGTGGATTAGAGAATCTTTTCTTTGGATTGTATTAAAAGAACCTTATTCATGTGCTATACTTGCTTTTACACTGAATACTGGAGCTTATTCATCTGAAATTTTTAGATCAGCTTTTGAAACAATTAACAAAGGTATGGTTGAAGCTGCCAAAAGCCTGGGTTTAAATAAAATAAATATTTTTTTTAAAGTAAAGCTTCCCATAGCTATTAAACAATCATTACCAGCCTATGGCAACGAGATGATATTAATGTTAAAAGGAACTTCGTTAGCGAGCACAGTAACTTTGCTAGATCTAACTGGTGTAGCAAAGCACATAATTTCAACCACCTTTAGACCCATAGAAGTGTTTATTGTTGCTGGAAGTATTTATTTATTGATGACTTTCGTTATTCATAATGTCATCAAAATTTTAGAAAAAAAATATAATTATTAGTAATCAACATATTGTTTAACTTCTCTTATGTTTGATCCAGATATCCTATTAATTTCTGCTTTAATTTTTGAACGCTTATCGTTATTAAAATAAACTTCTCTAGCTAATTTAATAAAGTTTTCTCCAAAATCCTTTTTTTTTTCATATATTCTGAGTTTATCTTCGACATTCCATAAAGCGATATTTACAGACTTAATAGATTCAAACAATGTACTAATTTTACCTTCTATTTTCACTGATGAATTTTTAATTTCTTTAAGAATTTCTAATTCTTTAATAACCTCTTTAAGATCATCTTGGTTATTAATTTTTTCCTTTTTAATTTCTAAAATGCTTATTTTATCAAACAATTCACCAATTGATATTTCAGATAATATTTTTTTAGATTTGTTTTCCATTTTTATGATAAATTGATTTACTAAATTTAAATAAGTAATGTCAAATATTTTAATTATAAAACATGGTTCTTTGGGAGATATAGCCCAAATAAGTGGTGTACTTAAAGATATAAAAATAGCACACTCAGACGATAAAATCTTTATTTTAACTACCATACCTTATGTAGAATTGTTAAGTAAATGCCCATATGTCGATGGAGTTCTAATCGATCAAAGATTACCACGTTGGAATATACCTTATCTTATAAAGCTTAAAAATTTAATTAAAAAATTTAATTTTACAAATGTTTATGATTTGCAAAATTCTTCCAGAACATCATTTTATAGGAAATTTATTATTAAAGTTAAAAATTGGAGTAGCACAGAAACGGTTTTAAAAAAAGGAGAAAAAAAGAAAGATTTTGACAATGAATCTGTTTTAAAAAGATTTAAAGTACAATTAAAAAATTTTAATATACAGAGTGAATACACTTTAGTACCAGATTTTTCATGGGCAGCAACAAATGTTGATATATTATTAAATAGATATATAGGAAAAAAATTTATTTTACTTTTTCCGTTTTGTTCCACCCAACTTGCCCATAAAAAATGGCCTCACTACAATGATTTAATAAAAATAATTAAATCAAATCATAAAAATTTTGAAATTATAATAGCTCCTGGACCCAATGAAACAGAAGAAGCAAAAAAAATTAATTCAATATCAATTCTTGATGGAACAAAAATATTAACTATTATGCAATTAGCGGGGTTAATAAAAAAAGCAAGTTACATTATAGCAAATGATACTGGGCCAGCTCATATGTCAGCTCATTTAAATCAACAGGGTATAGTTTTATTTGGAAAACACACAACACCTGAAAAAGTTTCAATTGAAACAAAAAAATTTAAGGCAATAAAAGTAGAAAACTTAAGAGAACTTACGGCTGAAATGGTATATTCAAAAATTCAAGATAAGTTAAAATTAATTAATTAGTTTTAAGTATTTTTTTATAATTTTATCCCAATGAAAATCCTCAGAAAAAATCTTTGCAAACTTTCCAAATTTAATAAAATTATCATTATCAAAAAAATTAATAACAGATTCATATATTGAATTTAAATCATTACCATCACAAATAAGACCTGTTCTGTTATGTAAGATAGCATCAGATGCCCCACCATCTTTTCCACCAATAGAACCTACGCCATAAGACGCTGCTTCCATAAAAGATATTCCAAACCCTTCAACAGATTTTTTTTCTATTCTTGATGGCATCAAAAATAAATCTGATTTTTCGATTAATGCTAACTTTAAATTATAATCAACATTCCTTAAATAATGTACATTTTTTTCTAAATTTAACTCTTTAGTTAATTTTATAAGATTTTTTTCTTCATTCCCAAAGCCTGCGTATACATATTTAATTTTTGGAAATTTAACTTTTAAATTTTTTATACACATCAATATCTTATCATGACCCTTTCTTTTATCTAATCGAGCAACAGTTAATATCTTGGGAAATGAATTATCAAATATATTTTCTGATTTTATTTTAAAAATATTTTCTATTTCAAGAGGTTTTTTAATACCAGGAAAAATAATTTTTATTTTTGATTCATTGATACCAACACTTATAGCCAGTTTTCTTGTAAAGCTTGAATTTGCAATAATAAAGTCTGCATTGTTTGTGCTTTTAATTAGTCTTTTACTTAGGATGCTATTTTTTTCATGATTAATTTCTTTTGAATGAATAAGACAAAACGTTTTAATTTTTTTTAAATTTTCTGGTTTAATTAATTCTAAACTTTTCCAATGATCTACAATTAATGCTCTAATATTTGGATTGTTATTTATAAAGTTATTTACTAAATTTGCTTTTCTAAATTTCCTAAATAGTTTAATTCCCTTAACTCTTTCAATGCTAAGAGGGGAGTTATTATCATAATTTCTATAATTAGGAAATTCGTAAGCAAAAATTTTTACCGGACCATGATTTAATAAACTCTCGGAGAGACCACTCATTAATGTTTGAATACCACCTACATCTGGTGGAAAATTTCTAGTTACTATTAGAAACATTATTTAAACCATTTTATGTTACATCCCATACTTGCAACTTGGTTTTTTGGTCCATTACCAGTTTTTGTTACCATTTCCATTGCATGCCTAAGATCACTAACATCATTTCTTACAGGCTTGAGATTTTTTAACTCTCTTATTCTTCCTCTATATTGTAATTCGAAATTTTTGTTATAACCAAAAAAATCAGGTGTGCATACTGCCCCATAACTTCTAGCAACATTTTGAGTCTCATCGTAAAGATAAGGAAAGGAAAATTTATTTAATTTTGAAAATGAAATCATATTTTCAAAAGAGTCATCTGGATAATTTTTTACATCATTGGACATTATTGCTGCAGATTTAATTCCCAATTTGCTTAAAAAATTAACATCTTCAACAACATCTTTAATTATAGCTTTTACATAAGGACAATGATTACAAATAAACATTATCAATGTTCCATTTTCACCTTTAATTTTTTCTAAATTTATTTCCTCATTATTAGTTGAAATTAAATTAAAATCTTTTGCTTTTTCTCCAAAGTTGCAAATAGGCGTTTTAGTAAGAGACATAATTTATATATTATTTAAGGAATTAACCATTTTTTTTCAAGTAAATTATTTTTTATATTAAAGCACGCACGCCTATGACCTTTGGCTGCTAAATACAACCATTCTATAGAATAAATAAAATTCTCAACGACACAAAAATTTTTATAACCCAACTCACTTTCTTCAAAAGTATACTTTGAATCATCAATAATTTCTGACAAACCAGATGTTGGTATATCTGTATCAGAACCAGGCGCTACATTTCCCAAGTAGCATTGCCTACTCATATGAGCAGTTTTTTTCCAAGACTCTTTAGTAATTTCATTTTGATAATTAATTTTTGTGTGGCAAGAAACCCTTAATTGTATTTTCACATTTTTATCATAAAATAATAGGGTTCCTTTAGGGTTAGATTTTAAAATTTTTATTTTATTAGATCTTATATCTGTATTAAACCATATTTTTTTTTTGCTTTCATCGACGCCCCGTAAAACAATTATTCTACCATCAGATTTATTTTTGTTACTACATATAAATGCAGGGATATGAAAAGGGGCATCTCTATCCTTCAATCCAGAGATTAAAAGGTCCCAAACTTTAGCATAAACTTTATCTAGATTATTATAATATTCAGGTTTAATTTTAAGCACTTATTTTATTTTTTTTCTAAACCTTTTTATTAAACTTGAAGTATCCCATCTCCGACCACCCATTTTTTGAATTTCTTCATAATAGGTGTCCACAATTTTAGTTATAGGCAAAGGGGAATTATTTTTTTTAGCTTCATCAATAGCTATTTTCAAATCTTTTCTCATCCAATCCACAGCAAAACCAAAATCAAATTTGTCATCTATCATTGTTTTATATCTATTTTCCATTTGCCAAGATTGCGCAGCTCCTTTTGAAATTACTTCAATTACATCTTCCATTTTTAATCCAGCGTTTAAACCAAAATTAATTCCCTCTGATAATCCCTGAACAAGACCTGCTATACATATTTGATTTACCATTTTTGCTAATTGTCCATTACCTGAAGGTCCTAGGAGTTGAACTTTTTTACTATAGCAATCAATAATATGTTTAGCTTTATCAAAATCCTCTTTATCTCCACCCACCATTACAGTTAAAGCACCATTTTCTGCACCAGCTTGGCCGCCAGAAACAGGCGCATCTAGAAAACCAAAACCAAGTGATTTAGCATTTTTATAAAGTTCTTTTGCTACAGTTGCTGAGGCAGTTGTGTTATCTACATAAATTGATTTTTTTTTAATTGTATTAAAAATCCCTTTTGAGCCAATAGCTACTTCTTTAAGATCATCATCATTTCCTACACATGTAAATATATAATCACAATCTTTTGCAGCTTCTTCAGGAGTATTTGCAATCTTACCCTTGTATTCTTTTATCCATTTTTCAGCTTTTGATTTTGTTCTATTATAAACAGTTACATTGTGTCCAGCTTTTGATATATATCCTGCCATGGGATACCCCATAACACCAAGACCGATAAAGGAAACTTTGCAACTCATATTTTCAAATGTTTAATATAAAATTAAGTTATAAAATAGTTATTTTCGGATTTATATTTACATTTTTTTCAAGCTTTGGACAGAGTTTTTTTATAGGTTTGTTTAACTCAAGCATTAGATCAGATTTAGATATTAGTCACGGACAGTTTGGCTCAATCTATGCACTAGCCACTTTAATAAGTAGCCTTACTTTAATTTGGATTGGAAAAAAAATTGACGATTTTAAATTAATATATTTCTCTATTTTTGTTATCTTACTTTTATTTTTTGCGTCTACATTTTTTTCTTTTATAAATAGTATTTACTTATTATTTATTGGTATTTTTTTTCTTAGATTATCAGGACAGGGACTCATGTCGCATACAGCAACCACAAGTATTTCAAGATACTTTGATAGAAGTCGAGGCAAAGCATTAAGCACAACATGGCTTGGTCTTTCAGCGGCAGAATTTATAATGCCTGTAACAATAGTTTTTTTTCTTTCTATTTATTCTTGGAGAAGTATTTGGCTTTTAATTTCTTTGCTAATAATCTTATTTTTGCCTTTATTAGTTTTTTTAACAATTAAAGATATATCTTTATCATCCAGAGAAAAAGAAAGCGTTGTATTTAAAAAAAATAATATTAAAAGCTGGACAAGAAAAGAGGTACTTTTAGATCCTAAATTTTATTTAATATCTTTATTAATGGTTGCTTTACCCGCCATTAATACTGGTGTTTTTGTTTATCAATCATTCATTTTAGAATCAAAAGTGTGGGGTGAATTTGTAATAGCAAAATCTTTTATGATCTATGCAATTCTGTCTGTTGTAACTCTATTTATTTCTGGACCATTAGTAGATAAATTTACAAGCAGAAAACTTTTGCCATTTATGAATTTGCCTTCATTGTTTTCAATGCTGATTTTATTTTATTTCGACAGCTATATTTCTTCTTACTTTATTCTTGGTTTTATGGGAATTTCAAATGGACTCGCAAATGTTTTGGGCTCATCTACGTGGGCTGAAATTTATGGAGTTAAATATCTTGGTTCAATTAAAGCTCTTACCACAGCAATGATGGTATTTTCCACAGCTTTTGGAACGGCAATATTTGGTATAATTATTGATTTAGGACTTTCTATCGAGTTAATAGCAATCATAAGCAGTTTTTATATAATCATAGCAAATATTTTAATCATATTTTTTAAAAGACAAATAGAGCCAGTTTTAATCAAATAAAACTTGCTTTATTAAGTTTAATTTTATAAAACCCCATTGCAATGGCAAGAATAACTGTAGAAGATTGTTTAGCAAAAATTGATAGTCAATATGATTTAGTTCTTCTAGCTAAAGAAAGAACAGCTCAATTAAATTCTGGAGAAGCATCACTAGTTCCTGCGGATAATGATAAAAATACTGTTATATCATTAAGGGAAATTGGTGAAGGAAAAATATCAATTAAAACAGTAGAAGATTCAGCAATTAATAAGTTGAGAAAATCTCAAAGCAAACCTCAGGAATTAGATGATTTAGAAGCAGACCAAGAAGATGACTTTGATAAAATATATAAAGGTGAAATTTCTAAAAGTGGAGCAGCAATTTTACCCTCTAAAAGAGTAAGAAGAATTCCAGAAAAAATTATTTCTAAGCCAGAAGATGTGGCTGAAACATCTCAAAATGATGTGGAAAAGAATGTAGAAAAATTTAAAAGCGGAATAGAAGAAAACGCTAAAATATCAGCCAGTGATACAGAGGAGAGTCAAGACACTCACAAAGATGAGATCACCCCAGCATCAGTTGATGACAAAACTGAATAATATTAAATTTACTTTAAAATTTATACATAATTAAACAAAGGTTGTTTATGATTAAAACAGTCTCGGTAGCACCCATGATGGATTGCACGGATAGACATGATCGTTATTTTCTAAGAATTATAAGCAAAAATATAATGCTTTATACAGAAATGATTGCCACTAAATCTGCTATTCACGGAGATAGAAAAAAAATTTTATCCTTTAGTCAAGAAGAAAAGCCTTTAGCACTTCAAGTAGGAGGCTCAGATAAAAAAGAACTTTCAGAAGTTGCAAAAATAGCAGAAGGAATGGGATACGATGAAATTAATATCAATCTTGGCTGCCCTAGTAAAAAAGTTCAAAAAAACAAGTTTGGTGCATGCCTGATGAAAGAACCAGATTTAGTTTCAGAATGTATTAATGAAATGGTAAATTCTTGCAATATACCGGTTACAGCAAAAACTAGAATTGGTTTTGATGATGTAGAAGACTTTAGTTATTTAAATAAATTTATTTTAAAAATGAAAGATGCTGGATGTAAAACTTTTATTATACATGCGCGAAAAGCTATTCTTACTGGTTTATCACCCAAGCAAAACTTAAATATCCCTAAATTGAACTATGAAATGGTGCATAAAATTAAAAAAAAAAATCCTGATTTAAAAATTATTATAAATGGTGGAATTTCGAAAATTAAAGAAATAAAAAATCACTTAAAGTTATGTGATGGCGTTATGATTGGTAGAGCAATCTATCAAAATCCATACTTTTTAGTTGATATAGAAAAAGAAATATTTAAAGTAAAAGATAACCCTACTAGAGAAGAAGTTGCAGAAAAGTTGCTACAATATTTAGAAAAAGAAGTTAAACTTGGTACTAAAGTAAATCATATAATGAGGCACACCGTAGGTTTATATCATGGACAAATTGGTTCCAAGAAGTGGAAAAGATATCTAAGTGACAATATGATGGCAAGAGATTCTGACTTTCAAAAAGCAAAACATATAATGAAAATTGTTCAAAATAATGAAAAAGAGAATCAAATAAACTAATGATTAATTTGATTTTATCTAACGAATATTCGTACTTTATTTTATTAATGATTTTAACTGCAATACCTGCAGGTTTTTTTGCAGGCCTATTTGGTATAGGAGGTGGGCTTATTATTGTACCGTTTTTATTTTTTATTTTTGAAACATTAGATATCAACACATTGTACATTATGCATTTAGCTGTTGGCACTTCTTTTTCAATAATTATACCAACTTCATTCGTATCTGTCCTAACACACAACAAATACAGGGCGGTAGATTTAAATATAATAAAAACTTATGGAATTTTTGTAATAATAGGAGTTATTTCTGGAACAATATTTGCAGCAACACTTGATACAAAAGCTCTAGTATTATTTTTTTCAATAATCGTATATTTTCTGAGTGGTTATTTAATTTTTCTTAAGGAAAAATCTAAAGAAATTAAAATAAATTTTACTTTGTTATCAAGAATAATATTTGGTTTTGTATCAGGTTTTATTTCTGCACCTATGGGAATAGGAGGAGCTGTTATGAATGTTCCTATTTTAAAATATTTTGGCTATTCAATTAATAGAGCAATAGGAAGTGCGGCAGCTGTTGGATTTATAATTGCATTATTTGGCGCTATTGGTTTTTTAATATCCGGATCCTTCTTAAATGTAAACTTACCATTAAGTATCGGATTTATTAATATTCCTGCTTTTTTAATATTTATACCTATAACAACTATCATGGCAAGAATAGGAGCCAATACAGTTCACAGAATGAATAAAAATAAAGTAACAAAACTATTTGGGATATTTTTATTTATTATCGCTACTGTTTTCTTATACCGATATTTTCAAATTTAAATTTTTTGATCATACTCACCAACTTTTCCAGTTACATTTAGCAAACCATCAATGAATTCAAATATTTTTTTCTTTCTACTGTTTGAAGTGGGACTTTCTACAACTACTACTAAGGAAGGTTTATTTGAAGAAGCTCTAATTAAACCCCATGAACCATCATCAAATGAAAATCTAACTCCATTTATAGTCAACACTTCTGTAATTACTTGATTATCAATTTTAGTTTTATTTCTTTTAATTTTTTCAACTTGTTGAACCAAATCATTTACAACTTGATATTTTTCTTCATCTTTACAAAATGGCGCCATTGTTGGTGTTTGGTAAGTATTTGGTAGTTCATTAATCATTTCACTCATTTTTTTATTTTGATTATTTAATAAGTGACAAACATGAATTGCTGAATTTATTCCATCATCATAACCATATCCTAAAGGTTTATTAAAAAAAAAATGACCACTTTTTTCAAATCCAGCTAAAGCTTTCTCTTTATTAACTTTTCTTTTAATATGTGAATGACCAGTTTTCCAATAAATTGTTTTACAGTTATTTTCTAAAAGTATTTTATCTTTAGCATATAACCCAGTAGATTTTACATCTACTACAAATTTAGATCCATTGTGTTTTGTAGATAAGTTTCGTGCAATTAATAACCCTATTTTATCTGAAAATATTTCATTACCATTATTATCTATCACTCCAACTCGATCCCCGTCACCATCAAAACCAAAACCAATATCTGCCCCATTTTCTTTTACAGCTCTACTGATAGAATGTAACATTTTAAGATCTTCAGGATTTGGATTGTATTTTGGAAAGGTCCAATCTAATTTACAATCAAGTTCGACAACCTCGCAACCAATTCCCCTTAGAACCTCTGGAGCAAATATACCAGCAGTTCCATTTCCGCAAGCAACAATAGCTTTAATTTTTTTGTTTATTTTATTTTTTTTAATTAAATCATCTTTATAGATTTTTTGAAAATTATTTATTTGTTTTTCGTTTCCTTCACCTTCAACAAATTTTTTATTTAATGTAATATCTTTTAGTTCTTTCATTTCTTCGGGGGCATGAGTTAATCCTTTTTTGATACCCATTTTAACTCCCGTCCAACCATTTTCATTATGGCTTGCAGTAACCATAGCCACAGCATCTGCATTTAAATGGAATTGTGCAAAATAAACAGTGGGTGATAAAGATAAACCAATATCCTCAACAAAACATCCTGTAGAAACTAACCCTTTTTTTAAAGCTACTTTTATTTCTTCACTATAAGATCTGTAATCATGCCCAACTATTATTCTTGGGTTTTTTTTATTTGTATGTTTTATAATTTGTGTACCAAGGCCTTTACCCAGATTCTTTATACCTAATTTATTTATATCTTTCTCATAGACCCATCTAGCATCATATTCTCTAAATCCTAATGGGTTTATATGAATGTTCTCAATTTTCGGCATTGCTCTTTATCTAATATTTTTTGTTCTTTATCAGTATTTAAATTTTATCCTTGCTATTTTACATATGTTCTTATAATGTTCTATTGATTTGTTTTAACATGTGGTATACCTAGTAAAAGTGAACACAACATATAGTTGTTATCACAAAAAAAATAGCAAATAAGCTTAATATGAATAAAAACCTATCTTTGGCAATTGAGAAAGCTGTCGAAAAAATATCTCCAAAAGATAATTTTCCGTTAAATAAAAATAAAAATGACAAAAAGCCTGATTTATTTTCTCTAACTTCACAAACTGAACTTTTCCAGAATGATAAGGGTATAACAATTAAAATAGATAGATCAAAAGATGATAAGTTGACAAATTTTGGTAAAGCAACTTTAAGTGACAGATATTTAGGTCAAAATGAATCTTACCAGGATTTATTTGCCCGAGTTTCAAGTATTTATGCTGACGACAATTTACATGCTCAGAGAATTTATAATTACATGAGCAATTTGTGGTTTATGCCAGCAACTCCAATTTTATCAAACGGTGGAACAGAAAGAGGATTGCCTATTTCTTGTTTTTTAAACGAAGCAGTGGATAGCTTAGGTGGCATTTTAGATTTATGGAGTGAAAATGTTTGGTTAGCAGCAAAAGGTGGAGGAATAGGAAGTTATTGGGGAAACCTTAGATCTATAGGTGAAAAAATTGGTAGAGTTGGAAAAACATCAGGAATTATTCCTTTTATTAAAGTAATGGATTCTTTAACAATGGCAATTAGCCAAGGATCTTTACGTAGAGGTTCAGCAGCTTGCTATCTTCCTATTGATCATCCAGAAATAGAAGAATTTATCGAAATGCGAAGACCTACTGGTGGAGACCCGAACAGAAAATCATTAAATTTACATCATGGAATTTTAGTTAGTGATGCTTTTATGAGAGCTGTTGAAACGAACTCTCAGTGGGCCTTAAAAAGTCCAAAAGATGGAATAGTACAATCAACCGTATCTGCCAGAAATTTATGGATAAGATTATTAACAGCAAGAGTAGAAACAGGAGAACCTTATATTATTTTTATAGATACGGTGAATAGATTAATCCCTCAACATCATAAACTTGCAGGTTTAAATGTAAAAACTTCAAATTTATGTAGTGAAATTACTTTACCAACAGGAATAGATAGGGACGGAAAAGAAAGAACAGCTGTATGTTGTTTGTCCTCTTTAAATCTAGAAACATATGACGAATGGAAAGATGAACCAAATTTTATTGAAGATGTTATGAGATTTTTGGACAATGTTTTGACCGATTTCATTACAAGAGCACCAGATTCATTTGAGCACGCAAAATATGCTGCAATGAAAGAAAGAAGTGTAGGTCTTGGTGTAATGGGTTTTCATTCTTTTTTACAAAAAAATTCAATACCTTTAGAATCTGTTATGACCAAGTCATGGAATAACAAAATTTTTAAACACATTCAAAAAGAGGTGGACGAAGCATCTAAAAAATTAGCCGAAGAAAGAGGGGCCTGTCCAGATGCTGAAGAATATGGTTTTAAAGAAAGATTTTCCAACAAAACAGCTATTGCACCTACAGCTTCCATTTCGATAATTTGTGGAGGAGCCTCTCCTGGAGTTGAACCAGTTGCAGCTAACAGCTATACACACAAAACACTTTCAGGATCTTACAATGTTAGAAATAGATATTTAAAAGATGTATTAGAAAAATATGGTAAAAATAATGATGATGTTTGGTCTTCAATAACAACTAACCAAGGTTCAGTCGAACATTTAGATTTTTTAACACAAAATGAAAAAGATGTATTCAAAACTGCTTTTGAATTAGATCAAAGATGGATTGTCGAACTTGGCGCTGATAGAACCCCTTATATCTCTCAAGCACAATCTATTAATATTTTTTTACCTGCAGATGTTCATAAAAAAGATTTGCACCAAATCCATTTTCAAGCCTGGAAAAAAGGTCTAAAAAGTTTGTATTACTGTAGATCTAAATCAATACAAAGAGCTGAAAATGTTAATAATAGTTTGCCCACAAATATAAAAAAAAATGAATCGATTGAAAATAAAGATTACGAAGAATGTCTATCATGCCAATAATAAAAACAAAAAATAGTCAAGAAGTTGAAAAAAAATCAGGTTTATTAATTGGAAACCCTGTTTACAAACCTTTTAGATATCCTTGGTGTTATGACGCGTGGTTAACCCAACAAAGAATACATTGGTTACCTGAAGAAGTTCCACTTGGAGACGACGTAAGAGACTGGCAAAAAAATTTAAGCCAAGGAGAGAAAAATTTATTAACACAAATCTTTAGATTTTTTACCCAAGCAGATGTTGAGGTTAGCAATTGCTACATTAGACATTATATGAATGTATTTAAACCCACTGAAACATTAATGATGATGTCTGCTTTTGCATCTATGGAAACAGTCCACATTGCCGCTTATTCACACTTGCTTGATACAATAGGAATGCCTGAGTCCGAATATTCAGCTTTTATGAAATACAAAGAAATGAAAGATAAATATGATTATATGCAAGGTTTTGATGTTAAATCAAATCATAATATCGCAAAAACTATAGCTGTCTTTAGTGCTTTTACTGAAGGATTACAATTATTTGCTAGCTTTGCAATATTATTAAACTTTCCAAGACAAAACAAAATGAAAGGAATGGGGCAAATTGTAACCTGGTCTGTCAGAGATGAAACTCTTCATTGCAATTCAATGATAAAATTGTTTAGGACCTTTATTGATGAGAATCCAAAAATTTGGACACCCCAGTTAAAAAAAGAAATTTATGAAGCTTGCAGAACAATAATTTCACACGAAGATGCTTTTATAAATTTAGCATTTGAAATGGGACCTATCAAAGGATTAACAGCTGAAGAAGTCAAACAATATATACGTTGGATAGCAAATAGAAGACTATCCCAACTTGGACTTGAACCTATTTATAAAATAAATAAAAATCCTTTAACATGGTTAGACACAATGTTAAATGCTGTAGAGCACATGAACTTTTTTGAAGGCAGGGCAACTGAATATTCAAAAGCTTCAACTAAAGGAAATTGGTCAGAAGCTTTTTCTTAAAATTTTTAAAATGAATGCTACCACCCCCTATATATTTTTACTTGTAGCAATTTTTTTTGGAACAACTTCAAACAGTTTTGCAAAAAGTGCAGAAGGTTTTACACTTTGGACGCCTTCTATTATTAGCGCTATTACAATCATCCTATGTATGCATTCACTTTCTAATGTTATGAAAGTAATACCTATAGGAATTACTTACGCTTCTTTTGCTGGATTAACAATAATAGCAACCACAGTTGTTGGTATTATTAAATACAATCAAGTACCTAATTTCTACACAATAATCGGCTTATTTTTAATTGTCATTGGCGTATTAATGGTAAATGTAATGAATAAATTTAATATTTAATTAATTTTCAATACGAAAGAATGAAAAGAAAATAATATTATCTTTGGTTTAAAAGAATAACTTTTCGATGTTTTTCACCGCTGTATTTAGAAAGTGGTCTTATCAATTTATTTGCAGCATGCTGTTCCATTATATGTGCAGACCAGCCTGTGATTCTTGCCAATACAAATATTGGAGTAAAAAAGTCAGTATCAAAACCCATTAAATTATAAGTTGGCCCCGTCGGGTAATCAACATTTGGATAAATATTTTTTTTCTTGATCATGACATTTTTAATAATATCATAAATTTTGTATAATTTTTTATCATTTTTTATTTTAGAAACTTTTTTGAAATACTTTTCCATAGTTGGGACTCTTGAGTCACCTTTTTTATAAACTCTGTGACCAAAACCCATCACTACATCCTTATTATAAAGAGCATTGTTAATCCATTTCAAGGCACTTTCAGGTTTTTTAATTTTATTCATCATACGCATTACCTCTTCATTAGCACCACCGTGCAAAGGTCCTTTTAAACTTCCAATTGCACCAGTAATAGCGCTATGAATATCAGATAAACTGCTTGTAATTGTTCTTGCTGTAAAAGTAGATACATTAAAACTATGTTCTGCGTACAAAATTAAAGATATATCGAAAGCTTTAACGATATCTTTATTAGGTATTTTTCCAAAACACATATAAAAAAAGTTTTCTGAAAAATTAAGGCCTTTTTTTGGAGGAAAAATTTTTTTTCCTTTTCTAGCTCTAAAGAATGCAGCTAACGCAGTAGGGGCTTTAGAAAATATTCTTATTGCTTTATTCATATTTGATTTTGGTGAATTGCTTCTAGTTTCTTTATCCTCAAGCCCCATTATGCTAACAACTGTTCTTGTTACATCCATGGGGTGAGATTTCTTAGGCATATGCTTTACTATTTCTTTTAAGTTAGTAGAAATGCTTCTATTTTCTTCTATGTTTTTTTTAAATTTTTTTAGCTGATTTTTGTTTGGGAGTTCTTTATTTAAAATAAGATAAGCAACTTCTTCAAAACTACATTTTTCACAAAGTTCTTGAACCGCATATCCTCTATAAGTTAGAGAATTAATATCTGGCATCACTTGTGAAATAGTAGTTTCATCCACAACTATTCCTAATAAACCTTTTTTTATGTCGTCATTCATAATCTATTCATGCTCATCGGTTTTAAAATCAGTAATTTTATTGTTTGGTGAATTGTATTTTTCATATTCAACTAATTCATATAATCTTTTACGTGTTTGCATTTTACCTATAATATTATTTTGATGTCCATCCCTCATAATAACTCGCAATCCATCTTCAACGTTTTTCATTGCTAGCCGTTGTGTTGTTACGGGGTATATTACTATTTGGTAACCAAGATTTTCCAACACATGGGAAGATAAAATCTTTGATTTACCAAATTCAGTCATATTTGCCAGCAAGCCTACTTTTGTAATTTTTCTAATTTTTTCAAATTCTTTTTCATTTTTCATGGCTTCAGGAAATATTATATCTGCACCAGCATCTTCGTATGCTTTTATTCTTTCAATAGTTTTACTTAAACCTTCAACAGCGTTAGCATCAGACCTAGCAATAATCAAAAAATTTTTATCTTTTTTTGCTTTTACAGCTTTTTTTATTTTTTTGACCATTTCATTCTTAGAAATAACTTTTTTATTATCTAAATGACCACATCTTTTTTGTTCAATTTGATCTTCAATATGACAGCCCGCTAAACCAAACTTTTCGAAAGTTTTAACTGTTTTTGCACAATCACCAAAACCAGTATCTGCATCAACTATACTAGGTAAATCAGTTACTCTAGCAATTTGTTTTGCTCTATAACTGACTTCTTTTAAAGTTGTTAAACCTATATCAGGAAGACCCAAGTCATTTGCAGTGACAGCGCCTGAAATATAAACACCATCAAAATTAATTTCAGTGATAAGTTTAGCCGTCAAGGGATTGTAAGCGCCTGGAAATTTTAAAATTTTATTTATTTTAATTTTTTTTACTAGATTTTCTCTTTTCTCAGATGAATTTTTATTTGTAAAATACATATTTTCATTAATTAATTAATAACTATTATAACAGCAGTAAATAGCAACAATATAGATAATAAAAATTCTACTAACTTTTTAATTTTAGTGTTTTTTATCACTGATTTTATTGAAGATCCAAACAAAGCCCATACGCAAATAGAAGGAAAGCAAACGAATGGAGCTGTAACAGCAACAAATGCTGTTGCTTTTAAAAAACTTTCTTCGTTGGGGAAAAATGCTGTTGCTGCAGTTAAAGCTACAACCCATGCCTTAGGATTAATAAATTGAAATAGTGCAGCCTCGTAAAGTTTTAAAGGTCTACCTCTTTCTTTTTCATTACCAGAAAATGATCCAATTATTTTCCATCCTAAATAAATTAAATAAAAAAAACATATCCATTTTAAATAAAATTGAATTATTGGATATTTTGAAAATAAACTTCCTAAACCCAAACAAACTAATGTAATTTGAATTACGTGACCAAGGGGGATTCCAACCAAATGAGGTAAAGTTTTTTTGAAACCAAACTTAATACCAGAAGCGGTCAACATTGCATTATTGGGTCCAGGCGTTGCAAACATGACAAAATAATAACTCACAAGCGCAAAGAAAAGTTTTAATTCAATCATAGATATTTTTTTACAATAATTTCAAAGTTTATATAATCTTCTATAAGATGATCATGTTGAATTTCATTAACGTTTTTATCTGTATAACCATCTTTTAAAAGAACAAATGGCAAAGATGCATTTTGTGCCGATTGAGCATCAACTTCACTATCACCTATCATTATAGATTTTTTTATATCACCCTTCATTATTTCAATAACATTAGTTAGATGTCTTGCATCGGGTTTACAATAATCAAAAGTATTACATCCCGCCACAAACTCAAAATAATTATTTATTCCAATTTTTTTTAAAAGATCAATTGCTAAATGCTCTTGCTTATTAGTGCAAACGCCCATTGAAACATTATTGTCTTTGCACCATTTTAAAAATTTCTCAACTCCATTAATAAGTTTACTTTCAACAAAAATGTTTTTCCCATAAAAGTTAACAAACTCTTTAACCATTTCATCTTTAACTTTTTTTTCTTTAATATTTTTTAACTCAATTTTTGCTGAGTTCCACAAAGATCTACCAATCATAACTCCAGCTCCTTTTCCAATTAGAGCTTTAATTTCATTCCCTGATCTTGATTTATATCCAAATTTTTTCATGACATGATTGTGAGCATTCATTAAATCAGGAGCCGTATCTATTAAAGTTCCATCCAGATCAAATAAAATTGTTAACTTTTGAGTCATTTATTAAGTATTATTAAGAAATATTTTTTGAGTTATTAAAAACTTATATTAATGTAAAGATAAAACTCAATGACATCAATAAGTAAAAAACCCCTAGCATTAAAAGAAAAAAGAAATCAAGAAAAATTGCGAAATCAAGCGATGAAAATGGGTGTAACTCTAAAATCACCTGAAACTGTTTTTCTATCTAATGATACAAAATTTGGAAAAAATGTAATTATAAACCCTTACGTTGTGATTGGAAAAAAAACAAAAATTGGAAACAATGTTGAAATTCTTTCATTTACCCATATTGAAAATGCAATTTTAGAATCTAACGTTAGCATCGGTCCTTTTTCAAGAATAAGACCAGGAACAAAATTATCCAGTGGTTCAAAAGTTGGAAATTTTGTTGAAGTTAAAAAAAGTAAAATCGGAAAAAATACTAAAATTAATCATTTATCATACATCGGTGATGCTAAAATCGGTAAAAATGTAAATGTAGGAGCTGGAACTATTACTTGTAATTATGATGGTAAAAAAAAGAATAAAGTTACAATTCTAGATGATGCATTTATAGGATCTAACACTTCATTAATAGCTCCTGTTAAAATAGGAAAAAAATCTATGATAGGTGCTGGATCGGCAATAAGTGCAAACGTTAAAGATAAAAGTTTAGCTCTAACTAGATCTAAACAAATTAGTATCAAAAATTATAAGAGGAAGTAAAAATGTGCGGTATAATAGGAATAGCAAGCAATAGATCTGTAACTACAAGCATAATTGAATCCTTAAAAAAACTTGAGTACAGAGGATATGACTCTGCTGGCATAGCAACCATTACAAATGGAAACATTGATGAAAAAAAATGTATTGGAAGAGTTAATAATTTAGAAAAAGTTTTATTCAAATACCCTTCAAATGGATCGCTTGGCATTGGACACGTTAGATGGGCAACTCACGGAATTCCAAGTCAAGTTAACGCTCACCCACACTCATCAGAAGAAGTGTCAGTTGTTCACAATGGAATTATAGAAAATTCCAATCTATTAAAAAAAGATTTAGAAAAAAAAGGTTACTGTTTTAAATCACAAACAGATACCGAAGTTATCACTTTTTTGTTAACAGATTTTTTAAAAAATTTTGATCTAATAAATTCAGTGAACAAAACATTAAAAAAACTTAATGGAAGTTTTGCTTTAGGTATACTTTTTAAAAAGTATGGTGATGTTGTTGTAGGCGCGCGAAGAGGAAGTCCATTGGCGGTTGGTTATGGTGTAAATGAAAACTATCTTGGTTCAGATTCGTACGCACTAAAATCCATGACAAGAAAAATTAGTTATTTGGATGATGGAGATATTTGTTTACTAACCAAAAACGAAATAGAATTTTACAATTCTGAAAATAAAAAAATTAACAAAGAAATTTTAACACTTTCTGATAATAAGGATTCTGCTGAAAAAGGTAAGTATAAAGATTTTATGTCTAAAGAAATTAATGAACAAAATATTACTGCTAAAACTTGTATTAAAGAATACCTTGATGAATTAAGACAAGATATTAATTTATATAATTTTCCTATACAACCTAATGAAATTAAAAAAATAGTACTAATAGGATGTGGTACAGCATATCATTCGTGTGCTACAGCAAAATATTGGTTTGAAGAACTTACTAATATTCCAGTTGAAATAGATATTGCCTCAGAATTTAGATATAGGAATGTAAAGTTTAATAAAAATAATTTATACGTTTTTGTTTCACAATCTGGAGAAACCGCAGACACTTTCGCTTCTCTTGACTTATGTAATAAAAATAAAGCTAAAACTTGTGCCATTGTTAATGTAGTTGAAAGTTCCATAGCAAGAGAATCTAATTTTGTTTTACCTATTCATGCTGGACCAGAAATTGGTGTAGCTTCCACTAAAGCTTTTATTGGCCAAATGTTAGTGCTATACATTTTTGCTCTTAAACTTTCTGAAGTTAGAAAAGAAATAACAAATGAAAAATATATTCAAAAAATAAAAGAACTTAAAAAGCTTCCAGATTTAATAAAAGAAACATTAAAGTGCCAAGATGCAATTGAAATAATTGCAAAAGAATTTTTAGAAGCCAAAGGTGCAATGTTTTTGGGGCGAGGTTTATCGTTTCCGATAGCCCTTGAGGGAGCATTAAAGCTCAAAGAGTTATCTTATTTACATGCAGAGGGTTTGGCGGCTGGTGAGATGAAACATGGTCCATTAGCTTTAATAGAAAAAGGTTTACCAGTTGTAATTTTAGCACCTACAGATAGATATTTCGAAAAAACAATATCTAACATGCAAGAAGTTATAGCTAGGGGAGGTAAAGTTATTTTAATTTCAAATGATAACAATAATATTGTCAGTGAAAATATTAGATATACATTGAATATTCCAAATGTTGATTATTATTTAACACCTTTTCTTATGACTATACCTTTGCAACTTTTGGCATACCATGTTGCGTCACTCAAAAAATGTGACATAGATAAACCTAGAAACTTAGCAAAATCTGTTACTGTTGAATAAAAAATAATTTAAAAATAGATTGGTAAAGTTATTATACTGATTTATAAATATTGTCATGAAATTAAAGTTAGTATTTTTCAATATTATAATTTTCTTATTATTAATTGTTTCGTTAGAAATAATAACAAGAATATTTAATTTATCTAGTTTAACAGGAACTAGCAAAAATTTGTTTATAACAAACAATGATCGTCATGCAAATGCTCCTAACATTGAAGCTATAGCTTTTTCTAAAAAAGTTTTTACTGATAATTATGGGTTTAGAGTGTCAAAAAAAAATTTTAAATATAAATCAAACAATCAATCTGTATTAATACTTGGTGACAGCGTAAGTTTTGGTGTGGGTGTGGATGAAAAAAATACTTTTGTTGGTTTGTTGAGGAATGAATTTAGTGAGTTAAATATTTTTAACAGCTCTGTATCTGGCTATCATGTTGGTGATTATTACAATGTTGTTAAAAAAAATAGCAATTTACCAAATCTAAATGATATAATATTTTTTTATTCTCTTAATGACATATCTTTTTTTGAAAAAACATTAGTCAACAAGAAAAATGAAAATGTAAAAAAAAATATTAAATTCTTTAACAAACTTAAAAGCATAAATTTAATTACCAAAATAAATAATTTTTTAAGAAATAAGTCTTTTTTATATATGTGGATTAAGGGGTTTTCTTCAAAACCATCTGAAAGACATTTTTATTATATGCATCCATTGTATGGTGAAAAAGCAAGAATTGATAAATTAAAAAAAAGTATAAGTGAATTAAAAAAAATTTCTGAAGAAAAAAACTATTCTTTCTTTTCAGTAATCCTGCCGTACGAATATCAAACAAGATCAAATAACTGTAAAAGTGAATACTTAGATCCTCAAAACATAGTTAAAGGTATATTTGAATCCTTAAATATAAATTTTAGTGACTACACCAATGCCTTTTGTAATGCTGTAAAGCCGAGCTCTTTATTTTTAAAGCATGACCCGCTGCATTTGTCTAAAAAAGGGCATAATTTAGTTTTTGATTTATTAGCAAAAGATCTTAATTATCTTAAGAAATATTAAATACTTCTAGTTTAACTTGGTTTTTGCCTCAGTATACTTTATATATACTTTATATATACTTTAGGTTGAATATGAAAAAATGGACATTAAATAGCTGGAAAAATTATCCAGTAAAACACATTCCGAAGTATCCTGACAAAAAGGAAATAGATATGGTCCTTGGAAAACTTAAAAAATTTCCTCCTTTAGTTTTCGCCGGTGAAACAAGACATTTAAAACAACAGTTAGCAGATGTTGTTGATGGAAAAGCTTTTTTGCTTCAAGGTGGAGATTGTGCTGAAAGCTTTGCAGAATTTCATCCAGACAATATTAGAGATACTTTTAAAGTAATGTTGCAGATGTCTTTAGTGCTTACTTATTCTGCTTCATTACCAGTTGTCAAGCTTGGTAGAATTGCTGGACAATTTTCTAAACCGAGAAGCTCTCCTACAGAAAAAAAAAATGATGTAGAGTTGCCAAGTTATTTGGGAGACAATATTAATGGAATAGAATTTAATGAAAAATCTAGAATTCCTGATCCCAAGAGACTATTTAAAGCGTATTCGCAATCTGCATCTACTTTAAATTTAATAAGAGCTTTTTCTCATGGTGGTTTTGCAGATTTAAAAATGGTTCATACTTGGAATTTAGGATTTATTAAAAAAAGTCAGCAAGACAAGAAATTTAAAGAGCTTGAAGATAAGATTGCTGATGCACTAGCTTTCATGGATGCATGTGGAATTAATGCAGATTTCAACAGAAGATTAAAAACAGTAAATTTTTGGACTTCTCATGAAGCTTTACTATTACCTTTTGAGGAATCTATGACAAGAGTAGATTCTACAACAGGAGAGTATCATGACACTTCTGCACATTTTGTTTGGATTGGTGATAGAACAAGACAGTTTAATGGAGGTCATGTTGAATTTTGTAGAGGAATTGAAAATCCAATTGGAATAAAATGTGGACCTACTTCAAAACCAGAAGAGATTGTAAAAATTTGCAATATTATAAATCCGAAAAATGAAAAAGGAAAAATTGTTTTAATTTCAAGGTTTGGATATGAAAATGTTGGAAAGTTTTTACCTAAACTAATTAGAACTATTAAAAAAGAAGGTTTAAATGTTGTTTGGTCGTGTGACCCTATGCATGGCAACACAATTAAATCTCCAACTGGATTTAAAACACGCCCGTTTAATAATGTTGTTAAAGAGGTTAAAAATGTATTTGCTTGTCATCAAAGCGAAGGTAGTTATGCTGGTGGATTACATATTGAGATGACGGGTCAAAATGTTACCGAGTGCACAGGTGGTGCTCAAAAAATATCTGATAGAGATTTATCTCACAGATATCATACGCACTGCGACCCCAGACTAAACGCTAATCAAGCATTAGAAATGGCATTTTTAATTTCAGATGAGATTAAAAAAAATAGCTTATATTCAAAAAATAATATTAAAGCGGCATCTTAAACAATTGTATTAAATACAATTTTGTTTAGTGTATACTTATGCAATCTTCTGAAAAAATAATTTTTATAAGAAACTGGATTAAAAATTACGTTGATAAAATGCCTAATAAAGCACAATCATTAGTAATCGGAATTTCTGGTGGAATAGACTCTTCTGTTGCTAGCACTTTATGTGCCATGACTGGTTTAAAGACTATTGTTCTATCAATGCCAATTAAACAAATTAAAGAACAACAAGAATTAAGTCTAAAACATTTAGAATGGTTAAAAAATAAATTTAAAAATGTTGAAGGTCATTTGGTTATTCTAGATAATGTTTTCAAATATTTTAAGGTCTCATTAAGTGAGTTTGATGATGAGCATGGATTTGCAAATTCTAGAGCTCGATTAAGAATGGCAACTCTTTATCAAGTAGCAGCCGCTAATAAAGGTATTGTTGTTGGAACAGGAAATAAAATAGAAGATTTTGGTGTTGGTTTTTACACAAAGTATGGTGATGGTGGTGTTGATATATCCCCTATAGCTGATTGCAATAAAACTGAAATTTGGGAATTTGGAAAAGAATTAAAAATATTACAAGAAATAATAGATGCTGCACCCACAGATGGTTTGTGGGATGATGGAAGAATTGACGAAGGTCAATTGGGTTTAAAATATGCTGAATTAGAAGAAGCAATGAAAAATCCAAATTCTCTAAATCGTGAAAAATATGAGAAAATAAGAAAATTAAATTTGCATAAAATGGAGCCTATTCCAGTATGCAAGATTCCAAACTAATCAAATAGATTCACAAATCTATAATTAAAGTATATTTCTACAATAATGAATAAAGATATTTTTTTAACAAATAATTTAAGTAATAAAAAAGAAAAATTTATTCCTTTAAACGAAAAAGAAATTGGTATGTACGTATGTGGTCCTACAGTATATGACGATCCACACATAGGTAACGCAAGACCTTTAGTAATTTTTGATATTTTATTTAAAATTTTAAAGTATAGATATGGAAAAACTTCAGTTAATTATGTGAGAAATATTACTGATGTAGATGATAAAATAATTAAATCAGCACGAGATATTAACTCGAGTATTTCAGATTTAACTAAGAAAATAATTAAAAGTTTTAGCGATGATTGTAAATATTTAAATTGCGAAACACCATCAGAACAACCAAAGGCTACCGAACATATAGATTTGATGATTGAAATGATTTCCGAACTTATTAATAAAGGTTTTGCGTATATAAGCAATAATCATATTTATTTTCAAGTAAAAAAATTTAATGATTATGGAAATTTATCTAATAAGAAAATAGAAGATTTAATTGCTGGATCAAGAGTAGAAATTTCAGCAAATAAAAAAAATCCAGAAGATTTCGTTCTGTGGAAACCCTCAACTAAAGACGAACCTTTTTGGGAATCTCCCTGGGGAAAAGGAAGACCTGGTTGGCATCTAGAATGCTCCGCTATGTCAAAGAAATTTTTAGGAAAAGAATTTGATATTCATGGCGGAGGAATAGATTTACTTTTTCCACACCATGAAAATGAAATAGCTCAATCAAGATGTGCTAATGGCACAAAAGTACTTGCAAATTATTGGATACATAATGCTTTTATTACCATGTCTAATGAAAAAATGGCAAAATCACAGGGAAATATTTTAAAGATAAAAGATTTTAAAGATAAAATTAATGGACAAGTTTTAAGATTAGCTTTGATGAGTGCGCATTATAAACAATCATTAGATTGGAATGATAAACTTTTAAACGATAGTAAAAATACAATTGAAAAATGGTATACTGTTTATTTACCTTTAAAAAATCCATCTAAAATCCCTGATGATATGCTTATACCTTTATATGACGATTTAAATACTCCTGGTTACATAGCAAATCTTCATAAATTGTATGACAAAGCTAATAGTGGAGATGAAAAGGATAAAAAAATATTTGTATCAGCCTGTAATTTTATTGGAATTCTTAATGAAACAAAAAAAGAATGGTTTGATTTTAAAAAGAAAAAATCTTTAATTTTAGAAAAAGATATTATGAAAAAAATTGAGTTAAGAAATAAAGCTAGGGAAATTAAAGACTATAAAGAGGCTGATAAAATTAGAGATGAACTAATAGATAAAGGAGTTTTAATAAAGGATAAAGATGGTAAAACTTTATGGAAAATTAAATGATTAAAGAAAAATTATATATATTTGACACAACACTTCGAGATGGAGCGCAGACCCAAGGAGTGGACTTTTCTTTGGATGACAAAGAGAAAATATCATTTGCCTTGGATAATCTCGGTGTAGATTATATTGAGGGTGGATGGCCAGGAGCAAATCCAACTGATACTGAGTTTTTTCAAAAAAAACATATTTATAAGAATTCTAAACTAACTTCATTTGGCATGACTAAAAAAACTGGACGTAGTGCTGATAACGATCCAGGATTATCTGCTCTTATGAATTCTAACGCTTCATCTATTTGCCTAGTCGGAAAATCTTGGGATTTTCATGTTAAAATTGCTTTGGGTATATCTAATGAAGAAAATTTGGAAAATATCAGAGAAAGTGCAAAACATTTTATTAAAGAAAAAAAAGAGTTCATGTTTGATGCTGAGCATTTCTTTGATGGATATAAAGCAAACCAAGAATACGCAATATCTTGTCTTAAGGCAGCATTTGATCAAGGTTCTAGATGGATAATTTTATGCGATACAAATGGTGGAACTTTACCACACGAAGTTTCAAGAATTGTTAGTGAAGTTTCTAAGATTATTCCAGGAAAAAATCTAGGAATACACGCTCATAATGATACTGGAAATGCAGTAGCTAACTCTTTAACAGCTGTTTTAGCTGGAGTGAGACAAGTACAAGGCACAATCAATGGTCTTGGCGAAAGATGTGGAAATGCAAACCTAATGTCATTAATTCCAACTTTTTTTTTAAAAGAAGATTTTTCATCTAAGTTTGAAATTAACATTAAACCAAATAGCATTAAAAATTTAACACAATGCTCAAGACTCTTAGATGAAATTTTAAATAGAAAGCCTAACAAACATTTACCTTATGTTGGAGCAGCTGCATTTTCTCATAAAGGAGGATTACATGTTTCTGCTGTTCAAAAGAATCCAAAAACATATGAACACATCAATCCTGAGGAAGTTGGGAACACAAGAAATATTATTATTTCAGATCAAGCAGGGAAATCAAATATAATATCTCGTTTAACAACTATTGGTATCGATATTAAAGAAAATGATCCCAAAATTAAAAAGCTTTTGGAGGAAGTCAAAGACAGAGAATTTATTGGTTATAGTTATGATGGTGCAGATGCGTCATTTGAATTATTAGCAAGACGACTTTTGGGTGAAATACCAAATTATTTAACTATTTCTAAATACGACGTGAGTGTAAAAAAAGATTCAAAAAATAATATTAAATCAATAGCTAAAGCTCATATTTTAGTTGACGGTAAAGAAATTGTTTGTGAAGGAACAGGAAATGGCCCTGTTAACGCATTAGATAAAGCAATTAGATCAAACGTTGGAAATATTGGTAAGTATTCCAAATATTTGAAAGATTTAAAACTTGTAGATTATAAAGTTAGAATTTTAAATACAGGAACCAATGCTACAACAAGAGTATCGATTGAAAGTACAGATAGTAAGGGAAAAAATTGGTTTACAATAGGAGTTTCGCCAAATATTATTGAAGCTTCTTTCAAGGCATTAATTGATAGTCTTGATTATAAATTATATAAAGATAATGCACCAGCAAACGATAAATGAGTCTAAAAAACACATATTTTATTTTATGTAGACCTCAACTAGCTGAAAATATTGGATCATCAGCTAGAGCACTTAAAAACTTTAACATGGCAAATCTACGTTTAGTAAACCCAAGATGTTCTTGGCCCAATCCAAAAGCTCTCGCAACATCTGTTGGAGCAAAAAATATTTTACATTCTGCTAAAGTTTATAAAACAGTTGATGAATCTATTGGTGACTTAGATGTAATATTTGCTAGCACCTCAAGATCAAGAAAAGTTAATAAGAATGTTATTTCAATTACAGACTTTACAAAAAAAATTCTAAAAAATAAAAAAGTTGGAATAATATTTGGACCCGAATCATCGGGTTTGTCCAATGATGAAATAAACTCTGCAGATTATCTTGTTACTATACCTACAAATAAGAATTTTAGTTCATTAAATTTATCGCATAGTCTTATTTTATTTTGTTTTCAAATCTTTCAATACTATTCAAAAAAAAAATTTACCTTTAATTCTACTTACAAAAGTTCAAATGCCACCAAATCAGAAGTAAACAGTTTTTTGAGCTTTATTATCAAAGGATTGGACAAAAAGGGTTTTTTACAGCCAAATCACAAAAGACAAAGTATGATTAGAAATATAAATAATATATTTCACAGATTAAATTTATCTGAACAAGAAATACGTATTTTACTTGGCATTTTTACAACTTTAAATGATTTAAATAACAAAAGCTGAATTGACAAAAGCTTTTCATAGTTTATAAATCACGAATAATTAAATATGACAAAAAGATTAGCATCAAAACATAAGGTTGATAGAAGACTTAAAGTGAATCTATGGGGAAGGCCAAAAAGCCCATTTAACTCTAGAAATTATAAACCTGGACAACATGGAAAATCATCTAGAGGCAAAATTTCAGACTACGGAACTCAACTTCAGGCTAAACAAAAACTAAAATTTTATTATGGCAACATGAATGAAAGGCAATTTAGAAATATTTATCGTACTGCATTAAAAAAAAGAGGAAATACATCAGAAAATTTTATTGGTTTGTTAGAAAGAAGATTGGATACAGTTATTTATAGAGCTAAATTTGCAATCACAGTTTTTTCTGCAAGACAATTGATAAACCATGCTCATGTAAAGGTTAATGGAAGAAAAGTTAACATTCCAAGTTATTTAGTTAAAGAAAATGATACTATAGAAATTAGAGATAAATCTAAAGAGTTATTAGTAATAATGGGAGCGCTTGTAAGTAAAGAGCGCGATACACCAGATTACATTCAAATGGATGAAAAATCTAAGAAAGCAAAATTTATTAGAGTACCTAAATTCGCTGAAGTTCCATACCCAACAATTATGGAACCAAATTTAGTAGTTGAATATTATTCGAGATAATTAAAAACTTAATTTGATAAACAGAACTTCGATAAAACAGATAAACAAAATTTTAAATCAAAATCACAATTGGAAAGTACTTGATATTGGTTGTGGTTTTAGAGCTCATCCAAGAGCATCAGTAATAGCAGATGTTCAAGATTTTACCAACCAGTACAAAGATAAAAAATTTATTAAAATAAATGATAAGCATTTACCATTTAAGGATAAAGAATTTGATTTTGTAATTTCAAGCCATGTAATTGAACACGTTGATGATTTTGAATTTTTTATAAAAGAATTAGAAAGAATTGCTTCAAAAGGTTATATAGAATTACCATCAAGATTTGGTGATAACTTAGTTTTTGAAAACACCGATGATCATATTTGGTGGTTTTTATTTGATGATATAAAAAAAGAACTTGTAGCTTCTAAAAAAAATCAATTAGTTGAGCCTTTTTTTACAGTTTCTACAGCAAAAAAATTTGAAGAAATATTTAGAGAAAGTCTTGTAATAGAATTAGTTTGGGAAAATAAAATTGATTACATTATCAACAAAGATATAAGAAATGAAAATATTAAGAAAACAACTTTCTTTAAGTTAGTGAGAAAATATTTGAGTAAAAAATTAAGAATGATATTTAAATAAAAATTTTTTATTTTTTATTTTTATAATTTATGTTTTTTTCGCTTAACTTACTTTGCAATTCACCTTTTTCAAACATCTCTTTAATAATATCACAACCTCCAACAAATTCATTTTTGATGTACAATTGCGGTATAGTAGGCCAATCACTGTAAGTTTTAATCCCATCTCTTATTTCTGCATTTTCTAAAACATTAATTCCTTTAAATTTTACATCTAAATGTTTTAATACATTTGAAACAGCCATGGAAAAACCGCATTGAGGAACCTCAGGTGTTCCCTTCATAAATAGGCAGACCTCATTATTTTCTAAAATATCAGTTATTTTATTTTTTATATTCTCATTCATAATTTATAGAGCAATAGTATTTAAAGCTAATGCATGAAGTTCATTACCCATTTTACCTTTTAAAGATTTATATACAAGCTTATGTTGTTCAATTTTTGTTTTTCCATTGAAAATTTTTGACTTAATTGTCGCGGAATAATGGTTCTCATCTCCAGCTAGATCTTGAATTTCAATTTCTGCATCTGGAAATGCCTCTTGCATCAATCTTTTGATTTCTTCTAATTTTAAACTCATAATTAATTATCTTTAAAATAATTTTTGAACCAAAAACTATTATAATCTTTCAAATCTTGTAAATTTATATCAAATTCATTCACTAATTTTAATTTATCTTTTTGAGTTTTTCCTATTATTTCATAATATATACTATTTTCTTCTAACACTTTTGTTACATTAGGCATATTCTTTTTATTAACCTCAATTATATATCTGCTTTGATCTTCTCCAAAAAAATACTCGTTTAAACCAATATTGTTATGTGGTTTTTTTATTTCAGCTCCTATATTGCTTGAAATACACATTTCAGTTAAAGTCACCATTATACCACCAGAAGATATATCATGAATAGAATTAACAAGTTTTTTTGATATTAGCTTTTGAATTAATAAACCATTATTTTTTTCATTAAATAGGTTAATTTCTGGGGGGGGGCCATCTTTATACTTTACTACCTCTCTGAAAAACTCACTTTGCTGAAGATGACCAAAGGTTTTGCCAACAACAAATATAAAACTTCCAAGTTCTTTAAAATTTTTTGACATTACTAAATTTAAATTTCTTATTAATCCAACCGCTCCAATAGTAGGTGTGGGAGATATAGATTTATTTTTAGTTTCATTGTAAAAAGATACATTTCCTGAAACCACAGGAAAATCTAAGTATTTACATGCTTCCGAAATACCATTAACCGCTTCGATAAATTGCCCCATCACTTCTTCTTTTTCAGGATTACCAAAATTTAAGCAATTTGTAATAGCTAAAGGCTGCGATCCAACTGAAACTAAATTTCTCCAAGCTTCACAAACAACCTGTTTACCACCCATTAATGGGTTAGCTTTACAGTAATGAGCGGAAGAATCTACTGTTATAGCAATCCCTTTATTTGTACCATGAATTCTAACAATGCCAGAATCTCCACCCGGTTTTTGAATAGTGTCACCCATTACGGTAGAATCATATTGCTCCCAAACCCAACTTTTTTCTGAATTATTTGGACTCATTAAAATCTTTTTTAATGAATCTAATATCTTATAATTTTTAAAATTAAACGAAGTGTTATTTTCTTTATTAACTATATGTTTTTTCCATTTTCTATCATAAACCGGAGCATCAGTTGACAAAGAACTTAATGGTAAATTTCCAACTTCTTGATCGTTAAAATTTAGAATCAATCTTTTTGTATCTGTAGTTTTGCCTATTATAGAAAAATCTAAATTCCATTTTTTAAAAATCTTTTTTGCGTCATCAATTTTATCTGACTTTAAAATAAGTAACATTCTTTCTTGGCTTTCAGATAACATCATTTCATAGGGTGTCATTTTTTCTTCTCTACATGGAATTTTATTTAAGTTTATTTCCATTCCTAAGTTTCCTTTTGATGCCATCTCAACACTTGAAGATGTTAAACCAGCCGCCCCCATATCTTGTATTGAAATAATTGAATTATCTTTCATAAGTTCTAAACATGCCTCTAAAAGAAGTTTTTCTGCAAAAGGATCACCAACCTGAACTGTGGGTTTTTTTTCTTCAGCATTTTCATCAAATTCAGCTGAAGCCATACTAGCTCCATGAATACCATCTCTACCAGTTTTAGATCCAACATAAATCACAGGTTGGTTTATTCCTTTTGCTTTTGAGTAAAATATTTTATCTTTTTTAACCAAACCAACAGCCATAGCATTTACTAATATATTTTCATTATATGATGAATCGAATTTTACTTCTCCCCCAACCGTAGGTATTCCCATGCAGTTTCCATAACCCCCAATTCCAGCAACAACTCCGTTTAAAAGATTTTTTGTCTTTGTATTCTCTACATCACCAAAATGTATAGAATTAAGAATTGCAATCGGACGAGCCCCCATTGTAAAGACATCTCTTAATATACCTCCAACACCGGTCGCCGCACCTTGATAAGGTTCGATAAAAGAAGGATGATTATGACTTTCTATTTTAAAAACTATGGCATCATTATCTTCTATATCTATCACGCCCGCATTTTCTCCTGGTCCTTGAATAACTTTTTGATTTTTTGTAGGAAGTTTTTTTAGATATTTTTTTGAAGATTTATACGAACAATGTTCATTCCACATTGCAGAAAAAATACCCAACTCTAAAAGATTAGGTTCCTTTTGAATTAAACTAATTATTTTTTTATATTCTTCAATCGTAATACCATGTTTTTTTATAATTGCAGAAGAATGTTTCATTTTTTAATTTAATAAACTTTGAAATAAAATTGATCCATCTTCACCTGAGCAAAGTGGGTCAATAAATCTTTCAGGATGAGGCATCATACCTAAAATATTTTTTTTACTATTTAAAATACCTGCAATATTATTTGAGGATCCGTTAGGATTTGAGTCCTTATTTATTACACCATTTTTGTCACAATATTTAAAAACTATTAAATTTTTATCTTCTAAATTTTTAATAATTTCCTTATTAGCAAAGAAATTTCCTTCATTGTGTGCAATAGGTAAATTGATGATATTTTTATTTAAAAACTTTGAGCAAAATTTATTATTAGTATTATTTATTTTTAAAAAAACATTTTTTGAAAGAAATCTAAGTTTTTCATTTTTTAACAGCACCCCAGGAAGTAAGCCTGTTTCACTTAATATCTGGAAACCATTACAAATTCCAAGAACTAACCTTCCTTCTTTGGCATGCTTTATTATATCATTAATAATAGGGGATTTGCTCGCTATACATCCTGTTCTTAAATAGTCTCCATATGAAAATCCACCAGGTAAAACAACTAGATCTGATTTTGGTAAATTAGTTTCTGTATGCCATACCATTTCATTTTTAATTTGAAATTTGGAAAGAGCTACAGCAACATCTCTATCACAATTAGAACCAGGAAAAACTATTACAGACGATTTCATTATTTAACAATAATTTTAAAATCTTCTATTACTATGTTTGCTAAAAGTTTTTGGCAAATTTCCTCGACTTTTTTCGTTGCTTTTTTTTTATCGGTTTCTTTTAATTCAATTTCAAAATATTTACCTTGCCTAACGTTTATAACATCATCATATCCCATATTTTTTAAAGTATGATTTACAACTTTTCCTTGCGAATCAAGAACATTTTTTTTTAATGTAACTATTGCTGAAATTTTCAATTTATTGTTTTTTTATGTTCACAGCCGTAGGTTTGCCAAATTTAACTTCACTAATGTTTGCTTCTTCATGAATAATTCCAAGTCTCCTAGCAACTTCTTGGTAAGCTTGTATAATATTGCCTAAATCTTTTCTAAATCTATCTTTATCCAATTTTTTTTCACTTATTACATCCCACAGTCTACAAGTATCGGGGCTAATTTCATCAGCAAGTAAAATTTCATTTTTATCACCAATATTTATTCTTCCAAATTCTAGTTTAAAATCTACTAATTTAATTCCAATTCCACGGAACATTCCTTGCATAAAATCATTTATTCGTAAGCAATAATTTTTAATTTTATTTAATTCTTCTTCAGTAGCCCATTTAAATTCTAAAACGTGTTCTTTTGCTACGAGAGGGTCGCCAAGATCATCATTTTTGTAACTATATTCCAACAAAGGTTTTGATAAAATAGTTCCATCTGCAATACCAAGTTTTTTTGTCAAGGAGCCTGTAGCTATATTTCTAACTATAAATTCAACAGGTATTATTTCTACCAATTTCACTAATTGCTCTCTCATATTTAATCTTTTTATTAAATGAGTATTTATTCCAATTTGATTTAAATTCTTGTAGATGTGCTCGGAAATCCTATTGTTTAAAACTCCCTTACCTTCTACTGTAGATTTTTTTTGATTATTAAATGCGGTAGCATCATCTTTGAAATGTTGTATAGCAGTTCCTCTTTCAGGACCTTCATAAAGAATTTTTGCCTTACCTTCATAAATTTTTTTACCTTTATTCATATATTTATTTAAAAATTCTTTTATAAATCGTATTTATTCTCTTGGTATGATGTTTAATATCAAACATTTCATTTAATTGTTTATTAGAAATTTTTTTATTAATCAATGAGTCTTTAGTTAAACTTTCAAAAAATGATATATTTTTTTTCCAGGAGTTGTGTGCATTTTTTTGAACAATTGCATAAGCTTTTTCTCTTGAAAAACCGTACTTAGTTAACTCTAACATAACTCTTTGTGAAAAAACTAAACCGTTAGTTAAATTTAAATTATTTAACATTTTTTTAGGGTAAACATTCATATTTTTCAAAATATTTTTTAATCTGTTGAGAGCAAAATCTAGCGTTATAGTAGAATCTGGACCAATATTTCGCTCAACACTAGAATGCGAAATATCTCGTTCATGCCATAACGCAATATTTTCAAGAGCAGGTGCTACATAACTTCTTATTATTCTAGCAAGACCAGTCAAATTTTCACTTAGAATGGGATTTTTTTTATGAGGCATTGCGGATGAACCTTTTTGTTTTGTACCAAAAAATTCTTCCACTTCCTGTAGCTCAGTTCTTTGCAAGTTTCTTATTTCTGTAGCTACTCTTTCAATAGATCCTGCAATTATACCTAAAACAGAAAAAAAATATGCATGTCTATCTCTTGGTATTATTTGAGTTGATATAGGCTCTATGTTTAAATGAAGTTTCCTAGCTACATAGGACTCCACTTTTGGATCAACGTTAGCATAAGTACCCACAGCTCCTGAAATTGCACAAGTAGAAATTTCTTTAGTTGCACTATTAAGTCTTTTTTTATTTCTTTTAAATTCTTCATAAAAACTAGTTAATTTTAAACCAAAAGTAGTCGGTTCAGCATGAATCCCGTGACTTCTACCAATACATAAAGTATTTTTATACTTTAGTGATTTATTTTTTAATACTTTTAAAATTTCATCTATCTCTTTTCCAATGATTTGGCTGGACTGAACTAACTGTATATTAAAGCATGTATCTAAAACATCTGAAGAAGTCATACCTTTGTGTAGATATTTTCCTTCAGGTCCAACTTTTTCTGTAATCGAAGTTAAAAATGCAATTACATCATGATGAACTTTTTTTTCAATTGAATGTATTCTAGAAACATTAATCTTTGCTTTTTTTTTAACTTTTGATGATACTCCTTTAGGAATTATTTTAAGTTTTTCCATAGCTTCTGCTGCAGCTATTTCAATATTTAACCAAATTTTATATTTATTTTTTTCATCCCAAATATTTTTTATTTCTTTTCTAGAATATCTTTCAATCATATTAAATAGGGTGGTTGTTTATATTCTTTTTTAGATTTAGTAAAAATTTCACAACCATTTTTAGTTACACCAATAGTATGTTCAAATTGTGCTGATAATGATTTATCTTTTGTAACAGCCGTCCATCCATCTTTAAGCATTTTTGTATTATACAAACCTTCATTTATCATTGGCTCAACTGTAAAAATCATCCCTTCAGTTAATTTCAATCCTTCCCCTTTTTTTCCATAATGCAATATATTAGGAGGCTCATGAAATATTTTACCAGTCCCATGCCCACAAAAATCTCGTACTATTGAAAATCCTTTTTGCTCAGCATAAGTTTGTATTATTGCACCAATGTCTCCTATGTGAGTTCCGCTCTTTATTATAGATATAGCTTTCATCATAGATTCATATGTTGTTGAAATTAAATTTTTTGATTTAATAGACACATCACCAGAATAAAACATTCTACTAGTATCACCGTGCCAACCATTAACAATTGCTGTAACGTCAATATTAATTATGTCGCCATCATTTAAATATTTAGTAGTCGGTATTCCGTGACACACGATATGATTGACAGAAGTACAACAAGATTTAGGAAAACCTCTATAAAAAAGTGGAGCAGAATATCCACCATTGTCTTTTATAAATTCATAACAAATCTTATCTAGTTCAGAAGTGCTTATTCCAGGCTTTACATAAGGAGTTACTTCATCTAATGCACCAGCACCTAAGCTACCTGCTATTTTAATTTGTTCAAAATTTTCTTTATAATCAAGACCCATATTTAATTTGTTTGTTAAGTTTTATCCCTTCATTGCTCAATTTACAATCGTAACAAAGTATTTTTACTCCATTTTTTAAAGCTTTATCAAACACTTTTTTATATTCAGGATCAATATCATTACTAATTTTAAAAGAATCACATCCCTCGATTTGAATCAAATATAGCATGTATGCCTCGTATCCTTTTTTCTTTGCTTTAATAAGCTCATTTAAATGTTTAGTTCCTCTAGATGTAATAGCATCTGGAAATTCAGCTATTTTTTTATTTCTCAGCAAAGTAACATTTTTAACCTCTAGAAAACATTTTTGTTTTTTATTGTTAAGAAAAAAGTCAAATCGTGTATTTTCATTAAATTTAACTTCATTTTTTATATTATTAAATTTATTTAGTTTTGTGATTTTTTTTTGATCTAAAGCTTCACGTACTATTTTATTAGTTATTAAAGTGTTTATGCCAATTTTTTTTTTATTTTTTTCAATTATTTGTAAAGTGTATTTTAATTTTCTTTTAGGATCATTTGTTCTAGAAAACCAAACTTTATTTCCTTTATTGAGTAAACCCATCATTGAACCCGTATTAGGACAATGACCAGTAATAACTTTGTTGTTATAAGATATATCAACAAAAAATCTTTTATATCTTTTGATTAAAGTTCCCTGTAATAATCTTTCTTGAAATTTCATTAAGTATAAATATTATCAAAATATGAAAAAAACTAATAAAAAATTAAATGCAGCCATTATTATAATTGGTAATGAAATTCTATCAGGTAGAACACGTGATGTTAATGTTTTAAATATTTCAAATTGGTTAAATGGATTGGGCGTTAAACTTGAAGAAGTAAGAATTATACCTGATGTAGAAAAAACTATAGTAAAGACAATCAATGAAGTAAGAAAGAAATTTAAGTACATTTTTACAACTGGTGGAATAGGACCAACGCATGATGATATAACATCAAAATCTATATCAAAAGCTTTTAACGTTCAGTATTGTTACCATCCAGAAGCTTATAAAATCTTAGAAAATTATTATGACAAAGGAAAGTTCAATGTAGGTCGCCGTAAAATGGCAAAGACACCCAAGAACGCATCTTTGATTTACAATCCCTCTAGTGCTGCACCAGGTTTTTTTATTAAAAACGTTTATTGTTTACCTGGCGTTCCATCAATATTAAAGTCTATGTTAGGTGGATTAAATAATAAAATAATTGGTGGAAAAAAAGTTATTAGTCAAACATTAAGTTTAAGAACTGTAGAAAGTGAAATCTCAGTTCCTTTAGAAAAAGTTCAGAATAAGTATAAAAATTTAGAAATTGGAAGTTACCCATTTTTTAAACAAGGAAAACTAGGTGTCTCTTTAGTCATGAGATCAGATAATTTTAAATTAATTAAAAAGTGCAAAAAAGAAATTATGCTTTTTATAAAAAAGAAAAAAATTAAAATTATTATAAATAAATAATATGATTTATTACTTTGCTTATGGCAGCAACTTGCATCATCTTCAAATGAAAAAAAGATGTCCAAAATGTCGTTATATAAAAAAATTTGTACTTAATAATTTTGAATTAACTTTTAGAAACAAGGGAGGGTGGGCTGATATACAAAAAAAAAATAATAAAAAGGTTTATGGAGGATTATACATAATTTCTAAATTTGCAGAAAGCAGATTAGATAAGTATGAAGATTATCCAATTGTATATAAAAAAACATATTTCAAATATAAAGGTAAAAAAGTGATGACATATACTATGGTGAGAAAAACAAAATTAGTTCCACCAACAAATCGATACTTAAATATTATTAAGCAGGGTTATAAAGATTGTAAACTAAACACTAAAAGTTTGAAAATTGCTTTGCAACACGCAGAACATCCTCAACGGTAATATTCGCAATATTCTTCGAATTATAAATCTTTTTAGAATCTAAAATTATAGAGTTTTTGTATATAGGGGCAAATTTTTTCGGGTCAGTTGGACCAAAAAGTGAAATCATTGGTATTTTAGAAAGTGCCAACATATGCATTATTCCATTATCTATTGTGACCGCAAAGTCCAATCTATTTCCTAAACAAGTTACTAAAGCAGGACAAGAAATACTTGTTTCGTGTTCAGGAAATACCGCCAATGGAATAGAATTTTTAATTTTATCTTTAAGTTGATGATGTTTTTTTTCTATTAAAAAAACAGGGATTTTATTTTTTTTAACTAGCTCTTCTGCTAATTTTATCACATTATCTAAAGGCCATTCTTTTTTTCTATAAACATTTCCTTGAGTTAATGAAAATCCAATATAATTTTTATTAGGTAATAATCTTTTAGATTCATCATGATATTTTTTAGATATATTTTTTATATCGTAGTCAATTATTTTAGAATCAGAATTTAATCCTAATAAAAATTTTAAACTATAAAATATTTTATGAACACCAAAAAAATTAGATATTACTTTTTTTGTATTAAGATAAAATCCAGAACAAAACATATTATTAAAAGTATGTGAGTAAAAAGCTTTTGCAGGTATTTGTTTTAAGATAATAGTATTTCTTAATTTTGATTGACAGTCGACAATTAAATCAAATTTATCTAATCCTAACTCTAAAAATTTTTTTTTTACAAAAAATAAATGCCACCATCTAAATCCAAAATATTTTAATCCTAAATTTAAGGTATTAATTTCAATATTATATTCCTTTAACTTACCAAGATAATGGTTATCGTGTGCTCCTAAATAATAAAATTCAGAATCTCTAAAGAGATTTTTTAGACTTAAAATCAATGGGAACAATTGTATAGAGTCCCCAATTCCACCTCCTGAATTATATAAAAGTATACGACGTATCATTTACAATTAGTTATATTATTAATTTTCTATATTGATATAAAAGTATGATAATAATTAAATTTTAAAATTATGAAAGCTATTTTAGTTACTGGTGGAGCTGGTTATATCGGCAGTCATATAATTGAGTTACTTTTAAAGAAAAGTTTTAAGGTGGTTATTATTGATAATCTATCAACTGGATATATGTCTCTAGTTAATAAAAAAGCTAAGTTTTTTAAAGTTAATATAAATAAACAAAAATTAGTAAAAAGTATAATAACGCAACACAATATAGACTCAGTAATACACCTCGCAGCTAAACTGAATGTTTTAGAAAGCATGAAGAAACCTAAAATTTATTACAAAAATAATATAACAGGTACTTTAAGTTTGCTTAAAGCTTGCGAGGATACAAAAGTAAAAAACTTTTTGTTCTCATCGACATGTGCTATTTATAGCGATAAAATTTCGCACGCTAAAGAAACGTCACAAAAAAAACCGCAAAGCATATATGGGATAACCAAACTAAAATGCGAAAAAGAAATAAAAAAAAAATTTAAGGATAAAAAAATAAATTATGGAATATTAAGATATTTTAATGTAGCTGGCGCCAGTCCTTCAAAAAAAATAGGACAAATAAATAAAAATGGACAATTATTTAAAAATTTATCCCTAGCAGTAAAAAGAAAAAAACCAAAAATTAATTTATATGGTAACAGTTATAACACAGTCGACGGTACCTGTGAGAGAGATTTTATACATGTATCAGATTTAGCAGACTTACATATAAGAACATTAATAAAAATTAACAAAGAAAGAAAATCATTAATACTAAATTGTGGATATGGAAAAAGCTTTTCAGTTCTTAGAGTTATAAAAGAATTTGAAAAAATATCTAATAAAAAAATACATATTAATTTTAAAAATAAGCGAAAAGGGGATATGAAAAAGGTTGTAGCTAATATAGATAAATTGAAAAAGATTTTAAAATGGTCACCTAAATATAGTAATCTTAAAAAAATTATCAAAAGCTCTATTGAGTGGGAAAAAAAATTATAATTAATAATAATTACTAATTTTTTTTAGCATTAATTTAATGTTTTTTATCTCTCGATTAATAGAAAAATCTTTTATAATTTTCTTTCTTACTAGGTTAAATTTCTTACCTTTTTTTTCGTTTCTAATATTTTCTAATATTTTTGTTGTAAATTTTGAAAAATCACCGTTTGGAATTTCTGTAAATACTGGTTCTTTCCAATATTGTTTACCTCCTTCACCTGTATAACCAATTACTTTATTTTTAGCTATAGCAGCCTCAACTGGAGGTAATGGTAATCCCTCTAATCTAGAAAAAGACAAAAATATTTTTGACTGAACTAGATGTCTATAAACATCTTTTTGTTTCATGTTATGAATAGACTCAATCTTCCAATTTTTTGGAAGATTATTTTTTAAAAAAAACAATAATTGTTCAGCATGGTCTGAAAGTTTTCTAGGCATATATGTAATTAAGTTTTTCTTTGATTTAGATAAGTCAAAATCATTTTCATTTATGGAGTATGATATTTCTTGTATTTTTTTTGAACAAAAAGGAAAAGCTAATAAAACGCAATTAGTTATATCTTTTGAGTATGACAAAATAAATTTAGCTTTTTTATAAACAGTATTTAAAGTTTTATAATCATTTGTAGTTTTTAATGTATATCCATTTTGTGCAAAAATGGCGTAAGGTATTTTTTTTTTAATGAGAAGCTCATTAGCAAAATGGGAAAAAATTTCTGGAACTATTACAAAATCTTTTTTTGGATCAAACTCAAAATCATTTTTAATACTTACATTATTATTGAACCATTCAGATTTATAGTTTTGGTTAACTTTAATATCCTTAACATTCCACCCAGTATATTTAGGTTTATTAGATTTAAATATTTTTTTAATTGAACCACTTAACTTTTTAAGTTTTTTTTTCTTAATATGTAAGATTTGTGAAGTAAAAGTATTTTTTAAATTACTAATTACTTCAGAATGATTATATATGATTTTACCTCCACCAGAAGGGCCTTTTTCAGAAATACAGATATAAATTATATTTATTTTTTTAAGTGTTTTCATATAATATTTTAAAGTAAATCATATTAATTCAATAACAAGAATAGACTTTGCTAAATTATTCTTTATTTATTTATAATTTGTATATATAAAAAATTTAAGTAATAATCATTATTTTAAAAGTGCCCTCGTGGTGAAATGGTAGACACAAAGGACTTAAAAGCCTAGGGATTCACAAACACTACTGTCTCTGATAGTCTCAGGTAGTCTCAAAACATTATCAATCCTAACTTTCTTAATTAGCCCTTCAATTAGC